>Ga0126309_10000564_pt1 | contig 12417 bp, 9 predicted proteins | sample Plot56_FD_92541 | JGI IMG/M metagenome (GOLD analysis project Ga0126309, IMG submission 92541) | Serpentine soil microbial communities from UC McLaughlin Reserve, CA, USA - Plot56 | ecosystem: Environmental > Terrestrial > Soil > Grasslands | place: USA: UC McLaughlin Reserve, Lake County...
CAGCCGGGACGGCGTACGTCATGGCTCATCACCACATCGGCGACCTCGGCGACGGCCGCACCGGGGCGTGGGGGTTCCCGCGCGGCGGCATGGGCGCCGTGACGCAGGCCATCGCGGCGGCCGCTCGTTCCTTCGGCGCCGAGATCCGCACGTCGGCGCCGGTCGCGCGGATCAGCACCCGCGCCGGCGCAACCACAGGCGCGGTGCTCGAGGACGGCACCGAGCTCGCCGCACCGGTGGTGGTGACCACTGCCCACCCGAGCATCTCCTTCCTGCGACTGCTCGACCGGTCGGTGCTCCCGGCCGACTTCGTCCACGACATCGACCGCTGGCAGACCCGCAGCGGAGTCGTGAAGATCAACCTCGCTGTCGACCGGCTGCCGGAGTTCCCGAGCCGTCCCGGGTTCGACCCGGAGGTCCACGGGGGCACGATCGTCCTCGCCGAGTCGGTGGCGGACGTAGAGGGGGCCTTCCAGGACGCCGTCGGCGGGCGCGCGTCGGCACAGCCGTTCGCCGACGTCTGCATCCCGTCGGTGTTCGACGACTCGCTCGCGCCGCCTGGGCACCACGTCGTGTCGATGTTCACCCAGTGGGTCCCGCACGAGTGGTCCTCGTCGCCTGACGAGCGGGAGCTGTCGGCCTACGCGGACCGGGTGGTCGCGCGGATGGAGGCGGTGGCGCCCGGCTTCACCGACTCGGTCCTGCACCGCCAGGTGATCGGCCCGCACGAGATGGAGACGACGTACGGGCTCGTGGGCGGCAACATCTTCCACGGGGAGCTCTCCGGTGCCCAGCTCTTCCACGCGCGCCCGGCGGCGGGGTTCGCCGACCTGCGCACGCCGTTGCACGGTCTCTACCAGGCGGGCTCCGCCACCCACGGCGGCGGCGGCGTCACCGGCATCCCCGGGCGCAACGTCGTCCGGCAGGTCCTCTCCGACCGGCGCCGGGGCAGGCTGGTCGGCCGGCGGCGGATGACGGCGGCCCGATGAGCCAGCCGCCGCTGGAGCGCGCTCTGCTCGATCGGGTGCTGCAGGGCTTCGGGCACAGCACGATGCTTCCGGGCGACGCCTACACCTCGGCCGAGGTCTTCGCCTGGGAGCAGCGCCGGTTCTTCGCGGCGTCGTGGGTCTGCGTCGGCGCCGAGGCAGAGCTCCGGGGCGACGGGGTGACCCAGCGGGCGGTCGTCGTCGGCTGCGTGCCGACGCTGCTGGTGTGGGACGGCCGCGCGCGTCTCACCGCCTTCGCGAACACCTGCCGCCATCGCGGGCACGAGCTGCTGAGCCCGGGAGCCGCGAGCTCGGGGCGCGCGCTCGTCTGCCCGTACCACGCCTGGAGCTACTCGACCGATGGCTCGCTCCTCGTCGCGCCGGGGATGGACGAGGTCGAGTCCTTCGACCCTGCCGCGCACGCACTCGTCCCGCTGCCGGTCGTGGTGTGGCTCGGCTGGGTCTTCGTCAACGGCGACGCCGGTGCAGCCGGTTTCGCCGAGCACATCGGTGCGCTGGCGGGGCTCGTCGAGCCCTACGCGCCGGAGCGGCTGGTGCTGCTGGCGTCGTCGGACTACGAGGTCGCTGCGAACTGGAAGATCCTCACCGAGAACTACCACGAGTGCTACCACTGCCCGCTGATCCATCCGGAGCTGTGCGAGGTCTCACCGCCCGAGAGCGGGGACAACTTCGACCTTCCGGGAGCGTGGATCGGCGGCCGGATGGACCTCCGGAACGGTGCGCAGACGATGTCCCTGGACGGGCGGAGCTCCGGGCGAGCGATCGACGGCGCCGACGAGCGTCACGTCCTCTACCTCGGCCTGCTGCCCAACCTGCTGCTCTCGCTGCATCCGGACTACGTGATGACCCACCGGCTGGAGCCGGTGGCTGCCGACCGGACCCGGGTGGAGTGCCGCTGGTACTTCCCCGACGGGCACATCGACCCGTCGTACGCGGTCGACTTCTGGGACCTCACGAACCGGCAGGACTGGGCGGCCTGCGAGTCGGTGCAGCGAGGGGTCGCCTCGCCCCACTTCCGGCCGGGTCCGCTGGCGCCGGCCGAGGACGCCGTGCACCAGTTCGTGACGAGGGTCGCGCGCGGCTACCTGCGGGGAGGCCTCCCCGGATGAGCGAGGAGGGTACGACGGTCGCAGCCGTGCTCGCCGCCAAGCGGGCCGAGCTGGAGCGCGAGCTGGCGGGGCTATCGGCGCCGGTCGACCAGGGCGGGATCTCGTTCGGCAAGCGGGTCGGTGACGGCACCAGCATGGCGGTGGAGCGCCTGTCCCAGGTCGCCGTGCACGAGCGGATGCAGGTCACCCTCGCCGACGTGCGCCGGGCGGAGCAGAAGCTGGACGAAGGCAGCTACGGCCGGTGCGACGTCTGCGGCCGGCCGATCCCCCCGGCCCGCCTCGAGGCGCTGCCGTCGGCGACCCTCTGCGTCGAGGACGCTGCCGCCCGCTAGGCCTGCAGCGGCTCCAGCACGAACAGCGGGATCTCGCGGTCGGTCTTCTTCTGGTAGTTCTCGTAGTCGGGCCACGCCTGGACGGCCCGCGCCCACCACTGCGCCTTCTCATCGCCGGTGGCCTCATGGGCCCTCATGTCCTGCTTGGTCGACCCGTCCTGCAGCTCGACGTGCGGGTCGGCGACGATGTTGTGGTACCAGACCGGGTGCTTCGGCGCGCCGCCGAGCGAGGCCACGACGGCGTAGCGGCCCTCGTGCTCCACCCGCATGAGAGGCGTCTTGCGCAGCTTCCCGGACTTCGCACCGACGGTCGTCAGGATCACGACCGGCCTGCCACGCATGGTGTTGCCCTCGGCGCCGCCGGAGCTCTCGTACTGCTCCACCTGCTTGCGGGCGTAGTCGCTGGGGCTGGGCTCGTAGGTTCCCTGAAGTGGCATGACGGTCCCAACCTCCGGCGGAGCCGGTCGATTCCGGGACGACGCGGGAGGATCCGCCGTCCCGGCGTCCTCGCGGGGTAGGCTCCGCCACCGAGCCGTCCCGGCGACGGCGCAGGACGGGAGCGAACCTTGCCGAAGTACGTCTACGACTTTCCCGAGGGCAGCAAGGACCAGAAGGACCTGCTCGGCGGCAAAGGCGCGAACCTCGCCGAGATGACGAACCTCGGCCTGCCGGTGCCCCCCGGATTCATCATCACGACCGAGGCGTGCAACGTCTACCTGAGGTCGGGCGACGAGCCGCCGGAGCTGCGGGACGAGGTCTCCACGCACCTGGAGGCGCTCGAGCAGGCGATGGGCCGCCGGCTCGGCCAGGCCGACGACCCGCTGCTCGTGTCGGTCCGGTCCGGCGCCAAGTTCTCGATGCCCGGGATGATGGAGACCGTCCTCAACATCGGCCTCAACGACGAGTCGGTGCAGGGTCTCGCGAAGCAGTCCGGCAGCGAGCGGTTCGCCTGGGACTCCTACCGCCGCCTGATCCAGATGTTCGGCAAGACCGTCCTCGACATCGACGGTGAGCACTTCGAGTCCGCGCTGGAGGACTCCAAGAGGGCGCGCGGCACCGAGAACGACCTGGACCTCGACGAGAACGACCTCCGGTCGCTGGTCGACACGTTCAAGGCGATCATCCGCGAGCACTCGGGGCGCGACTTCCCGGACGACCCGCGTGAGCAGATGGATCTCGCCGTACGCGCCGTCTTCCTGTCCTGGAACGCGCCGCGGGCGATCCTCTACCGCCGCCAGGAGCGGATCCCGGCCGACCTCGGGACCGCCGTCAACATCTGCTCGATGGTGTTCGGCAACCTCGGCATGGACTCGGGCACGGGCGTCGCGTTCACCCGCGACCCGGCCAGCGGCCAGCAGGGCGTCTACGGCGACTACCTGCAGAACGCGCAGGGCGAGGACGTCGTCGCCGGCATCCGCAACACCGTCCCGCTCGCCGACCTCGAGCAGATCGACAAACCGGCCTACGACGAGCTGCTGGCGATCATGGAGAAGCTCGAGAACCACTACCGCGACCTCTGCGACATCGAGTTCACGATCGAGCGCAACAAGCTGTGGATGCTGCAGACGCGTGTGGGCAAGCGCACCGCCGCGGCCGCGTTCCGGATCGCGACGCAGCTCGTCGACCAGGGGTTGATCGACGACGACGAGGCACTGATGCGGGTCACCGGCGACCAGCTCGCCCAGCTGATGTTCCCGCGCTTCGACGACTCGGCGGAGAAGCAGCAGATCGCCAAGGGCATGAACGCCTCGCCTGGTGCTGCCGTCGGCAAGGCGGTCTTCGACGCCGACCGGGCGGAGGAGGCGGCGGCGCGGGGCGAGCAGGTGATCCTGGTGCGCCGCGAGACCAACCCTGACGACCTCAACGGGATGATCGCGGCCCAGGGGATCCTGACCAGCCGCGGCGGCAAGACCAGCCACGCGGCCGTCGTGGCCCGCGGGATGGGCAAGACCTGCGTCTGTGGTGCCGAGGAGCTCGACGTCGACCTCAAGAACCGCTCGTTCAAGGCGCGTGGCGGCGCAGTGGTCAACGAGGGCGACGTCATCTCGATCGACGGGACGTCCGGTGCCGTCTACCTCGGTGAGGTGCCGGTGATGCCGTCGCCGGTGGTGCAGTACTTCGAGGGAGAGCTGGACCCCGGGGCGCTGGACTCGGACGGCGCCGCCGACGAGCTGGTGCAGGCGGTGCACCGGATGATGGAGCACGCCGATGCCGCCCGTCGGCTCGCGGTGCGGGCCAACTCCGACACCCCTGAGGACTCCGAGCGGGCGCGCCGGTTCGGCGCCCAGGGAATCGGCCTGTGCCGGACGGAGCACATGTTCCTCGGTGAGCGCCGACAGTTCGTGGAGGACCTGATCCTCGCCGACGGCGACGAGCAGCGGCAGGCCGCGCTCGATGCCCTCGAGCCGCTGCAGCGGGAGGACTTCGTCGGCATCTTCACCGCGATGGACGGGCTGCCCGTCACCGTGCGGCTGCTGGACCCGCCGCTGCACGAGTTCCTGCCGGACCTGACCGACCTGTCGGTCGAGGTGGCGATCGGCGAGGACAAGGGCCAGGACGTCTCCCGCCAGCGGACGCTGCTCGACGCGGTCCGTCGGCTGCACGAGTCCAACCCGATGCTCGGCCTGCGTGGTGTGCGGCTGGGGCTGGTCGTGCCGGGCCTGTTCGGCATGCAGGTCAAGGCCATCGCCGAGGCCGCGGCGCAGTGCAAGTCAGCGGGCGGAGCGCCGAAGGTCGAGATCATGGTGCCGCTGGTCGGTGCCGTGCAGGAGCTCGAGGTGATCCGCGACGAGGCACGGGAGATCCTCGCCGCCGTGGCGGAGGAGACCGGCCAGGACCTCGACGCTCTGGTCGGGACCATGATCGAGGTGCCGCGGGCAGCGCTGACCGCGGGCGAGATCGCGGAGGCCGCGGAGTTCTTCTCGTTCGGCACCAACGACCTCACCCAGATGGGCTGGGGGTTCTCCCGAGATGACGTGGAGGCCGCCTTCTTCGGTCGCTACATGGAGCTCGGCATCTTCGGGGTTTCTCCGTTCGAGTCGCTGGACCGCGACGGCATCGGCCGGCTCGTCCGGATCGCGGTGGAGGAGGGCCGCCGGGCGAGGCCTGGCCTGAAGATCGGCGTCTGTGGTGAGCACGGTGGCGACCCCGAGTCGGTGCACTTCTTCCACGAGGTGGGGCTCGACTACGTCTCGTGCTCGCCGTTCCGGGTGCCGGTCGCGCGGCTCGAGGCGGGCCGGGCGGGCATCGCAGGGGTGGGCAGCGACAGCCGGTGATTCTGCTCCGCTGGGCCGCCCGCACCGTGGCGGCCCTGCTCCTGCTCGTCCTGCTCGTGCTGGTGTTCGTCGCCGGACGCATCTGGTGGGTCGCGCGTCAGGACGACCGCCGCGCCTCCGACGCGATCGTGGTCCTCGGTGCCTCGCAGTTCGACGGCAGGCCGTCGTCGGTGTTCACGGCTCGGCTCGACCACGCCGCGGAGCTGTGGGAGGACGGCGTGGCGCCCCGGCTCATGACCGTCGGGGGCAACCGGGCCGGTGACCGGTTCACCGAGGCCGCGGCAGGCAAGGACTGGCTGGGGGACCACGGCGTACCCGCAGCGGATGTCGTCGCCGTCGAGGAGGGAAGCGACACCCTCAGCAGCATGCGTGCGGTCGCCGAGCGGATGAAGCAGGAGGGCTGGACGACGGCGGTGATCGTCACCGATCCGTGGCACTCGCTGCGGACCCGCAGCATCGCCCGCAGTGAGGGCATCGACGCAGTCACGTCACCGACCCGGCAGGGCCCCGCCGTGCGCACCCGCGGGACCGAGCTCCGCTACATCGGCCGCGAGACACTGGCCTACCTCTACTTCCTCGTGTTCCGCCGCAGCGCGGACGCAGGACCAAACGCCGTATGACGCCGCCACCCCCACCACCCCGCCCTTCCGCCGTCGTGTCCGAGGTGACGCGCGCAGGTACCCGCACGGTTGTTCGGACCCAGCCGACGTTGGGTGGGATGACGTGGGTGGGATGAACGGCGCGGCGTTGTACGACGAGGCCGCGAGGGAGCGGTGGGTTCCGGAGGCCGCCAAGCGACCCGGCCGCAGCGCGTTCGAGCGCGACCGGGCGAGGGTGGTGCACAGCGCGGCTCTGCGCCGGCTCGCCGCCAAGACCCAGGTCGTGATCCCGTGGGAGAGCGACTTCCCGCGCACCCGGCTGACCCACTCGCTGGAGTGCGCCCAGATCGGCCGCGGGCTCGGCGACGCCCTCGGCTGCGACCCCGACCTCGTCGAGGCTGCGTGTCTCGCCCATGACCTGGGCCACCCGCCGTTCGGGCACACGGGCGAGTGGGCGCTGGACGAGGTTTCCCGGGACTGCGGGGGGTTCGAGGGCAACGCCCAGAGCCTGCGGATCCTGACCCGGCTGGAGGCGAAGGCGTTCTCGGCGGAAGGGCGCAGCGTCGGGCTCAACCTCACCCGCGCGACTCTGGACGCGTCGTGCAAGTACCCGTGGACGCGTGCGGGCGAGCAGTCCGCAGACGGGAAGTTCGGCGTGTACGACGAGGAGCTGCCGGTCTTCGAGTGGCTGCGCGACGGCGCACCCGCCGGTCGGCGCTGTCTCGAGGCGCAGGTCATGGACTGGGCCGATGACGTCGCCTACTCCGTGCACGATCTCGAGGACGCGCTCTACGCGCGGCACCTGGAGCTGGACCACCTCAACGATGCAGCCGAACGCGACGCCCTGCTCGGGCAGTGCGCGAAGCGTTGCCCCGGTGCCGGCGTCGACGAGCTCGGCGCGGCGTTGGAGCGGCTGTTCGCCCTGCCCTTCTGGCCGTCCTCCTACGACGGGTCACTCCGGAGCCTGGCCGGGCTGAAGAACGCCACGAGCCAGCTGATCGGCCGGTTTTGCGAGGCCGCCGAGCAGGCCACGCGCGCGGCGTTCGGGGCCCACGCCCTGACGCGCTACGACGCCGACCTCGTGGTGCCACCCGGCGTACGCCTGGAGTGTGAGGTTCTCAAGGCCATAGCGGCTCGCTACGTGATGGAGAGCAGCGCGGCAGCCGAGCGGTACGCCTGGCAGCGCGAGCTCGTCCACGAGCTCGTTGACGCCGTCGCAGCAGGCGCGCCGGGCACCATCGACCCGATCCTTCGCCCGGACTTCGAGGCGGCCACCGGCGACGCCGGTCGGCTGCGCGTGGTGCTCGACCATGTCGCCTCGCTGACGGACCCGTCAGCAGTCGAGACGCACGCCCGGCTGACCGGCCGCGTGTCCGGAGCCTGACCTAGACTCCCCGCGTGGCAGGCCGCATCCGGGACGAAGACGTCAACCTCGTCAAGGAGCGGGCCGACCTCGCGGAGATCGTCGGCGACCACGTCACCCTGCGCAACGCCGGTGGCGGCAACCTCAAGGGGCTCTGCCCCTTCCACGACGAGAAGAGCCCGTCGTTCTCGGTTCGGCCGTCCGTGGGGAGCTTCCACTGCTTCGGCTGCGGCGAAGGCGGAGATGTCATCTCGTTCGTCATGAAGGTCGACCACCTGTCTTTCAGCGAGGCCATCGAGCGGCTGGCGGACCGCACTGGCGTCCAGCTGCGCTACGAGGAGGGCGGCGTCACTCCTGGCCGCCAGCAGGGGCAGCGGGCCCGGCTGGTCGAGGCGCACCGGGCCGCGGCCGAGTTCTTCGCCGAGCAGCTGGCGACGCCCGCGGCCGCGGTCGGTCGCGCCTTCCTCGCCGAGCGCGGCTTCGACCAGGAGGCGGCCGAGCGGTTCGGTGTCGGGTTCGCACCGATCGGCTGGGACGGCCTGCTGAGCCATCTGCGCGGGCGCAAGTTCACCGACCAGGAGCTGCTCGCAGGCGGCCTGCTCTCGCAGGGGCAGCGCGGGGTCTACGACCGGTTCCGCGGCCGGCTGGTGTGGCCGATCCGGGAGATCTCCGGTGAGGTCATCGGCTTCGGTGCCCGCAAGCTCCTGGAGGAGGACCAGGGGCCGAAGTACCTCAACACCCCCGAGACGCCGATCTACAAGAAGTCGGCCGTCCTCTACGGCGTCGACCTGGCCAAGAAGGAGATCGCCCGGCGGATGCAGGCGGTCGTCGTCGAGGGCTACACCGACGTGATGGCGTGCCATCTCGCGGGAGTGGAGACGGCCATAGCCACCTGCGGCACGGCCTTCGGCGACGAGCACATCAAGATCCTGCGCCGGCTGCTGATGGACCAGAACGAGTTCCGCGGCGAGGTCGTGTTCACCTTCGACAGTGACGCAGCCGGCGAGAAGGCCGCGCTCCGCGCGTTCGACAGTGACCAGAAGTTCATCGGGCAGACATTCGTCGCCGTCGAGCCGAGCGGCATGGACCCGTGCGAGCTGCGGCAGCACAAGGGGGACACCGCTGTGCGCGATCTCGTCGCCCGGCGGGTGCCGCTGTTCCACTTCAAGATCCGCTCGATCCTGGACCGCACCGACATCGACCTCAACACACCAGAGGGCCGGGTGATCGCGCTGCGCGACGCTGCTCCCGTGGTTGCGTCGATCCGGGACCGCTCCTTGCGGCCTGAGTACGCGAGGACCCTCGCCGGCTGGCTCGGGATGGAGGTCGAGCCTGTCGCCGCGGCAGTCAACGACGCAGCCGGCTCGCGCGCGGGCGCACCGGGCCGGCCACCCGAGCAACGGACGGCGGCGCAGGATCCGGGCCGCGACCGCCCCGACCCGCTGGACCCCGCTCTGCAGGTGGAGCGGGGAACCCTGAAGGTGGTGCTGCAAGCGCCCCATCTCGCCGGCGAGGTCTTCGACGCGATCGAAGCCGCGGCCTTCACCGAGCCTGGCTACGCCGCCATCCGTTCTGCTGTGTCCGCTGCGGGCGGCGCCCGTGCGGCGATGGGTGGCGCGGGCTGGGTCGCTGCGGTCGAGGCCGCTGCGGCCGACGACGGTGTGCGCAGGCTGGTCCGTGAGCTGGCGGTCGAGCCCATCCCGACCGACGAGCAGGCGCAGACGCGCTACGCCGTCGAGGTGCTCGCCAGGATCGAGGAGCTGGCGGCGACCAGGCGCATCACCGACGTCAAGTCCCGCCTGCAGCGGCTGAACCCGCTGGAGGACCAGGCTGACTACAACCGCATGTTCGGCGAGCTCGTCGCGCTCGAACAGCACCGGCGGACGCTGCGGGAGAGAGCCATCGGCGCGCTCTGAGGCGCGGCGGCAGACGAACCCGACGGACTCGGTAAAAACACCGGCGCGACAGCGGACGAGCGAGGACACTGGCACCCGTGGGCCAGCTGCTCGTCCTCCCGGACCAGGTCGTCGAGGTCATCGCCCGGCTGAAGAGCCAGGGCGTCGGCGCGGGTGTGGTGCCGGCGCAGGCGGTGGCTGCCGAGGCGAACGCGTCCGGTCTCACAGTCGAGAACGTCGACGTGATCGTGAGCGAGCTCGCCGACTCCGGCGTCGAGGTCGTGCTCGACGAGCCGACCGCGGCCGAGCTGGAGGAGCTGCCCGTCGAGGAGGAGCAGCCATCGCTCGACGACGTCGGAGCAGGACTGTCCACCGACCTGGTGCGTGTCTACCTGCGCGAGATCGGGCGCGTCCCCCTGCTGACGGCGGCGGGCGAAGTCGACCTGGCCCGCCGCGTCGAGGCCGGAGTGTTCGCGGCGGAGCGGCTCGCATCGGACGCCGAGCTGCCTGCGTCGCTCGCTGCGGAGCTGACGGCGATCGCAGAGGACGGCCACCGGGCGAAGCAGCAGATCATCGAGGCCAACCTGCGGCTGGTCGTATCGATCGCGAAGCGCTACTCCGGCCGCGGGCTTCCCTTCCTCGACCTGATCCAGGAGGGCAACCTCGGCCTGATCCGGGCAGTGGAGAAGTTCGACTACACCAAGGGCTACAAGTTCTCGACCTATGCCAGCTGGTGGATCCGGCAGGCCGTGTCGCGCGCGGTCGCGGACCAGGCGCGGACGATCCGCATCCCGGTGCACATGGTCGAGACCGTCAACCGGATCCTGCGCACGCAGCGGATGCTGGTGCAGACGCTCGGCCGCGAACCGACTGCCGACGAGATCGCCGAGCGGGTGGACCTGCCGGCGGAGCGCGTGGCTGAGATCCGGCGGCTGGCGATGGAGCCGGTGTCGCTGCACGTGTCCGTCGGTGAGGAGGACGGCTCCGAGCTCGGTGACCTCATCGAGGACGGCGAGGCGGTGGCGCCGGCAGACAGCGTCGCATCGGGGCTGCTGCAGAGCCACCTCGCCGACGTGCTCACCTCGCTCGGCGAGCGGGAACGTGAGGTGGTCCGGATGCGCTACGGCCTCGTCGACGGGGAGCCGCGGACCCTGGAAGAGGTCGGCAAGGCGTTCGGCGTGACGCGGGAGCGCGTCCGCCAGATCGAGGCGAAGAGCCTGTCCAAGCTGCGCCAGCCGCATCTGTCCCAGCAGCTGCGCGAATACCTCGGTTGACCAGCACGGGTTCGCGCACCGGCACTGCGTAGTCTCGACCGGTGCGATGGAGCCCCAAGCCCGTGCTGCCGGACGACGCGCGGAGCACCCTTCCCCTGCAGCACCGCGAGCGGGTCCTCGCGGCCGCTCAGCTCGCGGACGGATCCTGGGCGGCCGCCACCCCTACCGCCCTGCTGATGCACGGGCGCCGGCTCGAGTGGCTCTTCACGACGTACGCCGCGTGGGACAACGACGCGACGACGTTGCGGGTGGACGAGCTCGCCGCTGCTGACGGGACGCCGCACACGCACGAGCTGGTCATCGACGAGCCGGGGCAGTTGCCGGAGGTCGTGCACGAGCGTGTCACCGCCAGCATCGTCGCGTCCAGGCACGTGCGACTGGACGGTCGAGCCGGCGTCCGAGTGGTAGCCAGGCGGGTGCCGGGTCAGCAGGAGCTGGTGTTCCAGGTGGTCGTCGACCGCGGTCTCGATCCGGCACACCCGCAGGTGCGGGCGGCAGGTGAGGCCGCGATGGCCGACTTCCGGCGCGAGCTGGGCGGCTGATCGCGCCGGCTGTTCCTCAGGCTGCCTTGGCGCGGACGCGGGTGCGCTTGGCCGTCGGCGCGGTCGCCCGCCGGGGGTTGCGCAGGATGCGCAGAACCGCGGACTCGATCTGGCCATGGGTCGCCGGCTGGCCGTAGGACGCGCCGTCGCCGAGCCGCTCGAGGGAACGCGCCACGGTCACCCCGTCGTCGTACAGGTCGATCACGCGTGGGTCTATGTAGGACGACCGGCAGACGGTGGGTGTGTTGCCGAGATAGTTGGCGACCTCGGTGACGACCCGGTTGACGGCTCGCTTGCGCGCCGCGGGCGAGAGGAGAGCGCTGGTCGAGACGGCAAGGCCGACTGCTGTGAGCACTGTCGCGTGCCACGTGCGGAAGTCCTTCGCACTGACGTCAGCGCCGATGACCTGGCGTAGGTAAGCGTTGATGTCCGCGCTGGTGATGTCCTTCCAGACGCCGCCGTCCTTGTAGGCGAGCAGCTCCTCGCCACCGCCGTGGCGCTTGATCAGGGCCTGGACGACCTTGCGCACGTTCGGGTCGACGACCGACTGGACGCGTTGCTTCCCGGACTTCGCCACATAGTCGAAGATCACTACGTCACCTTGCACGGTCACGTGCTCGCGCCGCATCGTCGCGAGCCCGTAGGTGCCGTTCTCTTCCGCGTAGGACTCTCCGCCGACCCGGAAGAAGCCGAGGTCCAGCAGCCGGAACGCAGCCGCCAGCACCCGCTCCCGGGTCAGCCCACGCTGCTCGAGATGCGCCTCGACCTGCGCGCGGGCGAAGGGGAGCCGCCGGGCGAAGGTCAGCACCCGTTCGTGCTTGGCCGCGTCACGTTGCGCCCGCCACTCGTCGTGGTAGCGGTACTGACGCCGGCCGGCGGCGTCGGTCCCGAGCGCCTGGATGTGGCCGCTCGGGTGCGGGCAGATCCACACCTCGCGCCACGCCGGCGGGACCGCCAGCGCGCGGGCGAGTGTCTCCTCGTCATCGACGCGCTCGCCGCCGGGGTCGAGGTACTCGAACCC
>Ga0126309_10000565_pt1 | contig 12412 bp, 9 predicted proteins | sample Plot56_FD_92541 | JGI IMG/M metagenome (GOLD analysis project Ga0126309, IMG submission 92541) | Serpentine soil microbial communities from UC McLaughlin Reserve, CA, USA - Plot56 | ecosystem: Environmental > Terrestrial > Soil > Grasslands | place: USA: UC McLaughlin Reserve, Lake County...
ACCGGCCGGCCCAAGGGGGTGCAGATCCAGCACGCCTCGGTGGTCAACCTGGCCTTCGCGCTGCGCCAGACGGTCTACGAAGGGCTCCCCTCCGGGCTGCGGGTCGCGGTCAACGCGCCCCTCGCCTTCGACGGCTCGATCAAGCAGGTGATCCAGATCCTGTTCGGCGACTGCCTGGTGCTCCTGCCGGACGATCTGCGCCTCGATCCCGAGGCTTTGCCCGCCTACCTGGAAGAGCAGGCCGTGGACGTCCTCGACTGCACGCCGTCGCAGCTCCGGCTCTTCCTCGGCGACGCCGGGGAGATGCGGGCGGACGCACCCTTCGCGGTCCTGGTCGGCGGCGAAGCCCTGGACGCGCCCACCTGGAAGACTCTCGTCGAGGAGCCGCGGGTGCGCTTCTGGAACGTCTACGGCCCCACCGAGTGCACGGTGGACACCACGGTCTGCCCGGTCTCGGCGGGGCCTGTTTCGATCGGACGCCCCGTCCCCGGAGCCGTCGTGTCGATCCTCGATCCGGACCTCCGGCCGGTGCCGGCCGGCGTGGTCGGCCAGCTCCACGTCGCGGGAGCCGGCCTCGCCCGCGGCTATCTCGGCCGCCCCGACCTCACCGCCGAAAAGTTCCTGCCCGATCCTTGCGCCGCCCGGCGCGGTGAGCCCGGCGCGCGCCTCTACGCCACCGGCGACCTCGCGCGCTGGCAGTCGGACGGCCGCATCGATCTCCGTGGCCGGGCCGACCACCAGGTGAAGATCCGCGGCTTTCGCATCGAGCTTGGAGAGATCGAGGCCGTGCTGATCAGCCATTCCGACGTCCAAGAAGCCGCCGTCCTCGCCCTGGATGAGACGCCTGGCGACCGCCGCCTCATCGCCTGGATTCATCCTCATCCAAGCTCCGATCTCCGGGCCTTCCTGCGCGACCGCCTGCCGGCACCGATGATCCCGTCCGAGATCGTGCCGCGCGCCGAGCCGCTCCCCAAGACCCCCAGCGGCAAGATCGACCGGCAGGCCCTCCTGCGGCTCGTGCCGCGCGAGCGGGGAGGCGCGAAGGACTACGTCGCCCCCCGCGATCCGCTCGAAGAGCAGCTCGCGGCCCTCTGGTCGGAGCTGCTGCGCGTCGAGCGCGTCAGCCTCTACGACAACTTCTTCGACCTGGGCGGCCATTCGCTCCTCGCCACCCGGCTCGCCGTGCGCATCCGGCACGACTTGGGCGTCGACCTCTCGCTGCGCACCCTCTTCGAGACCGCGAACCTGGGGGATCTGGCGAAGGCGATCCTGCTCCAGCTCCTCCACGAATCCGGAGAAGACCCGGAGAGCCTCCTCGCGGAGGTCGGCACAATGAGCGAGGAGGAGGCGCAGGCGCTGCTGGGAGATCGTTGACTCCGTCAACCGATCGCAGGATACTGGCCTTCATGGAACAGATCCCCGTCGACCGCACCATCGAGATCGTCCGTGGCTTCAACCGCTTCTACACCCGGAAGATCGGCGTCCTGCGCGAAGGCCATCTGGACAGCCCCTTCTCGCTGACCGAGGTGCGCGTGCTGTACGAGCTCGCTCACCGGGAGTCTCCGGCCGCGGCCGAGCTCGCCCAGGATCTCGGGCTCGATCCGGGCTACCTGAGCCGGATGCTCTCCAGATTCGAGCGGCGCGGGCTGATCGAGCGCAAGCCGTCCGCGCAGGACGCCCGGCGGAGCCTCCTGTCGCTGACCGCGCAGGGCCGCGCGACGTTCGCGCCGCTCGACGCCAAGGCCCGGGAGGACATCGAGCGGATGCTGGGCGGGCTCGCCCCGGACTCCCGCAGCCGTCTGGTCACGGCCATGCGGTCGATCGAGACTGTCCTCGGAGCGCCGGCCGAAGGACCGGAGCCCTATCTGGTGCGGAGCCACCGGCCGGGCGACATGGGCTGGGTGGTTCACCGCCATGGCGTGCTGTATGCCCAGGAGTACGGCTGGGACGAGCGGTTCGAGGCGCTGGTCGCGCGCATCGTGGCGGATTTCATCCAGCACGAGGACCCGGCGAAGGAGCGCTGCTGGATCGCCGAGAGACACGGCGAGATCGCCGGCTCCGTGTTCCTCGTCAAGAAATCGAAGACGGTCGCCAAGCTGCGCCTGCTGCTGGTCGAGCCCAGCGCGCGCGGGCTCGGCATCGGCTCGCGCCTGGTCGGAGAGTGCGAGCGCTTCGCCCGCCAGGCCGGCTATCGGAAGATCATCCTGTGGACGAACAACGTTCTCAAGGACGCCCGGCGCATCTATGAACGAGCCGGGTACCGCCTGGTCCACGAAGAGCCGCACCAGCAGTTCGGAGAGGGGCTGATCGGCGAGACCTGGGAGCTCGCGCTGTGAGCGCCACGGTCGACGTCCCGCTCCCCGGCTCCTCCCTGGAGCACCTCGAGCGCCGGGGCACCTGGCTGGTGGCGACGCTCTCCGCGGCGGAGATCGGCCGGGTCCAGCTCCTCTTCTTCAACGGCGAGGCGCATGGCAACGTCGCCTCGCTTCCGCTCGCGCTCGCCTCGGGCACGCTCGACTCGCCCGAGGGCTCTCTCGGCTCCCATATTCCGATGCCGTTTCCGCGCGAGGGCGCGGTCGAGCTCCATCTGCGAGGCGCGCAGGGGGAGCTCCTGACCATCGTGGGCCAGTCGCTGACGGTCCGTCCTGTCGAGCCGAGCCCCGCGGTCGTGACTCTGGGCCGGCTTCCCGGAGGTTTGCGTTAAACTACCGGGAGGCCCAATCCGCCAGAAAGTGATCTCCCATGCAAGTCGCAGATATCGAGGACATCGTCGCGCTCTCCCTTCTCCAGCAGGAGATGCTGTTCCATGCCGTTCAGCATCCCAAGGATGACGTCCACGTCGTCCAGCTCTGTGTCTCCCTCTCCGGTCCCTTGAGCCTGCCCGCTCTCGAAGCCGCCTGGGACCGGATGGCCGCCCGGCATCCCGCCTTGCGCACGTCGTTCCGACCGTGGAAGGTGCCGGCCCAGCTGGTGCAACGCCGGGTGAAGCTGCCGTTCGCGGTCCACGAGCGCAGGCAGGATCCGGAGATCGCCTCGTTCCTGGAGGAGGACCGGGCGCGCGGATTCGATCCCGCCGCGGGACCGCTGATCCGGCTCTCGGTGCTGCGGACCGCTCCCGACGAGCATCTGCTGGTCTGGACGCATCACCGCCTGGCCCTGGATAGCTGGTCGGCGACTCTGCTCGTCCGGCAGGTCCTCGCCGCCTATCGCGAGGGGGCCGACCCGGAGGGCTCCCCGTCTCCCCGCAAATACCGCGACTACGTCGACTGGCAGCGCCAGCAGGATGCCACCGAGGCCGAGCGCTTCTGGCGGCGCGAGCTGGCCGGGCTGAGCGCTCCGCCCCCACTGGGCTCGCCCGAGCCCCTCGCCGGCAGGACCGGCTGGGAAGAGGTGACCGTGCGCCTCGCGGCCCCCGTGACCGCGGCTCTCCTGGCCCTGAGCGCCGAGCGGGAGCTCTCGCTGGAGACGCTGGCGCTGGGAGCCTGGGCCCTCGTCCTCAGCCGGCGCACCGGCCAAGGTCAGGTGCTCTTCGGCATCACGGCCCCGGGACGGCCGGCGGCGCTCCCCGAGGCGGAGTCCATCGTCGGACGTTTCGCCAACACGCTGCCGCTGCGCGTGACGGTGGCGCCGAAGGCTCCGCTCCTCCCCTGGCTGCGCGGGCTGAAGGACCGCCGCGATGCCGTCCGGCCGTACGAGCACGTCCCCCTCTCCCGGATCGCAGAGTGGAGCGGACTGCCGCCCGGCACCCCGCTGCTGCAGAGCCGGCTGGCGGTCGAGAGCTTCCCCGTATCGATCGAGCCCGGATCGAACGGGACGGGGATTGGGATCAGGGAGATCCAGTGGATCGAGGCCTCCGCCGAGCCGCTCACCGTGTTCGTGCGGCCCGGGGCGGAGCTGGTGATCGCGATGGCCTACCAGCGGGCCTTCTTCGAGGAGTCGGAGATCCTGGGTCTGCAGGAAGAGCTGCGCGGCCTCCTGGAGATCTTCGCCGCCGACCCCCGGAAGCGCCTGTCCGAGATCGTGGCGGCCGCTGCCGATCTCCAGCCCGGCCAGGAGACCCGCCGGCTCGACAAGATCGCACAGATCGTCCAGCGGCGCACCATCGCAACGCACGAGCCCGAGGCGCCCCCCAAGGCCAAGAAAGAGCTCGGCGGGCACGAGATCGTCCGGGTGTCGCGCGACCAGCCGCTGCTCGCGACCTTCTATCAGGAGTGGGCGCTGCAGCTCGACGGTGTGACGAGAAACAGCATCCCGCTCTCCCTCCGCATCGCGGGCGCGGTCGACCTCACCGCGCTCCGCCGCACCCTGATGGAGATCGCGCGCCGCCATGAATCGCTGCGGACGAGCTTCCGCCTGGAAGGCGGCGAGGCGTACCTCGTTCTCGCGCCTCCGGCCGAGGTGCCCCTCCCGACGATCGATCTGTCGGCGCTCCCTGTGGAGCGCAAGGCGGAACGCATGCGCCGGCTGATGTCCGAGCACGCGTGCAAAGAATTCGACATGGCCCGGGGGCCCTTGTTCATCGCCCGGCTCCTGCGTCTCGGCAGCCAGGAGAACGTGCTGCTCCTGAACACCCACCATCTCATCTCGGACGGCTGGTCGATCCAGGTGCTCCAGCGCGAGCTGATGGTCCTCTACGCGGCGTTCGCTCAGGGACGGCCGTCCCCGCTCGATCCCCTGCCGATCCAGCTCGCAGACTTCGCCTACTGGCAGCGCCGGGTGTTTGCCGGCGAGGCTCTCGCCGCCCAGCTCGCCTGGTGGCGCGACGCCCTGGCGAACCTGCCGCCGCCGCCCGGGCTTCCGATCGACAAGCCGCGTCCCGAATCTCTGGGACTGCGCGTGCTGGAAGCCGCCGCCGTGCTCCCGCCAGGGCCGACGAAGTCTCTCAAAGAGCTCTCGCAGACCACGCGGAGCTCGCTGCCGATGGTCCTCCTCGCCGCGGTCAACGCGCTGCTGCATGCCTACAACGGGCAAGAGGATCTCATCCTGTCCCTGATCTTCGCGGCCCGGAACCGCCCGGAGCTCTCCAACCAGATCGGCCTCTTCATGAACACCGTGCCGCTGCGGGTCAACCTCTCCGGCAACCCGTCGTTCCGCCAGCTGACGGAGCGGGTGCGCGACTCGACGATCGACGCCTACGCCCACCAGGACGTGCCGTTCCCCCGGCTGCTCGCGGAGCTGTTCCCAGGCCGCAAGCTCACCCGGACCATCCTTTCCGGAGTCTGTTTCAACATGCTGAGCTTCAACGACCCCGGTGCGACGGCGGGCCCGCCGCCGCCGGGCGGGCTCACCGTACAGATTCTCGGGGGAGAGGACGCCGAGGCGAAGCACGACCTGGTCGTCTCCAGCTCCGAGCTGGGAGGCTCGCTGCGCTTCGAGCTGGGAGGAGCGGCCGACCTCTTCACGCCCGAGCGCCTGGCCATGATGACCCGGGACTTCGAGGCCCTGCTCACCTACGTCGCGAACGATCCCGAGGTCTCGCTGGCGCGGCTGCGGCAGAGCGTGCAGAACAGGGAATGGGAGGCGCTCCTGGTGTAGGAGCGCCTCCCGAAGACGGAGGTCAATCCAGCGTCAGAACGATCTTTCCGAAGCTCTCGTTGGATTCCATCCGCTCGTGCGCCGCGGCCACCTGCTCGAACGGAAAGACCGAATCGATCACCGGCCGCAGCCGGCCGGCCACCAGGAGCGGCAGCCAGCGCTCCTTGAACTTGCGGGTGATCGCCCGCTTGTCCTCGATCGATCGGGGGCGCATGGCCGACCCCTTGATCTGGAGCCGCCGCAGCACCACGGGCAGGAGGTCGATGTCTCCCTGCCAACCGCTCAGGAGACCGACCACGACGAGGCGCCCGCCATCCTTGAGAATGGTCAGATTGCGGGACAGGTACTCGATCCCGATGAAGTCCTCGACCACGTCGACGCCGGCGCCCCCAGTCGCCCGCCGGATCTCCTCGACGAAGTCCTGGGTCTTCCGGTTGATCCCGACGACCTCGACCGGGCCGCCGAGCTCGCGGCAGCGGGCGAGCTTCTCGTCCGAGCCGGCGGTGCAGAAGATCCGGGCGGCTCCCGCCTCGCGCGCGAGCTGGATGCAGGCCGTGCCCACGCCGCTCGCCGCGGCATGGATGAGCACCGACTGCCCCGCGGCCAGCTCCCCCAGCTCGAAAAGCGTCGTATCGGCCGTGTAGAAGACCTCCGGGACCGACGCGGCGTCGACCCACGACCAGCCCTCGGGGACCGGGACCGCCATGCCGGCGTCCAGCAGGCAGTGCTCGGCATAGCCGCCGCTCCCCACGATGCCGAGGACCCCCTGCCCCTTCCGGAACCCTTCCACACCGTCTCCCCAGGCCTCGACCTCTCCTGCGATCTCGACGCCGAGGATGGCGGATTCGCCCGAAGGCGGTGAGTACTCGCCGTCGCGCTGCAACAGGTCGGCCCGGTTGAGGGCCGACGCCCGCACCCGCACCAGGAGCTGCCCCGGCCCGGGCTCGGGCCGCGCAATCTCGGCGATCTTCAAGACCTCGGGGCCACCATGGCCGTCACAGACCACGGCTCTCATCATCTGATCTCTCGACATCTGATCAATAGTTGGCATCGTCCTCCAGCCCATGCTCCCGCGTCGGGAGAAGAAAAGACCGCCGGAAGGTCAGGAAGACGGTGCCATCCGCCTTGACGCCCCGGGTGTCGCACGTCACCACCCCCTGGTGCGGCCGCGATTGCGAGAGCCGCTTCTCCACGTACTCGCTCTCGGCGTAGAGCGTGTCGCCGACGAACACCGGCGCCAGCAGGCGGATGTTGTCCCAGCCGAGGTTGGCCAGGCCCTTCGCGCTCGTGCTCTGCACGCTCATGCCGGCGACGATCGAGAGAGTGACGAGGGAAGAGACCAGAGGCTTTTTCCACTCCGTCTTCTCGCAGTAGGCCGCGTCGATGTGCAGCGGATGGAAGTTCAGAGACAGCAGCGATTGCCAGAGGTTGTCGGCCTCGGTGATCGTGCGGCCCGGCCGGTGCTCGACGATCGCACCGATCACCACGTCTTCGAAAAACAGGCCGCGCGACTCGCGCCAGCGGCCTTCCCCCACTTTCTTGTAGGCTGGAATCCGGTCCATGCGCCTCCTTTCGCTCAGGCCCGGACCAGCCGCAGCCGCCGCTGCGCGGCCTCGATCCGCTCGCTCCGGGCCAGCAGCCGGCGCGCCGCCAGCAACATCGGCGGGCCGATCATCTGGCCGTCGAGGACCGCGATCTGGCCGGCGCTCTTCTCGACCGCGGCGACCACGCGGCGGGCGCGGTCCACCGCCTCCGGCTCGGGAGCATACACCTCGTTGATGATCGGGATCTGCCGGGGGTGGACGGCCACGCGGCCGAGGAACCCGATCGCCCGGGACTTCTTGGTTTCGGCGCGCAGCCCCTCCTCGTTGCCGATCTCGAAATAGGGCGAGTCCATGGCGGGGATGCCGGCCCGCGAGGCTGCCACCAGGATGCGCGAGCGCGCGTAGAACAGGTGCTCCCAGTCCATGCTGATCCCGAGCTCGGTCGAGAAGTCGGCGCCGCCGAAGACCAGACACCGGACCCGCGGCGAAGCCGCGGCGATCTCTTCGACCGCGTAGAGCCCCGCGGCGGTCTCGATGAGCACCAGGAAGAAGGCGGAGGCCAACCGCTCGCCCAGGATCTCCTCGAGGATGAGGATCTCCTGAGCCGAGCCCACCTTGGGCAGGAAGAGAGCGTCCGGACAGGCGCCGCTTTCGAGCAGGGCAAGGACGTCGCGGAGACCGTCGGGAGTCCGCAGGCTGTTGATGCGCACGGCCCGGACCACACCGTCCGAGGCCCGGTTCGTGAGGAAGGGGATCCCGAGACGGCGCGCTTCCTCCTTGGAGACCGCCGGAACGGAGTCCTCGAAGTCGATCGTGGCGATGTCCGCACCCACCTCCCAGGCCCTCTCATACCGCTGCACGTGCAGGGCGCACGTCATCAGCATGCTCCGGCAGAGGAGCTGCTCCGGCAGCGTGCCCCCTTTCATACGGCGACCGCCGCCCGGTATTGCCCGACCAGCTCCTCCACGACGTCGCAGAATCGCGTGATGTCCTCAGGATTGTTGTCGGCGCGGATCATCACCCGCAGCCCCGCCTTGCCTCTCTCCACGATGGGAAAGAACACGGGCGAGGTGTAGAAGCCGCGGCGGAAGATCTCTCCGGAGACCTCCGACGCCTTCTCCTCGTCGCCGACGACGACCAGGCGGATGGTGAAAGGATCGCCGCTGTTTTCCGTCGGGATCCGGCTGTCGAAGAGCTCCAGGTTGCGCAACATCCTGGTCTGGAGCTCCCGGAGCTCCGGCGACTGATGGATGCGGATCGACGCCATGTCCGCGCCCATCGCCGCCGTGCTGAGCTTCTGCGACCAGGCGAGCGGTCCGCCCCAACGGATCACCATGTCCTCGTGCCGGCGCGAGCCCAGCAGGATCACCGCGCCGCTCCCGCCGTACCCCTTGCACAGAGAAACCACGATCACGGTCAGCGGGTTGAGCTCGTCGGGCATCACCGAGCGCACGTACCCTTCGCCGTTCTCTCCATAGATCGACAGCGAGTGGGAGTCGTCGAAGTAGAGGAACAGCCCATAGCGGTCCTGCAGCTCCATCAGCTCCCGCACCGGAGCGGCCCCGCCGAGCGAGTACACGCCGTCGGCGACGTAGGCCACCCGCGGGTACTTCTTGCAGGCGTCCTCGATGAAATTGACGTCGTTGTGCGGGGAGGTGAGCACCAGGGTCTCGTCCCCACAGATGGGTTTGATCAGATTCATCGAAAAGTGGCAGAACTTGTCGAAGATCATCACCGGAGGCTTGCCGTCCGGCGCCAGATGGCCGGACGCGATGAGCGGCAACACTCCGGAGGTCGCCGCCCCCGCCGTGGCCGCGCCGAGGCACCGCGCCCGCCACAGCTTCTCCCATTCCGCCTCCAGCTCGTCGAGCATCGTCAGGCGCATGCGGACCCGCGAGATCGGCACGTCGAGCACCCGTTCGCTGCGCAGCGCGTCGATGGCTCCATCCAGCACGGCCGGATGTCCGTGCAGCCCCAGATACGAGCAGGACGAAAGATTGATGAACTCGAAGCCATCCTCCAGTAAGAGGCGGTCGTTGTGCCCCACCCGAATCGACAGATCGATCAGATGATGCTCCCGGGCCTTGTCCCAGGCCGGATCGCCCAGGCCGATGGCCTTCTGGTTATTCCGAAAACGGTGAAGCGGGTATTCCATGAAATCCTCCTTACAGATGAGACACAAGACAGCACTCACTCCTTATAGTGCTGCGAGATCCCCCGGAAGGACACAAGCCAAGGTAAAAAGGGCCGGACGCCCAGAACAATGCGTACATACCAGGCCGCCACCGTCTCCGGTGGCGGCTTGAAGCTTCCAGCGGGGGATGCCCCAGGGCCGGGCTCGCCCCCGAGGCTGCGGCTCGGTCAGCCTGCTCAGCGCGCTCCGGCCGCCAACGCCATCTCGACAGCCGGTGAGGCGGCTGCGCTCCGGATGCGTGCCGGATATCGCAACGTCTCGAGGGGACGCACGATGCTCTGGAGCGCGATTCCCTGCTCGAGGGCGAGCAGCACGCCCGCGGCTTCGGCATAGCTGCCGACGTCGATCACGTTCTCGAGCCTCAGCTCCTGGCGGGTTACGGAGAGGATGGTCTCGTTGTCGCGGACCGCGATCGTGGGAATCCCGTAGCGCGCTGCGAAGAGCGTGGGAATGCCGCCGAGGCAGCTCGCCGGAGCGACCACTGCCACGACGTTGTTGAGATTGATGACGTCGCGGACCCGCGTCCCAGGGCGCGGTGCGATGTGGGGAGCCCTGGCCAGCCCCATCAGGACGCACGCGAGACCGCTCAGCGAGGTGAACTCCCCCGCTCCCCGCGCGTCCACGATCGGCGACTCCAGAGCGAGATCCTTCACATTCTGCAACGGAGCGTGCGCGGCCGGGACGCGGTACCGGTTGACAATGAAATGAGAAATGATCGCTTCGACGCCACCGACCGGGTTCGGCGCCTGCCCGGCAAAGTGCAAGGCGTAGTCGTCGAAAGGCAGATCCTGGACGTTCGTGGTGACCGCGATCGCGTGCACTCCCCGCGCCAGGAGCGACTCGCAGGCCTGGGACAGCACCTCCGGATGATCCACGGTTCCGACGAAGGCGCCGGACTCGTTCTTCACGCAGCGCGAGCCGATCGGACGGTCGGTGACCACGCAGTGCTGGATGTCCACCCCATGGACCGCGCGCACGGCGTTGACGACGTTGAAAGCGAGATCGAGGCGCGCATCGCTCGACTTTTCAATGATCACTCCAATGGAGTTGGCGTGCGGAACGTACAGATCGATCTTCCCGCGGCAGAGGAGATCGATGCAATATCCTTCCGTATACAGGACGTTGTCGCTGATCTGCGCGAAATCGGACGCGTTCACTGCATTGGGATTGGTGACCAGGTAGTCGACTGTCGAAGACAGCAAGCGGGTCACGGGGGCGGCGTCGCCCGCGTAACCGCCGATGCTGCAACCGATACCGGTCGGGATGATACTGATCGCGACCGATCTGCCCGGATGGAACCGGTCCTCCACGCTGTCGCGGAATTCCCCGATTTTTTCGCTGTCCACCGTTGCCTCGACGACGACTTCCTCCGGGGTGATCTGCCCGACGTACCAGCGTAGAGCATGTCCCTGCGTCGCTTCCTCAGCAACTTCAGGAATGCCATGCGGCAATGTCACCTTTGACCTGTCGAATCTAAGCTGCTTGTTTTCTATCATTTCATCGCTCCCCGTAGTAGACGAATATAGAGATGACAGGATACACGGGTCCCGCCCGAAGTTCCAGCGCTCAAACGCGCCAACGCAGACGCGCCCGGCACTGCCGTGCCGGGCGGTTCAAAATTAAAGACGAAACCTTGGGAGGAAAACCCTCACAGGCCGCTCAGCGGCTCTGGGCGTCTCTCACGACCAGAATCTCTTCGGCCACGAGCTGGCCGCTGATCGTCCGGGCGTCGATCTCCACTTCGTCCCCGCGCTCCAGGTTCTCGGGCTGATAGCGGCGCCCCTGGAACTCGACGACGGTCTGGGCGTCATAGTGGACAAGGACCACGCCGCTCCGCGTTGTCGATCCGGAGGATCCGGTCGAGCCGGCGGAGAAGCCCTGCGACTGCGCATACGTGTCCACCTCGACGGTGCGGTTGCGCGTGTCGACGTAGCGGACGGTCCCGCGGAGATTCCGGGTGGAATTGTTGGTTCCGCCATTGTCGTATCCGCCCGTGTCCCCCACGCCACCGCTCACGTCATAGAGCACCTGGATCTCGTTGACGAGCAGGCGGTCGTTCGACAGGCGCGAGCCCGACGCGACCTCCGCCAGGATGCGGTCGCCCCGCTCCAGATCCTCCGGCCGGAAGGTCTTGCCCTGGAACACGACCGTCGTGCGGTCGTCGTAGGACAGGACGACCTCGCCGGTTCCGCTCCCATTTCTCAGATTATTGTTGTATCCGGTGTCTTCGCGGTCCACGACAATGATCCGCTCGCGGGTGTCCACGCGCTGGACCGTGCCCCGCACGTTGTCGACGCGCTGCTCATACGGATCGTAGGTGCTGTTCCGGTCACTGCGATTGTCGCTGCTGCCACCACCCAGAATGCCGGTCGAGCCGCACCCGGTCAGGAGCGTTACGGCAACGAGCGATGCCAAAAGGCTGGTTGATCGAGCTATGTTCTTCATGGTCGGTACCTCCTTGGGTCCAAGCCCTCCCCACAAGGAGATACCTGCAGGACCCGTGCCGGGAAGTCCTCAGGGAGAGGGCTTCTCGGGCAGCCGCCCGATGTGCTCGCAGGACCTCTGGTGGCCGCCCTCGCAAGCGCGCAGGAAGAGCTCTTCAGCCCGTTTCTCATCCTGCGGGACGCCATCGCCGGCAGCGAGCAGGTCGGCGAGGTTCGCGCACCCCAAGGCATTGCCGCCATCACAGCCTCTCTCGAACAACGAGGCCGCTCTGGCCTTGTCGGTCGCGACGCCCAAGCCGTCGCGATAGAGAACGCCGAGGTTGAAGCAGCCCATCGGGTCCCCGGGCTCGCAGCGCGTCCCCTCGCAGGCGCGGGTGTAGACGGTGACCGCCCGTTGGACATCGGCCTGTGTCCCCAGGCCGCGCTCATACTGAAAACCCAGATTCGTGCAAGCGAGGGAGCTCCCCATCTCGCAGCCGCGGGTATAGGCGGCCAGAGCCAGCGACTGGTTCCCGGGCGTGCCGCGCGCGTCGCCGAAGTGCACGCCGAGGTTGTAGCAGCCGGCCGCATCTCCCTCGTCGCAGGCTTTCCGGTAGAAGGCGACCGCGCGCGCATCATCCTGGGGCACGCCCCGTCCCGTGGCGTACAGGTAGGCGAAATGAGCGCAGCCGGCGGCGCTGCCATCGTCACAGGCT
>Ga0126309_10000566_pt1 | contig 12390 bp, 10 predicted proteins | sample Plot56_FD_92541 | JGI IMG/M metagenome (GOLD analysis project Ga0126309, IMG submission 92541) | Serpentine soil microbial communities from UC McLaughlin Reserve, CA, USA - Plot56 | ecosystem: Environmental > Terrestrial > Soil > Grasslands | place: USA: UC McLaughlin Reserve, Lake County...
CGGCTACAACTCCTCCAACACGAACAACCTCGCGATCATCGCCGACGAGCGGGTGCCCGCGAGCTACCACATAGCCAGCGGCGACTGCATCGACGGCGATGCCATCCGCCACAAGCCCGCCGGAACCCCCCTCGACGCCCGCGAAGAGGTCGAGGAGACGGGCTGGCTCCCCGAAGGCCCGGTCCGCATAGGCCTCACCGCGGGAGCCTCTACGCCGAACTCGCAGATAGGCCTCGCCATCGGGCGTATCCTGCAGGCGCGGGGCCTACCGCCCGAAGCGGCGCTCGCTTAGAGCTGGTCAGCACGCTCCGGCTGACGCCTCCGCTTGTCAGCCGGAGCGTGCCAGCAAGGAACGCCGGCGCACCTCTACCGTAGGCGTATCGCCCTATTTTCGTCTAGCTGACGGGCTGAGGGCCTCCGTAGGAGGCGTGCTGACAGGCTGACCAGTTCCTAGACCCCCATCTCTACGAGCTTGCGGGCGATGTCGGCGAACTCTTCGCCTTCGGGGGTGTTCGAGGCGAACGAGATCGAAGAACCGTCGTCGAAGGTGACGTGCGCGACGTCTGTGGCCGCGGCGCCGCCCCGCAGGTAGCCGCCGACGGCCACGGCACCGCCGACCACGGCGCCCAGGATCACGAGCCGCCCCAGTAGCTTCTTCACGACCGTCCCCCCGCCTTCGTCGCCCCCTCGATCCCCGCCCTGGCGTTGCGCATGTCGTAGAGCACGAGCCCGACCCGCGCGTCCTTGGCGGTGGCGGCGGCCAGGGTGCCGCCGCCCTCCAGCCGGACCAGGAGAAGGTGCCCGTCCTCAGCATCCACCCTTACCTGGGCGACGTGCTCCTTGCCCTCCCGGCGGGCAGCCCTCTCGGCAAGGTTCGCCGCCGCCGCCAGCATGGCCGCGGCCCGCTCCCGGTCCACGCCCTCTCCGTGCGAGGATGAGAGCAGGACCCCGTCGGCGGAGAGCACCGCGCACGAGGCCATGTCCCCCGAAAGCGCCCTCAGGTCCGCCAGGGCGCGGTCCAGATCCCCCCCGGAGCCCACCTTTTCCCGTTCCGTCACAAGACCTCCCCTGCCCGCCTACCCGTCGGAGCGGGCATTATAACGGATGGGGACGGGGGATCCGCCCGACCGCTTCACAGCCCCCATCGGGGATGGTATATTCATCGCCCACGGGCGATTAGCTCAGCGGGAGAGCGCTGCCTTCACACGGCAGAGGTCGCTGGTTCGAAACCAGCATCGCCCACACTCCGAAGACGTGCATTTGCAGGGAAAAAGCGTGAATGCAACCGATTCGCTGTCGTCTCAACAGACCTTTGTGCAGCAACCGTGCAGCAACGCGAAGACGCTGCGACACAGCTGACTTAGGTAACATAGGCCAATCTTTCGATGAGATCGGAGACAGCCTGTTGAACATCAAGATCGTTCCTTTCGATGGACTTGCAGGAGCGGACCTGATCGTCGACGCTATCTATCTCGGCGGAACAGCCAACAATGCTGCAGACGATCCCATCAACGTTCTGACGCGCTCTGGAAACATGGGAGGATTCAGAAAAGTCGGACGCAAGCAGCAAACCAAGTATGTCGTGCTCTACTCGAGCCAGTCGGGGTCCGACTGGCCGGATCAGCTAGATCCATCGACCGGGCTCTTCACCTACTATGGGGACAACAAGACCCCCGGTTCTGAACTACATGAGACAACGCGTGGCGGGAACAAGCTGCTGGCCCGAGTATTCGACCAGATCCATGCCACTCCGTCGCGTCGATCGGAGGTAACACCCTTCTTCGTATTTACGAAGGCACCGTTGTATGGTGGTCGAGGGTCCAGTTTCGCGGGCTGGCGGTGCCCGGCGCCAACGGTGTAGCTCCGATAGATGACCTCGTCGCCGTTTGGAAATCGTTCGCAGGGCAACGGTTCCAGAACTACAAAGCACTCTTCACGGTGCTGGAGACTCCACGTGTTCCTCGCGCTTGGCTAGAGGATCTCCGAGCCGGACGCCCCTTGAGCGATAGCTGCCCCGCACAGTGGCGGCAGTGGGTCGACGAAGGCTCGTACAGGCCCCTGGTGGCTGAACCATCAATCGAAACCCGTACACGCGAAGAACAACTTCCCGCAAACGAATTCAAGCAAGAAATCGTGCTCTTCATCTACAATTACTTTAGGAACAATCCTACTGCCTTTGAGGCATGCGCCGCTGCGCTAGCCCACTTCCAGAACCCAGAACACTACGTCATCGACCAGATAACACGTCGCGCGGTCGACGGTGGACGTGATGCCATCGGCAGATACAGACTCGGCCCCGCAGCCGACCCCATAACGCTGGATTTCGCGTTGGAGGCGAAGTGTTACCGCCCCGAACTCCCTGGCCAAACGGGCACCGCGAGACAGGTCGGGGTCAAGGAAACGTCGCGGCTGATCTCGCGTTTGCGTCATCGCCAATTCGGCATCTTGGTCACTACTTCCTACATCGGGCCTCAAGCATACAGAGAGATTCGAGAGGACCAGCATCCAGTAATCTTCCTATGCGGTCGTGATATAGCGAGGTTGCTGATCGATAAGGGCTACACGTCGGTAGAGGCTGTAGATCGTTGGCTACAGCGGTTTCCGCGTTGAAGTCGGCTTCTTCGGCAGAATCGCTATTCCACCGCGCATGAAGACCCTACGATTCACGGTTAGCAAGGTGCACAACCCCGCCTCACCTGGCAGTTCAAGGTTCGATGAACTCAGAGTAACCCACCGCATCCCTCCAGACCCTGTCCGGACGATGCCCATGAAAGTTATGTGGATGAATGAACAGGCCATGATGCGGCAGACGCTGGGTCGGTTGTAGATCGAAGTACCAAAGTCCGTCACTAGGCCGTACGCCCTCCGTACGGACACCGGTTACCCGCGTCCGTCGTCCAGCGGCATCTCGCAGCACCACCTCCGCGGTCGCTTCCTCGGCTCTCAACGTCTCCACCTCGCCCCAGATGTCGAAGGGTGCGACCCTTCCCTCGGAAGACGTCTCGATCCACCAGTCAGGAGCCACGCTACGGTATCGAGTACATCTGTGCCGTATCCTGCAGCTTCCGCAGTGAGGCCCCGCCATCGCGAGTTCGGTTGCAGGCAGGACTTGATCGGCCGGTAGCCGATCGGTCACGGATACCAATTCCTCTATGGTCTCGGCTGCAAGGTCTTCGTCCCACTCCACTTCTACCCTCTCGCTACCTTTGAGCCACAACCTCAGTGACGCGTTCTCGTCTATCTCCCGCAGCATCAGGGCGTACAGCTTCAACTGCAGCGCGTAATCAGCGCGTGGCTCACCGGCTCGATCGAGAATGTCTCCCGTCTTGAAATCCGTAACGTGGTACGTTCCGTCCTCATCTCTTTCAATGAGGTCCGGACGTCCCGATAACCGAAGGGAGGAGACGCGAATCGTCCGCTCGGCACCGGATGGGATGCGAGCGGTGTCTACGGGCTCCGTCTCTTGCTCAGAGCGGGTACCCGGGCTTTCGGAAGACATTCCGGAGACCAGCCTCCGATCACCGTCATCAGGGACCTTCGCCCAGCTGTGCAGGCGAGCCTTACGCTTCCGATACTCGCTCTTCCCCACCGCTCTGCGTAGCGGGACCAGCCGCTTCGTTCGTGGGTTCTCCGAAAGGCGCTCCTCCTCACAGCGCATCTTCCTGTCGAAGAGCCCATCGACGTAGTCCATCATCGATCGACCATGAAGTGGCCGACCGCCTCGGGCTTCGCTCATGACCTCGTGTATGACGTCCCCTAGGATGGCCAGAGGAGATGGCGGAAGCATCTCCTCCTCTGGCAGGCCGTGTATCTCCTTCAGGTGGCACCGCATCAGCGACGCGAACCTTGAAGGCGCGAACAGCCGGGGAGCGGTCACACTCTCGATGACTTCGGGGAGCGCCTCCAACTCACTGGTAGGTCCCGTCAAATCCACGCAATGCTCAATCGTTGAGCCACTCACGGACCTTCACTGGCCTGCGCGAGAGGTTGAAGGTGTCCCAACAGTCGACGCCTTGCCCCAGTTCGAGCGCTTCGTCCTCCGCCGTAGCCAGGATCGTACCGGGCACTATCTCTTCTTCCTGGTCCCAATCCCACAACGGATGAGCGACGAGAACCCACGGCGAAGGCCCACCAGCGCTGCGCTCCAACCTGAAGCCCGGCACCAGACCACCTGCGAAGAGTTTCGTCTCGGCATCGAACCTCTGCTCCATCTCCTCCGCCAGCCGCCGAGCCATGGCGAGCCAGCCGGATAGTCCCGGAGAGGAGAAATCCCCATCGAGCCCGCAGGTGAAGTCGGGGTCCAGCATGGTGCGCAGGTACGAGAGGCCCAGACGCCAGTCCAACAGACCGTGGAACTGTTGGTTGCCGTAACGGAGCAAACACCTGTAACACGCCATCTCGCAGTGTTCGTGTTGCGGCGCCAGCAGTCGCCGGAGCGGGTCGCCGCCTTCGTCTTCGACCATGGAGCGCATCATGCGAAGTATCTTCGGCGTACCGTCGACGGGCTCGCTGAGGTTCCGACAGAACCCCGCCCCGTTGACCAACTGGTCGGTGATGTGGAGGAGGGGCAAGCGCTGGTGCGTCCCGTACGGACGCGGCTCGAGGATCTCCAGCTCCGCAGGATCGATGTCCAGCTCGCGCGACGCGCGGTCCACGATCATGAACGTGGCAGAGAGGGCGGCCGCACGGACGCCTTGCCACCGGTGGACGCTGTGGGGCGGCTGGTCCTCCGTCCTGGCCGGAAGGCGGTACACGGCGAGCGCATCGTGCACCCGCGACGGCGCCACGTACAGGGAGTCGGTGGTCTTGGGCGCCGCAAGCCACTTCGGCTCCTCCGTCCTCTCCTGTTGGAAGTCATAGATACTCGAACCCAGGATCGCTTCCTCGGCGATGGCCTGGTGCGGTAGCAGTATGTGTCCCCTACCCCATCGCCTGCGCTGGCTTCCCACCTCGGTTCCGAAACCCACCATCTCGCCGTCCCTGTACGGGCCCTTGTTCAGGCGGTACGTCCGCGCCTGGTTGCCGAAGGCTACCCTCGCTTCCATCTTCGGCTCACTACCATCGCTCGGATCGAGTACCCACGTCGCGAAGTCGAGTTTCTCGCCCTCGGCTTGGATGGAGCGGTGCCGAGACCCCCGCATGAACTCGTCTTTCTCGGGAGCCGGCCGCAGGTCGGTGCGGAAGGCGTTCGGGACCACGCGCGACCGCGCCGCGTCCTCGGACAGGATCGCGTCGCAGGCCTGGCAGCGCAGATGCGAGTCCACGCTTTCGCCGACGATGGACCACGCGCTGCACGTGGCGCATTGCACCAGGCGGAAGCTCTCTCCGAACCAACCGGAGCCGAAAGTATTGGCCAGATTGTCCCGGTCCTTCCGGATGTACTGCGGAAGCGCCATAGGAGGCGTGAAGCCGACGCACAGGTGCTCGTGCTTGTCTTTCGTCACCTTCGCGCCGGGCGCGAACTCGTAGATAGCCAGGTCCAGGTCGCGGTCTATCTTCGATAGTACGGGCTGCCTGTCCTCGGACCTTATCTGTAGGTAGAGGTCCCGTACCCTCGTCGGCATCCCGTACATCGGCAAGAGACCGACCTCCGCCAGGCTGTGGGCGAGACCTCGGGCCACCCCGTGCAGGAGCCGGCTACCGAGCTCTTCCAGCAGTGCGTCGACGTCCACGTCGGGCACGTCTCGGAGTTTGCCGTCCGCGGTCAGGAGCCCGAGGAACCTCGTTGCCTCGTCCCTCGTCGCTTCTAGTGCATCGCGAAGGCGCGCGGGCCACTCCGAACCCGCGTCCCCGTAGACCTCCACGGGCACGAACTCGCCGTGTATGTCGGGCGGCGACATGACGTCGCCCCCATAAATCTTCCAGGGCTTCCGCCTGTCTTCCGCCCTCAGGAGCGCGAAGGCGTCTATCAGCCACTTCTTCCGCAGGAACCGTAGCGCGATGTCCTTCATGCTCTTCGTCAGGAACGGCGTGGGCGGCACGTCACCGGTGATCTCCGCGGGCTCTCGGAAGTAGTGGATGTCGTGGCTGCGGGTGCGGCAGATCGTGAGCGCCATGGAAAACGCCTGCCCGCGGCGACCGGCGCGCCCCACCCTCTGCTGATAATTGAAGCGTTGGGGCGGCATGTTCGCCTGCAGGACGGTCTGTAGGGGACCGATGTCGATCCCGACCTCCATGGTGGTCGTCACGGCCAACAAGTCGATCGTCGACTTGGCTTGGACAAGCTCTTGGTCGTCCGCATTTCCGGGCGCCGCTTGCGCGTGTTCACCCGGCCCCCCGGAACCGTTTGAGGTGGTGGCTCCATTCTCGGACTCCGGATCGTCGAGCTCCGGTACGAATATGCCGCGGAACTCTCGCTGTCGCCTCGCGGGATCCTCCGTCTGACCCGTTAATTCCTCGCAATGCAGTCGGAACGCCGAGTCGATCTCGCCGGAGGCGACGTGCTGCAGGGCGCGCATCACCCTCCTGGCCAGGAAGTTCTGCTTCCTCAGCTCGCCCACGGTGCCGTAGGGTTCCTGCGGGAGTGGAACGAAGCACCGGGTGCACACTCCTCCCCCACGGTGCAGGTGCACTCGCGAACAGGCGCCGCAGCGCCAATAGGAGTCGTCGTCGCTGGTGAGCTCTATCCTGATTTGCGGCATATCGATGATGCCGTCGGCGTGTCCGACCTTGACGAGCCTCCTCAACGCCTCCTCGAGTTTCGGCGGCGCCTCGTCTCTCCACATGGCCCCGGCGAACTGCTTGACCCGTGCGGTCGTGACGTTGCCGTAATCGATCCAGGCCCTGGGGTCGTCCCCCTCCTCCCTATAAGGGGTGGGCCTGTAGCGGTAGGAGTCGGCGATGACGCGTACGAGTGCGGCGAGGCGGTGCACTTCGTCATCCCTGCCATCCGAATCCGGCAGGACGTCGGTGCTAACGGTCACGTATCCGAGTCCCGACTCCTCCAGAGAGAAGTAGGTCTTGCTGAAAATGACATCGCTCATGATCTGGCAGAAGCGATAGAGGAAGCTCTTTCTCGCGCGGTGTAGGGGGACGCCGAGATGCGTCGGCGAAAGGGCCGGGGCGTCGTCGTAGTAGACGTCACCGTCGTCCATGCGGAAGAGGTCGGTCCACTGGTACCAGTACTCCGTGCCGTCTACGGTGGTACCTTTGACTTTCTGGATGCCGGCATCGTCGCAAGGATGGATACCCCGACGTACGAGGTCCGCGAGCAGGGGGGAAACCCGCATCTCTCGTCCGCTAGCGTCCCACGCGTTCAGATCCTCCAAGACGGCGGAGCAGGGAACAGAGGACTCTCCGAGATCCCGCAGCTCCTTCTGCAGCGCCCTGAACTCCTTATTGGCTGCGTTTGCCTCTTCCTCCGACGAGTCCAAGGCTTCTATAGCCCTCGCCTTGGCTTCCGTCATCTCCCCCTCAATGGTCGCTGGATCCCGCCTTGAGCGGCGGGCTTCGTGCAGGTTGGTGACCAGCAGTTCTCGCCTCAGATCCTGATGGTGGTTCCTCTCTATCTCCGGGGCCGCCCTCGCGGCGTCCTGCCGGCTATCGGAGAAAGAGACCAGCTTCGCCTCTCGTCTGGTGTCGGCTATCCGTTGGGCGTCGAACAGCTCGGTAGCCAGCAACTGTGTCGTTTTAGCGAAACCCGCTCGGAAGTTGCGCACGGGTGACAGCCTGCCCATGCCCTCCCTCCGGTAGGAGTAGTCTGTACCGCACGCCGGACACGCGTACGGCACTTGGCGGAACCAAGCTGGCTCCACGGAAAGCGATCAATTAGTCACTCCCTTTCTGATAATCGAAGCCGGCGAACCGCTGCGACGGTCTCCTACATTTTCCCGCGCCACAGCTGCCTCGATGACTTCGGAGACGAGATCCGCTCCTTGCTTGCCCAGGGCCGCATAGTGCGCAGTTGTGGTAATGACGCAGCCTTCTGCGTCCCGCCCTCGGCTCGCCTGATGCAGCAGGGCGCGAGCCAGAAATCGAGCTATTCGCGCTGCGTTCATGCGGCACCTTCGTTCTCACCCAGTCCGACGTACTCTCGCGCTAGAGCGAGCACTTGACGCTCGGACTGGATGATGACGGTCTCGCGCATCGTCTCGTCTTCGCGCATGATCTGGATGATCTCCTGCTTAAGTGTCCTGATCTCCTCGATCAGCTCGGGGGTGAGCGCAGAGGTAGGCTTCGCGTTTAGCCGGTCCTCGTTCGTGAAGTAGGAGAGAAGTACCCCGGCCCGGTCGATGCGGTATAGCAGTTCGCTGGGGCCCATCAGGAGTTCACCCCGTCATCGTCATCGGCAATGGGAGCGGGATTCTTACTCGCTCGCATATACGTAGAGGCTCCCATGCCGGAGACGCTGGATGCACTGGACATCTTGCCCTCATCGCCAGTATTACGCTTACCTAAGCCGTTATCGGTGTCCACACCTTCACTGGACAGCGGTTGGACGCGTCCAGCGGACTCCGTGGGGTGTCCAGTGCCACTCCCAGGGGAGTTGGACGCGTCCAGCGCCTGTCCAACTCCTCCTTGGGCAGAGTTTGCCGTATACCTATGCGGTTTCTGGCTCGTTTCGGTGGCCTGTCCAGCGTGTCCAACGCCTCCGGAGGGTGGATCTGGCGGAGCGTCTTCCCACCAGGAGCGCACCTTCTCGGGTGTGGGCAGGCCGGCCATGATGTCCCCGGTAGCCCACCAGGAGGGTTCTGTCCCCTCAACGAGGGCAAGGCCCGCGTCGTTTTCCTTGATGAGCTTTGCGCTCCTCGCGAGGAACATCCTGTTGTTCGAGACGGTCTGCGGAGAGACCTCGGCGCCGGACGCGATCTCCCTGTGGGTGAACCCTTCGCGGCTCCCAAATTCCCGGTGGAGGTCGTAGAGGGAGTCGAGGATCTTGCGGTGGGTGTCCGAGAGGTTGACTACCGTCCTCTTGCACATTCTACTGAAGATGCGATAGGCCACCTCGTAGTCGTCGGGCGTGGCCTCGATCGCCACCCTGGTGCCATCTTCCTCTTGGGTAAGATCGAGGAGGCGGCGGTTCCTCTGCTCCAGCCACGCGTGGGCGGCCATGAGGCCCAGCAGGTTTGCCCACAGCCGCGCGCCGTGGGAGACCTGGTCGTCGTCGAGGGCAAAGTCCGGGTGGCGCAGGGGGAAGACGACCCTCCTGACGGAGGTAAGCTGCCTCAGACCCTCTCGCCAGAGGAAACGCTAGTGTGAGAAATCGGTGGCGGCGGCACCGGGCAGCAGCTGCTCGGAGACGGCAGCGGAGTGGCTTTTCACCCTGCCGGGATAGTCGGGGAGCTCGGCGACGAGGAGTCGGGTCTGGAGTTGCTCGTCGGTCTTGTTCCTGATCGTCGGGATCGCGATGGTGACCGGACCCTCGACGAGGATCGTACGGGTCGTCATGTTCCCATCGGCGTCCTTTGCCGTGACGATCTTCTTGGCCGACCCCTTACTGAGCATCGGCCTCAAGAACTCCCAGAGCGCCTCGGCTCCTTCGATCTCGTTCGGGTAGGCGAACGTGTGCTTGAGGAACTCGGGGTCCTCGTCGGCCTTGTAGTAGAGGCTCTGGCCGCTGGCGATCTCGAAGGCGAAGTAGAACTCCCCCGGCAGCGGCTTCACCGCGGCGTCGACGATATGGTTCTTACCGCGTCCAGCCTCGGCGGTCAGGAGGATGCTCGCCCCCAGCGGCCTCCCGTTGGGCAGGGGTGCGAGCTGAGCTCCGAGGGCGACGAGGAGGGCGAGCTCCAGCGGCTCCTTGTCCCCGTAGACGTTGTGCATGGCGGCGGCGGCATCACGAAGCCTTTCTAGAACCCCCGGCACGGCGAAGAGTTCGTCGATCTCGTCCTGGGCCTCCTCGACGCGCGCCTGGTACTCCTGCTTCCGGCGCTCCATCTCCCTCTGGACTTCCTGCTCCGGTGCCGCCATCACCTCGGCCCTCAACCGCTCGCCCTCGTCCTTGATGGCCTTGTTGAGCCAACTCTTCTTCAGGTCGACCTTGTCGGCGACGATATCTGCGGTCGCGTCTTGCAGCCCCTCGGGACTGACCCGGGCCAGCAGCGGGACGATGTTCTCGGTCGCATAGGCGAGCCTTTCCCGGACCCCTCCCTCCAGCGCGGCGGCCGCTTCCATCTCGACGTCGATGAGATCCTGGGCGCCAGCCGCGAGCCTGTCGAGGTGCTCGGCGGTCTTCTCCGCCCCGTCGCGGGCGAAGGCATCGGCGATGTCCTTAGCACCTTCACCATAAGACGCCTGGCAGACTATTGCCTTCGGGAAGAACAACCGCCCCCACGTGCGGGCGGCCTCTATCCCATTCTCGTCTCTGTCGGGCAGGATGTAGATCGGGGTGCCCGGCACTCTCCGCAACTCCGCTTCCTGGGGCTCGGAGAGGCCTGTCCCGCCCACGGCGGCGGCGCTTCTACCGGTCGCCGCCACGGCTAGGGCGTCGATGATCCCCTCGACGAGGAAGATCTCTCCGCTCGTCGAACCAGGGATGAAGAGCGGACGATGGTCACCGGGGAAGTCTTCGGACTTCGGGTACACGTACTTCGGCTCCCCCGCTATCTTGCGGCGGATGAGCCCGTGGACGCGGCCACGGTGCCAGAAAGGAATAACGGCAGCCGTGCCCTCGCTGTTGGTACCGAGCAGAAATCGCTCGCGCAGAGCCTCACCGACGCCGCGGCTCTCCCACCACTCACGGACATGGGGATGCTTCTCCAGCGCCCTATAGCAAGCCCGAGCCCGTGTCAGATACAGCTCTTCCTTCTTCCGCTGCTCCTGAGCCTTACGGTGCGCCTCGGGGTCTGCCTCGGGCAGCTCGACACCGAACTTTCGTGCGAGATCCAGCGCGGCCTCAACGGGACGGTCGAAGCCGTGCATCGCGGCATACGCGTCCGTCATGTCACCATGAAAGCCGCAAGAGAAGCAGTGGACATGATCGCCAAAGTTGTGCATGGAAGGGTCGGTATCAGTGTGATCCGGAGCGACGCAATGCGTCTTGTGGCCTTCCTCTACCCCGATTATCTCCGCCATTGAGATCCGCTCACGCAAAGCCTCGAAGATGCTGGTCATGCTCGAATCTCTTCCTCGACCTCGAGCGCTGTGCGAGCGCACTCAACCTCGAAGGTGGTTACAGGTTGCGCTGCAATCCGCTCTGCGTAAAGCAGCTGTGCAAGGATTCCCGCGCCAAATTCTGCAGCGCAGTGGTTACTCCTGAGAAGCTCTTGAAGAGCGGAGAGCGCGTCCGGCTCTCTATCAGGTATATTCTTGTTCGGCGCGATCACTGCTTGAAACCTTTCCGTCGCGTCGTAGGGGCCACCTGTCGGCGGGTGGCCCCTTTACTCGTCAGCCACGCCAGCCTTCTCCTCCATGAACATTCGCAAGCTAGGCAAGTGGATCCGCACGGACCAGCCTATGCGCGCCGCCCTTATCTCTCCGCTGGTCACGTAGCGCCAGAGAGTCGTATGCGATAAACCGCTGAATCTTTCCGCGGAGGGATAATCGACCCATTCCTGCTGCACGGCTTCCTTGGACAACGCCTCCTCCTTGCGTTCACGGTGTTCTGGAACGTTCATATGTGACATCATAGGTGTGTATATTTAGCCGCGGAAAAAAGTACACACATGAACCTAGTAGAACGTAGGAAGTGGCTGGAGACGGAGTTGGGGCGCGAGCTTCCCGATGCAGTATGGAACGAGTTGGTAGGCGAAAAGCGGGCATGGACGGGAGACATGACGTGGGACGAGGAGGAAATGCTCATAGGCGATGCCACGTCCTACCTACGCGTTCTGCAAGGGGGTACGGCGAACTCTGGTTCGGATGAAGACCGAAACCCGTCACCATTTAGGATCGAGCACGTGCTGCGCCGCGAAGCGTTCGCCTTGTGCGCTGCCGCCATGGCCGATGAGCATCCCGAAGTGCGGGCCTTTCGAGAAGAGGTCCTCGGAGAGTCGTTCCCGCTGACGTACGGTGGGGCCTTGCGGTTCGTGGATGAAGATGGCTACGTGCGAGGGGATGTCCCTCACGGACGGAGGCTTCAAGGGCTCGTTCAGACTCTAGCGACGACCTACCTGTGGAAGGCAGAGGACGCGTCCTGGTGGGTGTTGTGCGCCCGCTTCATCCCGCCCCCCCGAACCTTCGGTGTCGAGACAAACGTTACGCGCCACGAGCACGGTCCGGAAATCGGAACCATCACGCTCACCGCCGAGCCGTGGGTACCCGCAGACATCGTCGCGCAAAGGTACAAGGACGCCCAACGGCGTATGCTGGGCAAGAACCCTCGTGCAGTGGGACGAGAGAGGCTGCGCCTGCTCGGGTTCGTAGAGACGATGGGTAAAGGCATGAGCTGGCGCGAGCGAATGGAACTTTGGAACAAATTAGCAGCGTCGAGCAAGAAAGAGCGGTACGAAG
>Ga0126309_10000567_pt1 | contig 12389 bp, 13 predicted proteins | sample Plot56_FD_92541 | JGI IMG/M metagenome (GOLD analysis project Ga0126309, IMG submission 92541) | Serpentine soil microbial communities from UC McLaughlin Reserve, CA, USA - Plot56 | ecosystem: Environmental > Terrestrial > Soil > Grasslands | place: USA: UC McLaughlin Reserve, Lake County...
CGTTCCCGAACCACGAGCCGAACCCGCTGCTGCCCGAGAACCGCGAGTTCATCGTCGGCAAGGTCACCGAGGAGCGCGCGGAACTCGGCGTCGCGTTCGACGGCGATGCGGACCGCTGCTTCTTCGTCGACGACACCGGCGAGTTCGTGCCCGGCGACTTCGTCACGGCGCTGCTCGCGCAGTCGATCCTGGAGAAGGAGCCCGAAGGAAAGATCCTCTACGACGTGCGCGCGAGCTGGGCCGTGCCCGAGACGATCGAGCGCGCCGGGGGCGTCCCCCTCGTCAACCGAGTGGGACACGCATTCATCAAGCACCGCATGCGCGAGGAGGGCGCCGTCTTCGGCGGCGAGGTCTCGGGCCACTACTACTTCCGCGACTTCTCGCAGGCTGACTCGGGCGTCGTCCCGTTCCTGCTCATGCTCGAGCTCGTCTCCGGAGGCAGCGCGAAGCTGTCCGAGCTGCTGGCGCCGTATCGCGAGCGGTACTTCCTGACGGGCGAGCTGAACACGCCGGTGGCGGACGTGCCCTTGAAGCTGCAGGAGCTCAAGGAGCGCTTCGGCCGGGAAGGGACGGTCTCCCACCTCGACGGCGTCTCCGTCGACGCCTACGACTGGCACTTCAACGTGCGCCCGTCGAACACGGAGCCGCTGCTCCGCCTCAACCTCGAAGCGCGCTCGCGGGAGTTGATGGAGCGCAAGCGCGACGAGGTGCTCGACGTGATCCGCTCGTGAGGGCGCGCGAGCTCGGGATCGCGATCGGTGAGCTCGAGCCAGGCCGGCGCGGCGCGATCACCGACGTCGCCGGCGTCCGCGTCGGCCACGCGACGCTGATCGAGGGCGCGGACGTCCGAACCGGGGTCACCGTCGTCATCCCGCCGCGCAACGTCTTCGCCGCGCCGCACCGGTTGAACGGCAACGGTGAGATGACGGGGCTCGAGTGGGTCCGCGAATCGGGAGTCCTGACGACGCCCGTCGCGATCACGAACACGCACAGCGTCGGCGTGGTGCGGGACGCGCTCGTCGAGGCTGCGGTCGCCAGGCCCGACGCGCCGGACTGGAGCCTGCCGGTGGTCGCCGAGACCTGGGACGGCTACCTGAACGACATCAACGGCTTCCACGTTCGGCCCGAGCACGTGCACGACGCGCTCGCGGACGCGAGCGAGGACGTCGCGGAAGGGAACGTCGGCGGCGGCACCGGGATGATCTGCCACGGCTTCAAAGGCGGGATCGGCACCGCGTCGCGCCACGCGGGCGAGTGGACCGTCGGCGTTCTCGTGCAGGCGAACCACGGTCGGCGCTCGCGCCTGGCGATCGACGGCGTCCCGGTCGGCCGCGAGCTCGGCATCGAAGCGATCCCCGGACCGTCGAGGCCCGAGGGCTCGATCATCGTCCTCGCAGCGACCGACGCGCCGCTGCTCCCGCACCAGTGCGAGCGGCTCGCGCAGCGCGCAGCGTTCGGCATCGCTCGCACCGGCGGCGCCGGCGAAAACTCGAGCGGCGACCTGCTGATCGCGTTCTCGACCGGGAACGACCCGTCGGACGACACGGCGCGCCTGATCGCCAACGAGGAGCTCGACCCGCTGTTCTACGCGGCGATCGAGGCGACCGAGGAGGCGATCGTGAACGCGCTGCTCCAGGCGGAGACGATGACCGGTCGCGGCGGCGCGACGGTCCACGCGCTCGACGCCGCGGCTCTCGTCGACGTGCTGCGGAGCTACGGCCGGGGCGGGAGCGAGGCGCGCGCGTGACGCTCGAGCTCGGCTTCCCGACGCGCGAGAAGCCGCCGTTCAAGTACGCCGCGCACACGCGGGTCGGCTTCTCGGACACCGACGCGCAGGGCATCGTCTACTACGGGCGGTACGTCCCGTACTTCGATCTCGCGCGGGTGGAATACCACCGGCACCTCGGACTGACGAACGCGCACCTGGACGGCAACGAGTTCGTGATGCGGGCGATGGGGGTCGAGTACCACGCCCCCGCGGTGTTCGACGATCTCCTCGAGATCTTCGTCCGGCTCGCGCGGATCGGCCGGACCAGCGCAACGTACGAGTTCGCGGCCTACCGCGCGGAGGACGACGTCTCGATGGTCACGGCCTCGCAGACTCTCGTGCTGATCGACCTCGACGAGCGCCAGGCGTGCGCGATCCCGGACTCCTACGTCGAGATCGTGCGATCGTTCGAGGGCGACGACCTGGCGCGGTGACGACGGAGCAGAAGCGGACCGGCGCACTCGAGCGCGTCGACCGGATCCTGAACCGCGGCGGCGACGCGGACGACGTCCTGCGCGACGTGCTCGCCGCGCTCGAATCGCTCTACCCGTTCGCCGGGATCGAGTTCGTCGAGAGCGGATCCCTCGTCCAGGGGCCCTCGATCGGGTCGCGCGGTTCCTGGGACGACACCCGATTCCCGGTCGTCTTCCAGGGGACGAAGGTCGCGGAGCTCGTCGCACAGGGGTCGTCGGCGGACGACGCAGAGTTCCTCGAGCGCGTCGCGCTGTTGATCTCGCCGTATTGCCTCGTCGGCTGGGATACCGGCGGCGAGCGCTGGGAGCCGTGAACGAGCGGGCGGTCGGCGCCGCCCGACGCCGACCGCCCAGCCACCTCACCCACGCTGCGCGCCGAGCGCGTCCTCGTCGCTCGAGCGCCGCAGCGCCTTGCACGGCCCCCTCCCCGTCACGTTGTAGTCCGAGCGCCCGGAATCGCCATCCCTCGTTCGAGCTACCCCGCTCGTTCGAGGGATGAGTCCCTCGTTCGAGGGAATCGCGGCTACGACGGAGTCACACGGAAAGCGTCGAAGACGGCGTCGACGTTGCGGAGCGCGCTGAGCAGGCTCCGGAGCGACTTGATGTCGCCGACCTCGGCGACGTACCAGTTCTTCGCGAGCTGGTCCTCGACGACGCCGCCGTAGGAGACGATGTTGGCGCCGTGCTCGGCGAACGTCCGCGCGACGTCCTCCAGCAGGCGCGGCCGGTCCCACGAGTCGACGGCGATGTGGACGCGGAAGGACGTCTTGTGCGCGTCCGACCACTCGACCTCCGTGAACCGCTCCGGGTTCCGCATCAGCGAGCGGACGTTCGGGCAGTCGAGCCGGTGGATCGTCACGCCTTTCCCGAGCGAGATGTAGCCGGCGATCTCGTCGCCGGGCACCGGCGTGCAGCACTTGGCGAGCCGGACCAGGACGCCGTCCGCGCCCTTGACGATCACGCCCATCTCGTCGCCGGTGACCGGCTTCGCGCGCGTGATCTTCTTCGGGAGGGTCTCCTCCTCCGCGACCTCGTCGGTCTTCAGGCGCTGGAGGACCTTCTTGACGATCTGGCTCGGCTGCAGCTTTCCCGAGCCGAGCGCGATGTAGAAGTCCTCGGCCTTCTTGAAGCCCGAATCGCGGATCACCTGAGCCAGCACCGCCGAGCCTGCGAGCTTCCGGTACGGGAGGTTCTGGCGCTTGAGCGCGTCCTCGAGCGAGTCGCGACCCTTCTGCTCCGTCTCCTCCTTCGTCTCGCGCGAGAACCACTGGCGGATCTTGTTCCGCGCGCGCGAGGACGCCGCGAGCGACATCCAGTCGCGGGACGGGCCGCGCCCGGTCTTCGCGGTCAGGATCTCGACGAAGTCGCCGCTCTTCAGGCGGTAGTGGAGCGGCACGATCCTGGCGTTGACCTTCGCGCCGACGGTGCGGTGCCCGACGTCCGTGTGGACTGCGTACGCAAAATCGATCGGCGTTGCCCCTGCAGGCAACGTCTTCACCTCGCCCTTCGGCGTGAAGACGAACACCTCGTCGTCGAACAGGTCGGTGCGGAAGTTCCGCATGAATTCGCGGGGATCCGCTTCGTCGGCCTGCCAGTCCATCAGCTGCCGCACCCACGCGAGCCACTGCTCGTCCGCCGCCTCGCCCCGCTTGTACGCCCAGTGCGCGGCGATCCCGAGCTCGGCCGTCTCGTGCATCTCGCGCGTGCGGATCTGGATCTCGAGCGGGCGCCCCTCGGGCCCGATCACGGTCGTATGCAGCGAGCGATAGCCGTTGAACTTCGGCATCGCGAGAAAGTCCTTGAACCGGCCGGGCATCGGCTTCCAGAGCGAGTGGATCAGCCCGAGCGCGCCGTAGCAGTCGCGCGTTCCCTCCTCGCCCGAGCGCTCCACGACCACGCGCATCGCGGTCAGGTCGTAGATCTCGTTGAACTCGCGGCCCTTCTTCGCCATCTTCTCGTAGATCGAGTAGAAGTGCTTCGCGCGCGCCGAGATGTCGGCCGGGATGTCGACCTTCTCGAGCTCCGCGGTCAGGAGCTTCGCGGCCTCCGTGACGTGCGACTCGCGATCCGCGCGACGTTCGCTGACGAGCGTCTTGATCTCCTCGTACTTCCGCGGGTGGAGCGTCTCGAACGCGAGGTCCTCGAGCTCCCACTTGATCGCGTGGATGCCGAGCCGATGTGCGAGCGGCGCGTAGACCTCGAGCGTCTCCCGCGATGTCTGAACCTGCTTCTGCCGCGGCAGGTGCTCGATCGTGCGCATGTTGTGCAGGCGGTCCGCGAGCTTGATCGGGATCACTCGCGGGTCGTCGGCCATCGCGACGATCATCCTCCGGTAGTTCTCCGCCTGGGCCTGCTCGCGCGTCTGGAACTGGATCCGCGTCAGCTTCGTCACGCCCGCGACGAGCTCGGCGATCTCGTCGCCGAACTCCGCGCGCAGGTCCTCGAGCTCGACTCCGGTGTCCTCGACGACGTCGTGCAGCAGCGCCGCGGCGACCGTCTGCTCGTCGAGCCGTAGCTCGGCGCAGACCTTGGCCACCTCCCACGGGTGGCGCACGAACTCCTCGCCCGAGCGTCGCAGTTGGCCCTCGTGATGTTGCGCGGCGTAGTTGAACGCGCGCGTCAGCAGCTCCTTGTCGACGTCCGGGTTGTACGTCGAAGCGGCCGCGAGCAGCTCGTCGATGAGGTCTTGATGACGCTGCTCGTGATCGACGACTGCCATGTGTCCAGTGTACTCCCGGGTCTCTCCGGAACAGGATCGGCGGTTTCGAGGTCGAACACGAGCTGCCCATGCTTCGTTTCCTTCAGGCACGCCGGCGCAAGCGCGCGCTCGAGGAGCTCCTCGTCGTGCTCGTCGGCTACTCCACCTCGTCGAACGGCCGCGTGTAGCCGAACTTCCCGCGCGGGTGCTCGGGTGTGAACGCGAGCGCCTGGAATGCCCACTCGGGCGTCGTTTCGCGCGGCTTCTCGATCCCGAGCTCGAGCGCGCGGCGGAAGCCGAACCGCGAGTAGTAGCGCGGGTCGCCCTCGACGACCACGAGCGGCACGCCCGTCGCCTCGGCGCGCGCCAGACCCTCGCGGACGAGCGCGGATCCGATTCCCGTGCGCTGACGGTCCGGCCTCACCGCCAGCGGCGAGAGGATCAGGACCGTCGCGCCTTCGAACTCCGCGTCCGTGAACATGACGTGGCCGACGACACCGTCGACGTCGTCCGCGACGAGCGCGAGCTCCGGCCGGTAGCCGGGGCTGGAGCGCAGGAGCTCGACGAGCCGCACGACAACGGGCCCCTCGTCGTGCTCGCCGAACGCGTGGAGGACGACGGCGGCGATCGCGTCGGCGTCGGGCGGCTCCTCCGGCCGGATCCGCACTCAGGCGTGGGTCGTGGGCCGGCTCAAGCGGCGCGCGCGAGCGTGGGCTCGCCGAGCAGCTCGAGAAAACCCTCGGACTCGAGCAGGCTCCGCGGCGGGCCGTCCGTCGCGATCCCGAGCTCGTCGAAGATCGACTGCGCGCGCGGATCTCGGACGTCCTTCCGGAACTCGTCCGCGAGCCAGGTACGCAGACCGTGGTAATCCGGGTGCGCCTCGAAGATCCGGCGGACGACGAGCTGCGGCGCAACAGTCCCGTTCCAATGGTTCGCCTGCAACCTGAACGCGACGTCGAACCGCGAGTCGGCCCGGAGACGGTCGAGCTGCGCGCCGAGCCCGAACGCGATCGCGCCGCCGTGACGCACGCGAAAGCGCAGATGCTTGCCGTCGCCGACGAGCGCGAGGTCGCGCAGCTCGCAGCTCTCCGAGAGGAGCGTCACCTCCGGGTTGCCGAGGCCGAACGGCGCGAGGCGCGCGAGCTCCTCGCAGAGCTCGATCGTCGGCAGCGTCTTCGACGGCAGAACGCCGTCGATCCGTGTGACCGGGCGCAGGTCCTCGTCCAGCAGGTGTTCGTCGGCATGCGCCGCGAATGCATCCGCGAAGGCGTCGACGTGCTCCGGCCGGATCGAGAGCCCGGCGGCGGCGCGGTGGCCGCCGAACCGTTCGAGATGGGCGGCCGCGGCCGCGAGCCCCGCGTGGAGGTCGAACGACGCGACCGAGCGCCCAGACCCCTTCCAGAGCTCGTCGCCGCCCGTGATCAGGACGACGGGGCGGTTGAAGCGCTCGACGAGCCGGGACGCGACGATCCCGATCACGCCCTCGTGCCACTCCGCGTCGGCGACGACGTACGCGCGGCGACGGCGCTTCGCCTCCGGCCACTCCTCGACCTTCGCGACCGCTGCTCGGAGGATCCGATCCTCGACCTGCTGGCGCTCGCGGTTCAGCTCCTCGAGCCGCGAGGCGAGCCGCGAGGCCTCGTCGCGATCCTCCGTCAAGAGCAGCTCGAGCGCGTCCGCGGGGTGGCCGAGCCGCCCCGCGGCGTTGATCCGCGGCGCGAGCCGGAAGCCGACGGCGCCCGTGTCCACGACCGCGGGATCGACGCGCGCAGCGCGCATCAGCGCCTGCAACCCCGGCTTCTGCGTCCGCGCGAGCGCGCGTAGCCCCGCGCGCGCGAATGCGCGGTTTTCGTCGAGGAGAGGGACGACGTCCGCGATCGTCGCCAGCGCGACGAGGTCGAGATGCCGGTCGACGTTCGCGCCGAGCGCGCCGAGGAGCTTGTAGACGACGCCGGTTCCGCACAGCTCGGGGAACGGGTAGCGCGACGGTCGCGTCGCGACGATCGGACAGTCGGGCAGCGTCTCCCCCGGCCGGTGATGATCGGTCACGATCACGTCGAGCCCGAGCTGTCGCGCGTGCGCCACCTCGTCGACCGCCGTGATCCCGCAGTCGACCGTCAGCACGAGCGCGCACCCGTCCTCGGCGAGCCGCGCGATCGTGCTCCCGGACACGCCGTAGCCCTCGTCGAACCGCGACGGCAGGTGCCACTCGACGTTCGCGCCGAGCTCGCGCAGGGACAGCACTGCCAGCGCAGTCGCGCAGATACCGTCGACGTCGTAGTCGCCGTGGACGCAGATGCGCTCGCCCGCGGCGATCGCGCTGCGGAGCCGGTCGCACGCGGCGTCCGTGTCGCCGAGGAGCGCCGGATCGTGCCGCGGCGCCTGGGCGTCGAGGAACGCCCGCGCCGAGTCGGGGTTGCCGTACCCGCGCCGGACGAGGACGCTGGCGGTGATCCAGCTGATCCCGAGCGCCTCCGCGAGGCGGCTCACGTCGCGGTGCGGGCACGGGGCAATCGTCCACGTGCCCTGGTGCATCGCGCGCATCACCGTACGAGGGGCGTCGGACGGATAGGTTCCGCGCGTGGAGCCGCTGCTGAACGTGTGGGACTACGAGCGTGCGGCCGCGGAGCTGCTCGAGCCCGGACCGCATGCCTACTTCGCCGGCGGGGCGGGCGACGAGTGGACGCTCGGCGAGAACGTCGCCGCGTTCCGGCGGCTGGCGTTGCGGCCGCGCGTGCTGCGAGACGTGGAGGAGGTGTCGCTGGCGACGACCGTCCTCGACACGGAGCTGGCGCTGCCGATCCTGGTCGCGCCGATGGCCTTCCAGCGCCTCGCCCATCGGGATGGCGAGCCGGCAATGGCCCGCGCCGCCGCCGCGGTCGGCACGGTCATGTGCGTCTCGACGGTCGCGACGGCAACACCGCGTGAGGTCGCGGACGCCGCACCGGGCGCACCACAGTGGTTCCAGGTCTACATGTTCCGCGACCGGGAGCTGACGCGCGACTTCCTCGCGCAGGCGCGGGACGCCGGCTATCGCGCGCTCCTCCTCACGGCCGACACGCCGTACCTCGGCCGGCGCGAGCGCGACGTCCGCGCGGGATGGGCCGTACCAGCCGACCTCGACGTGCCCGCGATGGTCGCGGCTCTGGGGCGGATGCATGAGCTCTCCGTCGAGGAGCAGTTCGGGTTCTTCTCGCCGTCGGTGAGTTGGCGCGACGTGGAATGGCTCTCCTCGGAGACGTCGCTGCCCGTGCTCGTCAAAGGCGTCCACACCTCGGAGGACGCGCTGCTCGCCGTCGAGCACGGCGCTGCCGGAATCGTCGTCTCCAACCACGGCGGCAGGCAGCTCGACGGCGTGCCTGCGACGATCGACATGCTCCCCGAGGTCGCGGACGCGGTCGCGAAGCGCGTCCCGGTCCTGCTTGACGGCGGCATCCGGCGCGGGACCGACGTCGTGAAGGCGCTCGCGCTCGGCGCCGACGCCGTGCTCGCCGGGCGGGCCGTGCTCTGGGGGCTCGCCGTGGACGGGGAGGCCGGCGCGCAGCGCGTGCTCGAGCTCCTGCGCGACGAGCTGTTCCTCGCGCTCGCGCTGTGCGGCTGCACCTCCCCCACGGAACTGACGCCGGCGCACGTCCGCCGTGCGGGCTGACTTCCTGCTCGATCCCGACGTCGTCTTCCTGAACCACGGGTCGTTCGGCGCGTGTCCGCGAGACGTGTTCGAGCGCTACCAGGAATGGCAGCGCGAGCTCGAACGCCAGCCCGTCGAGTTCCTCGGCCGGCGGCTGCCCGAATTGCTCGAGCACGCGCGCGGCAAGCTCGCCGCGTACGTCGGTTCGGATCCGGACGACCTCGTGTTCGTCCCGAACGCGACGTCGGCCGTCAACGCGGCCGTGCGGTCGCTCGGACTCGAGGCGGCCGAGGAGGTACTCGCCACCGACCTCGAGTACGGCGCGAACGACCTGCTCTTCGAGCACCTCCCGCCCCGCTACGTGCGGGCGACGATCCCGCTACCGCTGCCGCCGGACGACGAGCTCGTCGAGCTGCTCTTCGCGCACGCGACGCATCTCACGCGCGTCGTCTTCGTGAGCCACCTGACCAGTGAGACGGCGGTGATCCTTCCGGTCCGCGAGATCTGCGCGCGCGCACGCGAGCTCGGCATCGTGAGCATCGTCGACGGCGCGCACGTGCCGGGGCACGTTCCCCTCGATCTCGGCCAGCTCGGCGCGGACGTGTACGCGGGCAACTGCCACAAGTGGCTCTGCGCACCGAAGGGCGCCGGCTTCCTGCACGTGCGGCGTGAGCTCCAGGAACGTATCCAGCCGTTCGTCACCGGCTGGGGGTTCGCGCGCGACCCGACGTTCGTGACGCGCCACGAGCACCAGGGAACGCGCGACCCCGCCGCGTATCTGACCGTCCCCGACGCGATCGCGTGGTCGCAGGCGCACGACACGCGCGCCGCAGGTCACGCGCTCGCCGTGGACGCGCAACGGCGGCTCACGGAGCTGACCCGCCTGCCACCGCTGTCCGACGCCGACCGCATCGGCCGGATGGTCAGCGTCCATGTCCCGGCGGATGACGCCGACGAGCTCCAGCGCTCGCTGTACGACGAGGACCGGATCGAGGTACCCGTGTTCGCGCGCAAGACGGCCCCGCTCCTGCGCGCGTCGTTCGGTCCCTACAACACCGCGTCGGAGCTCGACTCGCTCCTCGCGGCGCTCGAACGCCGCTTCAACGACTCGTAGATCACCTTCGCCCAGAGCACGACGAGGAACGCCATGCCGCCGGCAAGGACGACGAAGACGGGCGCGAGCACGAGCGCGCTCTCCCACGTCAACGCGAACAGCTCGTGCCCGACGACGACCAGGACCGCGCACACGAGCGCCGAGAGCGCGAGCGCCTTTGCATTCACTTTCGCAGCGTAGCCCGGCGCTATCCTCAGCCCGTGGCGGAACCGAACTACATGTCGGGGGAGGATTACGTCGTCGAGTTCCTCGGCTACCGGTTCAACTTCAATGCCGACGACTTCGAGCAGCGCGTCACGAGTGCCGCCGTGAAGCTCGGGCTCCTCGAGGGCAACGAGCTCGACGACGACGAGACCGCCGACCTCGTCGAGCTCGCCGCGGACGGTGTGATCGACGAGCCGCGCTCGGGACTCGGCCGATACCTCGTCCGGCACTGGGAGCGGATCGCGCTCGTCGAGGGGGAGTCGCTCGTTTACTGGCTCCGGAAGCTCGTCTTCCGCGGCGCGTGGCTCGACCACCGCGTGAAGGAGGGTCTGCTCGAGGTCGCCTGGGACGAGGAGACCGCGGACTTCGGCTACCGCGACCCGCACGGCGGCCGCGCGCTCCTCGAGCTGGCGCCCGTGCCCTCCTGGCACGAGCTCCAGTTCCGCCGCTAGCCGAATCCGTCCCGCTCCCGCGTCCGTACAGACGGCCGAAGCCGACAATAGGGAGGGGAGCCCGTGAAACGCCTGTTCGTACTGCTCGTACCCACGCTCGCCGTCGCGACGTCGTTCGCAACTGCGAACGCACAACCCACCGCCGCCGACGCGAAACGTTCGGTCTGCCATCGCACGAAATCGACGAAGCGCCCGTACGTGAAGCTGAATGTCTCGGCGGCACAGCTGCGCGCGCACGGCAGGCACGCCGCAGACATTGTCCCGGCACCGGGCGGCGCGTGTCCGGGGACGTTGCTGACGCCGACCAGCGGCGGAACCGCGTTCCAGGTCTCGATGACGGGCGAGGCCGAGGGGTCACCGGCCGGCGATCCGGTCGGCACCGGGACGACGACGATCCGCATGCGTCGCGGCCAGGGCCAGGTGTGCTTCCGGATCAGCGTCCAGAACATCACGCTGCCGTCCGCCGGCGCCCACATCCACAGCGGCGCCGCCGGCTCGTCGGGTCCGATCGTCGTCCAGCTGCGCGCGCCGGGTGCGAGTGGAACGTCGAGCGGCTGCACGTCCGTCGCACGCACGCTCGTCGCGCGGATCCTTTCGAACCCGTCGCTGTATTACACGAACGTGCACACGACCGACTTCCCGGCCGGCGCCGTGCGCGGTCAGCTGACGGGCACGAACGCGGAAATGCTCGGGATCGTGAAGACCGTGCAGCTCACGGGCGCCGCCGAGTGCAACGCCGGCGTCTGCAACCTCGGCGACCCCGACGGGACCGGTACGGCCGTACTCCGGATCCGCCACCACGAGGGCCTCGTCTGCTACCGGATTAGGGTGCAGAACATCGTCCTACCGAGCGTCGGCGCGCACATCCACCGGGGCGCGTCGAACACGGCCGGGCCGATCGTCGTTCCGTTCACGGCGCCCGGAGCGAGCGGCGTCTCGTCCGGCTGCACTGCGGTTGCGCAGGCGCTCCTCGACGACATCGTCGCGAACCCGTCGGCGTTCTACGTGAACGTGCACTCGACCGAGAAGCCCGCCGGCGCCGTCCGCGCGCAGCTGAGCTAGCTTCGTTTTGCCGCAGCGTCCCGGATCCGGTCAGCGGATCCGGGACGCGCAAGACCCCTAACGTCAGCGCTGGTCGGGGAGCGAGAAGCCGAAGCGTTGGCGCGCGGGCTCCGGCTCCGCGAGCCGGATCTGCTTGATCGCGCCGAGCGGGACGATCAGCGCCTCCGGCTCCTCGCCGTACGGCCGGACGGTCACGAAGCCGAATCCCGGCTCGGCGTCGATCGCCTCCACCGCGTAGAGCGCGCCGTCCGAGAACTCGACCTCGACCGAGACCTGCGCGAGCTCGTGCGCGCGGCCGAACTCCGCGATCCGCCGGTGCAGGCGCTCGACGAACTGGTCGAGAGGCCCTTCGACGCCGGGGACCCAGAGGTCGGGCACGGGGCGAACTCTAGGTGGCGGCGCTAGAAGAGCTTCGCGGCGCCGTCGGCGCGCGGCGCGCCGACGTGCGCGCGGCCGAGCGCCGTGACGATCCGACCGCGCGGTGTCCTCTGGATGAAGCCCAGCTGGAGCAGATACGGCTCGTAGACGTCCTCGATCGTGTCCGGCTCCTCGCCGAGGGCGACCGCGAGCGTCGAGAGGCCGACGGGTCCGCCGCCGAACTTCTCCGTGATCGCCCGCAGCAGCTCGCGGTCGGTCCGCTCCAGGCCTTCGCCGTCCACCTCGAGGAGCTCCAGGGCCTCCGCGGCGACGGCCGAGGTGACGATGCCCTGGTGGCGCACCTCGGCCACGTCACGGACGCGGCGCAGGATGCGGTTCGCGATCCGCGGCGTTCCGCGTGCGCGGCCCGCGATCTCGTCGGCCGCGTCTTCGGCGATCTCGACGCCGAGGATCCGGGCCGAGCGCCGGACGATCGTGCCGAGCTGCTCGCGGCCGTAGTACTCGAGGCGGAAGGTCATCCCGAAGCGGTCGCGCAGCGGGGTGGTGAGGAGTCCCGTCCGCGTCGTCGCCCCGACCAGCGTGAACGGCGGCAGGTCGAGCGTCAGCGTGCGC
>Ga0126309_10000568_pt1 | contig 12371 bp, 6 predicted proteins | sample Plot56_FD_92541 | JGI IMG/M metagenome (GOLD analysis project Ga0126309, IMG submission 92541) | Serpentine soil microbial communities from UC McLaughlin Reserve, CA, USA - Plot56 | ecosystem: Environmental > Terrestrial > Soil > Grasslands | place: USA: UC McLaughlin Reserve, Lake County...
AGCGAGTAGTCGCGCGGGTGCGCGCCGGTGAGCAGCAGATAGAGGAGCGCGGCCACGGCGTGCTGCTCCCCCACCGGCGAGGCGTCGGAAGGCGCCTGGCCGGCCCGCGCAGCCGCGGCATATTCGGGCTCGAAGAAGAAGGCCACGCCCGCCCGCGGCGGATCGGCGAGCTCCGCCGGCGCGGCGTCCCAGCGCGAGTAGCCGAAATCGAGCAGACGGACGCTCCCGTCCGCGCCCACCAGCACGTTGCGCAGATGGACGTCCGCATGGACGACGCCGCGGGCATGGAGCGCGGCATACGCCTCGGCGATCCGCCGCGCCACGCCGAGGAGCTCGCCGCGCCCCTCGCTCCCCTGCCGCTGCAGCTCCCAGGCGGCGGTGGAGGCGTCGACTCCGGCGAACCACTCGGTGACCAGCCAGCGGCGGCGGTCGTCGAGGGAGCCGGCCGCCAGCAGGCGCGGGCTGCCGTCGCCGTCGAGCCAGCGGAGGATCGCCTCTTCCCGTTCGAAGAGGCCGCCGGAGCGCCCCGCCACGGCCGGCCGCTCGATCTTCAGGGCCCCGGCGCCGCCGCCGGGGGTGCGGACCAGATAGAGCTCCGTGTCTTCGAGCCCCTGCACGCACTCGACGATCGTGAAGCCCTCGACCTCCTCGCCGGGATGAAGGGACGGCTTGATCCCCGCGGCCTCGGCGGCGCTCTCCTCCACCAAAAACCCGGAATCGAGCAGGCGCTGGAGGAGCGGATACGCCTCTTCCAGGGTGGTTTCGGGATCGCTCCCCTTCTCGCGGCAGAAGCGGATCACCGCCTCGACGATCGTCTTCGGCTCGCGGAACTGCTCGACCAGGGAGGCCGAGGGGGCGTCGAGGATGCGCGACGGCGTGCGCGAGCGCGGATGGGTGATGGCGAAGTCCCCTTCCGCATGCGTGAAGCGCGCCCGGGTCTCCTCTGGCAGCTCCGCCACCGGGATGAGGATCACGTCGCGCGGGAGTACGAGGGGGTCGGTGATGGCCATCAGCCTTCCCTCCACAGCAGCGCTCCCGGCGTCCAGGTGTCGGTGTCGATCCCTTCGAGGCGCAGGCGGTCGAGGGCGAAGCGCCAGGGCTCGACGCCGGGGGCGGCGGCCTGGCGGGCGGCCAGGAGGTCGCGGGCGAGGCGCATCGAGAGCCAGGCGCGCCAACTCTCCCCCAGGCTCCAGCTCCGCTCGGAGCGCGGCGGGTCCATCCCCCAGGAGAGGAGGCCTTCGCCGCCGATCTCGGAGGTGAACGGCACGCCCTGCGCCGGGGCTCCGGCGAGCCGCGCCACCACCGCGTCGGCCGCCTCGGCGAGGCGCTCGAAGCTCGGGAAGTAGGACACGATCTTGTCGGCCCGCAGGAGCCCGCCGGCGTCGCGGCCCACCTTGAACTGGCGGGCGCGCGCCGCGGTCAGGGCCTCCAGGACGGCGCCGAACGCCTCAGCCCCCTCGGTGGTGCCCTCGGTGATGAGGCTCTCGGGACGCGGGCTTACGTAAAGCTTCCAGGTCGGCCCGTCCGGCCGCCCGTCGCCGCCGTCCACCGCGCGCGAGATCCAGGAGATCCATCCCTCCCGGTCCGCCAGGCGCTGCCAGGCGCGGTCGAGGGTCTTGCGGTTCGGACCTCCCGGCGCGATGCCGAGGTGGCGCTCCACGGCCGGGGTTCCGGCCAGCAGGCTCTTCCACCGGGGGGTCAGCGGCACGCGGTTGTAGGCGTAGAGGCGCAGGGAGAGGAGCCGCGGATCGTCGGTCGGCAGCGCCTGGGCACAGCGCAGGGCCGCGCGGGAGAGGGCGGCGATGCGCCCGTCGCGCGGCGCGCCGGTCGCGGGCCGCACGAAGAGGTCGAGCGCCGCGGGACCGGAGACGAAGGCGCCGTCGCGCTCCACCTCCAGGATGCCGTCGGCCACGAAGCGGGCGACGACGCGGGGCGCCGCCTCGCCGAGCTGGGCCGCGGCGTAGGCCGGCAGAGGACCCGGCTCGCGCAGAGTGAGGAAGAGGAGCGCCGTGTCGCGGTCGGCGGACTTCAGGGTGCTCCCGCCCCCTTCACGGGGCCGAAGCACGCCGTAGAAGTCGGGGTCCCGGGCGAGATCCGCGAGCGCCCGGCGCTCTCCCTCCGGCAGGCGGTCGAACAGCACCAGCTCGTACGCGGAGCTCGCCCGGAAAACGTGCTTCAGGATCTCGCTCACTGCTGCCGGTGCAAGGTCTCCCGGAGCTGGTCGCGCAGCACGGCGAGGTCGAGCGCTTCCATTTCGGGAGCGCGCTTCTTCGGCGGCTTCACCGAAGGCTTCGGGCACTGCGGCTTGGACGGCGCCGGGCAGTTGGGCTTGGGCGGCTCGGGCGTCGAGTTGCAGACGTTGCAGGCCAACAGGGCGGGCCCCTCGGTTCCGGGGACCAGATGGATCGTCAGATCTCTCGCATCGAATCTCACAGGCACCTCCTCGGACCCGGGCGTGTGGGTCCCGCGGGTTGGGCGTGCTCTTTGGATGAACGATTGAAGTCTATCTCAGCGGGATTCCGCCTGCATAGTCAACATCCAGAGGTCTCCTTCCCGGGTTTCGTGGGCCAGGAAGAGGCTCCGCTCGTCTGGAGACAGATCGAAAGCGCCGAAGGAGGACCCCACGGGCGTGGCCAGGACCTGCCGGGTCTGCCGGCCCGCCGGATCGAGGACGTAGATCCCGTCCTGCCCCCGGAAGAGGAGACGGCCGTCCCGCATCCAGACAGGCTCGTAGCCGAAGACGGGGAGCACCTCGTACTGGGCCGTGGCAAACGTAAAGAGGACGAGCCGCCCCTGGGGATCCGATCCGGCGAGGCGGGAGCCGTCGCGGGACCAGGAGCTCGGGAAGAAAGAGCTTCCCGCGAGCCGAGGCAGGAGGACCGGCGCCCGCTTCTCCCGCGGCTGCGTCAGATCGATGAGGCCAAGGTCTTTGAAGCCGACGTTGCAGACCAGCCGGCGCCCGTCCGGCGAGCCGAGCGGCGAGTAGATCGGAGCGCCGGTGGTGGCGGTGAGCTGCTCGCGGCCGCTGCCGTCGGGATGGATGGCCCAGGCCTCGTAGCGCCCGGACTGATCGGAGAAGAAGAGGATGCGGCCATCCGGCAGCCAGACCGGTCCGCGGTCGTGCGCGGGGTCATCGGAGAGCTGGCGCAGGCCGGTGCCGTCCGGATGCACGACGAACAGATCCTCCTGGGGCGCGCTGGTGCGGAAGGCGATCCAGGTGCCGTCGGGAGAGACCCGCGCCGCGCCGACGAAACGCGAACCCTGGGTGACCGGAACCAGATCGCCGGACGCCCGCGGTCCGAGATCCAGGGCGACCCGAGCCAGGTTCGTCTTCTCGTCGAGGGTGGAGTAGACGATGCGGCGGCCGTCGCGCGAGATGGCCATGGGGCCGGCCCACGCGGTCGGCACCCGCAGGGGCACGGGATCGCCACGCAGCTTGCCGGTCTCCTCGTCGATCGGCACGCGCCACAGATCCATGCTGCCGCTGCGGTTGCTCGCGAAGTACAGGAACCGGCCGTCCGGCGACCAGACCGGGTTCCAGTTGAGGTAGGCGTCCTGGGTCACCGGCACCGGCTTGCCGCCTGCGGCCGCCACGGTCCAGATCACCCGGCGGGAGCTGTCGGGCGCGACGCTCCAAAAGGCGATACGCTTCCCCCCGGGGGACCAGCTCGGCTGCGCCGCATCCTCGGGGACCACGAGATGCTTTTCCATGGTGGCCAGGTCGATCCGCCAGATCTGGCTGCGGGCGGAGCGCGTCCGGGGATCCTCGACCTGGTCCGTGGCAAAGAGAATCTCCTTGCCGTCCGGCGACCAGACCGGGTTATAGCCGGCGTCGGTCAGGCGGCGCACCGATTCGCCCGTGGCTCCCATCAGGAAGAGACCGCCCCCTTCGCGCTCCGAACGGAAGACGATCTGATCCCCGTCGGGAGAGTAGGCGGGCTGCGTGTCGTCGGCGGGCGAGCTCTCCGTCAGGTTGATCGGATTGCCCCCGGGCCGCTGCAGATAGAGATCCCAATCGCCGTCCGCCTGACTGGCGTAGACGAAGAAGTCGTCGCGCGGCGCCAGGCTCGGGAACCGCTCCACTCCGCCCTGCTCGGTCACCCGGTTGGACGTGAAGGGTGGCACCGTGTCGAAATCGCTCCGGCCGGTCCTCCAGAGCAGCACCCCGAGCAGGGCCAGGACCGCGGCCAACCCCAGAGCGAGAACAACCCAACGGGACCGGCGCGGCGCGGGCGCCGGCGGGATGGCTCGCGGGGCGCCCTTGCTGGTGAGGCTGGTGGTCCCGGTCAGCGGCAGGAGCTCCTCCAGCACGGCCTCGGCCGTGGGGGTGCGCTCCGCCGGGTTCTTGCGCAGCAGGCCGGCGATCAACTGCTCCAGCTCGGGCGGAACGTCCGGGCGGTGGCCGCCGAGCGGCGAGGGCTCCTGGAAGAGGATGGCGTGGAAGGCCAGGACCTCGTTCTCGTCCGGGAAGGGGCGCCGGCCGGCCAGCATCTCATAGAGGACGACGCCGAGGGACCAGAGGTCGGCGCGGAGGTCCACCTCATCGCCGCGGATCTGCTCGGGCGCCATGTAGGCCGGCGTGCCCAGGGCCACGCCGGTGCGGGTGATCGCCGCGGCGCCGGCCAGCTTGGCGATCCCGAAGTCGAGGATCTTCACCACGCCGTCCGAGGTGATCATCAGGTTCGCCGGCTTGATGTCGCGGTGGACGATCCCCTGCCGGTGCGCCTTGGCCAGTCCCAGCGCGACCTGCCGGGCGATGTCGGCGGCCTTCTCCAGCGGCAGCGGCCCCCGCTCCAGGAGATCGCGCAGGGTCTCTCCCTCGTAGCAGGGCATGGAGAGGAAGAGCGCGGACTCCGCCGTCTCGCCGAGGTCGTAGATGGTGCAGATGTTCGGGTGGTCGAGAGCCGAGGCCGCCCGCGCCTCCTGGGAGAAGCGCGCCTTGGCCACCGGGTCGCGGGTGAGCTCCGGCGGCAGGAACTTCAAGGCCACGGTGCGGCCCAGACGGGTGTCCTCGGCCTTGTAGATGATGCCCATGCCGCCGCCGCCGAGCTGCTCGCGCAGCCGGTACGGCCCCACGTCGCGCGGCAGGCGCATCGCTCCCGAGGCCGGGAACGCCACCGCGGGGATCTCGCGCAACGTCGGCTGGTCGGCGGCAGGACTGGCAGGGACCAGGGTGGGCCGTGTGCCCGAGCCGCGCAGCGCCCGCAAGGCCTGCCGCATCTCCTCGGCGCCCGAGAAGCGCCCGGAGAGGGCCCGCTCCACGATCTTCTGGAGCTCGGCCGGAGAGTCGGGGGGGAGCATGTCGCGCAGGAGCCCGCCCAGGGCGCCGAGGTCTCCGCGCAGGCCGTCCTCGCCCGACGCCGCCCGGAGCCCGGCCAGCCCCAGGTCGAGGATCTTCGCCTGGCCGTCCGCGGTGAGGACGACGTTGCCTGCGTGGAGGTAGCCGTGGACGAGGCCGGCCGCGTGGGCGCGCGCCAGACCCGCGGCGATCTGGGTCCCCAGGTCCGCGACCGTGGCCGGCCGCAACGGCCCGCGGTCCAGCCGGTCGGCCAGCGTCTCCCCCTCGCACAGGGCCAGCGAGGCGAGGACGCCGCCGCTCTCCATCTCCTCGACATCCCAGACCGGACAGACGTTGGGATGATCGAGCGTCCCGGCGGTGGCGAGGTCGCGGGCGACGCGCTCCCGGGTTTCCGGAGAGGCGAACAGCTCCGGCGGCAGGACGCGCAGGACGACGATGCGGTCGAGATCGAAATCCCGGGCCTTGTAGACCGTCCCCAGGGTCCCCGCGCCGAGCCGCTCGAGGATTTCGTAGTGGGAGAGCGTGCCGCCGATCAACTCGGGGGTCTTCCTGCGGAAGGGTTCACAGCAGGAAGAATATACCCGGCCCGGTTATCCCGGAATGTCCGCGCCCGCCCCGAGGCCGCGCCGGAGCTGCGCCTTGAGGGCCACCAGGTTCGCCGCGAGGGCGCTCAGCGCGTCCGGCGGACACTCCCGCGAGGGGAGGATGGTGTCCTGGCAGGCGGGGTTGTCCGCCGGGATCTCCGGACCCTGGTCGGGGCGTCGGCCCGGTCTCCCGTCCGGTGCCGTCTCAGGCTCCCGCAGCGCGCCGGTGTTGGCGGAAGCCGCGCAGGTACAGCGGTCGTTGGCGAGGTCCAGCCGCCGGCCAGGCAGCACGTCCGTCAAAAGATCCTGCATCCGGAATCCCATGTCTTTCCCTTTCGCGTCGATGATGTGGGGACAGTATAGATCAGTTCGGAGTCAGCATCCCGATGTCCGCTTCGTCCCTGCTGTGGACCAGAAAGAGCTCACGGCCGTCCGGGGTGACGGAGAACCAGGAAAACGTCGAGTCCGGCGGCGACGCGACGACCGGGCGGGCCTGCCGCGTCGCGGTGTCGAGGGTCCAGACTGCGCCGCCGCGCAGGAAGAGGAGGGTCCGGTTGTCGCGCAGCCAGGTCGCCAGCGCGCCCCGTTCGGGGAGCACCTCGACCCGCCGCGTGGCGAACGAGTAGAGGACGATGCGCCCCTCTTCGTCGAAGCCGGCCAGGTGGAGGCCGTCGGGCGACCAGGAGGCGACGCCGAACTGCGGAGCCTTGCCGCCGGCGACCGGCAGCGCCCGGGCGGTGCGCCGGGAGAGCGGCTGGCGCAGGTCGATCAGGAACGGTCCGCGGTAGTCGAGGGAGCAGACGAGGAGCGAGCCGTCGGGCGACTCGATCGGCTCCAGCACCTTCTCCGGGAAGGCGGTCAGCCGCTCGAGCCCCGCGGCGCGCGTCCAGGACCAGGCCTCGTAGCCGTCGCCGCCGCGGTCGGAGTAGAAGACGAGGCGGCGGCCCGTGGCGGACCAGCGGGGGACCCGGTCGCGGGCGCGGTCCGCGGTGATCTGCTCGGGGCCGGAGCCGTCGGCGCGCGCGATGAAGAGGTCCTCTTCGGGGAGCGCCGTGCTGTAGACGATCGAGCGGCCGTCGGGCGCGACGTGGACGAAGCTGACGGAGCGCGAGCCGCGGGTGACCGGCCGCAGGGGACCGGTCGGCGTGAGCGCGACCGGATCGAGGTCGACCCGCACCAGCTGGGCTCGTTCCTGCTGGCGGACGAACGCGATGCGGCCGTCGCGCGCCAGGCTGGGCAGGGCGCTCCAGGTGGCGGGCACCAGGACCTGTTGCGGCTCGTTCCGGGTCCTGCCGGTGCGCTCGTCGATGCGCACCCGCCAGAGGCCCATGGCGCCGCTCCTGTCGCTGGCGAAGTAGAGATGGCGGCCGTCCGGAGACCAGACCGGACACCAGAGCAGCTCCGCGCTCCCGCCTTCCACCGCGATCTGCGGCTCGCCCCCGCCGGCGGGGATCGTCCAGATCGCGCGCCTCGCGGTGCCGGCGCGCACGCTCCAGTAGGCGATGCGCCGGCCCTGGGGCGACCAGCTCGGCTGCACGGCGTCCCCCCGGGTGTCGAGCCGCCGCGTCGCGGTCGTCGCCACGTCCACCCGCCAGAGCTGGCTGGTGGTCGCCCGGCTCCCGGGTCCGGCGACCCCCTCGCTGGCGTAGACGAGCGCCTGGCCGTCGGGCGACCAGGCGGGGTTGAACCCGGCGTTGGTGAGCCGGCGCGCCGATTCCCCGGTCGCTCCCATGAGGAAGAGCCCGCCCCCTTCGCGCTCGGAGCGGAAGGCGATCCGCCCGCCGTCGGGCGAGACGGCGGGTTGGGTGTCGAGCCATGGGGAGTCCGCGGTCAGGTTCCGCGGATTGCCCCCGCCGGTGCGCTGCCAGAAGATGTCCAGGTCCCCCTCGGACTCCTTGGCGTAGACGAAGAACTCGCCGTCCGGCGCCAGGCTCGGGAAGGTCTCGAGACCGGCCTCGGAAGTGAGCGGCGTGAAGCTCGCCTCCATCGGGCCGGAGCCGCCCGCCTTCTGGCGGCGCTCGCGGACGATCCCGGCGATCAGCGCAGCGAGGAGCAGCAGCCCCACGGCCGCCGCGGCGCGCAGGCCCCACCTGCGGCGGCGGGCGGCGGGCGCCGCGAGCACGGCCGGCACCCCGGTCAAGGTCGGGCTGAGCAGCTGGCGCAGCTCGGCGACCACGGCCTCGGCGGTGGGAAAACGGTCGTCGGGGTTCTTCGCCAGGAGACGCTGGACGATCCGCTCCAGCGCGGCCGGCACCTCGGGCCGCACCGCCGCGAGCGGCTCCGGCGCCGTGGTGCGGATGGCGAAGAGCACGGCCTGCTCGCGGTCCGCCCGGAACGGCTTCTGGCCGCTCAGCATCTCGTAGAGGACGACGCCGAGGGACCAGAGGTCGGCGCGGCCGTCCACGTCGTCGCCGCGCGTCTGCTCGGGCGACATGTAGGCGAGCGTGCCGCCGCCGGTCTCCTTGCGGGCCACGCCCGTGGTGCCGGCCAGCTTGGCGAGCCCGAAGTCGAGGACCTTGACCACGCCGTCGGTCGTGATCATCAGGTTCGCCGGCTTGATGTCGCGGTGCACGATGCCGTTCCTGTGCGCCTTGCCGAGGCCCTGGGCGACCTGGGCGGCGATCTCGACCGCGTCGTCCAGGGTGAGGAGGCCGCGCCGGATGCGGTCGCGCAGGGTCTCCCCCTCATAGCAGGGCATGGCGAGGAAGATCTGGCCGTCCTCGGTCTCCCCCACCTCGTGGATGGTGCAGAGGTTGGGATGGTCGAGGGCCGAGGCGGCGCGCGCCTCGCGCAGAAAGCGCTGCTTGGCCACCGGGTCGCGGCTCAGCTCGGGGGCCAGGAACTTCAACGCCACCGGGCGGCCGAGGCGGAGGTCTTCGGCGCGATAGACCACGGCCATGCCGCCGCTGCCCAGACGCTCGCCGAGCCGGTAGCTCTCCACGTCGCGGCCCGCCAGGCCCGCGGGGAGGTCCGCCGGGGCCGGCCCGCTCACCGGACGCCGCCCCGAGCCGGGCTGGACGGGGATGTCCACCAGCGTGGGCGCGAGCTCGCTTCCCGTGCCGGCGGCACCGGGCAGCGCACGGAGCGCCGCCGCCATCTCCGAGGCGTCGCGCCAGCGCTCCTCCGGCCGCTTCCGCAACGCCCGCAGCAGGACCCCTTCGATGCCGCGCAGCGGCGCGGGCAGGGGATCGGGAGGGGCCGTGGCCACCGCCGCGGCGCGCTCGCTCTCGTCCGTGCCGCGGAAGGGAGGACGGCCGGCGAGCATCTCATAGAGCAGGACACCCAGGGACCAGACGTCGGCCCGCGGTCCGGGCGGCTCCCCGGCGAGCCGCTCGGGGGCGCGATAGAAGACGGCGCCCTCCTCGGCCCCGGGACCGGGAGCGGCGATCTCGCCGAGCCCGAAGGCCAGGATCGACGGACCCGCGGAGGTCAGCAGGACCCGCGAGGGGCGGAGGTCGCCATGGACGATCCCGCCCTCGAGGGCCGCCGCCAGGCCGCCGGCGAGCTGCAAGGCGAGGGCGAGAGCTTCGGCCGCCGGCAGCGCGCCGCGCGCCAGCCGGTCGTCCAGCGTCTCTCCCTCGACGGGAGCGAGCGCCGCGAAGAGCCGGCCGTCGAGGCTCGCGCCCAACTCTTCGACCGGAGCGATGACCGGATGGCCGAGCGCCGAGGCGGCCAGCGCGGCGCGCCGGAACCGCTCGGCCGCCTCCGTGCCCGGCCGCTCGGGGACGACCACCAGCAGGAGCATCGGACGGCCGTCCGCCGCCGTGTCGACCGCCCGGTAGAGCCCGGTGCCGCCGCCGAAAAGGCTGAGGAGCCGGAAATGGACGACGGTGCTGCCGATCAACCGGAGGTCTCCTCTCCCCCTACTTCAACGTCTCTTTGTGCTGCCGCAGCTCCTCCAGCGCGCCGCGCAGCCGGGTTTCCAGCTCCTCGGCTTCGGCGAGAGTCTGCGGGAGCTGGGACGCCGCCAGCGCCTTCTCCTGCTCCTCGACCTGGGCGAGGGCCTGTTGCAGCTGCTGCTTGAGGGCGGCCAAGCCCTCGGCGCTCACCGCCGACTCCCCCGGCGCCGACGCGGTGGGACAGACGGCTTCCGCCGCGGCCCCGCCGGCCGAAGCCGTGGGGCAGAACTGCAATCCCGCGGAGGCCGTCGGGCAGAACTGCGCGGCGGGCACCAGCAGGACCGGCGCCGAGGCGGTGGGGCAGAACGCCAGGCCGGCCGAGGCCGTGGGGCAGAACCGGGGATCGATCGCCGAGGCCGTCGGGCAGAAGCGGGCGTCCGGCGCTGAAGCGGTCGGGCAGGCGGCGCCCGCCGGGGACAGCAGAGTGATCATCAGGTCCTTGAGCTTGAAGGCCATGTCTCTCCTCGCAGAAAAGGAATTGACCTGAGCATATCGCAACAATGTCACTGCATCGTCAGCAGCCAGACGTCCCCTTCGTCCGTCGAGCGGACCAGATAAAGGTTGCGGCCGTCGGGGCTCAGGCGGGCCTGGGCGTAGGTCGAGCCGGGCGGCGGCGCCTCGATCTCGCGCGCCTGCCGGGTCTTCGCATCCAGCAGGAAGACCCGGCCGCCGTCCAGGTAGACGAGGCGGCGGCTGTCCGGCAGCCAGACCGGCGCGTCGCCCCGGTCGTTGAGCCGCTCGTAGCGGCCGGTGTCCAGCGCGTAGAGGACGATCCCGGGGAGCGAGGCACCGTTCGCCCGCTGGGACACGCCGGCCAGCCAGCGGCCGTCCGGCGACCAAGCGCTCACCGCGAAGTACTGGTCCGGGGCCACGGTCGGCAGGATCTGCGGCTGCCGATCCTCTTCCAGCCGCTCCAGCTCGAGCAGGGCCGCGGCGCCGAACCCCAGGCCGCAGGCCAGGCGCTTGCCGTCCGGCGACCAGATGGGGGCGTAGAGATCGGTCCCCGGCGCCGAGGCGATCCGCCCGAGGCCGCTGCCGTCCGGCAGGATCGTCCAGGCCTCGTACTTGCCGCCCCGGTTCGAGTAGAAGAGGATGCGCGATCCGTCCGGCGCCCAGCGCGGGTTGCGGTCCTTGTGCATGTCGTCCGTGAGCTGGCGGGGCGAGCCGCCGTCGGCGCCGATCAGGAAGAGATCCTCCTGCTGCCCCGAGACGTCGTAGGTCACCCAGGCACCGTCCGGCGAAACGTCCCCGTCGCGGACCGCGCGCGAGCCCTGGGTCACCGCCACCGCGTCGGCCCGCACCTGGCCGGAGCCGGGATCGAAGGCGACCCGCTCCAGATTGCTCCGGCTCTCGTCCGTGGCATAGGCGATGTGGCGGCCGTCGGCCGAGACGCTCAGGAAGCCGCTCGACTGGGCCGGCGTGGTGAACGCCTCCAGGTCCCCCAGCGCCCGGCCCGAGCGCTGGCTGATCCGCACCCGCCAGAGGGTCATGCTGCCGCCGCGGTTGCTGATGAAGTACAGGTGCTCGCCGTCCGCCGACCAGACCGGATTCCAGTAGTAGAAGTCGTCGTCCGGCGTGACGCGCACCGCCTCGCCCCCCTCGGCCGGGATGGTCCAGATCGCCCGCTTCGCGGTGCCGGCGGGCAGCCCCCAGTAGGCGATCCGCCGGCCGTTCGGCGACCAGCTCGGCTGCACGGCATCCCCCTCGGAGATCCGGCGCGCCTGGCGGTTGGCCAGGTCGATGCGCCAGAGCTCGCTGCGTGACGACCGCCGCGTGGGGTCCACCACCCCTTCGGTGGCGTAGGCGATCTCCTTGCCGTCCGGCGACCAAGCGGGGTTGTAGCCGGCCGGGGTCAAGCGGACCGTCGATTCGCCCGTGGCTCCCATGACGAAGAGGCCGCCGCCGTCGCGCTCCGAGCGGAAGGCGATCTGCTTGCCGTCGGGCGAGCAGGCCGGCTGCGTGTCGTCGTGCGGCGAGTCGGACGTGAGATTGATCGGATTGCCGCCGCCGACGCGCTGCCAGAAGATGTCCGAGCCCCCCCGGGGCGTCGTCTTCGCGTAGAGGAAAAAGGCGCCGTCCGGCGAGAGGCTCGGGGAGGTCTCGCGCCCCTCCAGATCGGTCAATCCGTCGAAGCTCAGGCGCACCGGCTTCGGCGCGCGCAGCAGGAAATAGGCGGCGACGGCGAGGGCGAGCGCTCCGGCGGCCCCGGCCGCGATCCGCGCCCACAGCGGGAACCGGTGGCGGCGCGCGAGCGCCAGCGACTGCATCGTGGCGCTCGCCGTGGAGCCGGCCAGGATCTTCAGGTCGGCCAGCGCGGCGTCGACCGTCGGATAGCGGTCGCCGGGGTCCTTGCTCAGCATGCCGCCGAGGATCCGCTCCAGCTCCGGCGGGACGTCCGGGCGCAGCTCGTGGAGCGGCCGGGGCTCCTCGGTGAGGAGGGCGTAGATGATCGCCTGGTCGCTCTCGCCCGCGAAGGGCGCGGTGCCGCCGAGCATCTCGTAGAGCACCACGCCGAGCGACCACAGGTCGGTGCGGTGGTCGACCTCGCCGCGCGCCTGCTCGGGGGACATGTAGGCCGGCGTGCCCAGG
>Ga0126309_10000569_pt1 | contig 12365 bp, 18 predicted proteins | sample Plot56_FD_92541 | JGI IMG/M metagenome (GOLD analysis project Ga0126309, IMG submission 92541) | Serpentine soil microbial communities from UC McLaughlin Reserve, CA, USA - Plot56 | ecosystem: Environmental > Terrestrial > Soil > Grasslands | place: USA: UC McLaughlin Reserve, Lake County...
CCCTCGGGGGTGGAGTCGGAGCGCGGGATCTCTCCCGTCTCGACCCGCTGCTTGAAGCGCCGCAGATCGTCCTTCACCTTCGCGAGCGGCGCCGTGCCGACGACCTTCTGGACGGTCTCGCCCAGCCGGCCGCCCTTCGTCGCGCCCTCGAGGTCGACGTGGATCTCGGTGCCGCGATCGCCCGGCGCGTCCTTGAACGTCACCGCGCCGTCGGGGTGCTCCGAGCCGTGCCAGAGCCTCTCCACCTCCTCGCGCGAGCCGAGGACGGTGATGGCAGCCTTGTTCATGCGGCGCTCCTCTCTGTCCGGACGGCGGGGACGCCGTTGTAGATCTTGCTCTGCGGGTCTTCCAGATTGGCCCGGCGGACGGCCTCGACATCGCCGTGGAAGTTGCCGCGGCCGGTGGGGTCGGTGATCGCCAGCGAGGAGAGCTCGACGAGGCAGAGCGCCACGTGCGGCACCCACTGGCGGAGGCCCTGCTTCCACTGGCCGGTGACGAACGGCGTGGCCGCGAGCGCGAGCGCGCCCACCGCGTCGAGCGCGAGGTGCGCCTGGAACGGGATCAGCTTCGCGATCCCCAGCGGGTAGTCGGTCAGCGTGCTGTAGCCCGCGTGGATCGCGCCGGCGGTCCGGATCTGGCGGGCCGACCGCGTCCCCTCGATCCCGGCCAGCTTCGGGAAGACGGTCGTCAGCAGCGCCCCGGCTTGATAGTCGATGACGCCGTGCAGCGTGGCGTCGACGGGCCGTGGGGGTATGGGCATCGCGGTCCTCCTGGGGGCGTGAGTCTTTGCACCCGGGCTATGCGGCGCGAGCACAGGCGAAACCTCAGGGTCAGCGAGGCGACCGCGCTACCGGATGCTCGACCTGCGCTTCGGCGAGTACGTCGACGCCGACCCGGGCCGCTGGCTGACCTGGCACGGGCGCGGCATCTCCGGGCGCACCCGCTACGCCTGCGGCGACCACCGCGGCGAGCTCAAGGCCGATCTGCGCGAGGAGTACGGCACCCTCGGGCCGCACCCGTGGGCCAAGGGCCCGCATCCCTGGGCCGGCCGCCGCGGCACGGACCGCGCACGACGGATCGCGCGCTCGCTCGGCTCGACGTTCGGGTCCCCGTGATAATCGCGGGATGACCGACTACGTCTACAAGTCCGTGGAGATCACGGGCACGTCCACCGAGGGCGTCACCGAGGCCATCGACCGCGCGATCGAGAAGGCCTCCGAGTCGCTGCGCAACCTCGACTGGTTCGAGGTCATCACCATCCGCGGCCACCTCGACGAGGGCCGCGTCCAGCACTACCAGGTCACGCTGAAGGTGGGCTTCCGGCTCGAGGAATGAGCCGGAAGCCGGCGCTCCGGTCGGCCCTACTCGCCCGACTCGTACTTGAACGAGATCGCGAGCCGGACGCGGAAGTTCACGACGCCGCCGTCGCCCACCGTCACGTCCTGGCGCTTGACCTCGGCGATCCTAAGGTCGCGGACGGACTTGGCCGCGGTCTCGACGGCATTGCGGGCCGCCGCCTCCCATGACTCCGAGCTGACGCCGATCACCTCGGTCACGCGGTACACGCTGTCGGCCATGCGCTCCTCCTCCTTGCGGGACGGTCTGGAGCGGCGAGTCCTATCACTCGAGCGCCAGCGTCGTGGCGAGCCACGACGTGGCCGGCTCGACGTGGGCCGGATCGATGTGGTGCGCGGCGTCGGACTCGTGGTACTCGACGGGCAGCCCGCCCTTCTCGAGCGCCTCGCGCGCGCGGCGGGCGAAGCCGACCTCCATGACCGGGTCGCGGCGGCCGTGGGCGATGAACGCGCGTACTGCCGGCCGGCCGGCCGGGTCGGGCTGCCAGCCGTCGACGATCGGCACGAAGCCGGAGAACGCGAGGATCCCGGCGGGCGCCGGGCGCTCGGGTCCCAGGCCCAGCGCGTAGCTCATCACCGAGCCCATCGAGAAGCCGCCGAGCACGGTCTGCCCGGGCGTCAGGCCGGTGCGCTCCCACAGCTCGTCATGGAAGGCGGCAAGCTGCGCGTACGCGGCGTGGAAGGTGTCGTGGTCGGGGTAGCCGACGCGCGGGACGACGTACCAGTGGTGGCCCGGCCAGCCCGGCAGCGTCAGCGGCGCCCGCGGTGTCACCACGTGCAGCCGCCGCTGCGGGTCGAGGACGTCGCCGAGCGGGAGCAGGTCGTGCTCGTCGGCGCCGCGGCCGTGGTGCAGCACCAGCAGGCCGGCGGGCTCGCCGGCCGCTGTGCGCTCGCGGAAGGTCAGCTCGCTCACCCCCAGACCTCCTTCGCCGTCTCCACGACCAGCCGCAGCTTCGCCGCCTGCTGCTCGCGCGAGAGCGCGTTGCCCTCCACCGTCGAGGAGAAGCCGCACTGCGGCGAGAGGCAGAGCTGGTCGACGTCCACGTACCGCGACGCCTCCTCGATCCTGCACTTGAGATCGTCCTTGGACTCGAGCTCCCCGCGCTTGGTGGTGACGAGCCCGAGCACGACCTGCTTGCCGGGCGGCACGAAGCGCAGCGGCTCGAAGCCGCCCGAGCGGGCGTCGTCCCACTCCATGAAGAAGCCGTCGACCTCGAGCTCTCCGAACAGCGCCTCGGCGACGAAGTCGTAGCCGCCCTCGGCCACCCACGAGGAGCGGAAGTTGCCCCGGCACATGTGCGTCGTGACCGCCATGCCCGCGGGCCGGTGCGCGAGCGCCTCGTTGATGTGCGCGATGTACGCCTCGTGGAGGTGCTCGGCGTCGGAGCCCTGCGCCGCGATCATCTCGCGCTGGCGGGGATCGTTGAGGTAGGCGAGGCTCGTGTCGTCGAACTGCAGGTACGTGCAGCCGAGCTCGCCGAGGCGCCGGACCTCCTCGGCGTAGGCGGAGGTGAGGTCCGCCCAGAAGCCGTCCATGTCCGGGTAGACCGACTCGTCGACGGCGGCCCGGCCGCCGCGGTAGTGGACCATGCTCGGAGACGGGATCGTCAGCTTCGGCGTCTGGCCCTCGGCCGCGACGGACTGCAGGAAGCGGAACGGCTGCTCGAAGATCGTCTCGCCGATCCCGATCGGGCCGTCGATGTGCAACGCCGCGGGGGTGAAGTCGATGGTCCCCTCGGCGTTGCGGAACTCGACCTTCAGGTTCCCGGGCGCCTTCGAGACGCCGTCGAGCGAGTAGATGAAGTCCATGTGCCAGGAGGCGCGGCGGAACTCCCCGTCCGTCACGGACCGCAGCCCGGCCTCCTCCTGCATCCGGACGACGTCGCGGATCGCCTCGTCCTCGGCCTGCGCGAGCCCGGCGTCGTCGAGCCGCCCCTCCGCGTGCGCCTCCCGCGCCTCGAGCAGCTCGGGCGGCCGCAGGAGGCTGCCGACGTGATCGGCGCGAAACGGCGGACGGGTGCGCTCCGGCATGGCTCTGTCCTGCACACTAGTCCAGCATGCGAACCCTCGGCCGAGCCGCGAGCGGCGACGCGTTCATCCTCGACGCGGTGCGGACGCCGTTCGGGCGCGCGGGCGGCGCACTCGCCGCGGTGCGGCCCGACGACCTCGCCGCCCACGCAGTCAGGGCGCTGCTCGCGCGCGCGCCCGGCCTCGACCCCGCGCGGATCGACGACGTCGCGTTCGGCAACGCCAACGGCGCCGGCGAGGACAACCGCAACGTCGGGCGCATGGCGGTGCTGCTCGCCGGGCTGCCGACCAGCGTGCCGGCCTCGACCGTCAACCGGCTCTGCGGCTCGAGCCTCGACGCCGCCATGCAGGCGAGCCGCGCCATCGAGACCGGCGACGCGTCCCTGATGCTGGTCGGCGGGGTCGAGTCGATGAGCCGCGCGCCGTGGGTGCTGCTCAAGCCCGAGCGCCCCTACGCCCGCACGGACGCGACGCTGCACTCCACCACGCTCGGCTGGCGGATGGTCAACCCCGAGATGCCCGAGGCGTGGACGATCTCGCTGGGGGCGAGCACGGAGAAGATCGCGGACGCCTACGGGGTCTCGCGCGAGGCGCAGGACGCGTTCGCGGTCCGCAGCCACCGGCTCGCGGCCACGGCCTGGGACGGCGGCTTCTACGACCCGTGGGTCGTGCCGGTGCCGGTGCGCGACGGCGAGCACGCCCGCGACGAGGGCATCCGCGCGGACGCCTCGGTCGAGGCCCTGGCGAAGCTCAAGCCCGCCTTCGCGGAGGACGGCACGGTGACCGCGGGCAACGCGTCGCCGCTCAACGACGGCGCGGGGGCGATGCTGCTCGGCGACGCCGCGGGCGCCGAGGCGGCGGGGCGCGAGCCGATCGCGCGGATCGCGGGGCGCGGCGCGTTCGCGGTCGACCCCGACGTCTTCGGCATCGCGCCGGTCGAGGCGGCCAACCGCGCGCTCGCGCGCGCCGGGATCGGCTGGGACGACATCGAGGTCGCCGAGCTCAACGAGGCGTTCGCCGCCCAGTGCCTCGCCTGCCTGGGCGAATGGACCGAGCTCGACCCCGGCAAGCTCAACGTCAACGGCGGCGCGATCGCGCTCGGGCACCCGCTCGGCGCGTCGGGCGTGCGCATCCTCGGCACGCTCGCGCACGAGCTGCGGCGCCGCGGCGGCGGCTGGGGCATCGCGGCGATCTGCATCGGCGTCGGGCAGGGCCTCGCGATCGTGGTGGAGGCATGAGCCCGCACCCTCCGCTCGACTGGCCCGACTACAAGTCGACGCGCCTCCGCCATCCGCACCACATCCGGCCGCTGAAGCTCACGGAGACGGAGCTGACCGCGCCCCGGCTCGGCGACCGCCCGCTCGGCGCGCGCGATCACGACCTCACCACGCACGGCGACGGCGAGCCGCTCGGCGAGCGGATCATCGTCCACGGCCGGGTGCTCGAGGACGGCGGCCGGCCCGTGCCGGAGACGCTGGTGGAGGTCTGGCAGGCGAACTCCTGCGGGCGCTACCGGCATGCGGGTGACCGGCACCCGGCGCCGCTCGACCCGAACTTCGAGGGCGTGGGCCGCTGCCTGACCGACCGGGACGGCCGCTACCGCTTCGACACGGTCAAGCCCGGCGCCTATCCGTGGGGCAACCACCCGAACGCGTGGCGGCCGGCGCACATCCACTTCTCCGTGTTCGGCCGGGCGTTCGCGCAGCGGCTCGTGACCCAGATGTACTTCCCGGCCGACCCGCTGTTCGAGTACGACCCGATCTTCAACTCCGTGCGCGACGAGCGGGCGCGACGGCGCATGGTCTGCTCGTTCGACCTCTCGTCCACCGAACCCGAGCGGGCGCTCGCCTACCGCTTCGACATCGTCCTGCGCGGGTGCGACGTGACCCCCTTCGAATGAGCATCACCCCCTCGCAGACCGTCGGCCCGTTCTTCTCGATCGGGCTGCCGTGGCCCGACGGCCCAGATGTCGTCCCCGAGGGGACCGACGGCGCGATCTGGCTGCGCGGCACGGTCCTCGACGGCGAGCGCGAGCCGATCCCCGACGCGCTGATCGAGACGTGGCAGGCCGACCCCGGCGGGCGCTATGAGGCGCCGGGCTTTCGCGGCTTCGGGCGCTGCCCGACCGACGGGACCGGCGCGTGGGCGATCCGCACGGTGAAGCCGGGCGCGGCCGGCGGCCAGGCGCCGCACATCGCCGTCTCCGTGTTCGCCCGCGGGCTGTTGAACCGCGTGGTGACCCGGGTCTACTTCCCCGACGAGGAGGAGGCCAACGCCGCCGATCCGCTGCTCGCCACGCTCGACGCGGCGGCCCGGGCAACCCTCGTCGCCGCGCGCGAGGGGGGCGGATACCGTTTCGACGTGCGCCTCCAGGGTCCCGATGAGACCGTCTTCTTCGCCGTCTGAGGCGGACATCGGCGTCGCGTCGGCCGGCGCGCGGCGCGGGTCGGCGGCCGGCGTGATGACGGCGATCGTGCTGTTGGCGCTGAACCTGCGCACGCTGGTCGCGAGCCTGCCGCCCCTGCTCACCCACGTCCGCGCGGACCTCGGCCTCTCCGGCTTCGCGGCCGGGCTGCTGACGACGCTGCCCGTGCTGGCGTTCGGCGGCTTCGCCCCGCTGGCGCCGCGGCTGACCCGGCGCGTCTCGATCGAGCGCGTGCTCGTGGGCTGCGCGCTGCTCACCGCGGTCGCGGCCGGGATGCGCGGGGCCGGAGGGTGGGCGCCGCTGTTCGCCGGCTGCGCGCTCGCGGGGCTCGCCGTGGCGATCGCGCAGGCCGTGCTCCCCGTGTTCATCCGCCTGCGTCACCCGGCGCTGACCGGGATGCTCACCGGCGCCTACTCGATGTCGCTGACGCTCGGCGCCGCGCTGGCGGCGGCGCTCGCGGTGCCGCTGGAGGACGGGCTCGGCTCGTGGGAGGCGTCGCTGGCGTCCTGGGCGGTCCCGGCCCTGGTCGCGGCGCTGGTGTGGCTACCGGCGGCGCTGCGGCCCGGCACCACCGTCGAGGGCCCGCCGTCGCCGAGCCTCTGGCGCAGCCGGCTCGCGTGGAACGTGAGCCTGTTCATGGGCATGCAGTCGATGGCGTTCTACGCCGGGCTGAGCTGGCTCCCGAGCGTGCTCGAGGACGCGGGCTTCTCCGAGGCCGAAGCGGGCACGCTGCAGGCGCTGGGCGCGCTCGTGCAGCTCGCGCCGGCGTTCGCCGTGCCGGTCCTCGCCGCGCGGGCGCGCCACCAGATCGGGGTGCTGCTGGCGATCGTCGGGTTCTCCCTCGCGGGCGTGCTCGGCCTGATCGTCGCGCCGGGGGCCGCGCTCGCGTGGATCCTCATCTTCGGCATCGGGCAGGGCGGCGCGCTCGGCCTCGGGCTGATCCTGCCCGTGCTGCGCGGCGGGGACGCCGCGTCGGTGGCCTCGCTGACCGCGATGTCGCTGTGCGTGGGGTACATGGTCGCGGCGGCCGGGCCGTGGCTGCTCGGCGCCGCGAACGACCTGACCGGGGGCTGGACGCTCCCGCTGATCGTCCTGGCGGCCATGTGCGTGCTGGAGCTGGCACCGGGGCTCCCGGCCTCGCGGGCCGGGACGCTGGAGGGGCCGCGCTGATCGAGACCCAGGTCGCGATCGTCGGTGCGGGGCCGGCCGGGCTCGTCCTCGCCCGCCTGCTCGAGCTGCGCGGGATCGAGTCCGTCGTGCTCGAGCTGCGCTCGCGCGAGTACGTGGAGGGCCGCGTGCGCGCCGGCGTGCTCGAGCAGCGCACCGTCGACCTCCTCACCGAGGCGGGCGTGGCGGACCGCCTCCACCACGAGGGGATGGTCCACGAGGGCCTCGAGCTGCGCTTCGGCGGCCGCGGGCACAGGATCGACCTCAGCGGCCTCACCGGCGGGCGCAGGATCACGGTCTACGGCCAGCAGGAGGTGGTCAAGGACCTGATCGCCGCGCGGCTCGCCTCGGGCCTCGACCTGCGCTTCGAGGTCGCCGGCGTGTCGGTCGAGGAGCTCGAGTCCGCCCGCCCCGCCGTGCGCTTCACGCACGACGGCGGGCCGCACGAGCTGCGCTGCGACGCGATCGCGGGCTGCGACGGCTTCCACGGCGTCTGCCGCCCGGCGATCGCGGGCGCGCTGCGGGTGTTCGTGCGCGAGTACCCGTTCGCCTGGCTCGGGATCCTGGCCCGCGCCCGGCCGTCCTCCGAGGAGCTGATCTACGCGAACCACCCGCGCGGCTTCGCGCTGCACAGCATGCGCTCGCCCGAGGTCATCCGCTCCTACCTCCAGTGCGAGCCGGGCGAGGACCTGGCCGAGTGGCCCGACGAGCGCATCTGGTCGGAGCTCCAGGCGCGCTTCGAGCTCGACGAGGGCTTCCGCCTCAACGAGGGCGAGATCTTCGACAAGGGCGTGACCCCGATGCGCTCCTTCGTCGTCGAGCCGATGCAGCACGGCCGCCTGTTCCTGGCGGGCGACGCCGCCCACATCGTCCCGCCCACCGGCGCGAAGGGACTCAACGTCGCCGTCGCCGACGTCGAGGTGCTGGCCGAGGCGCTCGAGTCGTTCTACGCCTCGGGCGACACCAGCGGCCTCGACGGCTACTCCGCGCGCTGCCTGCGCCGCGTCTGGCGCGTGCAGCACTTCTCGTACTGGATGACGTCGCTGCTCCACCGCCCGCCCGGCCAGGACCCGTTCGAGGCGAAGCTCCAGCGCTCCCAGCTCGAGTACGTGTGCGCCTCGGAGGCCGCGTCCCGCACGCTGGCGGAGAACTACGTGGGGCTGCAGCGGGTCTAGGCCCGGATGGGCTGCAGCGCCGGCAGGGCGGCCAGGCGGTCGCGCTCGAGCGCGTCCCGGCGCGGGGCCTTCGCGGTGTAGAGGCGGGCGTCGGCGCGGTCGATGGCCTTGTCGAGCGACTCGTCGCCCGTGCAGATCACGGCGCCCGCGGTCCACCCGGCCGGGTGGGCCGTCGCGAGCCGTGCGAGCAGCAGGTCAAGCTGGTCCTCGTCCGCCCCCGCGAGCATGAGGACGAACTCGTCGCCCCCGAAGCGCGCCAGCAGGTCGCCCGGCCGGAGGGATGCGGTCCAGACGCCGGCGAGCTCCACGAGCAGGCGGTCGCCGGCGGCGTGGCCGCCGCGGTCGTTGACGAGCTTGAAGTCGTCGAGGTCGATCACGACGAGCGCGACCGCCTCGCCGCGGCGTGCCGACATCGCGCGCTGCCGCGCCGCCGCGACGGCGAACCCGGTGCGGTTGAGCAGGCGGGTGAGGCCGTCGGTGTGCGCCTCCGCGCGCAGGCGCGCGTTGAGCCGGGTGAGCACGGCCACCGCCACGGAGATCATGAGGGAGATCGCGAGCCAGACCGACACGGCCGTCGGCGCGCGTGTCTCGAGCAGGCCCAGCCCGAGCGCGGCGATCATGAGCGCCGCGTAGCGGCGTGCCGCGACCGGGCGGAAGAAGAAGGCGACGTAGACCGCGGTCCACAGATAGCCGAGCGCGCTCAGCATCACGCCTCGCTCCGTGACCGCGACGGCGATCATCGCGCCGTGGAGGAGCGTGACGAGGACGACCGCCGCGTGCAGGTGGACCGGCGCGACGCGGGCCCCGCCGAGCAACAGCGCCAGCGCGACCGTCACGCCGATCAGCCCGAGCCCGACCATGAGCTCGCGCGGGGCGTCCGGCGCCAGGGGGAACGCGGCCAGCACGAGGCAGCCCCCGCCCAGGATCGCGACCATGACCGCGAGGACGGAGACCTCGGCGGGCATGCCGCCGCGCACGAGACGCTGAAGGCCCATTACCCGGGGTGTCGGCCCCCGCTCGGTCCCCCTTGAGCTATCCGCGGGTTCCTGGCGTCAATAGCTGAAGATGGTGGGCGGCTCCTCGCCGAGCCACTCGAACATCGGCGTGGCGCCCGCCACGCGGGCATGGGCCACGAAGCCGTCCGCGTCGAGCTTGCGCGCGCTCACGCAGATCGGGCACACCAGCAACGCTCCCCCGCCATCCGCGAACTGGCCGAACAGGCGCTCCAGCGGCGGGCAGCCGTCACAGAACGTCCCCTCGGCCTCGCCCGGCACGGCAAGCCGCACGGCCTCCTGGGTGAGGAACATGCCGACCTCACGGCCCCGCTCCAGTGCCGCGCCCGCGACGAGGAACGCGACCGTGACGCGCTCTCCGTCCTCCATTCCGGTCGACAGGTTGATCAGCACCTTCCCGGGCATGGCTCCGTCCTTTCGTCGATCCGCCGGCTCAGTCGAGCCAGGCGTAGGCGCCCAGTGTGATGTACATCGCGACGAGCGCGACGCCCTCGAAGGTCGTCGCCTCACCGTCCCCGGTGATCTGCCACAGCGCGATCGCCGTCAGGAGGATCGCCCCCACATACACGGGCGCGAGCTGAAAGGTCAGGTGGTCCTTGAACAGGAACGACACCAGGACGAGCAGCGGGAAGAGGAACACCGCGACCTGCGCCACCGAGTTCTTGACCACCGAGATCGCGAGGTCCGAGTCGCCCTTCGCCGCCAGCACGATCCCCACGACGTTCTCGACGGCGTTGCCGGCGATCGCCACGATCACCAGGCCGGCGAACGCCTGGGAGATGCCCAGCGTCTCGATCGCCGGCTCCAGCGCGCTCACGAACCAGTCCGAGGCGAACGCCGCGCCCGCGCCGGCCGCCGCCAGCAGCACCACGGAGACGGCGAGCGGGACGGCCGCACGGTGGGCCGGGGCCGCCTCGTGCCCCGCCTCGCGCGGCGCGTCGGACCGCAGGTAGGACCACAGCCAGGCGCCGTAGATCGCGAGCAGGCACAGCGCCGCGACGGCCGAGAGGGCGTCCACGTGGCGCGCGGCCTCATCGTGTGTGGCCACCGCCAGCGCGACCAGCACGATGACGAACGAGGCCGAGAGCAGCAGGGTCGCGGTGTCCTGCGGCAGGCGCGCCTGGAATCGCATGACGCCGTCGCGCCGCGCCCCCACGATGATCACGAGCCCGAGGACGAGCAGCGCGTTCGCGAACAGCGAGCCGACGACCGACGTCTGCGCGACCACGACCTGCCCGGCGCTGAGCGCGAACACGACGATGAAGAACTCGGGCAGGTTGCCGAGCGTGGACTGCAGGACCCCGGTCACCGCCGGCCCGAACCGCGTGCCGACCTGCTCCGTCGCGAACGAGACGATCGAGGCCAGGGCGGCCAGGGCGACACCGGCGATGACGAACGCCAGGACGCTCGGGGCGTCGGCGTAGTGGAGCACGCCGGCCGCGATCGTGGCCGCGACGGCGACGAGCAGGGTGATGCGCTGACCGCGGGTGAGGGAGGACATGCCGCCAGGTCATGCCCGGAACGGGCGAGGCTCTACCGCTACCAGACGTCTCCGTCGCGCCAGTCGCACGTCAGGTCGCCCTCGAGGTCGAGCGGAACGGCGGCCGGCAGCACGTAGATCCCGCCGTCCTCGTCCTTCGTGCGGCGGATGCCCTCGGGCGTCAGCGCCCAGCTGGGGCCGCGCCAGAGCTGCCAGCCCCGGCCCTGGTAGAAGCGCGCCGCCTCGTCGGTGCTGCCCAGCGCGCCGAGGTCATAGGCGCCCCGCACGACCCGTTCGAGCGCCTCCATCAGCGCTCCGCCGAGCCCGTGGCGACGGCGATCGGCGCGCACGCCGACGCCCTCGACGTAGCCCGCGCGCAGCGCCCGCCCGCCGTGCAGGAGCCGCCGCTGCACCACCGACGCGTGCCCGACCAGCTCGGCGCCGTCCCACGCCAGGGCGTGGATGCCGCCGAGGCTGTGCTCCCAGTCCTCTTCGTCGACGTCGCCCTCGAAGACGTCGTACAGGAGGGCGCGCGCGGCCGCGAGGGTCGCGGGGTCGACGTCGGCGGTATGGGCGGTGCGAACCGAGGTCATCCGCCCAGGCGCCGACGGGCTGGGCTAGCGGCCCGCCACCTCGGGCGAGCGCTCCTCGGCGGGCTGGGCCTCGCCCTCCTCGCCCTCCTCGCCGGGCTCGGCCTGTGCGGTCGGCTCGAGCAGCTCGGCCGCCGCGGCCGCCTTGCGGGCGTCCTTCTTGGCGGCCTTGCGGAGCCGCTTGTCGCGAACCGCGCTCTCGCGGTTCAGCTTGGCCATCGTGGTCTTCTTCTTAGAGCTTGACGCCATAGGGGTCCATCCTTGTTCGGGTTGGCTGCGACCGGTGCTGCGGGCTAGATCGTCTGGACGTTCACCGCGTTCGGGCCCTTGGGCCCGGTCTCGGCGTCGTAGCTGACCTTCGCGCCCTCGGGCAGCGACTTGAAGCCGCTGCCGGCGATGCCGCTGTGGTGCACGAACAGGTCCTTGCCCTGGTCGTCGGGCGTGATGAACCCGAAGCCCTTCTCGTCGCTGAACCACTTCACGGTTCCGGTTGCCATCGGTTCCCTCCCGGGAGAGTACGTGCGGGCGAAACGCGGGAGGTGCGGGAAGGCAACAACAACGAACGCTGGCACTGCTTCGCCGGGCGGGCCGCCCGGCACGATGCCGCTCAGTCTAGCCGTGAAGTCAGTCGTACCGCCTGATCATCCGCACTCCAGGTCCTCGAGGATCAGCGACCGCAGGCCCTCCATCACGTAGGTGACCGGGTTGAACGACGCCGCGACCTCCATCGGCCGCGTCAGCATGTCCCGGGGCACGAAGTTGGGGGTCAGGAACAGCAGCGGGAAGAAGACCAGGCCGCCGGAGTTGGTGGCCGCGGCGCTGCGGGTCTTGAGCGCGATCAGCTGCATGAAGCCGACGAACACCACGGACCACAGCGCGGTCATCACGACGAGCAGCACGAAGCCGATGACGCCGCTCGCGATCGTGAGGTGCGGGCGATCGGCGCCGAGCGCAGCTTGTCGAAGTAGCCGCCCTCGATGTCCTCGACGAGGAACAGCGCCGCCGTCCCGAACGAGGCCGCGAGCAGCAGCGAGGCGGGCAGCTGGAACGCGCCGTAGCCCTGCCCCTTGAGGAAGCCCGTCGACTCCGACGGGAAGATCTTGCCGGCCTGGCCGACGTTGACCACGAGGAA
>Ga0126309_10000570_pt1 | contig 12361 bp, 7 predicted proteins | sample Plot56_FD_92541 | JGI IMG/M metagenome (GOLD analysis project Ga0126309, IMG submission 92541) | Serpentine soil microbial communities from UC McLaughlin Reserve, CA, USA - Plot56 | ecosystem: Environmental > Terrestrial > Soil > Grasslands | place: USA: UC McLaughlin Reserve, Lake County...
CCGAGCGTGGTGAAGAGCTCCTCGAGCGTGGCGTCGATGTCCTCCGGTGCCGCGCGCGCATCGAAGGTGAAGGACACGGCGCCGTCGTTTGGATTGACGGTGATGGTCGGCTGAAGGCGCAGCCCCGCGAAGACCTTCAGGCGCTCCTTGGCGTTCCAGAGGCGAGTGGCCAGCTCCTCGTGGATCGTCTTCGCCAGCTTCGCCGCAAGCTGGTCCTTGGTCGGCGTGCGCATCAGGTCCACCTGCGCGACGAGCACGCCGCGCTTCACGAGCTGCTGTGCCACGCGCCACACGAGCGACGACTTTCCGTAGCGGCGAGGGGCGAAGACCACCACGTCCTGCCCGTTGCGGGCGTCGGCCACGAGGCTCGCGATCTCCTCCTCCCGATCGGTGAACGCCTCGTCGAGCGCCAGCGGGCCGAACCGGAACGGATTGGTGGGCGGCTTGCCGGCCATGAGCTCTTTATGTTATCGACAATTATGTACTAACACATAATGTCTGCTGAGATAATGCGCTCAGCCGTCGTGCAGCGCGACCATGCCGCCCGTGACCCCGAGATACGCCGTGCCCGTCGGGCCCAACGCGAGCCCCGCGTAGTTGTTGTTGAAGCCGAGCCCGTTGCCGGCGTAGACCTTGAACGCCGTAGCGCCCGTTCGGGCGTTGATCGCCGTCCAGAAGTACGGCTGGCGGAGCGGCAGCGGGTCGGGATCGCGCGTGTAGGTGTAGATCAGGCCGGTGCGCGTGGACAGCTTCGGCACGACCGTGGGCGCGCGCTCGGTGGTGTTCGTCCAGACCTTGCGGCAGCCCCTGCCGTTCCGGTTCACGTCGACGCGTGCGAAGCCGGGTGTGGTGAGCGCGCCGGAGTTCGGGCCGAACGGGTCCTGGTAGCCGTAGTTGTTCTCGACGTAGAGCGACCGGCCGTTCGTGATGAGCGAGTTCTCCGTGGCGCTCGCGCCCTTGTCGAACACGGGCACCCGGCACACGATCCGTCGCTGCCCTCGCTTCAGGCGGACCGCCTTGCGGTACACGACGACGTTCATCGGGTCCGCGTTGTCGGTGATCGCGACGTAGCCCCCCCGCATGATCGTCGGCGTGGTGCCTGAGCCCGCGTCGGCCTGGCCGGGCTTCACCACGCCGCTGTTCCCGTATGTGGCCTTCCACTGCACCTTCGGCTTGCCGTTGCGCGACCGGAAGCGGTACATGCGCTTGCTCGACACGACGTAGATGCCGCGGCGGTCGACGGTGAACGAGTTCTGGATGTCCTCGCCGAGGCGGATGGCGCGGATCCGGCGCGTCTTCGGGTTGAGGATCGCGACCTTGCCGTTCTTCTTCGAGACGAACCAGATGCGGCCCTTGAAGTCGGGCAGCGCCGAGCTGATGCGCTCGTCCGGCTCGAGCACGCTGGTGAGGTCGTAGTCGCGCGTCTTCGTGATGGTGCGGCCGTCCGGCGAGACCTGAAGCACGAACAGGTGGCTCGTCTTTGTGGCGCTCCAGATCCGATCGCGCCCGTCGAGGAAGAAGTAGCCGCCTCCCGCGAAGTTCTGGTACGCCTTCGTGCCCGCCGGGTCGGGCGCGTTCGGCATGTCGTAGCTGGCGAGCAGCTCCAGGGAGTTCGGGTCGATCACGCGCGCCTGCGGCGGCGCGACCAGCGACGGGCAGACGCTCACGATGAAGCCGCGCGAATGGAACGTGAGCGACCCGCACAGCGCCGGCGACATCGCGTTCGAGAAGGACACCGGCGAGTTGCCGAGCGGCCCGGGTCCCCGATAGGCGTCGGTCATCCAGGTGTCGTTGTGGATGTTGCTTCGCGGGTTCGGCGCCATGAAGGGGTTGCGCGGCGCCTTCGTGTAGGCGAGCTGCTGCGCGGCTGCGGGCGCGCCCTGGTACCTCGGCAGCGTGGTGCCGAGCGGGTCGAGTATCGGCTCGGCGACAGCGCTTGGAGCGAGCGCGAGGAGTAGCAAGACCAGTGCAGACGAGGTCCGGCAGAAGGTTCGCACGGGCGGACCTTAACTCCCGAAGGGCCAGCGAAGTCGCAGTCGCCTGGTGCGCTCGTTCTGGTCAGCCCGCAGGCCGGCGATCTCCCCGTCGCGGTCCGCCACGGCCGCGTGGAGCCTCGCGATCTCGCGGTCGCGCTCCTCGACGTCGCGGCGCAGGCCGTCGAATCGCGCGTCGGGCGCGAACAGGGCGGCCGCGGATTCGCCGGTGGTGTCCCCAAAGCGCACGAGCTGGCGCGCGAACGCTCCGTCCGACACGCGACGCGCGGCGTCCTCGCCTCCGCACCGGCGAGCGAGGATCTCGCGGTAGACGAGGTCGTCCACCGCACAGCGGCGGCCGAGCAGCTCGACCACCCGCTCGCCGTCCCAGGGAGGAGCGGGGAGGTTCACGGGCGCCACGGCGTCGGTGACTGTCACATTCAGGCGCAGGGGCTCCAGCCGGACTCCGAACAGCTCACCCACCCCCTGCCACACCTCGTCGTGGCGCTCCATGATCCCCACGAAAGCGAGCGAGTCGAGCCGCGCGATGGCGGCGTCGGCCAGCGCCGCCACGTCGCCCGGCGCGACGAAGTCCGTCTCGGGCAGGCGCTCGTCGCCGAACAACAGGAGGCGGCAGAGGATGTTGTCGGTCTGGCGCGCGATGCGCGGCTCGGCCAGGAACTCGTCGAGCGGTTGCTGCGCGTGCTCTGCGAGGTGGTACGGCGCCACCCGCTCGGCGAGGCCGGGCTCGGTGCGCCAGTAGGCATAGTGCGAGAGCAGCCGCGAGCGCGGCTCACGCAGCACCGTGCCGATGGACGAAGGCTCGCTGAGCCGCAGCAGGGTCGCCAGCGTGAAATGGCCGACGACCGCGGCGTGCGATCCCAGCGCGGCGAAGTGGTCCTCGTCGAGCGCGATCGTGGCCCTGAACGGGTCCTTCATCTCGTCGAACCTGGTGAAATCGGCATACGCCGCCGGCTCCGAATGCCAGGGCGCGAGCGCACCGTGCGGCAGCGCGCGCTGGATCGCGATTCGCATGCTGGTGCCCGCGGCCTTTGGCACGTGCAGGAGACAGGTGGGAGAGCCATCCACGCGGGCGATCATAGGCTTGCGTTCGCGTTGAGGACGGTGGATGCTGTAGCCGTGCTCGACGCGGTGATCCTGGCGGCCCGCCTACTGCTGGCCGCGGTGTTCGTGGTCGCCGCGGTCACGAAGCTCAGCGATCGCGAGGGCACCCGTCAGGCGGTCGTGGCCTTCGGGGCGCGCGAGGCGCTGGCCGGACCGCTTGCGCTGGCCCTCCCGGTTGCCGAGCTCGTCGTGGCGGGGCTGCTGCTGCCGGCCGACACGGCGGTCGCGGGAGCGATCGGGGCTCTCGGCCTCCTGCTGCTGTTCTCGGCGGCGATCGCCTTCAACCTCGCTCGCGGCCAAGCGCCGGACTGCCACTGCTTCGGGCAGCTTCACTCGGAGCCCGCCGGGCCGCGGACCCTCGCGCGCAACGCCTCGCTGGCCGTCGTGGCTGCGGTGGTGGTGGCCGGAACCCTCGACGGGCGCGACACCAGCGCCGTCGGCTGGGTCGGGGACCTGACGGCCGCGGAGGTCGCGATAGCTGCCGGTGCGCTGGTGGTGCTGGGTCTGGCCGCGGCGGCGTTCGTGTCGCTGCTGCGGGCGTACGGGCGCCTGCTCGTACGGGTCGAGCGACTGGAGCGAGCGCTCTCCGGCCACGCTGCCGAGCCCGAGTTCGGCCTAGAGCTGGGCACGCCCGCTCCGATGTTCGCCGTGGCGGACACGGCGGGCGAGCAGGTGACGCTCGACGACCTGCTTGCGCCGGGCCCTCCGCTGCTGCTGCTGTTCGCGAGCCCGGGGTGCGGCCCGTGCCATGCGCTCCTTCCGAAGGTGGTGGAGTGGCAGGCAGAGCTTGCGGGACGGCTCACGCTCGCGGTTGCGAGCGACGGGCCGCCGGGCGACCTTCGCGCCGAGGCGGAGGAGCTTGGGCTCGATCATGTGCTGGTCGACCCTGGTGCACGGCTGTACAGGGACTTCGAGGCAAGCGGGACACCGAGCGCGGTGCTGATCGCGCCCGACGGAGCAATCGCGAGCCGGATCGCGTCAGGGCCCGACGCGATCGAGGCGATGGTCGCCGAGGTGCGCGACGCTCCGGGTGTCCCGATTGGTGCGCCCGTTCCGGCGCTCGAGCTGCCGTCGCTGGATGGTGAGACGGTCAGCCTGGCCGACCTTCGGGGGCGCGACACGCTCCTCCTGTTCTGGGATCCGGAGTGCGGCTACTGCCGCGGGATGCACTCTGACCTGCTCGCGTGGGAGCGGACGTCCAACGGAACCACGCCGCGGCTCGTTGTGGTCTCCACCGGCAGCCCGGAGGCCACGCGCACCGACGGCTTCCGCTCCAAGGTGCTCCTGGACGAGGACTTCGCCGCCGGCGCGGAGTTCGGCGTGAGCGGGACACCCATGGCGGTGCGCCTCGATGCGGACGGCCGAGTGGCATCCGGTGTGGCGGCGGGCGCCGAGGCCGTGCTCCACCTGGCGGCACCCGCGATCAACGGCGTGGGCGGCCCGCCGTAGCGGGCCGCCCTCACCCGTCGTGCTGCTAGCCGCCGCTCCCTGAGGTGTGGGTAACGGCGTTGAACGCGTCTGCCTGGCCGTTCCCGTACCACGAGTTGTGGCCCGGCCCGCCCTGGCACTCCTGCACCGCGCCGCTGTTCTCGCCGGTGAACTCCTCGTAGCCCTCAGGCAGCTCCTCGGGGCATGCCTGCGGGTCGGCCGTCTGGCTGAGCAGAGCGCTCACCTGTCCGGGCCTCATCTTCCCGTTCTGCGGGTTCGATGCGTCCCCGTAGCGCGAGACGATCAAAGCCGCCACGCCCGCCACGTGCGGGCTCGCCATCGACGTGCCCTGCTGGTAGCAGTACGTCGCGCCCGGCCCCGACGTGGGGTCGTCGCGGCGCCTCGCCGGGAGGCACTGCGCAACCGCGGGTCCTGACGATGGCCACGTGGACAGCACGCGGCCCTCCACCGGATCGGGGAAGTCGTTGAAGATCGAATCCCCACCCGGCGCGGTCACGTCGATCGCCGACACGCCGTAGCTCGAGTAGAACGACTTGAGGTTGTCCTCATACTGCCCGGCGTCGGTGCCCTGCGTACGGCTACCCGTCGCCGACACGCCGACCACCCCGGAGACCTCCACCGGGACGACGACGCAGTTGTTCGAGATGGAGCGTTCCTCGGGCACCGGCTGGTCGTCCGGGCTCGTCACGTCCATCGTCGGATGCGACAGGTCGTCGGAGTCGTTGCCCGCGGCCGCCACGACCGTGACGCCCTGGTTCTGGGCGTACTTGATCGCCCGCTGCTCGGCCTTCCAGATGGCCTGCTGCACCGGGTCGTTGTGGCAGTTGTACTCCCACGGGTCCGCGAAGTACGAGTTGTTCGTCACGTCCATGTGGTGCGAGCCCGCCCACATGAACGAGCAGATCACTGCCTCGGGGAAGAAGAACCCTTCCTCGTTGCCCGCTTTGATGGCGGCGATCTTCACATTCGGCGCAACGCCGACGATGCCGACGCCGTTCGCAGCGGCGGCGATCGTGCCCGCGGTGTGTGTGCCGTGGCCGTTGTCGTCAGCGGCCGCCACACCGGGCACCGGCGCGCCTGTCAGGCAGTTCGCGCTGTCCGGAGTCGAGATGTTCTGCGCCAGGTCGGGATGGTTGAAGTCGATTCCCGTGTCGATGTCTCCCACGAGCACGGCCGGGCTGCCACCCGTGATCGCGTGTGCCTCGGGCGTATGGATCTGCCGCATGTCCCACTGGAACCCGAAGAGCGGGTCGGTGTCAGACGCGGGCGAGTTCGGCAGGTCGCCTGGCGGCGGACCCTCTGCGCTCTCGGCCGACGGCTCCTCGAGCTTCGATGCGAAGCCTGCCGTGGAGCTGACTCCCTCGACGCGCCTGTCGTTGGACATCTTCGACGCAAAGCTCGCGCTCTGTGAGCGCGCGATGGCCACACCGATCTGGTCGTAGCCGACGACGTACGTGCCGCCTGCCTTCTGGACGTCGGCGCTGGCCGACGCAGGTACGGCGTTGCCCTTGTAGAGCACTACGAAACTATCCGCGCTCGCGGTCGACGCGAACGCAAGCGAAAGCATGGCCGCCGCGGCGACCACCAGGCCGCGCAGCATCCCTCTGCTCCTCATACGAACCTCCCGTGGATTGGTACCCCCGCTCCTGGGCCATGCCCAGTCCGGGATGAACTCAAGCCCCGCGGTCGCAACTGCAGAGGTTCAGCGCATGTTTGTCGTCCGCGGCGAGCCGCGGACGAGGCACGGGTCCGAGCGCCGGCAGTACAGCCCGTCGGTGAGCATCTTCGCGTCGGCGCCCGGCCGGCGCGTGATCACGATCGCCCCGACGCCCGAGTAGGCCTCGCTGTGCCGCAGGCCACGGCGCTGTTCCCGCGTGAGCCTCAGGTGGACGAGCTTCGCCTTCTTGCCCACCACCAGGTGGCGCAGGGGCGTCTTGCGGAAGCGGACGAAGCCATGGATGCCGGGGTCGCCCACGGACAGGATTCGCAGGGTCACCGAGCAGTTGGCCACGCTGCACTTCATCCAGACCGCGAGGCGGCCGTCTCGGCCTGGCCGCGACCTGCCCTTCGGCAGTTCGAAGACCGTGACCTGCGCCTTCACCGGTCCGCCTCCGCCGCCCACGCCCTTCCCGCTCTCGCAGGTCCCGTCGCTCTTGTCTGAAGCGTCTGCCTCCGTGACCACGTCCCGTCCGTCACCGCAAGCCAGCTCGTCCGCCCAGCCGTCGTCGGATCTCAGGCTGTCGTCTCCGGCGCCGGCCGAGAGCCGTCCGCCGGCCGTGGCACCCGTCTTGCGCAGGACGTCGTTGCCTGCGCCGCCGTACAGCAGCGCAGAGCCCGTGACCCGATCATTCCCCGAACCCCCGCGAACGTCACTCCCGCCCTGAAGCTCGTCGTTGCCGTCGCCGCCATCACCCACGCCCTTGGCGCTCGCGAGCATCGCGATGCGGTCGTTCCCACCCTCGCCGTAGATGCTGATCGGCACCGCTGTCGTGTCGTGCCCGGCGCCGTCGTCGCCGTCGCCCAGGCGAACGACGATGGCCTCCACGGGGAGCGCCGAACACACCACCGGCGACCCCTGCGGCGGGAGTGTCGGGTCAGGGCCGCAACCGGGCCCCGCGGTCGTGCCCGCCCCGGTGTCCTTTACCGCGTACTCGGAGGGCCTCGTCTGGCCCGGCGACACCCGCTCGGACACGAACACCTCGTTCGCCTCCCCGGATGCCCCCGTTACGAGCAGCGTGCCGTCCTCGACGGAGACGGTTGACGCCGCCGCGGCGGGAGCGAGCGCCATGGTGAGGAGCGCAGCGAGGAGCGCCGCTCGCCTCATCGCTTGAACGTCACGGTCTTGGACGCGACGCTCGAGGCGCCCGTGCCGTTCTTGAGCGTCACGGTGAGCTTCGTCTTGATCTTGCCCTTCCGCCGCAGGAGGGCAAGTTTCTTGCGCGGCAGCGTCACGTTCAGCTTGACCTTGCCGCTGCTCGGCGCCGTGAACGACTTGGTCGCCATACCGCGGAAAACGGCCTTGCCACGTAGCCCGGCGCCCGCTCCGAAGCCATAGCTGAAACGGCCCCTGCGGTTGACCTTGATCGTCTTCTTGGAACCGACGAAGCTGGGCTTGGCGGGACCTCCGCCAGGCGTGACGCTCGACCGGTCGATCGAAGTGCAGAATGCGACCACGTCGAGCTGGTCCACCACCGCGGTGTCGGCTCCGCCGCCACAATCGACGGTGTCCTGCTCGCCGTCGCGCGCGAACAGCTGGTCGGCGTCGAACGAGCAGGTGAACGTGCACGAAGCGCGGTCGCCGTTGATCTGGTCGATCCCTGACCCACCGTCGACTCTGTCGGCGCCGCTCGCGCCCTGGAGCTTGTCGGCGCCCGCGTCGCCGAAGATGTTGTCGTCGCCAGGTCCGCCGTAGAGATCGTCGTTGCCGCCGGCGCCGTGAATCTCGTCGTTCCCGCCATCGCCCGCGAAGCTGTCGGCCCCTGCCGACCCCATGAAGACGTCGTTGTGGACGGTGCCGAAGATCTCCTCGATGTCCGAGCCGACGTTGTCGCCCTCGCCCGAGCTGCCGTCGTTGGGCTGACCGTCGATCGAGATGTTCATGCCGCTGGCGTGGCCGTCGAGCCACAGCCTGTCGGCGCCGGAGCCACCGACGTAGTTGTCGCCGCCGACGCCGGGGTCGTTGCCCGAACCGATGCAGTTCGAGCAGTGCTCGAGGTCGTCATTGCCATCGCCACCGTCCACGAGGTCGTTCCCGGTCCCGCCGTTCACCTGGTCGCCGCCACCCTCGCCCAGGAGCTGGTCGCTGCCCGCATAACCAAACAGCCGATCGTCGCCGTCTCCACCGTGCACGGCGTCGTTGCCCGGGCTCGCGTACACGCTGTCGTTTCCGCCGCCGGCGTTGACGGTGAACGGACCCTGCGAGCCGGCGGTCAGGACATCCGGTCCCGAGCCGGAGTTGATCGTCCCTGGTCCCGTGAGCGCGTCACCGCAGTCGCCGCTGAGGGTGACGGTGTTCGTGCCATCGCCGAGGTTCAGCTCGTACGCGTTGAAGCAGTCGAATCCCTGGCTGACGAAGGTCACCCCGTCGCTGCCGGAGCCGAGATTGACCCTCAGCTTGGAGCTGCCGGGGCAGTGCACCCAGCTGGCCGTTTCCGGCACGCACTCGGGGGGCGCGGTTATCGGTTGGTTGTCGAGGATGTCGTCTCCAGAGGTGCTCGCGTTGAACCTGAACTGAATCTCGTGGGACGAGTTGTCTCCTCCTATGACCACCAGCGTGTCGCCGTCGAACGACACCGTCGTCGCGTTTGCGCTCGCAGCACCGACCAACAGGAATGCGACCGCCAGCACCAGCGAGTGCCGGGCGAGCCTCGGGCGTGCATGCGGCATCTATGGCTCCCAACGGGTCAGATGTGGCCGCCTCGGCGAGGGGCCACTTGGTCAGGAGGCGAAGGGCAGCGAGGGGTTAGGCCAGCGCGCTCAGCTCCCTGATGTCCACCCTACTCTCGTTTCGTCAAGCAAGCTCGAAGCGATCGAAGAACCAGGCGTCGTCGTGGCGGCGCCTGGAGCGCACCTCCGAGCGGCGCCGGTATGTGTCGCCGGCCGCGATCAGGGCGAGCGCCCGCGGCGCGGACGCGTGCGTGCGGTAGTGGTCGATCACGCTCTCGAGGCGCTGCCCGTCCAGGTGCACGAACGCCACGCGGAGCACGTTGTGCACGAGCAATGCCATGTCGACCTCGTAGGGAAACGCGTGTCTGAACTCATGCGTCACGGCAATCGTCGGGACAACGAGACACGAGTGGCCGAGCATCCACAGCCGGGCGCACAGCTCGCTGTCTTCGCCGCCCCACCCCATGAGACCGGCATCGAAGCCCCCGCACTCCTCGAACAGACTTCTGCGCATGGCCAGAAAGGCGCCGCCGAGCAGCGGAGCCTCGTGCGGGGCGGCGCCCTGGTAGCCCAGCCAGTCGAAGCGCAGGTCCGGCAGGCGCCACGTGCCGCCGTATCCCCGTACCCGCGGCTCTGCGGACACGGCCATCGCCGGGCCGACCGCGCCCACGCCGGGATCCGAGAGTGCCTCCGCGAGCGCGTCGAACCAGCCCGCCTCCATTGCGACGTGGGCGTCGCAGAACACGACCACGTCCCCGCGCGCTGCCTCGGCCCCGAGGTTGCGCGCCACCGCGGGCCCCACGTGGGCGGCGGGCCTCACCGCGCGCACCAGCGGGTAGCGCGCAAGGAAATCGGCGCTCCCGTCCGTCGAATGGTCGTCCACGACGACGATCTCCCCGTCCGCGGGCAGGGTCGCCAGCAGGCTGTGCACGGTGCGACGCAGCTTCGGACCCTCGTCGCGGGAGACGACGATGGCGGAGACGCTAGGTGACATCGAAGGCGAACGTCGGCTTGCCCGCCGGGTCCCCCTCATGGACGACCACGTACTGGCCGCCGCTCAGCGGTCCGTCGAGGGTGATCCGCAGCCGAGTGGCCGACAGCCACTCCGGTGCCCCGGAAAGGACCTGCCCGCTGTCCTTGTCCACGAGCCGCAGCGAGTCCGCGAACGCGACCGCGTCGTCGCCCACCACCGGCTCGGCAACCTCCATCTCGATGACCGCGGGCGCATCCGCGACCGCGATATTGGGCCGCTCCTCTCCCGAGTCCACGACCGTGATCGGCTGGCCGCCCGTCCTCGCGATCTCCACCGAGGTCAGTGGAAACACCACGCCACCGCCAAACGGAGGGAACCCCGTCGGGACGCCGGAGGGATGGATGGTCGGGAAGATCGACGGGCCTGGCAACGGTGTCGGCTCGAGGATCACGACCGGCTCGGGCGTGGGCGTCGGCTCCGGCGTCGGCTCCGGTGGCGGGGTGAGGAAGGCCCAGCTCTCGAAGTCCCCACCCTGGTGGCCGTCGCCGGCGCGCTCGAGCTTGCCGAGGACGCCGCCGGGTCCCTCGCTCCAGTAGGCCTCGCCGTCGAGCTGCTGCCCTCTGCCGGAGTAGATCCCCTCGGCCTTGAGCACGACCCGGAGTCTCACGTCCTCGTCCGAGTGGAGCTTCTTGACGTATTCGGCCTTCCAATTCCTCGCGGCCTGGTCGCTCACGTGCGGCTGTGGCGTGAACCTCCAGCGCGTGTTGCTGCCCAGACTGGACAGCTTCCCGTTCAGGATGTGTGAGCGGAACCCCACGTGCTTGCCCGCGGGGTCGACCTCCGCAAGCTCGACGGTCACCACGAACAGCTCGCGCTTCTTTAGCGACAGCGGATCCATCTTGTCCGAGAAGGTCACCTCGAGCCCTCTGTTGAGCAGGGTGAGGGAAAGCGGGCCGTCGTTGTCCCAGTTGATCTTCTCGACGATGGGGAACTCGCCGTGCTCACCCGGAGGCTCGACGAGGCCTCTGAAGATCACGGCGAGCGACTCGTCCTGGCCGAGGGCGGGGTCCAGCGTCGCGGTGGTGGTATAGACGCCCTCCTGGGCGCCGAGCTGCATCTCGCAGCGCGCGATCCCGTGCGCGTCCGAGGCCACGCTGATCGCGGCGCCGCTGAAGGCGCCGCCCGGTTCCCGCACCTGGGCATTCCCGCTCGGCGTGAACACCACATTCACGCCCGCCACCGGTCGCCCGTCGCCGTCCTCCACGCCGACCGTCAGCGGAGGGTCGGTGAGCGTGTCGCCGGGCTTTCCCTCGCGGCCGTCGCCGGTCACGTACCGGAGCGAGAGGTAGTGCGGGCGCGCGCGGAACACGAGCCGCAGCGCGCCGTCCTGCCCGGCGGCCCCAGCCGCTGGGGGTACGCCGTCGAGCGTCGCCACGACCTCCTGCTTGTCGTCAGGGTCAGGGCCTAGCTTCCATACGGCGGAGATCTCGCCCGAGGCACCCGTCTTGTCGGTGAAGCTGCCCGTCGTCGGATCGGCGCCGGGCTTGCCGACGAAGCCGCCGGCGGCGGCGGCGAACGTGACCTTCGCGTCCGCCACGGGGCGGCCGCCTGCGTCCTCGACGCCCACGACCAGCGGCGCCGGGAGCACTTGACCGGCGCGCCCGTTCTGTCCATCGCCCGACAGGTAGCGCAGCGACAGGTAGTACGACGTTGCGCGGAAGATCACCGGCCCGGACTTGTTCTGCGGGCTTGGCGTCGTCTTGAGTGCCGCGGTGACCTCGCCGAGCACGTCCGGATCCAGCCCGAGACGCCAGTTGCAGCGCGCGAGCCCGTCGGGGCCCGTGGGGCGCGTGAGGGACGGGGTGGCGCCCGGGTCGAGCGATCCGCCGCCGGAAGCGGTGAAGAGCACCTCGTAGTTCGCGACGGGCCTGCCCAGGCCGTCCTCGACCCCCACCACGAGCTCACCAGGCAGGACCGCGCCCGGGCGACCCTCCTGGCCATCGCCCGCCACGTAGCGGAGCACGCGCTGCGAGAGAAGGTCCACGAGCGACACGAACGGCGGCCGGCAGTCCTGCACGTCGGTCGGCTTCAGCTGCCCGCTTGCGGGCCATGCGACGATCGCGAGCGGGCACAGCTGGTGTTGGACGTTGCGCGCGGGCGCCTCGGTCAACGCGTCGACCTTCCCGGTGTTCGCTCGCGCTGCGAACGCCCAGTAGTCGCCCGCCTTGAAGTCGCCGCCGCTGAACTGGATCTCCACGCCGTTCTCGAGCCCGGTCCAGGTCGAGACCATCTTCACGACGCCGTTGTCGGTGGTGTCCTTCTCCTCGTCCCAGCGGCGCACGCGCGCGTGGCGCTCCACCTGGAACGTCCCGGGAGCGATGTCCCGGTCGACCTCGATCGAGCGCTCGCCCTCGTCGATGTCGCTCACGAACGCAAGCGTGCCGGTGCCGCCCTC
>Ga0126309_10000571_pt1 | contig 12359 bp, 15 predicted proteins | sample Plot56_FD_92541 | JGI IMG/M metagenome (GOLD analysis project Ga0126309, IMG submission 92541) | Serpentine soil microbial communities from UC McLaughlin Reserve, CA, USA - Plot56 | ecosystem: Environmental > Terrestrial > Soil > Grasslands | place: USA: UC McLaughlin Reserve, Lake County...
CGCGAGGCCGCGCTCGAGCGCGGCGACCGCTTGGTCGGCGTGCAGGGCGCTGGGCGTCGCGATCACGATCCCGTCCAGGTCCGCCTCGAGCAGTTCATCGAACGAGGAGAGGCAGCCGGGCACGGCGGGGTCGGCGACGGCCGCGACCTCAGCGGCGCCGCTGGCCGCGATGGCGTCGAGCCGGTTCCGGCCGATCCAGCCGGCGCCGGCGAAGCCGAGCCTGGGCCGGGTGCCGACGGCCACGCTCACGGCGTCACCACCGCCTTCAGGAACCCGTCCGGCCGCGTGCGCGCCGCCTCGAAGGCCTCCTCCGCCCGGTCGAGCGGATAGGCGTGCGTCACCAGCGGCCGCAGGTCGAGCTCGCCCGCAGCGACGGCCGCGACCGCCGCACGGATCCCGTCGACCGCCGTCGCGCGATCGCGCTCATGCGCGTTGACGACATCGATGCCGCGCCAGTTCCACAGGCGCATGTCCACGGTCCGCGGCCCGTCCTGGTGGTAGCCGGCGATGACCAGCCGCCCGCGCTCGCCCGTCAGCCGTGAGGCCACATCGAGCGTTGCCTGTGCGCCCGCCGCCTCGAGCACGCGCTCGAACTCCTCCTCGGGCGCCTCGTCCAGGGTCAGCGCGCGCTCGGCTCCGAGCCGCTCCGCCAGGTGCAGCGCGAACGGCCGCCGCGACAGCGCGGTCACGCGGGCTCCGCGTGCGGCCGCGAGGGCGACCAGCAACGCGCCGAGGAAGCCGACGCCGACGACGGCGATTCGCTGGCCGGGACGGACGTCGCTGCGCGCGAGGACGTTGAAGGCGCAGCCGACGGCCTCGCCCGGGAAAGGGAGCCCGTCGAGCTCGGGCGGGAGTGGGACGGCGGCCGCCGCGTCCGCGACGTCGGTCTCCGCGAACGCGCGCTCCGAGAGGAAGGCGACTCGGGTCCCCGGCACGGGCCCCTCGACTCCCGCACCGAGCGCGGCGACGATGCCCCAGCCCTCGTGGCCGGGCGCCCCGGGCGGCAGCGGGTACGAGAACCACTCCCGCCCCTCCCAGACCGGCAGCGACGAGCCGCAGACGCCGCAGCCCTCGACGTGCACGAGCACCTGGCCGGGCCCAGGCGCCGGCACCGGCCGCTCCTGCACGCCGACGCGCCCAGGGCGCTCGAGGACGAGCGCTCGGACGGTCGCCGCCGCGGCCGCGACTGCCGTCATCCAGCCGTCACCCGCGCCGCGGCGGAACGCGCCGGCGCGGCGCCCCCCAACCACTGCGCGAGCGCAGCGATGCCCTCCTCGACGCCGACGAGGGGCCGCCAGCCGGTCTCAGCGCTGAAGCGCGCTGTGTCGGCGACGTAGTAGCGCTGGTCGCCGGCGCGCTCCGGCGCGAACTCGAGCCGCGGCCGCACGTCGGCCGCCTCCTCGATGAGCTCCAGCACCTCCGTCAGGCTGACCGCATTCTCCGGGCCGCCGCCGATGTTGAAGGCGCGGCCGGCGAGGTCCCACGCGCGGTCGCGCGCGAGCAGCAGCGCCTCGACCAGGTCGTCGACGAACAGGATGTCCCGCACCTGGGCGCCGTCGCCGTAGATCGTGATCGGGTCCCCCGCCAGCCCGCGGAGCAGGAAGTGCGCGACCCAGCCCTGGTCCTCGTTGCCGTGCTGGTGAGGCCCGTAGATGCAGCTCATCCGGAAGACGACCGCGGGCAGGCCGTAGCTCTTCGCGTAGTCGAGGACGTACTGATCGGCGGCGCCCTTCGAGCAGCCGTACGGCGTGCAGAAGTCGAGCGGGCGGCGCTCGTCGAGCCCGCGCTCGCGAATCTCCGTCTCGACCGGCTCCCACCGATCGCCCGACCGCTGGAGTCGCACGTCCGGGAGCGCTCCGTACACCTTGTTCGTGGACGTGAAGACGAGCGGCGGCGGCTCGGGCAGGCGCCGGAGCTCCTCGAGGAGCGTCAGCGTCCCGCGCAGGTTGACGTCGAAGTCCTCGACGGGGTCCTCGAGGCTCGTCGTCACGGCCACCTGCGCCGCGAAGTGGAAGGCCTCGCCCACGCCCTCGAGCGCGCGGCGGACGGCGAGCCGGTCGCGGATGTCTGCGAGCTCGAACTCGAGCTTGTCCCCGTGGCGCGACCGCAGCCAGTGCAGGTTCCGTTCGACGCCCGGCCGGGCCAGGTTGTCGAGCACCCGCACGCGCCGCCCCTCCGATGCGAGGCGATGGGCCAGGTTCGTCCCGACGAAGCCCGCTCCGCCGGTGACCAGGGCCACGGGCGTCATAGCGTCAGCCCCCGCGTCGCCAGCTCGGCCGCCGCGTCTTCGACGCGGTCGTCGGCGACCTGTCCCTCGAGCCACTCCGCCAGCTCCGCCATCCCGTCATCGAGCTCGACCTGCGGCTCGTAGCCGAGCACCTCCGCCGCGAGCGAGACGTCGGCGAAGCAGTGGCGGATGTCGCCGGCCCGCGCCTTGCCGGTGATCTCCGGCAGGATCTCCTCGCGGCCGAGTAGGAACGCCAGCCGCTCGGCGAGCCCAACCACGGAGACGCTGCGGCCGCTGCCGACGTTGACGACGCGGCCGTCGGCGGCCTGCCGCTCGAGCGCGAGCCGGCAAGCGCGCGCGACGTCGCGGACGCTCACGAAGTCGCGGCGCTGCTCGCCGTCCTCGAAGACGAGCGGCGGCCGATCGTTCAGCAGCCGCGACGCGAAAATCGCCAGGACGCCGGTGTAGGGGTTCGACAGAGCCTGGTGGGGGCCGTAGACGTTGAAGAAGCGCAGAGCGACCGTCGGGACGTCGTAGGCGCGGCCGAAGATCAGGCACAGGCGCTCCTGGTCGTATTTCCCGAGGGCGTACACCGAGCCGAGCGACGGCGGCTTCGTCTCCGGCGTCGGCAGCGGCGTCAACGGCGAACCGTCCGGGGCCGCGGGATCCCAGTCCCCGCGCGCGAGCTGCGCCCGCGACCGCTCGACTCGGGTGTGGAGGCTGCCGAAGTCGTCCCGGTAGAGACCTTCCCCGTAGACGCTCATGCTCGAGGCGACGACGAGGCGCTCGATCGGCCGCTCGAGCAGCGCCTCCAGCAACACCGCGGTGCCGTAGGCGTTTGCTCCCGTGTACCCGGCGATCTCGTACATGCTCTGGCCGACGCCGACGCGGGCCGCGAGGTGGACGACGGAGTGGACGCCGCGCAGCGCACGCGCGAGCGCGTCCGGATCCCGGACGTCGCCGACGACCAGCTCGACGTCCGGGCTCATGTGGGCCGGTCGTTCCTTCGCGCCGTGGACCTGCTCCTCGAGGCTGTCGAGCGCGCGCACCGCGTAGCCCGCGTGGAGCAGTTCTCGCGCGAGGTGCGAGCCAATGAATCCGGCCCCGCCCGTGATGAGCACGGTCTCCACCCAAGCCCCTTTCGTTCGAGTCGCCCAGTGGCGAAATGTGTCCGTGCAGCAGCTGGTAAAACGCCGCGTTGCCGCAGCTGAATTCAGCCCCGATTGGCGGTCGCCATTACACGCTGAACCGGCCGCGGCACCGGCGCCGACGGTCGCCCGCTGTTGCACCGTGAACCCGGTCTACGCGGGCTCGAGAAAGCGGAAGTAGACGGCGTAGCGGATCGTTCCGGTGCGGTTGAAGCCGCTCGTGTGCGGGAGCGCGGGATGCATCACGACGACGTCGCCGGCCTCGACCTCGACCGGCTCCGGCTCGTCCTTGCCGAACGGCCAGACCAGCAGGCCGCCGTGCTCGCGGCGGCCGGAGCTCAGGGCGACGCCGACGATGCGCCTGTAGCCGCGCTCGTGCCCCCACTCCGGCGCGCGGTCGACGTGCGGCTCCAGCGGGTACTCGTCGCCGTCCGGCATGTGCAGCACGATCTGCGGGTCGCACAGCTCGCCGTCGCGGAGCTCGTCGGGGAGGTGCTCGAGGAGCCCGACGATCTCCGCGTCCCACTTCAGGTGCGGGAACCAGTGCGCCGACCAGATCCACTCGGCGATCCGCTCCTCGGTCATTCCGCGCGTGACGATGTCACGGTGGATGTGCCGCAGCGCTGCGTCGACGGCCGTCGGGGGCACGCCACTGCGGATGACGCGGACTCCTCCGTCGGCGGCCTCGCCGTCCACGTCGGACATGCGCGGATGATACGAGAGCGGCCTACCCGTCATGGTCGTGGCGCAGCCGGTCGAACTCCGTCTCGATCTGCGACAACTCCTCGTCGGAGAGGCGCTCGAGCCGCAGGAGGTCGGTCCGCGCCTCCCCGACGGCGCGGATCACCTCGTCGAGCTTCAGCTGCAGGGCGCGCGTGTCGCGGTTCTGCGAGTACTGGAGCAGCGCGACGAGGAGCAGCGCCGCGATCGACGCGACGGCGGAGGGCACGAGCAGCCATGCGTCGGAGAAGCCGAACAGCGGCCCGAGGGCGAGCCAGACGATCGTCGCGGCGGCGAGGGCGATGACGGCGGCGCTCGAGCCCACGGCCCCCGGTGCAGCCCGCGCGATCGTGTCGACGCGACTCTTCAGGCCGCTTGCCGGCATGGCGCCTCGCTCCCCGCGCGAGTGGCCGCGGAAACGCTTGGAACGGCGGCGGGACGCCGAAGCCGTGTGCCGGCCGCCCTGCGGCGTCGCACCGTTCCACCAGCTCGGTGCAGCGCTGCTTCGCGTTCGCGAGCATCTCGTCGCCTGTGCCTGAACTCGCCGTGAGTCGGCGAGCGGTCAGGCGAGGTGGAAGCGCAACGGGAACGGACTGTGCGTTGCCGCGCTACCGGCGTCGCCCGGACCCCGAGGGGGTCCGGACGCCTGCCTCCTTGAGCGAGAGGTCGACGACCTTGTTCCACTTCGAGGCGATGCTGCGCGCCATCGCCTCCTCTTCCTCGCGGTTCTGGCGTGCGACGGCGACCGTCTGCTTGTCGCCGGCCTTCCGCGCGACACGCTCGAGCAGGTGGTAGCTAGCGATCTCCATGTGCTCGGTCGCAAAGCCGTCGCGGGCGTTGCGCCCGGCGCTGTCGCCGCGCGCGGCGTCGACGACGCCCTTCACCAACGCGCCCATGATGCCGCCGGCCGCCTTCACCTTCGAGGGCGACGCGCCGTGGTCGCGGAGGCGCTCCTCGAGCCGCTCGGCCTGCTGCTCCGTCTGCTTCCTGTGGCGTTCGAGCGCGCGCTTCATCTGCGGATCCTCCGTGGTGCCGATCATGCTGTCGAGCATGCGCAGGACGTTCTGCTCCATGGCGTAAGCCTCGTCGATGTACTCGACGAGCTTGTCTTCGATCGCCGTCATGTCGGGTCCCTTCGGTCGCGTTTTCAGTCGGGACCTCATCTCCCCGGCCGTCGCGGTAGAAACGGCCGATGACTTTCGCACCGCGCGCCCGTCCTGCTGATGACACAGACGAGCCAGAGAGAGGTGAGCTCGATGACGAAGGTGGCAGCAGGGATAACGACGTCGGTGGACGGCTACATCACGGGGCCGAACGACGGTCCCGGCAGCGGCCTCGGCGATGGTGGCGAGCGCTTGCACTACTGGGTCTTCGGCGGCCCGTGGACCTACGACGAGGAGCCGCGGGGCGAGGCGACGGGCGCCGACAAGGAGTTGCTCGATGAGGCATTCGGTCGCGTGGGCGCCGTCGTCTGCGGCCGGAACACGTACGAGGCCGCGCGGGCGTGGGGCGGCGCGAACCCGTTCGGCGTGCCGATGTTCATCGTCACGCACCGCCCGCACGAAGAGCCCGAAGACGGCGGCTTCACATTCGTGGACGGGCTGAACGAGGCTGTCGCCCGCGCGCGCGAGGCGGCTGGCGAGAAGGACGTGTACATCATGGGCGGGGCCGACGTCATCCGTCAGGCGCTACGGGCCGGTCACGTCGACGAGCTGTCGATCTCGATCGCGCCGGTAGTGCTCGGCGGCGGAAAGCGCCTGTTCGACGATTTCGACGAGACGGTCACGTTCGAGCACCGGCGTCTGCTCCAGTCGCCGTTCGCGACGCACATCACCTATCGAGTGGCGCCCCGGCAATAGGCTTTCCGCCGAGTGCCGGCCCTCAGGGATCTGCTCGAGGCGCGCACCGCGACGCCCGTCGGCTTCGCGGCCGACGGGGAGCGCGTCTATGTCCTCTCCGATCTCAGCGGGACGCTTCAGCTCTACCGGATCCCCCCCGCTGGGGGCGAGCTCGAGCAGCTCACTGACCTCGCCGAGCCGGTGCGCGCCTTTCCGATCCCGCAGCGGCGCGACCTCGTCCTGTCCGTGGATGCGGGCGGCAACGAGCGGGAGCAGCTGTATCTGCACTCCGGGGAGCCTGGTGCGGAGCTGCGGCCGCTCGTCGTGGAGCCGGACTTTCTGCACCGCGACCCGCACCTGAGCCGCGACGGCGCGCTGCTGGCGTACAGCTGCAACCGCCGGAACGGCAGCGACCTCGACGTCTACGTACGAGACCTCGACGCCGCCGGCGAGCGGCGCGTCTTCGACCGCGGTGGCATGTGCGCCGCCGCCGGGTTCTCTTCGGACGGGAGGCTGCTCGCGGTCTTGCGTCCGACCGAGCGAAGCGGCGACGAAGAGTTGTGGCTCGTCGACGTCGGGTCGGGAGACGCCGTGCGCGTGACGACGCACGAGGGCGAGGCCGAGTACGGACCGCCGCAGTGGCTTTCCGGTCGTGCCTTCCTGTGCGCCTCGAACGAGGGGCGCGACACGGTCGCCGTTCGGCGCTATGACCTCGAATCGCGCGGCTGGACGACGGTGCTGGAGTCGCGCTGGGACCTGTCCTGCTGGGTCGACGACGGCGCGACGGCCCTGCTGGTCGAGGAGAACGCCGACGGCTACTCGCGGCTGGAGCTCCGCGACCCGGCGACGCTGGAGCTGCGGCGCGAGCTGCCGCTCCCCGGCCGCGGCGTCCTGGGGATGCCGTACGAGGAGCCGCGCTTCTCGCCGGATGGGCGCCGGCTCGCGTACCAGTTCACGTCGCCCGTCGTGCCCGGCGACGTGTGGCTCGTGGACTTGGGCACGGGCGAGACAAGCCGCCTGACACGGAGCCCGCACGCGTTCGACGAGGACGAGTTGGTCGAGCCGGACCTGCACCGCTTCCGGTCGTTCGACGGCGAGTCGATCCCGGCGTTCCTGTTCGAGCCGTCGTCAGGCGACGAGCCGCCGCCGGTCGTGTTCGTCATCCACGGCGGCCCCGAGGCCCAGCTCCGGCCGATCTGGTCGCCGCTCGTGCAGTACTTCGCCTCGCACGGCCTCGCCGTCCTGGCGCCGAACGTGCGCGGCTCGACCGGCTACGGGAAGCGCTACGAGCACCTCGACGACGTCGAGCGGCGGCTCGACTCCGTCCATGATCTAGGGGCGCTGCAGGACGCGCTCGTACAGGCCGGCCGGGTCGACGGCGAGCGCGCGGCCCTGTACGGCGGGTCGTACGGCGGCTACATGGTCCTGGCCGGGCTCGCGTTCCAGCCGGAGCGGTGGGCCGCGGGGATCGAGATCGTCGGCATCTCCAGCCTCGTCACGTTCCTCGAGAACACGGCCGACTGGCGGCGGCGGTTCCGCGAGCGCGAGTACGGCTCGCTCGAGCGCCACCGCGAGTTCCTCCTCGAAGCCTCCCCGCTCACGCACGCCGACCGCATCCGGGCGCCGCTCTTCGTCATCCACGGCGCCAACGACCCGCGCGTGCCGCTCGGCGAGGCCGAGCAGATCCAGCGCTCGCTGACCGAGCGCGGAATCCGTTGCGAGCTGCTCGTCTACGAGGACGAAGGCCACGGGCTCAAGAAGCTGAAGAACAAGCTCGACGCGTACCCGCGCGCCGTCGAGTTCCTTGACGAGGTGCTGGGACGGGCGGAGGTGCGGGCGTGAGGCCCTGGCCTACTTTCCGCGCGACGTCTTCTTCTTCTTCGGCGCCTTCACAGGCTTGCCGTCCGCGGCCGCCTGCTTCTGCTTCTTCTTCGCGGGCATCTCAGACCTCCTCTCTCGTTCCTGGGGCCTCATGTAACCACGCCTGATCGGCCGTGCCTAGAGAGAAATCTGATCCCGCCGCCGTCGTAGGGACGACCGGTGAGGATGCGACTGCACCGCTCCGCGATCGTCGCGGCTTCGATCCTGGTGTTCGCGCTCGGCGTCGGTAGCGCCGGCGCCGCGGGCGGGATCACGATCACGCGTGCCGAGCTGAACGGCACGCAGCTGCGACTCGAGGGTGCGGGCGCGCTCCCGAACGCAGCCCTGACCGTCAGCCCGGGCGCCGTCACCGGCAGGAGCGACGCGAGCGGCGCGTTCAGGATCGAGTCGACTCCCTACAGCTCGTCGACGTGCCGCATGACCGTGAGCGACGGCTCGACCTCGGCGACCGCGTCGCTCTCGGGCTGCACGGCTTCGACGACGTCCGCGCCCGCCGACTCGCTCTCGCCGGCGTCGCTGACGTTCGCCGCACGCAATACGGGCACGACCAGCGCGCCCCCAGACGGTGAACTGACGAATGCCGGCACCGGGTCGCTGTTCATCAACAGCGCGGCCGTGCCCAACACGCTGGACTTCACAGTCGTCGGCGACGGCTGCTCGGGCCTGACGCTCGCCCCCGGGACGAGCTGCAGCGTCTCGATCGTCTTCTCGCCGACGGCCGATGAGCTTCCGGGCCACCGGCGGCACCGAGCCGCACGCCTGGTCGGGGACGCTCCCCGCAGGGCTGACGCTCCGGCCTTCGGGGCTCGTCGTCGGCGCTCCGACAGTGCTGGGGACGTCGACCTTCCAGGTCGCCGTGACCGACGCCGCCGGAGCCACGGCGACGGGCACGTTCTCGCTCACCGTCACCAATCCGCCTCCGCCCTCGCCACCCGGCTGTCAGACCGGCGGCACGTTGACGGAGACGCTCAGCGGCTCGCCGATCGGCGGCAAGACGCCGAGCGGCCAGGCGACGGCACAGGGCGGCCGGGACGATCACCCTGCGCGGCGGCTCGGGGACGATGGCGCAGTACAACATGGGTCGGTTCGGCGTCTCGCGCGACGCGGTGCGCGTCTACAGCGCGCTGCCGGACGTCAGCACCTTTCAGCAGATCCTGATCGGCGGCGCCTTCCGGTAGCTCTACGCGCAGGCAGTGAGGCTAGCCGCGCGCGCCTCCACGTTCAGCGCGTAGCGGAGCGTCCCGAGCGACGGCGCGCCGCCCGCCTGCTCGACGGCCGTGGGGCCGGCGTTGTAGGCGGAGAGCGCGAGCTCGAGATCGCCGTCGAAACGGTCGAGCATCAAGCGCAGGTACGTCGAGCCCGCCCGGACGTTCGCGCGGGGGCCGCTCACCTCTACCGCAACGGTCTTCGCGGTGCCCGGCATCAGCTGGAACAGCCCGCGCGCTCCCGCCGCGGAGACGGCGTGCGGATCCATCCGCGACTCCTCCCACGCGACGGCCGCCAGCAGCGACAGCGGCAACCCCGTCTCCCGTGAAGCGGCCTGAAAGGCGCCGGCGAACTCGACGGGGATCCCGCACTGGCGCGCGATTGCGAGCACCGCTGCGTTCGCGCGCGTAGAAGACTCGGCCGACACCGACTCGACCTGCGTCGCCTCGGCGACGAGGCCGAAGCACACGATCGCGAGCACGACGGTGAGGGTCCGGCGAGAGAGGGGAGCGCGCACGAGGCCGGGACCGGTACCCCGGTTGCAAGACGGAAAACCGTCGATCAGGCCTCGGCGAGCTCGAGGAAACCGACCTCGAGCATCTGGCGGGCCACCGAGAGGCCCGCCTCGGGCGCTGCGTCGTCGTCCACGGCTGCCGCCAGCGCTTGGCGGAGCGTCCTCGAGCCGTCGAGCGCGCGGACCATCCGCGCGGTGGGCGGATCGAGCTCGGCGGAGAAGGGGAGGCCGCTCTGCAGCCGCAGCGTCAGCGTCTCGGGGTGCCACCGGTCGTCGGCGAAGCGCGTCTCCTGGCTGACGACGGCATCGTCGACGACACGCAGCCGCTGGTCGAGGAGCGCCTCGTCCGCGTCGATCGCGGCCAGGCGGTCCTGCGTCTCGAAGAGCCTCCGCACGTGGCGCCCGGCGGGGCGAAGGGCTGCTCGAGGCAGGGGCTGCGCCACGAGGCGGCCGTCGCGGCCGTCGGCGCGCTTCCGCAGCACGAGGCAGGCGTAGCCGAGCTGCTCGATCCCGAGATCGCGGTAATAGGCGAGCCAGCGGTCCAGCGCCTCCGAATACGCCTCGGGCCGGTCGAGGAGGTCCCGGTTCCACACAGTCGCGGTCTCGATCGGATCGTCCGTCGACGTGTGCAGCAGGAACGCGTCGCACCCGGAGCCCTCCAGCCAGCTGCGCGGCCGCTCCGTGGGATCGTCCGGATCGAGCGCCCACGCAATGAGAACCGAGGCGAACGCACCCGTCGCAAGCACGCTCGGCGCCGTCCGCACCACGTGCTCCGAGACGGCGTCGCCGCGCATGCCGCTGTCGCGGAACAGGTACCCGCTCTCAGGCGAGACGACGTACGGCGGATTCGCGACGACGAGGTCGAACTGCTCCCTCTCGACCGGCTCGAAGAAGCTGCCGTGCCGCGTCTCGACGTTGCGGACGCCGTTCAGCGCAGCGTTGAACGCCGCGTAGCCGAGCGCGCGCGGGTTCACGTCCGTCGCGACGACGTGCTCCGCGTGTGCCGCGAGCAGGATCGCCTGGATCCCGTTGCCGGTGCCCATGTCGAGCGCGCGCTCGCCTTCGCCGCGGACGGTCAGGTGCGCCAGCGCGACCGAAGGCCGGTGGACGCCCGGCACGTGGTCTGCGTGAGCCTCTGCCCCGCCGGCGTGATCCGATGCGATCAGCAGCTCGTCGTGGGGCACGAGGCGCACGGCGCCGTGGATCTCGCTGCCGTCCTCCACGAGCAGCCCAGCCGCCGCAAGCTCTGCCCGCAGCCGCGGCCCCACCAGCTTCTCGAGGCGGTCGCGCGCGACAGGCACGCCGAGCAGGAAGAGCCGCAGCAGCACCGCGAGCTGGTCGGCGTCGCCGAGCCGCCGGAGGTACGACGGCAGCTCCGGCGAGCGCGCGAGGAGGTCGTCCCCGGTCGCGAGCCGCTCCTGGATGCGGTGCGACTCGTAACCCGCCGCCCGCAGCAGCCGAGCGAGCTCGACGGCGGCTTCCCGGCTGCGGGCGCGTGGCGGGTCGGGGCGCCGCGGCGGTCGAACGGCGCGGACGGGTTCCACGGTTGCGCGCCCGGTAGCGTCTAGAAGCTCTTGCTCGCGTTCACGTCGAACTTGAACTGGCTGCCGGGCACGAGGGAGCCGTCGGGCTTCTGCTCCTTGTAGTCGACCTCGATCTTCGCGAAGTTGAGGGAGACCTGATCCATCGGCACGACGTCGGCGTGCTCCGAGCCGCCGGTCTGGAACGAGCTGACGAGCACGTCGTGGAACTTGAACGTCAGGTACTCCTGCTGGCCCTTGCCGGCCTTCCGGGCCGTCAGCGTCGCCAGCTTGATGTGCTGCCCGGTGGCGCAGGCCTTCATCAGGTCGGGGCTCGCACGGTTCAGCCTCATCACGAAGTGGAAGTCCTGCATGGAGACCTTGCCGGCGCCCGCGCCGCCCCCACGCGACGCGCCGCCGCCGACGTTCGACTCGCCCCAGCTCCACGACTCCACGTCGATCTCGTCCTTGTGCTTGGCGTCGGAGCTCTCGCCTTTGATGCCGTCGAACTTCAGGAAGTAGTCGATTGCGGCCATCGCGTCCCCCCTCGGTCGGCTTTGCCGGGCAAGTCTACGACGCGGCCCGCGCATGGGCGGCGCTCACGTTGCGTACGATCGCGCGGTGGCGTACGACGAGGAGCTCGCGGAGCGCATCCGCGAGCTGGTGGCCGGGGAAGCCGAGCTGGCGGAGCAGAAGATGTTCGGTGGCCTCGCCTTTCTGATCGGCGGCAACATGGCCGTCGCGGCGAGCGGCGAAGGCGGACTTCTGGTGCGCGCGGACCCGGAGCAGTCGGATGCTCTCGTCGCGACGACGAACGCGCGGCGCATGGAGATGCGCGGCCGCCAGATGCGGGGCTGGCTCCGGGTCGATGCCGAAGACGTGCGCACCGAGCCGGAGCTTGCGAGATGGGTCGAGCTGGGGGCGTCGTACGTCCGGTCGCTGCCCGCGAAACGATGAGCGGCGCGCGTGAAGGCGGCTGCGCCTGCGGCGCGGTTCGTTACCGGGTCACCTCGGAGCCGCTCTTCACGCACTGCTGCCACTGCCTGAACTGCCAGCGCCAGACGGGGAGCGCGTTCGTCATCAACCTGCTGATCGAGGCCGACCGCGTAGAGCTGCTCGCAGGCGAGCCGGAGCCGGTGCCCGTGCCTCGGGACGACGGGAGCGAGCAGGTCATCTTCCGCTGTCCCACCTGCCAGGTGGCGATCTTCAGCGAGTACACCCGTCCCGAGATCCGGTTCGTTCGCGGGGGCACCCTCGACGAGCCGTCGGGGATCACGCCGGACGTCCACATCTTCACCCGGTCCA
>Ga0126309_10000572_pt1 | contig 12356 bp, 14 predicted proteins | sample Plot56_FD_92541 | JGI IMG/M metagenome (GOLD analysis project Ga0126309, IMG submission 92541) | Serpentine soil microbial communities from UC McLaughlin Reserve, CA, USA - Plot56 | ecosystem: Environmental > Terrestrial > Soil > Grasslands | place: USA: UC McLaughlin Reserve, Lake County...
AGACGCCAGATCACATCGGGCTGCGCTACATCGTCGCGTTCATCTATCCGATCACGGCCACCATCAAGCCGTTTCTGGCCAAAAAGGGACATAGCGCGGAGGATGTAGACAAGATGCACCAGGCCTGGTTCAAGTCCGTGGTCCTTCAGGTAACATTGTGGAGCTATCCGTACGTGAAGAACGGGGACTTCTAGCTTGGGGTCAGTCTTCGATCTCAGTGCGCAGCACGACGATGTGGACGCCAAGATCGTCGCCGCGCTAGAAAGGCTCTCGCAGGTCTTTCGCGTACGGCTCCGGGAGGAGGCGTGGGGGTGTGATCTCAGCCCCACACAGGCCCAGTTCTTGATCTACTTGCTCAACCATGACGTGGAGCTCCGGCGGGTCAGCCAGCTCGCCAGGGAGTTCGATCTCACTGCGGCCACGGCCAGCGACGCCGTCGCATCGCTGGAGATAAAAGGGCTGGTTCAGCGGGAAGAGTGGCCCGAAGACCGGCGCGTAGTGACCCTGCGGCTGACCCCGGACGGAAAGAGCCTGGCAACCAACCTATCCAGGTGGGCGGATCCCATAAAAGAGCACCTGGAACGTTTCTCACCTGATGAGAGAGAGGCCGTGATGCGCTTCCTGATGGGATTGATAGGGTCCTTGCAGACCTCCGGTCTCATAACCGTAGCCAGAATGTGCGTGGCCTGCAAATTCTTCCGGCAGGACATCCATCCCGGCGAGCCCTCGCCGCATCACTGCGCCCTTCTGGATGTACCACTCGGCCGCGCGGATCTCCGCGTCGACTGCCCAGAGCATGAACCTGCCTTAGCTGATACACAGGCTTCAGGCCAAAGGAGCTAATCAGCACGCTCCGGCCTGCGGCCTTCGCTTTTCAGCACGTCAGCACGCCGCCGGGCTTCGCCGGCGGCTTGTCAGCCAGTCAGACAAAACTTGCGAAAGCGAAAGCTGAAGTGCTGATATGCTGACATGCTGAAGTGCTGACATGCTAAGACGACCGAAGGGAGTCGATCTTGACCCGACCCGGCATCACGACCATCCTGGAGAAGAACAGTCCCCCCATGTGGTTCTACGCGGGGGACAGATTCCACTACGAGAAGCTGCCTGAGGGGACGCGTGTGATCTACCCGCCGGGACCTTCGGAACCACTCGCCGAGCCTGGCGTCGCCATAGAACGCGCACTGCTCCAGCCGATGGACATGGAGCCGCTGCACGAACTTCTTACACCGGGCATGAAGCTGACCATCGCCTTCGATGACCTCTCGATACCACTGCCGCCGATGCGGAAGCCGGACATTCGTCAGCAGGTTATCGAGAAGGTACTGGAGAAGGCCGCCGCCAGGGGGGTCGAGGACATCCACCTCATCGCTGCCCTGGGTCTTCACCGTAGGATGACAGAAGCCGAGCTCCGCCATTGCCTGGGAAGTAGGATCATGTCCCGTTACTACCCGGAGCGGCTCTACAACTACGACGCCGAGGATCCAGACGGAAACGTCATCATCGGCGAGACGGACCTGGGCGAGGAGGTCAGCGTCAGCCGCCGCGTCGCCGAAAGCGACCTGCTCGTCTACGTGAACGTGAATTTCATCCCGATGGACGGGGGCCACAAGTCCGTGCACACAGGCCTCGCTCCGTATTCCTCCATCCGCCATCACCACACCCCGAAGACGCTGGCGAATACCCGCTCCCTGATGGACCCGCCGAACTCCGCCATGCACGAATCCATAAACCGGATGGGTGGGATCTTCGACGAGCACGTCAAGGTCTTCCATATAGAGAGCACCCTGAACAACCAGACCTACCCTTCCGTCTTCGACTTCATGGCGAAACCGGAAGACCAGTGGAACGTGGTCACCAAAGCCAACTTCCTCGCCACCCACAAGGCCACGCAGACGATACCGCTGGAGGCTGCCAGACGCATCTCTCACTCCATAAACGCCCCGCACCGGATGACCAGCGTGCAGGCCGGAGCCACCGAGCCCGTCCACGCCGCGACCCTTGCCGACAACTACAGGCAGATGGTCGTCCCCACCGAGGGCCAGGCGGACGTGCTCCTTTTGGGCATCCCCTACCTAGGACCCTACAACGTCAACTCGATCATGAACCCGCTCCTCGTCTTCAACATGTTCCTCGGCTACCTCTTCAACCTCTACAGGGGTAAACCACTCGTGCGCGAAGGAGGAGTCCTGATCGGCATCCACCCTATGCCGGCCAACTTCAACAAGATCCACCACCCGAGCTACATAGACCTGTGGAACGAGGTCTTCCCCGAGACGAATGATATCCATGAGATCCACCGCCGCTACGAGGAGAAGTACGCCAACGACCCCTGGTACCGCACCCTCTACCGCAACTCCTACGCCTACCACGGCGCCCACCCTTTCACGGTCCTCTACTGGGCATCCCACGCCCTCGACCACCTCGGCGGCGCCATCCTCGTAGGCGGCGACCCGGAAAACACCAAGCGCATGGGACTCGGACGCGCCGATACCGTAGCCGAAGCGCTCCAGATGGCCCAGGACACTGTGGGCCCGAACCCGAGCACGACCTACATGCACATCCCTCCGCTCTTCATGTGCGAGGTAAGCTGACGAGCTCATAGCCTTCGGTCAGGGCTACATCCGGCCAGACCCAACCGCGCCTCAATCCGGTAATGTTATACTAGGTGCACAATGTGAACAACATGCTTTTACTATTGAAGGGTGTGTGCGATGCCGACCAGGGCGCGAGGGCTTCGTCTACCGGACGACTTACAGGAGGAGATAGAGCGCGAGATGAGGCTGCGGGGGGCGACGTTCTCTGAAGTAGCCTCTTCACTGCTGCGAGAGGCCGTGAGGATGCGGCGTGTTCCGGGGGTTGTGTTTATGGACGGTCCGGCGGGGAGGAGGGCCTCCATCGCTGGGACGGGGCTCGACGTGTGGGAGGTGATCTCCACCTTCAAGAGCGTGGGCGCGGATCGTGAGCGGCTCGAGGTGTCCTACGAGTGGCTCTCGGACCGACAGCTCTCTGCGGCGTTGGCCTACTATGATCTCTACCCGCAGGAGATAGACGAGCGTATCGAAGAAGAAGAGCGCTGGACGCCTGGGAGGCTCTACGGGGAGTTCCCGTACCTCCGACCGCGCGACGCGCAGCCATCCGACGAACGTAAAGCTTGAGGTTTCTCCTCGACGAGGACCTGCCACCCAGGGCGGCCGAGATAGCGCGTGGACTCGGCCTGGACGTGGTCAGCGTGCATGAAGTGGGCCGTCGTGGCCGAGGGGATCGCGACCAGCTTCGCTTCGCATCGAGAGAGGAGCGCATCTTCCTTACCCGCAACCACAGAGACTTTATCGAGCTGACCGTCGAGTTCTACCGGGCGGGAGAGGCGTATGCCGGCGTGTTACTCGTGCGCCGCAACCTACCCAACGACCGGCCAGGGAGGATCGCGCACGCGGCGAAGCGTTGGGCCGATGCCCGGGCGGACATGCCAGCGACGTTCGACGGCGTGGGCTTCTTGTAGAGATCAGTGTGGGCAACGAGGATCGGTCTATTTTCGCCTTGCGTCCCTCAACTGCCACAGCGGGTCGTCTTCGAGGTGGATGTTATTGACCTGCAACCAGTGCCTCTCGGCGGTGTCGCCCCTCTTCTGCCAGGGTCTTGTCAGGCCGACGCTCAGGATCGTAGCGGCGCCGGCTTTGAGGCGCCTTTGCACGCTGGCAACGAGATCCCGGCGTGGTGTCCTGTGATCCGCTTCGTACAGCCGCAGGTCGTTCACCGACAGGTCCACGGAGGGTATCAGGTAGTCGAGAACCAGCCGGACCGTGCCGCGATGGTCCACGTACAGCCACGGTTGTTTCTCCGGCTTCAGGCAGCCCAGTGAGGCGCGGCCTTCCCCAACGTCCACCGTTCCGCTTTCGTCCCACAGCTCGAGCGCGGGTCCGAAGATCCCCTCCAGGCTCTCCTGCGCTAACCCGTCGAGGGCGTCCCAGAAATCTTCCGGGTCGTCGTCGAAGAGCCGTCGCGTGCTCGATGGATCGAAGCGATGATCTTCCAGTTCGGGAGCGTGTCCGGCGTTGGTCGTCGGCCCGAGGTCTACGACTGATCCGAGGTCGAAAGGGCCGCCGTTGGGACGGAGGAGATCATTGGTGAGCCTGCCGTGCCGAAGGACCGGGCGGATGTGGTGCGGCGTGTCGGATTCCACGCCGGCCACGCAGAAGTAGCCCGGCTGCATCCGCGTCAGATGGTTTACGAGTATCCGCACGTACCCCCCTACAGGTGGACAGCCCGGATGCCGCCCCATTCCCGGTCCAGGTACTCTAGGACCAGGCGCCGGTGGCAATGCTCCGGCCCGGCCTCGCTGCACAACAGCACCGTCGGAACGTCGAAGAGGTTCCTGTTCAGCGTCTCTTCGACCCGGCGCTCTCGCAGGAGTTCGAGGAATGCCCTCTCGTAGTCCCGCCATCCCCCGCCTTTCCTGTAAGCGTCGAGGAGCCCGCGGGTCGGGGCGAGCAGCGGTTCGTAAACGTACTCTGCGGCGCACAGTTCCTTCAGGAAGAACGGTAGGTCGGCGCGACGGGCGAACCCGGCAAGCTTGGACACGTTGTTAAGCCGCACGTCCAGAAGCCGCCTTATTCCAGCATCCCTTAGCGTCCCGAAGAACTCGGGCGCCGTCTTCTTCGTGAAACCGATCGTATAGACTTCCGTGGGCTCACCTCCGTCTCTGGGAACAGGACCGGTTGGCCTCCGTCCATCTCGCCCTCTATGTGTATGCTACCGTCGCCCCTGATGTGCCGCAGCGTGAACCCTAGCTCCTCCAGCGCCCTACCGACGAGCAACCTGCGGTGGCAGTGGGTGGGATCTTCTTCGCTACAGAGCAGGACGACCGCGCGGGCCCTGATCTCTTGCACCAGCCTCCTTATACCATCGAGGAACGGCTGCGATCTTCCGACCAGCGCGTAATCTACCCGGCCCTCCGCATCATAGAATATCTCCTCTTCGGGCCTTCCACCCAGTTCCCCGCCGAGACATAAGTACCCGATGCCGTCCTTCGACAGGATCTCTTCCAGCGAGGGAGCGTTGAAGTACGGTGCATGCCTGGAGTACGGGTGCGAACGGGTGTCCACCAGAACCTCGATCCCGTGCCTCTTCAACAGGCCGGCGAACTTCTCTGCCGAATGGTTAGAATGCCCGACCGTGAACACTGGATTCACCTCCGGCCCTTGATCTCTGATCGCAATTCCTTTCCGTTCTCCGAAATCCTGCGGACGGTATCGAGCATAATCCTGAAGCCGCGTTCTCCCCAGACCCATTTTCGCAAACCTCTCGTAAACTGCGCGAACTGACGCGCAGCGTGGGTCGCCAGGCTGAGTTCGACGAGTACATGGAGCTGCTTCGCCTGGAGTACAGACGCAAACGGAACTTTATGAAGCTACTCGACGGGATAGGGTAGAGAGTTTCTACCTCCGCCGCTCGTATTCGAAGGTCCACTCGTCGCCGAGGTATTGCCAGAGCTCGAAGGTCATGCGATCACCGTCTACGGTGGCCTGACCTTCGCCGAAGGCTTCTTCCATCTCATCGTTCCCCTGGAAGTGGAAGTCGACGAAATCGCTATTGGCGCCGCCGTTTATCGTCCCGCACATAACCCCGATCTCGTACTCGCCCTTCACGAACTCGCCGTTCTGACGAAGCGTGACGTACGGCGCTCCGCCCAGCCTCAAATACTCGTCGTCGAAGTCCGGACTCGATACTACATCCCAGGTGCCCGTAAAGTCCACGAAAGCCTCCTCCCCAACCCCTTCGCAATCACCAGCAGTATATCCTGCTCCGGTTCGCGGGGGTCGTCGCGCCGCTGTAAGAGAGCATCAGGGTTGGACCCCGATATCGACGGCTTGAGTGAGGTACTTATACGGAATCCGCAGGGCCAGTACGGCAGTGTAGAACATGGGCTAGCGCAGTTCCTGCTCCATCGTTCTATAAACATCACCGTCATTCTCGCGCAAGCAGGGATCCACCGCGGAGAGCGCTCTGTGTCTCCAAGCAGAAGCGATCTGTCGACTTAGGTATCATCAGGTACGTCAGAGAAGGCACCGCCTCCCGTCGAAACAGGGAAGAGCCCGTAAGGATCGGGATAGGTGAGCGGGTTGTTCATCGAGCACGAGTAGGGGTCGAGGGTCTGCGACTTAGAAGTCATCCCCTCGATGAGGTCCTTGGTGGTGAAACGTCCCGCGAAAGGATCGTACATCCTGGCGTAGGAGTCGTAGAGTCCGGACTGCGGGTCCCGTCTATTGCCAAGGTAGCGGTAGGACTGAGAGTCGGTGCCGACTGGGCCCCTCGATCCTCCGAAGGCTGTGTCGACCAGCGATAACGACCTTTATAATTAGGTTTCCTCTATCCAAATATTTGAAATCTAAATATGAGAATTGTGGCTCCTGCCACGATGAGGAACGCACCGATCAAGACGCTCGTCCGTCGCGTCCTCCTCTCTTCGGCTTCTCCGAAATCGAAGCCAAACAATCGGTTGGCTAGCTCGATCGTTGCGCGCGTTACAGGATATTGATATGTGACAAGCGAGAATCCGGCCCCCGCGCACACCAAGCCAATCGCCACACCGATCATCCTATCTTCACCACTTTAGAAACCCTCGCAGATGACCCAGATATTCCAACCACCGCGACGCAGGTAGGTTTCAAGGACGAACAGAGAGTCCATTTAGTCCTTATACAAACCTGGGGGAGCGTCTTACCACCCTCTATCAGCGCCAAGCAAGATCTACGTTACTTGTCCTCAGTCGCTCTGCGAAGCATCCTTTATCCAACTCCTAGAATTTGCAGGACTCCGACCACTACGAATCCGGCTCCGATAAATAGGAATGCCCACGTCGAGGTCCTCTCTTCGCGCTCCCCAAAGTTCAGCCCGAAGAGCTGGTTCTGTCGCTTGACGGCATCATGAGCCAATGCTTTCCGGAAAGCCATCACCGCCGCCCCGAGTACCACGATCGCCGCATCTACAAACACTTCTCTCATCGCATCTTCTATGAAGTTTCGAACATTTCTACAGTCGGCGTCATGACCTCAGTCTAATCGTTTTCATCCCCATATCGACGGCGAGAGCTCCCTTACTCCTCGCCCCTCCTGCTCGTGACTCAGGCACACTACACTCCTAACGCGCCCGGTGCAATGTCCTGTTTGCTGCTATCTCGTCAGCCGGTTGCTGTCGGTCGTAGCCGGACGCTCGGGGCCGAATTCGCGATCCGCAGTGGGTCGATACCTCCGCAAATCGCTTCAGCCCTAGGAGATTCATGGCCCGCGCAGGCGTGATTTCTTTCACTCCGATGGCGTCTCGGGCGGTTACAAAGTCGGATTTGTGCGGGAGCATTTGCTACACTTGGTAGCGAAGGTCTTGAGAGACGTATCCGGAGTGAGTGTTTTCGAGTGTGTTTGGAGGGACATCGGGTGCTGGTCTGAGAACGCCAGTAGCCTCCCTCATTTGCGCGACCTGTAGCGTCGCGATTTTACGGCGGCGTTCGCCGCGGCTCACGAGCCCCGGAGCATCCGGGAAGGAGAGTTACGCTACATAGGGTTGTAGGGCCGTCTGCAGTGGCGGCCAGGCACAGAGGCACGCTTGCCAGGGAAGATCTCACCTTCCGTTACCTTGCGGAAGGGGACGGCGAATGAGGTCTTTGCGGGTCGACGGAAGGCTATCTTTCATCGTGCTGCTCGTCTCGCAGCTCGCTGCGACGATGGGGTTCACCTTCGTCTTACCTTTCATCCCGATCTACGTCCAGGCGCTCGGCGTCGAGGACGCGGGTAGCGCGGCGGCGTGGGCGGGGGTGATCAACAGCTCCACCGCCGTGACGATGGCCCTCGCCGCACCGCTGTGGGGCAGGCTGGGCGACCGCGTCGGACTTAAACCAATGCTCCTCAGGGCGACGGTCGCAGGTTCCGTGGTCGTCGGGTTGATGGGGCTCGTGGGGAGCCCGTGGCAGCTGCTGGCCCTCAAGACGTTGCAGGGATGCCTGACCGGCACGGTCGCGGCGGCGACGGTTCTCGTATCGGCTACGGCCCCGCCACAGAGGGCGGGGGAGAGACTCGGGACTCTGCAGATGGTCATCTTCGTGGCTGCGGCGGCCGGGCCGTTCTTCGGAGGAGCATTCGCCGATCTCGTCGGCATCAGGGCCTCTTTCGGGGTGACGGCCGCATTACTTGCGATGTCTGCGGTTTTGATCTCCGTCTGGGTCAAGGAGGAGCGGCCCGCGGAAGGGGAGACGGAGGAAGAGGAATCCTACGAAGCCGAAGGTCCGCTGCCGCACAGAAGGCTCGCGCCCAGTCTCCTCGCGCTCTTCGTGGTGCAGGTCGCGATCATGAGCGCCGCACCCGCGCTGCCCGGTTTCCTCTCTACCTTGATGGACGAGCCGGTGCGGGTCGCAACTTTAGCTGGGTGGATCATCGCGACCGGCGCCCTGGCCGCCTCGCTCGGCTCCGTCGTCGGAGGGAAGCTCGCGGCGAGGTTCGGTACCCGGAAGGTCATCATCTGGACCCTGCTGCTGGCCGGCATCTCGGCGCTGCCACAGGCCGAGGTCGATTCCGTCGCCCTGCTTTGGACCCTGCGTCTGGTAACGGGACTGTTCGTCGGGATAGCCGTCCCCGTCGCCAACCTCGCGATCCGCGGTGCCGTGCACCCCAGGCGCCAGGGCGAGGCGTTCGGCGTTGCAGCCACGGCCACGTCGGCGGGCAACGCCGTCGGTCCCGCGGCCGGGGGTCTGCTGGCCTCGTCGTTCGGCTTCGGAGCGCCATTTCTGGTTCCCGGTCTTTGCCTGGCCGCCATCTCCGCGATCATTTGGGGAGCACCCCTGCTCGCCGTCGGATATCGCACCGCACTGCGCGACCACTAGAGCGGTTCTAGCCCCTATTCGGGCCGCCTCCGAAGAGGCTCTGGCGGGTCTTGTCGTCCATGTCTTCCAGCGAGCGGCGTAGCTCCTTGCCGACCTCCAATGCGCGGCTGACGGCGGGGCGCGACTCGATACCCTCGTACCAGCGCTTCAGGTTCGGGTAGTCATCCAGGTCCTGGCCCTGCCTCTCGTGCGAGACGAGCCAGGGGTAGATCGCCATGTCAGCGATCGTGTACTCTCCGCCAGCGATATACTCGGCCTCGGAGAGACGCCGGTCCATGACCCTGTAGAGCCGTGCAGCCTCGTCGGTGTAGCGCTCTATAGCGTATGGGATCTTCTCGGGAGCGTAACCCCTGAAGTGGTGCGCCTGGCCAAGCATCGGTCCGACGTGTCCCATCTGGAACATCAGCCACTGCAGCACCACGTACTTATCGCGTGGAGATTCGGGTAGAAACCTACCTGTTTTGTCAGCGAGGTAGATCAGGATGGCCCCCGACTCGGAGAGTGACATGGGCTCTCCGCCAGGACCCTCCGGGTCGACGATGGCCGGTATCTTGTTGTTCGGGCTTATCTTCAGGAACTCCGACTCGTACTGGTCGCCCGACGTAATGTCCACAGGGACCACGTTGTAAGGAAGTCCTGCTTCTTCGAGAAAGATAGTGATCTTCCAGCCGTTGGGGGTCGGCCAGTAGTAGAGGTCGATCGGCTGCGCCATCCGTCTTCTCCTCGCTCTCGGTGGATACCCTACAGAGGTCTAGCAATTCCGCAAGGGCATAGTATAGGAGAAGCAGTGCCCCTTCGTACGGGATCCGCAGGGTCCCTTTCCCTCGGCGCACAACCTCCTTGGTGAGCGCAGCTCCTACCCCGTTGCTCCCAGCATAACCGTCATTCCCGCGAAAGCGGGAATCCACCGCGGAGAGCGCTCCGCACCTCCTGGAGCGTTCTACCTGATTACGTATGAGGCCATGCAGCAGAGAAGCATGATCGTCTAACGCTTACCGCTACCACAGCGGTTGCCAGGGCACGTACTCGCGAACTACTCTCTCGCTCTTGGACTCCGTCACCAGATCACGAAACACCGCAAGCACCGCTTCTTTCTGGACTTCCTCCCTGGCGGTCGTGCTCGTGCCCTCCCACAGCGCCTCCATCCAGCGCAGGTCCCTTTCCCTGGCCTTCTCTAGGTCGCTCTCTCTCATGCCTGTACTCCCTCCTTCGATTACACGGGTAATACCCGAAGACCCGCGAAGCATCCCCATCAGACTAGCAGTTCGCACAGATCCATGCATGAAATACGTTATGTATCATACATCTCGGAGAAGGCCCCAAGATATGGGTGTTTCGCGCGTAAAACTCTAGCCTTGCGCGCAGCGTACGGGGTAGCCTCGGTGCTTGCAACTATCGAGGTCGGGGAGCGTATCAGCTAGAAAGATAGAGCGATAGAGAGAGGCTACGGATGAATCTGCTACGCATCATAGTCGCGATACTTCTCCCGCCCCTGGGGGTATTCTTGCAGGTGGGGATTGGCAAACAGTTCTGGATCAACATCCTACTCAGCATCTTTTCAGTCTCAGAAACACCGGCTCACACTACGGGCTGAAGCAGGGGTTCTGAGCGTCGATCTTTCTGCCGAGGACGGGGCCGAGCGGGTGGACTTGATGAGAGCCTAGGGAGTCAGGCCGCGCCCTCTGCGAGTAGCAGCCCGGCTGGCACAGCGCTCAGAGCAATATTTGCTCTCACTCTGAGCACCGGTTCGGAAGTATTCTGGGCAGCCGCTGCTCTGGCATTTCTTAATGGTGCTGCCGCCAGTTAGATCTAGGTAGAACATTAGGTACATCGCTGTGAGTAGGTTATGGCATTGGTAGCTGCGCTCGAGATTACCATCCTCAGTGACATGGACTAATGGTGAGGCATCGGCTAACGGCCCATTGAGAGCATTGGCCTGCTCCTCTATTGTCATGTCCTTTAGAACCGAGAACACTTCGAGCTCGTGGAGCCAACGAATGAGAGGCTCGCGCGTGCAAATCACATGCACCCCGGGGAACAACGACTGGTCTAGAACGAGCAAGCCCCCGAGCTGTTCCTTGATGGCGTTCCAGGGCACTAGGCCAGCGGAACCTCCATTGGGCAGGAACGGATAATCAGGATCCTTAGGAGTGAATCTAACTTCATCTGGCAGCGCTATCATCTCATGCTGCAGTTCCTTATATTCCGGAAACTCCCGGTAGAAGGAATTATGCTCCGACGCCTGCAACCCTAGCTCTTTGCCTTCGGTGGCCGGATCTATGCGACGTAACTCGCCCCCTTCGTCAATTACCGCTTCCGGGGCTATGGAGAGCTTCCCTTCGGGGAGCACAGGATAGGTCAAATAATCATCCTCAAACATCCCTAGCAGCCCGTGCTCTTGGACAAACACGAAGAGAGCAGTGCCAAAGAGGTCGGACTCATCCTCGTGTAAAAGGCTCTGTAGTTTCATGAAGTGCATGTGAGCGCCAGCCCCGACGTCCCGGTTCTTACTCTTAGAGCGATAAGAAGAAAACGGGTTGTATTTGAACCATCTCGCCCCTGGTACGGCCTCTATCGCTGGCGCATCGTCATTGTCCACGTATTCGTCTAGCCCGACCGGCCGATACTCGCTAGCACGCCAATAGGATGTCCGCGTGAGCTGCATTAACCTCGTCCGCCTTTCAGCGTGCCATGCTTGTGACATTCCCATGGCACACTAACAGGAACCTGGTTAGAGTTCAACATATTTCAGCAACGCTCAGCGAAAGGATTGCGGTGCAAATCGAAATCGAGCCGAAATGGATCACCTACGAAGAGGCACAACGCTTGGTAGGGCTTGGCCACACAACTCTCTGGCGTTTGGTTAAGTCGGGAGAGATTAAGAGTGCGCAAGTTGGCCGTGCTGTGCGTCTCAGCCGACATTCGGTTGAAGCCTATATGGAGCGTGCTGCAGAAGGATCGCTGAGCTAGGAGCGGTGAGCGGCGCTCAGGTGACATTCAAAGCCCGCCCCTGCGTTGCGCAGGAGGCTGAGCAAGATGTCTTGGCCACTGTCTACCGATTTATCCTCGATTGCCATGCAAAGAAAGAGGCGGCCTCCGAAAGCCGCCCCGACGACGCTAAAGAAAGGTCTCAGGATGACTCTAGTGCCAGAATCATTGTACCTGCCAGGTAGGAGGGACTCATTGGTTCGCTTCGACCTTCGGGAAATCAGTGTGGTAAAGAGCCTGCATCTGCGACGCCGGGCCCTCCAGAACCTCGGGAAGCTGGAGTTCATCGACGAGGGGCGCGTCCTTTCGATTCGCTGGCACGGTGGTGCTCGGAGGCTCGGAGCATGAGGCCGGTAGATCTCGTGCTCGACCGGGCTGAGAACGCTCGTAAGAGCGGTACTGGCTGGCAAGTGCGCTGTCCGGTCCCGGATCACGGTCAGGGTGGCGGGGACCGAAACCCAAGCGTGAGCGTCACCGAGGGAGACGACGGACGGGCGCT
>Ga0126309_10000573_pt1 | contig 12348 bp, 9 predicted proteins | sample Plot56_FD_92541 | JGI IMG/M metagenome (GOLD analysis project Ga0126309, IMG submission 92541) | Serpentine soil microbial communities from UC McLaughlin Reserve, CA, USA - Plot56 | ecosystem: Environmental > Terrestrial > Soil > Grasslands | place: USA: UC McLaughlin Reserve, Lake County...
CGGTCGCGGGGTCGAAGAGGTCGCCCACAGCGCAGGCAGAAGGCTGCCCCGCGCTCCCTCGAGTTGTGACATTCCGGGCACTCGGTGTCGCCTGCGCCACGCCACCACTCAGGACCGACGGGAGTCGCGTCTGTCACTGGCGGCGCGATCGCCGCCGGCGCCGGCAACGTTTCCAGGCGGCCGCGGGCCGCGGTTGCGCGTCCGGAAGTGGCAGGCGATCCAGCGCTCGGTGCCGGGTTAGCGGCGAGCTGGGAAGAAGGAGGCGATGGCGAGGCGGATGCTGCCTCGTTCGTTCCGCCGTCGACGCGCCGCAGCAGCTTCGTGGGCGCTAGCAGATTCCGGCGGCTCGGCGGCCTGCGCGACAGGCGCCGTGGCATCCTTCGCTCGTCCGTCAGCCGCAGCCACATCTGCCTGGCCGCCAGCACGACGATGGAGGCAAGGACCCCGACGGCGATCGGCAGGAGCAGGTCCAGCATCTTGTATCGTCTGACCTCTTTCGTGACGCACATTACCGCGCGGCCGCGGAGCCATCCTGATCGCGGTCCGAACGGGCAGGAGATGGCGGCCACGTCGGTCGTGAGATGTCTGCGCGGCGAGGTGCGGGACTCTCCAGGCGGCGGCCAGCCGGCGTGAGCAATGTTCCGTGGTTCGGCCCAGGGCTCCTGCTGTCCATGGCCGCGGCGATCGTCCTCGCAAGGCCCGCGGCGCGGATCCTTCGCGCGCCCCCGATCGTCGCGGTCCTCGTAGTGCTGAGCCTGGGCGCCATCGCCGCAGCGACGCTGACGCCGATCGCCGCTATTGACCGGGAACCGGGGGCCGCCCGAACGTGCGATCTCTCGAACCTCGCCGTCCTCCCGATAGCTGAACTCCCGACGCTCGACGACAGGAGCCTCAACGTCGTTCTGTTCGTGCCGTTGGGCATCGCGACCGGCCTGGTACCGCTGTCGAGGCGTCGCTGGACACTGGCGCTCGCGATGGCGTGTCTTCCGTTCGCCATCGAGGCGACGCAACTAGCCGTGCCTGTCCTCAACCGAGGGTGCGAGAGCGGCGACGTCGTCGACAACCTCACCGGGCTCGTGGCGGGCTACGTCGCGGGATACACGGGCGGCGTCGCGCTCCGGAGAATCAGAGCCTGACGCTACGCGTCGATCCCGCCTCACCTTCGACGCACGACGATGGCACAATGGTGGCGTCCACCCGGCACTCGCAGACAGGCCAGGACAACAGAAGACCGCCGCCCCAACGGCAGGAACCTGTCGATCGGTCGAGTGTCCTTCACTCGGCGATTTCCCCCCGCCGCCCGTCACGGCCGCAACTACCCGTCGGCGCGCGTTGGCCCGGAGCATCCACGGCACCAACGGCGATCTGCGGCGTTGACCGTCACACCTGGCACCTCTCCTGCCGCGAGCGGCCCCCCATCGTCGTCGCGCCCCAGCGCGACGTTCTGGCAGAAGGGAGGCACGTCGATTGCCGCTGTTCAAGAGAGACGCCCAGAGGGCGTCGAGCCGGTCCTCGGTAGGCTCTCGATTTTTACGCGCAGCAGTCCTGTTTTTCACTGTCGGAGGCCTCGGCCTCGTCATCATCGAACGGCTGCGTGGTGCGGCCCCGCAACATCAGACGCGCGGGCGGCCCGGCGCGACACCCAAATGGGACGATCTTGCCATTGCGTCGCCCGGCGGCGACCCCGATCGTGCGAATGACCGTCCACTCCTTACCGCGCTCGTCGGAGCACCGCCGGTCACGGCGGCCGTTCGAGTTCCGCGAAATGGCACACCCGTCGCGAGGCGGGGCCGCAAAGCCACGGGGCTCTCAGAGCCAGCCGGGTTGCCGAAGGGACGCTCTACCGTGTTTTGGGACGGAACCCGCTGGGTCAGTGATGACCGTGACTCGTCAGTGGAAGCGCGACGGCCCACTGGCTCGGCGCATCACATTCGGGCCCGGGCAGCAGCCCTGCCGATCTTCGTCCTGATCCCCCTGCTCCTGATCCCGCTGCTCGCATTGGCGGCGACGATCCCGTCGCTATCGGTATCGGGAACCGCGACACCGGGGGCGACGATCGCGCTCAAAGGTGCCAGCTTCCCGGCGCGCCAGTGGTTCGATCTTCGCTGGGACGGCGCGCCTCTGACATCCGCCCGCAGCGACGCGCAGGGCGGGTTCGCCGCGTCTATCACCGTTCCGCGCAACTCGACGACGGGATCGCACCAAGTAACCGCCTTCGCACGTGCAAACGCGAACATCAAGAAGACGTCGACGAAGGCGCCCACGGCGAAGCAAGGACCGATCGCAGTCGTGACCGTGTCTGTCGTGACGGTGACCTCGACGCAGCCGCCGGTCACACCGACGCCAACTCCAGTTCCGTCACCAACTGCGGCGCCGCTTCCGACCGCGTCCCCGTCCCCCACGCCGGCCCCGTCCGCCACCCCGCAATCGAGCCCCACCCCGACGCCCGGCACCGGGCTCGTGATCAGCGCTGTCACCGCAGGAGGCGTCACGCAAACCAGCGCCACGATCACCTGGAATGTGAGCGCCCCCGCTACAGGTCAAGTCGAGTACGGGATCACCGACGCCCTTGGCGCGGTATCGAGCCTCGAGGCGTCATTCACATATACGACCCACGTCCAGACCATCGCCGGTCTGACGGCCGGGACGCAATATCACTACAGGGTCCGTTCCCAGGATGCGGCGGGGAATGTCGCAGTGAGCGCGCAGCAGACGTTCACGACGACCGCCGGCGACACTCCGACACCGGCACCCACCGCCACTCCGACTCCGGCGCCGACTCCGGCGCCGACTCCGGCCCCGACTCCCGCCCCGACCCCGGCACCCACGCCCGCTCCAACGCCCGCTCCCACGCCGACAGCCGGGATCGCGGTTCCGTCGACCATCAACTCGACGGGGACCGCTGATGCGAGCAGCGCGCTCAATGCGTGGCTCGCGACTGTCCCCGATGGGTCCACGATCGTGTTCAAGGCCGGGGGCGTCTACCGGATGGACCGGGCCCTGAAGTTCTCGAATCGCCGCAATCTCGTCTTCGACGGCAACGGCGCGACGCTGAAGGGCAACGGCGACGTGTGGGAAACCAGCTCGCTGATCGCTCTATGGGGCGGCAACACCGGGATCTCGATCCGGGACTTCGTCCTGATCGGCAACAGCTCGACGCCGGGCACGTTCCAGGCGGGCAAGGAGGGTGCACACGGCATCCTCGTCGATGGCGGGAGCGACGTCGACATCTCGAACGTCACCATCTCCGCCGTGTGGGGCGACGCCGTCTACGTCGGCCTCTGGGCAGACGGCGTTCGGTTCCACGACTCGCACGTGCGGTCCGCCGGCCGTAACGGCGTCACGATCATCGCCGGCCGGAACGTCAGCGTTCAGCGCGTGGCATTCGACACGAGCGGCTACTGCACGTTCGACATCGAGCCGAATACGTCCTCCGAGGGCGCACGCTCGGTGGCCTTCGTGAACAATACCGCCGGGACCTGGTCGAATTCGTTCCTGTCGGCCGACGGCGCCACGGGCTCGACGGTCGACGGGGTCACCGTCAGCGGGAACACCGTGACCGGGGGCTCGCTCCGGACGATCATCGACCTCGCTCGGCGCCAGCACATCACGTTCACGAACAACACGAGCAAGGTCTCGGCGAGCGGCCCCGTCCTGCGCTTCGCGCACATCGACGGACTCACTGTCACTGGCAACGTCCAGCCTCTCAGCTCAGGGACGCTCGCATCGATCACGGACAGCACCAGCGTCGTCTATCCCTGACGCGGGGGCACCACTCGGCCGCGCGCCGATCCCATCGGATCGGTGCGCGGCTCGCTCCGTCGGCGGAGCGAGCATTCGACCCGACGCCAACGGTCGCACCGAACGTCTTGATTGGCGCGCGCGCTATTGTTGTTGGCTCCCGCGGGGCACCCCGACACCACTCGGGGCCTCGGCGCGGTCCCGGAGACCAACAACTTGACACCGAGATCCGAGCCCGGGGTCACGGCCACGGGCGACGTGACGCTGCTGTACGTGGCAACGGTGTCGGCGACGATCCGCCAGTTCCTGATCCCGTACGCAGCGCATTTCCGGGCACGCGGCTGGCAGGTTCACGCCGCCGCCAACGGCGCGACAACGGACCCCGCGCTGCAGGGTCACTTCGACGGGCTCCACGAAGTCCCGTTGTCGCGGTCCGTGCTCGATCTGGGCGGTTGGATCCGCGGACAGCGCGCGATGTCGACTCTCCTCGCCACTCGACCCGACATCGTTCACGTCCACACGCCGATCGCCTCGTTCGTGACCCGGCTACGGTCGGCGCTCGTGCCCGTGGCACACCGTCCAGCTGTCGCGTACACCGCCCACGGCTTCCACTTCCATCGTGCGGGGCACTTGGCGGCGAATTCGGTCTTCCTCGCTGCCGAGAAGATCGCCGGGCGGTGGACCGATCGCCTGGTCGTCATCAATGACGAGGACGAGGCCGCGGCGCGGCGCCATCGAATCGTCGCTCCAAGTCGACTCGTCCGGATGCCGGGCATCGGCCTCGACACGGATTACTACTCGCGAACGGCGATCGATCCAACCGCTTCCGTCGCCGCGCGACGCGGGCTCGGGGTAGAGGCCGGCCTCCCGCTTTTCTTGGTCGTCGGCGAGCTGAGCCGAAGGAAGCGGCCCGGCGACGTCGTCGAAGCGCTCGCCCTGATGCGGAACGACCGAGCGATCGTCGTACTCGTCGGGAGCGGTTCCGAGCGCGACCAGGTCGAGGAGCTGGCGCGCCGGCGAGGCGTCCTGCATCGCGTCCACTTCGCCGGGTTCCTCGCCGACGTCCGCGCACTCGTCGCCGCGGCCACCGCTGTCGTGCTCGTCAGCGACCGCGAGGGCCTGGCGCGGGCGATCATGGAGGCCTTGGCGCTCGAGGTTCCCGTCATCGCGTCCACCGCGCGCGGCAACGCCGAGCTCGTCGAGGAGGAGACCGGGATCATCGTCCCGACGGCGGACGTTTCCGGACTGGCACGCGCAATGGATTGGCTCGTCGAGCACCCGATTGAACGAGAGGCGATGGGACGGGCAGGGCGGCCGCGGATGGTGGCGCGCTACGACATCCGGCTCCTCCTCACCCGCCACGAGGAGATGTACGCGGCGATGCTCGCAGACCGCGCTCCCAGCGCGCCCTGACCCGCCGCCCGCGTTTCGTCAGCGATCGCGGCGCAAACCGTCGTCCTCGCTCTCCTTCGTCGCGGTCGCCCGGTCGCCACGTCGGGCGCGCCGTGGAGCGGTCGCGCGCGCGACCTGGGTTATAACCTGCTCGGTCTGGCCCGCCCGCGCGTCCCATGAGTACTGCGCGACCGCCGCCGCGCGGCCACGGGTCCCCATCGCGGCGGCCGAGGCCGGATCGGCGTCGAGTCGGGCGACGGCCGCCGCGAGAGCGTCGGCATCACCTGCCGGGACGACGATGCCACATTCGTGGGCAGTGACGACATCGCCGAGGCCGCCCACGTCCGAGACGATGACAGGGACGCCGGCGGCCATCCCCTCGTACAGCTTGAGCGGCGAGAGGCCGAAGCGTGAGCTCGACCCCTGCGCTTTAGGCACGAGTGACGCAACGCTTCGCGCGACGATCACGGCGGATTCGGCGTACGGCACAGTGCCGAGCCACCGAATCCTCGTGTCCTTGCTGGCGGCCGCCACGACGGCGTCACGCTCGCGGCCGTCGCCAACGATCACCAGGCCGACCCCGGGCGGCCAGGCATCGGACCCGACCGCGGCGAGGGCAACATCGATCCCCTGCCACGATGCGAGTGCCCCGACGAAGGCGACATAGCGCCCCATTTTCGTGTTCGTGTCACGTGGAATCGGCTTGAACCGTTCCACGTCGGCACCGTTCCCGATGACGTGACAACCGCCGGGCGGCGATGTGTATCGCGCGACGTACTCCGCGAGGCCGGGCGTCACCGCAATGATCCCGTCGGCGAGCCGGAGCTGAGCACGTCCCGAGAACGTCACGAGACGGTGCAGACGTCGGAGCGCCGGCCATGCGTCATAGGCATCGCCGGGCGCTCCGTTGACCTCCTGGATGACGATCGATCCAGCCGCTCGCGCGAGCAGGGCGGTGGGGAGAGCGAGGAAGTGACTCCGGACGTACACGAACGGCGCCGGCCTGAAGCGGCATCGCCAGAAGAAGGCGAGCTGCGTCGTCGTCGCCGCCAGCGCGCGTCGGAGCCCGTCGAGTCGGCCGGGCCGTGGCAGCCGCGGCTCGACGAGGCGAACCTCCCACCCGCGGCGCCGCAGCCCAGCCACGATCTCGTAGACGTGGGCGAAGCTTGCCTGGCCCTCCCGTGTGGGCTGCAGACAGACGTAATCGAGTTGCCGTCTCAACGCGAGCTCGTGAACGGGCGGCCGTCGCTGGACGCTGGCTGCGTCCTGTCGCGCCGCCGACCGGGATAGTAGCGACTCGAACGCGCACGCCCGCCAGCCTCGAGCCTCGCGGCTCGGGCCAGGTACGTCGCCTCCAGGCCGGCTCCCAGGAGAACCCAGAACAGGTACCCGATCGGATAGTTGAACGGTGTCTGCGTCAGGCCTGCGACGGCAAGCAGGACCGTGAGGAGCACGAGCGGTCGTCGGTACGTGAACCCTGGCATCGAGACAGCCACGAAGAGAAGCAGAACGAGCGCGGCAACGTACGGCGCCGCCCCCTGCGCAAACACCCGGAACCAGGTGCTGTCCACCGCCGTGCCGAGCAGGAGCTCCGGTGAACCGCCGGTACCCCACGGATACAGGGAGTTGAGAACACCGACTGCGCTCCAGTAGTCCAGCCGTCCGGCAAGATTCGCCTCGGCGCGAGGGCCTTCGACGAAGACGTCCACGAGACCGCCGAAGCGATCCTCCAGGAGTCCCGGCGGCCCGACCGCAACGACGGCGCCAAGAGCGACGAAGGCGCCGGCCGCGAGCAGGGCGACGGTCGCCAACCCGCTCCGGTTGATCCCGCCTCGGCGGAGGGCGATTGCAGCCATCACGAAGAGCGCCGCGACGACTGCGATGGTCGAGCCTCGAGATTGACTCAGCAGGAGCGTTGCGAGTGCGCCGGCGACGGCGACCGTCCTGCGGATCGATCTCAGAAGCGTGAGCGCCATGATCAGCGCGCCGCCGGCCCACACCCCGAGCTCGTTGGGGTTCAGGTACAGGCCACTGCTCCGTTGTTGCACGAAATCGGCCGCGCCGGCGTACGACAAGTCCCAGGCATGGAATGGCGCGAACAGCTCCGATCCGGGTCCACCGGCGAGAAAGAGCGCCTGAGCCGTGGCATAGATGAGCTGGATCAGGATCGCGGCAACGATCCATGGCGACCACGACCCGGCCGGCACCCGGGATAGCGCAGCGCCGACGACAAGGAAGGAGACGGCGGTCGTGGCTTCGCCGACCGACAGGAGCGTCCGTTCCGGATAGCCGTTGAAGACGACGCCGGCCACCGGGAGGACCGCCGTCATCGCGATGTACGGCACGACGCCGAGGAGGAACACCGGCAATGCCACGAACCCGAGACTGGACCGCGAGCCGTACCGTGCCGCCGTGCCGAGTGCCACCAGCGGGGCGAGGATCTGGAGTATCGGCAGGACGCCCCGCCCGCCGGTCGCGACGTTGAGTTGCGCCCGGTCGCCGAGAACGACACTGGCGACGACGAACAGGATGAGGATGGACGCTCCCGTCCGCTCTGCCGCCGCGGTCGAGACGCCGCCCGCCGGCGATTGTGGCTGAGGTCGTCGCGGCAAGGGATCGCGTCGGCTCGCGACCGTCATGCGTGGCTTAGGAGGAGGCTGGCAAGGTCGTCGGCCAGCTTCTCATCGTCGAATTCCGACAACGCCCACTCCCTGCCGGCGAGATTCGGTCCTAGACGACCCTTCCTGTGTGCTTCGTGAAACTCGTCGATCGCGTCGACCAGCGTGTCCGTCGTCGTCGGCGAGATGGTCCGGACGTGCTGCAACGGCTGGTTGTAGATGACATGCCTCGCATTGAGCAGGGCCTCGACGACGGTGCTTCCCAGCCCATCGTGAACGGGAACGCGCGCGACGACGGTCGCGGCGGCGTAGCGCGGTTTCATGTCCGACACCCAGCCGTGCCAGGTGACGTTCGGTGGAGCAGACGGATCGACGGTCGACTCGCTGCCGACGACGTCGAATCGAATTTCGCTTCGGCGCCGGGCGGCTTCGACCACGAGCGGACCGCCGTAGAACGCGAACCGCGCGGCCGGGGCGTACGTGAGAACCGAGAACGTCGCTGGCAGGGGCGGCACGGCGCCGCTGGTCCGTCCCGGGAGCGGAACGGGCGCGGCTGTGGCCTCGATGCCGATCGATCCCAGCTCCGTTGCCAACCACGGGGCGTCCGCAAGGTGAAGATCGTCCTTGCTCGACGCGACCGCCGACCGCCGAAGCGTCCCTGCCCGTGCCTCGTCGAGCGTGTTGAGAACGTCGGTGCCGATCCAGTAGTGGCAGCGGACCGCGGACGGCAGCCTGGCGCGGAGCATTGACCAGTACGCGTCGAAGATCCGGCCGCGGATCGTGGTTGCGCCGATGCGATAGCCGACGCGCATGAGCGCCACGCGACGGTGCCGTGGCGGCGCCAGGAGCAGCGACGGGTAGGCGCGCGGTTGGACCACGGAGGCGCGAAAACCTGCGGTCCGCGAATTCAACGCGGCGGCAATGTGCCTTCCCCAATGCGCCTGGCCGAAGATGAGGACGTCAGTCATTCGCGCCACCAAGGAACGCTCGCAGCTCCCGTGTCAGCCTGGCGGCGGCGAGGACGGCGACGACCCATCCGGCTGCCGCCGCGCCGACGGTCCACCCCGGAGCGACGACCGCAACGAGACCGACGAACGCGACGCTCGGAAGGGCAGCGCCGAAGATCGTGCTCGTCGGCCGAAGTAACTCGACCAGCCTGACAGATGCGACGCGGAGGAACCGCCAAAGCGACGCGACGGCGAGGAGCAGCGATACGGCGGACAGTGCGACGATCCCGACCGTCAGCGAATGCACCGCGACGCCAAGCACCAGCGCTCCGGCTTGCGCGGTGAGCTCGGCCGCGGTGAACGCCAGGCTCTCCCGCTGTCGGCGACCCACGAGGAGCAAGGAGCTGATCGGCCCAGCGACCGCGTGGACGACGAGCGATGGGGCCAGGATCGCGGCGTACAGGCCTGCCGTTGCCCATTGCGCGCCGAAGACCGACTGCATGAGCGCCGACCCGCCAACGGCAACGATCAGATACGTCGGAATCGAGAACACGAACAGCGACACCGTCGCGTCGCGCGCAAAACGCTCGAGCCGAGCCGGGTCGCCGCGACGCGCTGACGCTTCCCCGAAGAAGACCTGGTTGACCGCGGCCGATACGAGGGCCGCGGGGAGGACGAGCATGCGATAGGCGAGGAAGAACTGGCCGGAAGCGTCCAGCCCGAACGCGGCCGGGATGACGAGGAACGGTACTTGCTGCGTCAGTGTGTTGAGGACGGACGCCGCCGTCATGAGCCGGGCGAAGCCCCAGTGCTCGCGCGCGTAGCGACGGACTGTGATCGCCGAGAGCTTTGTCGTCCGCAGGGCGGCGAGCACCGACCGCAGGATCGTTTGGGTCCCGGCGAACCGACCGACCACGTCGCCGGCGATCAACCCCACGGGCCCGGCGTGGACGAGCCCGAAGGCAACCTGGGCCACGACCTGAACCGACGATTGGACGGCGCGGACACGCGCCAGCGAGGGGAAGAGCCTGTGGTAAACGGCCCACGATGACAGCGCCGTCGTGACACTCCCAGCCAGAACGGCCATGACGAGCAGAAAGAGGAACGGGGCGAGCTGGGCCGCCCCGAGCGTTGACGCCACGTCCGCGCCCCAGATGAAGACGACGATGCCCAGTACGAGGCTGAGCACGACCGCGAGGATGATGCTCAGGACGAGCAGGTGAATCGCCTCGTCGTCATCGGCCGCGATCGGGATCGCAGCGTCGAAGCGGAGCGACACCACGGTTACGCCAAGCACCATCCCGGCGGTGTACACGGCCAGCACGCCGAACGCCGCAGGCTCGTATAGCCGCGAAAGAATCGGGGCGGCCACCAGGAGGACGGCCTGCCCAAACGCGGAGCCGCCCCCGACGAGGACCATGCTCCGCGCGACCCGGCCCAGCCGCCAACCCGCCGGCAACACCCGCCCGGGTCCTGCTACAGCGACGCCCCGGTGTTCTCGGGTCGGGCGTCTCGGTCGCGCGGCTCCTGCGAGGCATAGGCGTCACCGTAGTACTCGCGATAGTCCGCGCCTGAGCGGTCCCGAATCCGGTTCAGCACGACACCCAGGACGCGAGCGTCGGCAGCCGAGAGCGTCTCGCGAGCACGCCGGAGCGAACGCCGGCGCGTCCGCCGAGCGTCGACGACAAGGACGGTTCCGTCGACGAGCGCGCTCAGGATCGCGGCGTCGGTAACGACCTCGACCGGCGGGCTGTCGATGATCACGAGGTCGTGGTCGGCGGCGGCCTTCGCGATGATCGCTCGCATTCGGTCCGAGCTGAGCAGCTCCGCGGGATTGGGCGGCACGGGTCCCGTCGTCACGACCCGCAACCCGGTGACCTCGGTGTCACTGGCAACGACGGCGAGCGACCTGTCGGCGTGAATCGCGGTCGTCAGGCCCGTCGCGTTATCGAGATCGAAGATCGCATCGATCCCAGGCGCGCGCAGGTCGGCATCGACGAGCAGCACGCGACGCCCAGCCTGCGCGAACACGACCGCCAGGTTTGCCGCTGTGACGGTCTTGCCCTCGCCGGGGACGGCACTCGTCACGAGAAGGGTCCGCACGCCCGAATCGACGGCGGCGAACTCGACATTCGTCCGCAGGGTCCGATATGCCTCCGCCTCGGGCGATCGCGGGTAGACGACCGCGGCGAGTCGGTACAGCTGTTGACGACCGCTGGCCCGAATCTGCCCGATGCGGCCAAGGGTCGGCAAGCCTGTGACTGCTTCGACGTCGTCCGAGTCGCGGACCGTGTCGTTGACGGACTCGATGAGGAATGCGACCGCGGCCGACGCCATCAGGGCGACCGTTGCCGCAAGAATCGAGTTCACGACGGGACGGGGCGAGACCGCGGTTGCCGGCGGAACGGCCGGCTCGACGACGCTCAGTCGACTCGCCTGGCTCGGCGCGGCGAACGCGAGGAGCGCGGCATAGGTCGAGCGCAGCTGGATGAGTTGCGCGTACGCCCGATCCAATTCCGCGTCCTGGGCGGCTGTCCTCGACTGCGAGGCGCTCAGCCGCTCGATCCGGGCCTGGGTCGTCGCGATCAGTGTCTGCGTGGCTTTGAGGTCGGAGTCGACGGACTTCTGGATGTCGCTCTGCCCACCCTCGACCGCCTGAGAGGCGGAGATCAACTGGTTCGCCACCGCGTTGGCGATCGCTGCCGCCTGGGCGGGGTCCGTCGACTGAGCCGTGATCGTCAATGTCGCCACGTCGAGCTGAGCCTTGGCCTGGACCCTCTTCCCAAGCGACTCCGGGCTGTCGGGTAGACCGAGCTGGCCGATCACGGTCTCGAGCAGCGGGCGCTTCGTGGCGAGGCTGGCGTACGTGGCCGACAGGCGCTGCGAGGCGAGAAGCTGGTTGTAGTCCGTGTTGGTGCCGGAGTAGGACTGCCCAACGATCACCGTCGCCTGCGCCTCGTACGTGCGGCTGGCGACGGTGCTCATGCCATACGCCGCGGCCGCGGCGACGGCCGCGCTGACGACGAGGAGCGGGAGCCATGTTCGAACGACGGCAAGCGCGCGCCGGTGGTCCACAGGTAGCCTTTGTCCCGAGCCCGCGTCGCGGCTCCCGCGGTAGGCGAGACGGGTGGCGCGGGCCCGCGATGATCGGGCAGAACCTCCGGATCGTCAAATGACCACCCGGCGACGTTCGGACGGTCGGCCAGAAGCGCATCCCGGGCAGGCCAACGGACGATGCGCTAACGTCCGTCGGCGGCGCGCGTGCCTCCGCGCTCCGGAGAACGACGCCGCGCCACGGGGACGCAGCGGCGAGGGGCAGGCGTGGGGCGCGCGACGACGAGCAGGGAAGGGGTCAACCTCAATGACCGAGTCCGACAAGCTGGACGGCGCGATCCGGGCCGCCCTCGGGCTCCCCGACGGCTCGGACCTCAGTGGCCTCGCCTACGGCCGCACGGAAGGCTGGGACTCCATCGCCCACATGCAGCTCGTCGCTGCGATCGAGAACGCCCTCGGCATCATGATCGAGACCGACGACGTGATCGCGATGAGCGATTACGCAGCCGTCAGATCCATTCTGCGGGAGCACCATGGCATCGCCCTTGAGCCTTGAGGGCAAGGTCGCATACGTCACGGGATCGACACGCGGCATC
>Ga0126309_10000574_pt1 | contig 12346 bp, 8 predicted proteins | sample Plot56_FD_92541 | JGI IMG/M metagenome (GOLD analysis project Ga0126309, IMG submission 92541) | Serpentine soil microbial communities from UC McLaughlin Reserve, CA, USA - Plot56 | ecosystem: Environmental > Terrestrial > Soil > Grasslands | place: USA: UC McLaughlin Reserve, Lake County...
CGACACCGACCTCAGCGCGCGCCTGCTCGGCCGGCGTGAAGGCAACGTCTATCCGCACCCGGCCACTACGCTACTCGGCGTGACCGAGCCGGCGCCGATGTACTGCTACCGGCACCCCGACCGCGAGACCGGCGTCACGTGCTCGGAGTGCGGCAGACCGATCTGTCCCGACTGCATGGTCTTTGCTCCGGTCGGGATCCGCTGTCCCGACCACGCGAGCCAGGCTCAGGGCGCTGCGCGGGTGACCCAGGGCGTGCGGCGCGCGAGCTACGCGGGCACCGGCGCCCTCGTGACGAAAGCGCTCGTCGCGATCAACGTCGGCGTCTACCTGCTCGAGCTAGGGATGGGCGGGAGCATCAACGGAACCGGCAACGAGATCTACCGCAACGGCGTGCTCTACGGGCCGCTCGTCGCGGACGGCGAGTGGTGGCGGCTCTTCACGCCGATGTTCCTGCACTACGGGCCGCTCCACCTCGGCCTCAACATGCTCGCGCTCTGGTGGTTCGGCTCGGCCGTCGAGCAAGTGCTGGGTCGCGGGCGCTACCTCCTCCTCTACCTCGTCTCGGGCGTCGCGGGATCGGCCGGAGCGCTGATCGCGAGCCCGAATTCGTTGACGGTCGGAGCCTCGGGCGCCATCTTCGGGATCCTCGGTGCCGCGTTCGTGCTCGAGCGCCAGCGGACCTACGTCCTGGGCGGCGGCGCGGGGATGCTGATCGTGCTGAACCTCGTCTTCTCGATCGCAGTCCCCGGGATCTCGATCGGAGGCCACCTGGGTGGGCTGGCGGGCGGCGCGCTGGGCACGCTGGCGCTCTCGCGCTTCGGTCGTGGACATGCGGTCTACGGCCGGCCGGGACTCGTCGGGGTCGTAGGCCTGCTCGCCATCGGCGTGGCGAGCCTGGCCGTCGCGTTCTGGGCCGCGCAGGGAACCGTCTGACGCGCGTCAGCCGACGTCGTCGCGTATGACGAGAACGGCGCCGATCGCGCCGATGACCGTGATCCACGCGAGCGAGGCCAGGATCCCGCCCGTGCGCGAGAGGCCCTCATGGCCCTCGAAGATCGCTCCGAGCGCCGCGCCGGGCAGGTAGTCGCCGTACTGGTGGAGGAGCGTGCCGAAGAGCGGCTCGGCGATCAGGAACCACACGACTGCGGCCACGATCGCGGTGACCTGGTTCCGCGTCACCGCGCCGATCGCGGCCCCGAGGCCGCTCCACAGCGCGCAGCCGATCAGCGTCGCGCCGAGGATCTCGGTCACCGACCCCTCGAACGGCGAGACGCCCGCGTGCTTGACGCCGAGCGCGAGCCAGCCCACGACGACGTTGACGACGACGCCCGCGACGGCGAAGGCGAGCCCGAGCAGGATCGCCGCGACGAGCTTGGCGAGCAGGACGCGCTCGCGGCGAGGCGAGACGAGGAACGTCGCGGTGATCGTCCCGTGCCGGTACTCGCCGGCCGTCACGGTGACGCCGAGCATCAGCACGAGGATCACCGCCGCAGCGGCGGCGCCGAACGGCGCCTCGGGCGAGAGGCGCAGGTCGGTGACGTCGGTCTGCGAGACGACCGCGACGACATAGAGGACGATCAGGCCCAGGAACGCAATCAGCAGGCCCGGCACGAGCCGCGTCGTCCGCAGCTTGAGCAGCTCCGATTTCACGAGCGCGGTCATTCGCGCGTGAGCTCCAGGAACGCCTCCTCGAGCGTCGCCGTCTCCTGCACGAGCTCGTGGAGGACGATTCCGTTCCCGGCCGCGAGCTCGCCGACCTCGGCGGCCGAGCGGCCCCGGACGAGCAGCACGCCGTCGGACTCGGCCACGGTCTCCGGGCCGAGCAGCTCGCGGAGGCGGTCCGCCTGCGGGCTGCGGACGCGGACCGCTCCGGACGCGCGCGCCGTCAGCTCGGCGACCGGCGCCTGCGCGACGAGCCGGCCCTTGTCGATGATCACGACCTCGTCGGCGACCTGCGCGACCTCGGCGAGGACGTGGCTCGACACGAGGATCGTGCGGCCGCCGCGGACGTAGTCGCGCATGAACTCGCGGATCCAGTGAATGCCGTCGGGATCCAGCCCGTTCGCCGGCTCGTCGAGGATCAGGATCTCGGGCTCGCCGAGGAGGGCGGTCGCGATCCCGAGCCGCTGCCGCATGCCGAGCGAGTAGCCGCCGACGCGCCGGTCCGCGGCCGCCTCGAGCCCGACGACCCCGAGCACCTCGTCGATCCGCCCCACGGGGACGTCCGCGGCCGCCGCCACGGCGCGGAGGTGGTTCCGGCCGCTCCGACCGGGGTAGAAGCCCGTCGCCTCGAGCACCGCCCCCACGCGTGCGGGGTCCTCCAGCTCCCGGTACGGCTTGCCGTCGATCGTCGCCGCGCCGGACGTCGCGTGCACGAGCCCGAGGAAGATCCGCAGCGTCGTCGTCTTCCCCGCCCCGTTGGGGCCGAGGAACGCCGTGAGCGTCCCGGGCCGGACCCGGAAGCTCAGGTCGTCGACGGCGAGCACCTTGCCGTACCGCTTGGTGAGACCGTCGGCGGCGAGCACGACGACCGACTCTAGCGCCGGGCGAGGCGGGCGAAGAAGATCCACGCGAGCGCCGCTCCGACCAGGTAGCCGACGCCGCTCGCGGCCGCCGCTCCCGTCTTGCCGTACTCGCCGATCAGCGGCACCGCGGCGGCCGTCGTCGCCAGCATCGCCGCCAGGGAGACGGTCAGCGCGAGTCGAGGCCGGCCGCGGCGCACCGAGATGTAGACGACGAGGACGGTCACCGTCCCGTACGCGACCACCCCGGGCAACAGGAACAGGAGCGGCCGGGTGGCGCCTTCGAACGCGTCGCCGAAGAGGAGCGGGATCAGGAACGGCGCGACCACGCCGACGACCGTCGCGGCGACTCCGGTGTAGAGGGCGGCCCGGAGCGCCGCCCTGGAGACGCGCCGAACCGCATCGCGCTCGGGCTCGTGGACGACGGGGCCGGTGATGGCGGTCGCGATCGCCGCCGGGAGCAGCCACAGCGCCTCCGCCGCCTGCACGGCGATGGAATAGACGCCGACCGCGGCGACCCCGTCGTAGTACTCGAGCAGGAACAGCTCGATCCGGTAGCCGATCAGGTTGACCACCTGGAACGCCCCCATCACCAGCGCGAGGCGCAGGATCGTCCGGCCCGCGGTGTCGAGGAACGGCGGCACGTCTACCGGCATGACGAGGTCGCGCGCGGCCAACACGGCGAACGCCGCCGTCAGGAAGTGTGCGAGCGTCCACGCGCCGACGGCGGCCTCGACGCCGCCGCCGAGCGCGACCACGAGGACGAGCATCCCGACGAGCGTCAGCACCGGCGACAGCGCCTGGATGTAGTTCCAGAGCCGGACCCGCGCCTGCCCGAGCAGGACGCCGGACACCGTCTGCCAGACGACGTTCGGCACCAGGGCGGCGGCGGCGAGCGCGGCCGTCCCGGCCCCGATCCCGGGCGCCACGGCTCCCCAAGCGATGATCGCGGTCGTCCCGAGCGCGCCGAGCAGCGCGCCGATCGCGAAGGCCCGGTGGACGAGCGGCCGCGCCTCGCTCGCCGGCACCGCCTGGAGCCGGTTCGTGACCGCGAGGCCGAGCTGGCCGAGCAGCCGCGAGAAAATCGTCACGCTGAGGACGACGAGCACGAACTCGCCGCGCCCCGCAGGCTCGAGGAAGCGGCTCTGGATCACGACGAGCAGCAGCGCGACGGGCGTCGACAGCCCGCGAAAGACCAGGGTCTCGAGCGTGTTCCGGCCGACGTCCTTCGCGCCCGGGATCTCGGGCGATCGTCCGAGCGTCGGGTCGACGGGAGGCGCCGCGTCGATCGCGGGCGCCGGCTTCACGAGGGGCGGTCTAGCCGCCTGCGACGGCTGCTTCGACGCCGGTGTCCTTCAGGGCTGCCTGCGCCGCGGCCAGTCGGGCCAGCGGCACCCGGTAGGGCGAGCAGGAGACGTAGTCGAGGCCGAGCGTGTGGCAGAAGGCGACGCTCTTCGGCTCGCCGCCGTGCTCGCCGCAGATGCCGAGCTTGATCTCCTGACGCGCGCCGCGGCCGCGCTCGACCGCGATCCGCATCAGCTCCCCCACCCCGCTCTGGTCGAGCGTCTCGAAGGGGTTCGCCTCCAGCACGCGGTCCTGGAGGTAGTACGTGAGGAACTTGCCCTCCGCGTCGTCGCGCGAGAAGCCGAGCGCCGTCTGCGTGAGGTCGTTCGTCCCGAACGAGAAGAAGTCGGCGTGCTCGGCGATCTCGTCGGCGCGGATGCACGCGCGCGGAAGCTCGATCATCGTCCCGCAGAGGTACTCGCCCGCCTGTTCCTCCTCGGCGGTGCGGATCGTCAGCTCGCGGAGCCGCTTGAGCTCCTCGGCGAAGCCGACGAGCGGGTGCATGATCTCCACGAGCGGCGCGTCCCCCGTCCGCTCCTCGACCGCCCGCGCGGCCCGCACGATCGCACGCACCTGCATCTCGTAGATCTCGGGCCACTGCAGCCCGAGCCGGCAGCCGCGGGTGCCGAGCATCGGGTTCGCCTCCTGCAGGTCGCGGATGCGGTCGCGCATCCGCTGGTCCGTCGCCTCGTCGGGCGAGGGCAGGAACTCGTGCAGGGGCGGGTCGAGCAGCCGGATCGTCACGGGCAGCCCGGCCATCGCCTCGAAGATCCCCTCGAAGTCCGACTGCTGCATCGGCAGGAGCCGTTCCAGCGCCGACCGGCGCCCGTCCTCGTCGGCGGCCATGATCATCTCGCGCACCACCGGGAGCCGGTCCTCGGCCATGAACATGTGCTCCGTCCGGCAGAGGCCGATCCCCTGCGCGCCGAACTCGCGGGCGCGCGTGGCGTCCTCGGGCGTGTCCGCGTTCGCGCGCACCTGCAGGCGGCGCACTCCGTCCGCCCAGCCGAGGATCGTCTCGAAGTCCTCGTTGATCTGCGGCGGGACGAGGTCGACGGTCCCGAGGATGACGTCGCCGGTGCCGCCGTCGATCGTGATCGTGTCTCCTGCGGCGAACGCGCGCCCGTTCAGCGTCCCACGGCGGTTGTCGACGTCCAGCTGGAGCGCGTCGCAGCCGGCGACGCACGGCTTGCCCATCCCGCGCGCGACGACCGCCGCATGCGAGGTCATGCCGCCGTGCGCCGTCAGGATCCCCTGCGCGCCGATCATCCCGTGGATGTCGTCGGGCGTCGTCTCCCAGCGGACGAGGACGACCGCCTCGCCCGCCGCGCCGCGGTCCGCGGCGGTGTCCGCGTCGAACACGATCTTCCCCGAGGCGGCGCCCGGAGACGCATTCAGGCCGCGCGCGGCGACCTCGTAGTGCGCGGAAGGGTCGATCATCGGGTGCAGGAGCTGGTCGAGCTGCCCCGGGTCGATCCGCGCAACCGCCTCCTCGCGGGAGATCAGGCCCTCGTCGACCATGTTGACCGCGGCCTTCAACGCGGCCGCGGCCGTCCGCTTGGCGGTTCGCGTCTGGAGCAGGTACAGCTCGCCGTCCTCGACGGTGAACTCGATGTCCTGCACGTCCTTGTAGTGCTCTTCGAGGCGGCGCATCGTCTCCGTCAGCTGCTCGAACGCCTCGGGCAGGAGGTCCTGCATCCGCTCGAGCGGTTCGGGGGTGCGGATCCCGGCGACCACGTCCTCGCCCTGCGCGTTGACGAGAAACTCGCCGTAGAGACCGCTCTCGCCGGTCGACGGGTCGCGTGTGAAACAGACGCCGGTCGCCGAGGACTCGCCCTTGTTGCCGAACACCATCTGCACCACGTTCACGGCCGTTCCGAGGTCGTCGGGGATGCCGTGCGCGCGCCGGTAGACCTGCGCGCGCGGCGTCTCCCAGGAGTCGAACACGGCGCGGACGGCCTTCAGCAGCTGATCCCGCGCGTCCTGCGGGAAGTCGGAAGCCGTTTCCTCGCGGTAGATCCCCTTGAACGCGCCGACCAGGTCGGCGAGGCCGGTCGCGCCGAGGTCGGTGTCCTGCGCGGCGCCGTGCGAGCTCTTCAGCGCGCTCAGGGCGTCCTCGAACCGGTGCGCCGGGACGCCGTCGACCACCTCGCCGTACATCTGGATCAGGCGCCGGTACGAGTCGCGGGCGAAGCGCTCGTTGCCGGTTCGGGCCGCCAGGCCCTCGGTCGCCTCGTCGTTGAGCCCGAGGTTGAGGATCGTGTCCATCATCCCGGGCATCGAGACGGCGGCGCCCGAGCGGACGGACACGAGCAACGGATCGGATGCGTCCCCGAAGCGCTTCCCGGTGCGCTCCTCGAGCGCCGCCAGGTGCTCCTCGAGCTCTCCTTCGAGCCCGTCGGGGAGCTCGCCGCCGGCGGCCATGTAGGCGCGGCAGGCGTCGGTCGTGATCGTGAAGCCGGCCGGCACGGGAGCGCCGAGCTGTGTCATCTCGGCCAGCCCGATTCCCTTGCCGCCGAGCAGCTCTCGCCCGCCCTCGGAGGCCTCGTCGAAGTCGTAGACGTATCGCGCCCGGCTCATGAGGGATGCGAATCTTCCCATATGCTCGCGCTGTGCCCGGCCCGCAAATCGTGGGATTCGGCGGCCATCAGGTCGGCGCTCCCGAATACCGCGCGCTCGAGGACTGGCTGCTCGGGCTGACCGGAAAGGAGCGGCCGCGAGTGCTGTTCGTTCCGACGGCCAGCGCGGAAAGCCGCGACTACGTGGTTTGTGCCTTCGACTCGTTCGGGGACCGCGCGGACGTCTCGCATCTCGACTTCTTCCCGTGGCCGCCGCCCGAGCTGCGGGAATTCGTCCTGGGACACGACCTCGTCTACGTGGGCGGCGGCAACACGGCGAACATGCTCGCGATCTGGCGCGAGCACGGAATGGACGAGATCGTGCGCGAGGCGTGGCAGGCGGGCGTCGTGCTCGCGGGCGTCAGCGCGGGGATGATCTGCTGGTTCGAGGGCGGCGTGACCGACTCGTTCCGCCCGCAGCTCGAGGCGATGGAGTGCCTGGGACTGATCCCCGGCAGCGCGTGTCCGCACTACGACGGCGAGGAACTACGCCGCCCGCGCTACCACGAGCTCGTGGCCGCCGGCTTCCCGGGCGGGTGGGCGGCCGACGACGGCGTCGCGCTCCACTTCGAGGGCTGGGAGCTCCGGGAGGCGGTCACAGCGCTGCCCGGCAAGGCGGCGTACCGCGTCGAGCTCCGCGACGACGGCGTCGTCGAGGAGCGAGTCGAGGCGCGACTCCTCTAGACGAGGGGCCCGCGGCGCGCAGGCCCCTCGGTTCGTCCGGTCAGCGCGGCGCTAGTGGCGGTCGTCGCCTCGCTTGCCGTTGTCTCCGTTGTGCCCGTTGTCGCCGATCTGGCCCCGAATCTCGCCGCCCGGGTACTTCGTGCTGTGCACGTTGGCATACACGTATCCCTTCCGGAGCGCGCGTAGGACCTCGACCAGGTTCCCCGGTTCGATCCCCTGGTTCACGGGACCGACTACGTCGGCCGGCGTGATGACGCCCTCGACACGGCCCCCGGCGGGCGGGCAGGGGGGCTTGGTGCCGCCGCCGCAGAGGAAGGCGATCACGCCGCCGGTGGTGGCGCGCTGCCCGAGGTGGATGTGCGCGGCGACCGCATTCGCCTCGAGGTCGGAGTACTTGAGCACGTAGTGGATCCCGTCGGAGCGCACGCTCACGCGGAACGAGCCGCGCCCGCTGGTGGAGAGCGTCAACGGCGTCTCCTGGTAGCCCTCGAGCTTGGTGCTCTTGCCGCCGTTGTCGCCGTGCGCCATGGCGACGCCGGTCGCGATGACCGCCAGCGCAGCAACGGCGAGGAACGAGGTGATGACGAGCCTCTTCATTGAGTCCTCCCTGGGTCGTCGCTCTCGTAAGCGGCTGGAAGTGTCCCGAATCTGCGTTACGAAACTGTAAGCGGGCCTTTACGAAGCGTTTACATCCGCCGGTCGGCGGCGCGCACGCCACTCGGCGAGCCACGCGAGCCCGCGGCCGCCCAGCCAGAGCGGCGTCAGGACGACGTAGAAGGCGAAGTCCGCGAGCACGAGCAGGAACCACCACGCCGCCCAGCGCCAGAGCGGAATCCGCGGCCGCCCGTACGGATTGTCCGTGGCGCTCAGGCCCGTACCTCGGCCTGACGCCGCTCGACGAGCTGGATGATCCGGGCCGCCGTCTCCTCGATCGACAGCTCCGTCATCTCGATCACCGGGCAGCCGAGCTTCCGGTGGACGTCCGCCGCGTAGTCCAACTCCTCGTAGATCTCGACCAGCGCCGAGTACTTGCCGTTGCCGCCTCCGCCGAGCCTCCGCGCGCGCTCCTGACGGATCTCGGCGAGGCGCTCCGCGCCGATCGTGAGGCCGACCACTTTCGCCTGGTCGATCTCGAACAGCGCCGGCGGCGGGTCGATTCCCTTCACGACCGGGACGTTCGCCGTCTTGTAGCCCAGGTAGCCCAGGTACATCGACAGCGGCGTCTTCGACGTGCGGGAGACGCCGACGAGGACGATGTCCGCCTCGTGCAGCCCGGAGCCGACGCCGTCGTCGTACTTGACGGCGAACTCGATCGCCGCCATCCGCCGGAAGTACTGCGAGTCGAGCGGCGGCCGCGCGCCCGGCGTCATGCGCGCCGACTGCCCGGACACGCGGGCGACTGCGTCGATCGGATGCCCGAGCAGGTCGCAGTAGTGGAGGCGGGCACGCTTGCAGAGGTCGCGCATCGCTTCGCGCATCTCCTGGTCGACGAGCGTGTAGACGACCACCGCCGGCCGGCCCTTCGCTCGAGAGACCGCGAGCCGCAGGTCGTCGACGGTGTCCACCCGCGGATGGATGATCTCCTCGAAGCTCTGCTCGGGGAACTGCGCCTCGAGCGCCTGCACGAGGCGCTTCGCGGTCGCCCCGGTCGCGTCCGAGATCACGTGCAGTTCGACGACGCCGCTCACGCGGCCAGGGTACTAGGAGGGCTTGGTGGAATGTCGCTCGTCGCCGCGGTGCGATGCTCGTTCCCAGGCAAGGACGCAGGGAGGGTTCGTATGCGCAGCTATACGGGCCCGACCGAGGACGCGGCCTGGGGGCGAGCAGCGCGGCGCGGCGGCTCAGCGTCGTTTCGCCAAGCCCTCCTTTCTTACTGAGCGGCCGGGGGCCGCGTGCCCAGGGTGACGGTGACCGTGCGCTCGTCGCCGCCGCGCCGGACCTTCAGCACGAGCTTGTCGCCGGGCTTGTGCGCGTCGACCGCGCGCTGGATGTCGCTCGCCGACTCGATCTTCTTGCCGTCGGCTTCGAGCACGACGTCGTCTGTCTGCAGTCCGGCCTTCTGGCCGGGCTCGCCGGCGAGCACGCCCGAGAGGCTGACCCCGTTGTCGGTCTCCTGCAACCGGACGCCGAGGTACGCATGCTCGACCGCGCCGCCGGACTTGAGCGTGTCGACGACGTTGTCAACCGTGTCGCTCGGGACGGCGTAGCCGATGCCGATGTTGCCCCCGTTCTCGCTCTGGATCTGGGAGACGACGCCGATCACGTTGCCGGAGGCGTCGAGCAGCGGGCCGCCCGAGTTGCCCGGGTTCACCGGGGCGTCCGTCTGAATCACGTCGTTGATCGTGAACTTGTTCGGCGCCGTGATGTCCCGGTTGACCGCGCTCACGATCCCCGCGGTGAGCGTCCGCTCCAGCCCGAAGGGGTTCCCGATCGCGTAGACGGGGTCGCCGACCTCGACGTCGGCCGACGAGCCGAGCTTGACCGGCGTGACGTCGTGGCCCGTCAGGTCGACCTGGACGAGCGCGATGTCCGTGGAGGGGTCGGTTCCGATCACACGGCCCTGCTCCTCGCTCTCGTCCGCGAAACGGATCGAGACCGTCTGGGAGTCGCCGACGACGTGGTTGTTGGTCACGAGGTGGCCTTGCTCGTCGATGACGAACCCGGTTCCCGTCGCGTTGCCGGCCTGGATCTCCACCACGGCCGACTGGGAGTTCTTGTAGATGTCGCCTGCGGAGAGGCCCGCGCTGGTCGGCCGCGTCGAGCTGGTCACGACGGTGGTGGTGGCCGCGGCCGGCGCGGTGTCGTCACCGTCCAAGAGCACAACCGCGCCGGCTGCGACGAGGCCGCCCAGGATCGCCGCGAAGAGCAGCGCGATCAGCTGGGTGGCAAAACTTTTGCGAACCTGGATCTCTGGCATGCCGAGCAGTCAACCTTGCCTGTGTGAGAGCCGCCTAAACGGCCCGCTAAGCCGAGATTAAGAGGCGTTATCGAGGTATTTCCGAGAAGTCGCCGAGCGCGCCCACCGCGTCGCGAAGCTCCGACAAGAGCCGAAGTCGGTTGGTGCGGATCGCCGCGTCCTCCGCCATTACGAGCACCTCGTCGAAGAAGCGCTCGACAACCGGGGCGAGCGTGGCGGCGGCGTCGAAGGCCGACTCGAAGTCGCCTTCCTCGACCTCGCGCGCGATCCGCGCCTCCTCCGACTCCACGGCCCGCGCCAGCTGCACCTCCGCGTCCTCGGTCAGCAGCGACGGATTGACGCTGCCGTTGCCCTGGGAGCCGGCGATCCGGCTCGCGCGCGTGAACACGGTGTGAACGGGCTCCAGGCGGTCGTCACCGAGGGCGGCCAGGAAGCCGGCGAGCGCGGCGACGGCGCCGAGATCGCGGACGCCGGACTTGCGCGCGGCGCGGACGAACTCGACCGGGACGTCGAGCAGGGCTTCCAGGCGCTCCTCGACGAAGTCCCGCAGCTCCGGATCCGGGAAGGCCGTCGTGCGGTCGATCGGGAGGGCGCCCTCGGTCGCGAGCCGAAGCAGCCCGATCGCGGCGCGCCGGAGCCCGTACGGGTCGCGCGAGCCGGTCGGCTTGTGGCCCAGACCGAACGCGACGCGAAGATTGTCGATCTTCTCGGCGGCCGCGAGGATCTTGCCGGCGTCGGTCTCGGGCAGGGCGCCGCTGGCGGAATCGGGCAGGTACTGCTCCTCGATCGCCTTCGCGACGGCCTCGGGGTAGCCCGCGAGGCGCGCGTACTCCGCGCCGATGTAGCCCTCGAGGTCCGGGAACTCGCGCACGAGCTCGGCCGCCTGGTCGGCCTTCGCGAGCCGGGCAGCCTCCCGCGGCGCTTCCCCGCCGCCGAGCTCGTCGACGAGCTGGACCAGCCGCCGCGTCTTGTCGGCGAAGGAGCCCGCCCCTGCGAAGAAGGTGATCGACGCCAGCTCGCGGACGAGCTCGTCGATCCCGCGCGCGACGTCGCGCTCGAACGTGAACGTCGCGTCCTCCAGGCGCCCCGTGAGGACGCGCTCGTTCCCCTCGCGCACGGTCTCGGGCTCACCGCCGTTGGCGACGAACGCGAAGCGGTTCCCGCCGAGCGGAAAGTAGCGCTGGTGCGACTGCATGGCCGTGACGACCACGCGCTCCGGAAGGCCGAGGTAGCGCTCGGCGAAGGTGCCCTCCTGGACGCGCGGCCACTCGACGAGGTGGACGACCTCTGCCAGTTTTCCGAGCGGGTCGGACCACTCGCCGAGACCGTCGAGCCCGGCGCGGACGGCACGCTCGCGCTCGACGGCGTCCGGCTCGACGTTCGCTTCGCGCAGGAGCCGCTCGTAGTCGTCGGCGCGCGGAACGTCCACGTCTCCCGCGATGAAGCGATGCCCGAACGTCGTCGTCCCGTAGCCCTCGACGGCGGCCTCGTCCAGCCGTGCGAGCACCCACCGGACGGGCCGCGGGTAGCGCAGCCCGCTCGCGTCCCAGCGCATCGTCTTGGGAAAGGCGAGCGCGCGCAGGATCGCGTCGAGACGCTCGGGCAGGACCTCTGCGAGCGCCCTGCCCGGGACCGTGACGCCGAGGAAGCCGTCGCGTTCCTCGAGGTCGTCCACCGACACGCCGTGCCGCTTGGAGAACCCGGCCGCCGCCCGCTCGCGCAGCGCCACGGGCGGCCCCTTCGCCCATTCGTCCGGCGTCCGCTCCGCGAGGCCCTCCACGCGCACGGCCAGACGCCTCGGGCCCGCGAAGACGCGCGCGGGCTCGACGCCGAGCTGAGCCCTAACGAGCTCGGGAAGCTGGCGGGCACCGGCGGCCACTGCCGACGCGGGCAGCTCCTCACAGCCGATCTCGAACAGCAGCGTCCGAGACCCCTGGCCACCGTCGGCTCCCGCCGGGCGGAGCCCGGCTCCGCCGCCGGCTGACGCCCCTGACCGCACGATCCTCTCCGGGGCCGTGCCAAGCACTGTCCCCTCCGGGCTCGCACGGCCAGCGGCGTCCCAGGAATCCCGGACTTCGTGGGCATCGAGGCTCTCGACGTAGGCTCGGGCGACGTTCCGCGCGAGGTTGCGTACCCGCCCGATGTAGGCCGCGCGCTCGGTCACTGAGAGGGCACCGCGAGCGTCGAGCAGGTTGAAGGTGTGCGAGCACTTGAGCACCTGGTCGTAGGCCGGCAGCGGCAGGCCGCGCTCCAGCAGCCG
>Ga0126309_10000575_pt1 | contig 12332 bp, 11 predicted proteins | sample Plot56_FD_92541 | JGI IMG/M metagenome (GOLD analysis project Ga0126309, IMG submission 92541) | Serpentine soil microbial communities from UC McLaughlin Reserve, CA, USA - Plot56 | ecosystem: Environmental > Terrestrial > Soil > Grasslands | place: USA: UC McLaughlin Reserve, Lake County...
AGGACAACGAGGACGGGGTTTTCCGTCCCTTGGGTCCTTTGAGTCCTTCAGGTCCTTCAGAGGCTGCGTTTCTTGCCACGAAGACCGCGACGACTGCCGCCTTCCTTGCGCTTGGGGGTACCGCTGCCACTCCCGCCAAAGCCACCGCCGAAGCCGCCACCGAAATCGCCGCCGCCGCCGCCTTGCTCGCCCCAGCCGCCGCCGCCGCCGAAGGGCTCACCCTGACCACCACCGCCGTAGCCACCGCTGCGGGGGGCACTTGCACCGGCGCCCGCGCCGCCGCCACCGCCGGCCGTGCGCTCACGGGCCTCGTTGACGTTCAGATTGCGGCCTTGGAAGTCATGCCCGTTGAGCTGCTGGACAGCCTTCTGGGCCTCCTCGTCCGTTCCCATTTCGACGAAGCCGAAGCCGCGGGACTTGCCCGTCAGGCGATCGCTCATCACCGTGGCCCACTCGCAAGTTCCGGCGCTGCCGAACAGCTCCTTCAGATCCTCGCTGGTGGTCTTGAAGTTGAGGTTGCCCACGAAAAGCCTTCTACCCATCGATCCGTCGTCTCCTGGCGGCCTCCTTGGGGGCCGCGGTCTGCGTGCCGGATGGTCCGGCCGGTTTGCTGTGGCGGTCAACTCAACGCCGGATGACGGAGAGACCTCGCCTTGGTCAGTGCATGAAAGAGTAGCAGACCTTCAATGGTGCGGCAATCAAAACCCTCACCCCCGGCCCCTCTCCCACAAGTGGGAGAGGGGAGAGGGTTAGAGGGCGATGTTCACTTCGGATCTGCCTTGGCTAACCTGCACCCCTCTCCCGCTCGCGGGAGAGGGGCCGGGGGTGAGGGCCTCTTCTACGGACACGTCGCGAACGCCGACGTATCCGTCACCAGCGGCGACGGCCGCCCCTGCGGGTTGAAGTACACCTGCACCTGACCGGTCTTCGTGTCGACCACGGTCAGCGTGTACTCCACGTCGGTCACCGCCACGAAGAAGACCCAGTAGTGGTTGTTGACCGAGCAGCCGTCGAGCGCTTTGACCAGCATCTCCCAGTTGTCCTGGTCGAAGAACCAGAGCAGCCCGGAGTCGGACGACGGCACGGCCACGTGGGTCGCGACGCCCGTCTGTCCGGCGCTGGTCTTCCAGCTCACGCTCACCTTGAAGCGGTTGTCGTTGAGGCAGAGCGTGTGGCTGTCGGCCACGCAGGCCGCCACCGGCGCGAGGGTGGCGGCGACCGCCTCGTTCGAGACGGCCGAGGAGCCGGTCTCGCCGATCGCGACCACGCGGAAGGAGTAGCCGGTCGCGGGCGTCAGGCCGCCGGCCACGGTCGAGGTGCTGTTCGCCGGCGCCGTGGCGACCTCGGCGTAGGTGCCGCCGAGCGTCTTCGCCTCGACGCGGAACCCGCTCTCGTTGTTGGCGACGTCGTCCCAGACGAGCTTGATCTCGGTCGTCGACTGCGGCGCCGCCGTCAGGTGGACCGGCGCGGCGGGGACCTGGCTGTACAGCTCCTCGATGGCCGCCTTGTCGTCGGGGGAGAGCCGCGCGCCGCGCTGGTCGTCGTGGATGAAGGCGCGCATCAGCGCTTCGTCGAAGTCCGGGTCCAGGCAGTTGGGATCGGGACCGCCGGAGTCGCCGCAGGAATGGCCGAGGCCGAGCGTGTGCCCGAGCTCGTGGCCGAACAGCTCCTGCGCCGCCTTGGTGGCGTCGGGGCTCCCGTCGAAGAAGCAGGCGAGGCCGCTGTTGATGACGATGTCCGCGTTGAGGATGCTGTGGAAGGCGCGCCCCCCGAAGTCGGTCGTCTGCGTCTGATACCAGGGGCCGCCCAGGGCCAGCACGCCGCCGGACGCGCAGCTGAAGGCCGGCAGGATGTTGGTCGGATCGTTGAAGACGATCGAGTTGAGCGTGTCGTAGGTCTCCAAGCCATTCTTCGACGAGGTCTTGCCGTCATATCGGTAGTCGATGGGCGTCGCGGCGTCGGCGTTCCACGCCTGCAGGGCGGCCTGGAACTGGCCATAGCCGCCGCCCGGCACGCCCGGCTGGCCGGTGGAGTACGCCTTCCAGGCGACGTTGCCGGCCGTGTCGAACTCGAACCAGCGCATGTTGAAGCCGTCGTCTCTGTCCTCGAACAGCGTGTACCTGCCGATGATCTGCCGCAGAAGCTGGGTGTCGACGTAGCCGACGAGGTAGTCGGGCTCGGGGCGGGCGCCCGCGCCGCGCGCGGCCACCCAGCGGGCGAAGGCGTCGAAGTCGCGCACGCGGTCGTTGCCGGGGACCGTCTCGACGCCCGCGGCGGTCTTCCGCACCTCGGTCGCCTCGCGCAGGTTGCGCACGGCGAGGGAGCGCTCTCCGGCCCGGACCTCGCGGAACGCGCCGAGGAGGAGATGGGCCGGCCGCCAGGCGCCATGGCCGTCCGGCTCGAGGAAGACCAGCGTGCGCTCCCCCAGGCGGAAGCTGGGCATGCCGAAGATCTTCAGACCAACCCCGTCGGGCATCACGCCGCCGGGCAGGCGCATCCGGAGGACGCGGCCCGGGGCCTCGCCCTTGAGCGGCTCCTCGATCTCCAGCACGTACTCGGTCACCAGCGCCGAGCCGTTGCGGTCCTTCACCACCACCGAGCGGTCGACCGCGGTGACGCGCGCCACGACGGCGAGAGGGGATTCGTCGACGAGCGCCTCGTCGCTGACCCGGACGTAGCTCGTGGCGGACAGAGGACCGGTGAGGGCCGCCGCGGCAAGGACCGCCAGCAGGGCGCGCCGCGAAATATTCTGGATGCTCATGCCATCTCTCCCGTAAAGGGGGTTCAACATCGAACGCCTGACGAATTGGAACAACCGAACGGGACCGATGAGCGAAGGGAGCTTGACGAAGGGAGGCTCGACGCTGCACTTCGGACGTCCGGGAACAGATCGAAAATTGTACACCAGTCGCTGCCTCCGGCCCCCCGTGCTAGGATTCTTAAAAATTCGGACCGAGGAGATGTAATGCTGCGCACCCCGGGTACCGGCCCCGCGAGCCGTTGGATCTTCTTCGCATTGCTCCTGCTGATCGCCCAGGCCGCCCTGGCGGCCGAGCCGTGGGACGGCCCCGCCTTCGCGGCCGCGCCGGCCGACGTCGTCCGCGCCACCGCCGAGATCCCGACCGGCAAGGAAGGGGTCACCGTGCTGCTCTCCGAGACCCACTATGCGTATGACGCGGCCGGCCGCGAGACGTACACCCAGCGCCTCGTGTACAAGATCGGCAGCGCCACGGCCCACGAGAGCTGGTCGGCGGTCGAGGAGGCGTGGTCGCCTTGGCGGCAGGAGACGCCGCGGCTGCGGGCGCGCGTGATCACGCCCGACGGCGCCGAGCACCTGCTCGATCCGGCGACGATCGCCGAGAACGGCGAGGCGGCCACCTCGCCCGACATGTTCGAGGACGGCCGCGTGCTGCGCGCTCCCCTGCCGGCCATCCGCCCCGGCGCCGTGGTCGAGCAGGAGGTGGTGGTCCGCGAGAAGACCTCCTTCTGGGAGGCGGGCGTCGCCCACTACCAGATCCTCGCCGCCATGGTCGACGTGCGCCGCGCCCGCCTCTCCGTGGAATTGCCCGCCGGCGTGCCGTTCCGCTGGGTGGCGCGCCAGCTTCCGGACGTGGCGCCCCGCGAGGAGGTCACCGCGGGACGCCGGCGCATCGTGTTCGAGGCGCGCGATCTCCCTCCCTACCAGAAAGGCGAGCCGGGCCTCCCGCCCGAGGTGGCGCGGACCCCCTACGTGGGCTTCTCGACCGGCCGCTCCTGGAGCGACCTCGCCCGGAGCTACTCGGAGATCGTCGACCGGACGCTCGCCGGGGCCGACCTGAAGCCGTTCCTGCGCACGGTCCGCGTCCCCGCGGCCTCGCAGATCGAGACGATCGGCCTCGTCCTCGCCCGGCTGCACCAGGAGGTCCGCTACACCGGTCTCGAGCTGGGAGCCGGCGGCCTCATTCCGCGCAGCCCGTCCGAGACCCTGCGGCGGAAGTTCGGCGACTGCAAGGACAAGGCGGTCCTCCTCACCGGCCTGCTCCGCGCGCTCGACATCCCGGCCTACGTGGCCCTGCTCTACGCCAACGACAACGACCAGGACGTGGAAGAGTCTCTCCCCGGCTTCGGCCTGTTCAACCACGCCATCGTCGTGGTGCCGGGCAAGCCCGCGATCTGGATCGATCCGACCGACCCCTACGCCCGCATCGGCGAGTTGCCGCTCGCCGACCAGGGACGGCTCGCCCTGATCTCCGCCCCCTCGACCTCCGGCCTGGTGCGCACCCCGGCGGCGCTGCCGGCCGACAACCGGCAGGTCGAGAACCGCGAGGTCTATCTCGCCGACCTCGGACCGGCCCGCGTGATCGAGACCTCGGACTACCTGGGCGGCGCGGAGAGCAGCATGCGGGCGTACTACACCGCGCTCGCGGCCGACAAGCTGCGCGAGAACCTCGCCTCGTACATGAAGACCGAGTACCAGGCGGAAGACCTGACCAAGCTGGAGTACTCGAATCCCAAGGACCTCTCGCAGCCGTTCCGCCTGCGCCTGGAGGCGGAACGGATCTCGCGCGGCGTCACCGACATGGGCGAGGCGGCCGTGGCCATCTTCCCGCGCGACCTGCTCGGCCGCCTGCCGGACGAGCTCGTGCCGGACGACGAGGACGCGGACATGGGCCCGCGCAAGGCCGAATACGTGTTCACCCAGCCGTTCCAGGCCGAGGTGCGCTACCGCATCGTGCCCCCGGCCGGCTTCGCGCCCCGCGAGCTCCCGAAGGCGCGCGAGCGGCGGCTCGGCCCGGCGCTCCTCACCGAGGCCTATGCGTCCGGCACGGACGGCGTCGTCACCGCCACCCTGCGCTTCGACGTGGGCAAGCGGCGGCTGAGCGCCAAGGAGTTCGACGCCCTGCGCGCCGCGGCGGGCGAGGTCGTGAAGGAGGACGCAACTCTCGTCACCTTCGAGCAGACCGGCGAGGCGCACCTGACTGCCGGCCGGGTGCGCGAGTCCCTGGCTGAATTCGAGCGCCTGGCCTCGATCCAGCCGCGCAAGGCCCTCCCCCGCACCCGGGTGGCGCGCGCCCTCCTCACCGGCGGGCTCGGCGAAGCGGCGCGCCAGGAAGCCGACCGGGCGATCCGCCTGGAGCCGGCCTCGGCGCTCGCCCAGCGCACCCTCGGCTGGATCCTCCAGCACGACAAGCTCGGCCGGCGCTTCGGCCCCGGCTACGACCGCGCGGCGGCGATCGCCGCCTACCGCAAGGCCAAGCAGCTCGACCCGAAGGACTACGTCGCGCGGGCCGACCTCGCCATCCTCCTGGAGCACGACGCCGACGGCGAGCGCTACGGCGCCGGCGCAGACCTCGCCGCCGCCATCGAGGAGTACCGCGCCCTCCGCAAGGACCTCCAGGCCGGGGACATGGACGACAACCTGGCCGTGGCGCTCCTGCGGGCCGGGCGGATCCAGGAGATGCACGACCTGCTGGAGGAGCTCGCAACCTCCGAGCAGCGGCAGACCCTGAAGCTGGTCGCCGCCGCGGTGCTCGACAGCCCGGACGCCGCGCTCCGCCTCGCCGAGCGCGGGGCCTCCACCGCGGAGGCGCGCACCACCCTGCTCCGCAACGCCTCCCAGAACCTCCTGCTCCTGCGCCGCTACCCCGAAGCCGCGGCCCTGCTCGACCGGGCGAGCCGCCAGTCGGCCAACGCCGCGGAGCTCCTGGCGCTCACCGAGATGCTCCGGCGGGCGCGCCGCCACGAGGAGATGCAGATCTCTCTCAAGGAGCCTTCCGGGCCGCTGCGGCGGCTCTTCCAGCTCCTCGCCGCGGGCGAGACGGACGGCAAGGTCCTGACCTCCGTCCTGGCGCGAAGGGTGGCCCAGGGGTTCAAGGACGGCGGAATGAGCGCCGACGACGGCCTGGACCTGATCTTCTCGATGCTGCGGCACAGCTTCCGTTCCCAGGACCTCCCCATGACCTCGGCCCTGGAGATCGGCCTCGCCTCGTTCCGCGACAACCTCGCCGGCGACCCCGCGATCGGCTACCGGGTGCGGCTGGTCAACACGTCGGGCCAAGGCCCCGGCGAGATGACCAGCTTCGTGGTTCCGGAAGCCGGCGAGTACCGCCTGCTGACCATGGCCGAGGGGTTCGAGCATCTGGGCATCGAGGCCCTGGACCGCCTGGATCACAAAGATCTGCGGGCCGCACGGCAGTGGCTCGACTGGGCGTACGAGGAGATCGTCAAGCAGCCCGCGTCCGATCCCCTGCTGAACGAGCCGGTGGCCGCCCTGTGGGAGAAGGGCCGGGAAGCCGGCGACGAGGAGATCCGCTGCGCGGCGACCGCTCTGGCGCTGAAGGCCGAAGCCACGGAAAAGCTGGTGCGCGCGCTGGAGGCCTGCCGCGACGCGGCCACGGACCCGGCGCGCCGGCAGGCCCTGGACCTCGCCCTGTGCAACGGCTATCGCGACCTTGGCCGCAATGAGGACGCAGCCCAGGCCGCGGAGCGCCTGATGGCGGCCGCGCCCGCCTCCGCGTACGGCTTCGGCCTGCGGGTCAGCTTCCTCCTCCGTCTGAACCGGGAGGACGAAGCGCGCCGCCTGGCCGACGAGCGGCTGCGCGCGACGCCCGGCGATCCGGACGCCCTCCGCCTCCTTGCCGCGATCGAGGACAAGGCCGGCCACTACGACCGGCGGGACGAGATCCTGCGGCAGGTGGTGGATTCGGGCCATGGCAAGGCGCCGGACTATAACGAGCTGGCCTGGATGGCCCTGGTCCGCGGTCAGGTGGACGACAAGGCGATCGAAGACGCGCAACGCTCCGCCACCCTGCAGAACTACGGCAGCTACCCGTCCCTCCACACCCTGGCGTCGCTCTACGCCGAGGTCGGCAAGACCGCGGAGGCCTACCAGATCATCCTCCAGGCCCTGGGGACCCGGATCGACGAGGAGCCGGCCTCGAGCGACTGGTACGTCTTCGGCCGCCTCGCCGAGAACTACGGCCTGCCCGACATGGCCCGCGTCTACTACGGAAGAGTCGTGCTGAGGCCCGGCGAGACCGACGCGACCTCGACCTACGCCCTGGCCCGCCGCCGCCTCGCGGCGCTGGGCAAGGCGCCGAAGGCGGGGCGGGCGGGGAGCTGAGCCGACCATGAACTCCGCGCGCCCGAGGGTTGACAGAACTACTGGTAACCAGTAGCCTTGCCGAGGATGGAATACGAGTGGGATGCGGCGAAGGCTGCTGAGAATCGCCGCAGGCACGGCATCGATTTTATGGATTCCATCGCAGCGCTTGAGGACCCGAACCGGCTCGAAGAGGTCGACACTCGCTTTGAGTACGGAGAAGAGCGGATGCGGGTCATCGGTATGGCGGTCGGCACTGTCCTGTTCGTCGTCACGACCCTACGCGGTGACAGGACGTGCCGCATCATCTCCGCCCGGAGGGCAACACGACATGAGCAAGACCGGTACTACGCGGATGACCGTGAAGCCTGGTGAGGCGCCGCCTCGCGGCGAGACCGACTGGGCGCGAGTGAACGCGATGACAGACGAAGAGGTCCTCGCCGCTGCCCTCTCCGATCCTGATGCCCAGCCGCTCGACCCGGAGGCGCTGGAGAAGATGCGCAGGATCTCTCCCGTGAAGGCATTGCGGCAGCGGCTCGGCATGACACAAGCTGAGTTCGCGAAGGCCTTCGGACTCCCCATCAGCACATTGCGGGATTGGGAACAGCGCCGCAGCACTCCCGATGCACCGGCCCGGGCGTTGCTTCGAGCCATCGAGCGCGAGCCCGAGACGATGCGGCGTCTGTTGTCTCAGGCGGCCTGACGAAAACTAGGAAAGCACGGCCGACCTGCAGGACAGGCAGACGTCGCCCGTGCGCATCCGAACGAGGAAGTACGCGGCGCCGATCCACAAACCCGAGTAGACAAGAACCGTCCAGACAGAGCGACGCATTGCTGTCCCCGAAGGTTTCTTGCCGGGAACCAGGGGTCCAGAGATTACGCAGCGGCAACGCTGATCCGCAGCTGCGGGCGTACGCGCTCCGGCTCTCCTTCGATCGGCGCCGCCATAGCGCCGCAACGGACCGCACCGCACGCCAAGTAGAACTGCTCGGCGTTCGGGTCAGCGTCGATCGCCACGTGCTTCGCACCGCAGCGCGCCGCATGCTTGACCGCATGAGCCAGCAGGCTTCGCCCGACGCCCTGGCCCATGAACGATGGATGAACCCACACGTGCTCGAGACTGCATTCACCTTCGCCAAGGATGAGCTGACAGAGACCAGCGCGCTCCCCCCGCACCTCGCAGACGAACGTTGGATGCCGCGCAATCGAATCTGCGGAGACCGTCAGGTCGTGCCGCCAACTGTCGAGCACCGCCGGCGTGTAGCCCCAGTGGGCCTTGGAGGCATACGCGATAGCGCTCAGGGCGTCGCTCTCAGATGGTTCTGCTTGGCGGATGTGCATGGGCTGCTCAATGGCGGAGTTGGCGACAGGCTTTGCTCCTGCCCGGACCCCTGCCTACGCGTGTCGGTCGAGCCTCCGAACGCGGACTACGGTGGCTGGCAAGGCTAGGATCTCTGGGTCTCCGGTGATGACGGGCGCCTTCTCCTCCCGGCCCGCGGCCACTGCGAACGCGTCGGCGTATGAGAGAGGGTGCGCCCAGGAATCAACGACCGCGACGCTGCCAGCGCTCATCGGCCTCGATTTCGGCTTGGTGCTCGGCTTCGAGATCCGCGAGAGGGTCCCGCGGGAGATCCTTCAGGCAGCCATAGAGAGAGTCGATCGGATCCTCGGCCTCGAGCAGCGTCAAGCGCACTGCACCATCGACCATGATCTCGACACCGAGCTGAGTGCCCGTTGCCCACCGGAGCTGCTCACGCACCGGCTTGGGGATGACCACCTGACCCTTGCTGGTCACACGCGTTGCGGACTTCATGAGGAGCATCTTACCAAGGACGTAAGACCATGTCCAAGGCCCGGCCTCCAGCAGGCTCGCCTCGGGCCTTGTTCAGAGTACCTCATCGCACTCCCGGCAGGTGAGGACGTAGGAGTGCTCCTGCCCGAGGGGCCTCTCGAACAGGGCGAGGGCATGCCGGAAGAGAACCTGTAGCTGTCGCCAGAGGACCGGCGATCTCACCTGAAATCTTCCTGCGCGCGCGGGCTGATGTCGGTGAAACCCTCCGGGCCGATGCAAAAACCCTCGGCGGCGGCGCGGTGCCAGTCGACCTGGACGATGCGCTCGAGCCGCAGCCACGCTGCTTCGCCTGGCGCGGGCCGATCCGTCATCCATCGGCCGGATTGCCAACGCATGAAGTGCAGATAGAGGAACTCCCGCTCGCCGTCGCGTTCGTTGGTCAGGCGACCGCGCTGCCAAAACCACTGCTGCGGATACTTCATGGTGCCGTCGTGCCATCCGCGCGGGCTCAAAACCGTGCTGTAGCGCTCGACGAACAGCAGGCCGTGAGAATCGTGCGGGCCGGCTGCGGGCGGAGAGAACACGTCGCTGAAATCCCCTTCGTCCATGTTGGCGTACTGCGGCTGTTCGAGCAATGTCCGATAGCTGGGAATGCGTTCGAAGGCATGCCGGAAGTCCCGCGTATTGCGCAGGACGGCGAAATGCCCCGACAGCCGCTCCGGATGCGTCGACAAGACGTTGCATCGCGCGAGCACGTCGTCCGTATAGAAGTTGCCAATGTTTCCGTAGATGACGTCGACGTCACCATAACCGAAAAAGGGAAAGCCGGCGACGTCCCGCTCATGAATGTACGCGAGACACGGCCTGAGATCGCAGAGCTTGTAGGGAGCGGGCGGATCGAATGCGATGCCGAGACGTTCGCGCACCAGCGCCTTGTAGTCGTCGAAGCTCAAATGGACATAGTCGACGTTGTCGGCCTGGTTCTCCGGCTCGCCGCAGTCCGTATAGAACCGCCAGCGCACGCCTGGATTCCACCGGCAGCTCTCAACGAACAGATTCATCCATTCGGGCCATCTCCCGAAATAAGGAACGAGCATGATCAGCCACGGGTTCATCTCGAAAGCTCTTCGATCGTGATCCCAAGCTTAAGACGAGTTGCTAGAGTAGTCAATGAGGTCCTGCGACAGGCCAAGGCGCCGGCGCAGCTCGCCTACGTAGACGTTGACGTCCAGATCGAGGATCTCCACGCCGCACTGGCGCCAGTAGTCGATCCCCTGCGTCTTGTTGAGGGCGACCGTCCAGGACCTCGGCCCCGGGTGATCCTTGTGGGCGAATCGGACGAGCGACTCGACGTCGGCCACCGCCAGACCATGCCCAAGGAAGAGCAGCGGCTGGCTCGACAACTTGTGCCGGACCACGGTGGGGAGCACCGCGGGGATACGCGCGGCCAAGTCCCAATAGTCGATCCGCGTGGTGACGTAGCTCTCCGGAATCCGCCCGCTGCCGTCGAAGCCGCCGTTCAGCTTCACGACAATGAATCCGTCGGAAAGCTTGCCGAGGTTGTCCGGCCGCTCGATGATCCGCAGGCGATCGTTCACATCACGATGATAGAAAAGCCCGCGATCGGGGCCGTCCGCCTGGTAGGAGAGCAGGTGGAAGGGGAGGCCGGCCTCTTCCAGCCGAGCTTCCAGGACATCGTCATAGTTGGTCGTTACGATGAGCGGAAACGGCAGGCGCTTCCCGCCGTCGGCTCTGGGCTGGGTCCACGCCGCGAACAGCTCGTGCGTGTCGCGCGGCGGAAGGGGCGTGCTGGCGAACAGTTTGCGAATCTGCCCATAAAGCTCCTCCCGGCCGTGGCGGTCCGCAATGTACTGGGCTACCGCGAAGCGCTCCTCCTGCAGGGCTTCGCACTCGAAGACACGCGCCAGCTCTTCGTAGAATTCTTGCGCCATGAGCCGCGTCGGCGCATGGATCGCGGAACCCAGAAAAAAGGTGAGCCGGCCATCCTCGATGAGCCGGGTCACGCGGTCCAGGTGCGCGCGGCTCGGCTTGGCATTGCTCTGTGGAGGCGCGACGGAGCCGGAGCCGGAGACGGCTGTGGCGATCGGCCGAGCGTACCTGGCCTTGTCGGCCGTCCGCACGGAGATGCGCTCAACGATGCGCTTGACGAGACCTTCGACCAGCGGTGCATGCTTCTCGGGACTCTCGGCGTAGTACCAGAGAGGCAGGACGCCCAGGCTCCTCAGGTGCTTCTCCTTCTTATCGAAATCCGCCGCCTCCTTAGGCACCGCCAGGATCGCGAAATGGTGGATGCCGGCGCAATCATTGTGGACCTGCTCCAGCACCTCGACCGTGCGGTCCGGCCCTAGGCTGGCGCCGATGAACAGGAGGGAGCGGCTCGAAAACAGCAGGCGTTCCGCTCGTTCGAGCAGCTCCCGCTTCCTCTCGGGCTGCGCGTCCCCATAGTTGGCGTCGTAATCCGACTTGGCGAAGGTGCGGCCGACGCGGTCCTGCCAGTCACCGTGCAACTTGATGAGAACCCGGCGATGGCCGTGCAGAGCGTCGACGATCAGATCGGGCCGCGGGCCGGAGATCACCGACTCGAAAGGCGTTCCGTGCGCCGCGAAGGCGCGTTCGAGGACCCGGTCGAAATTGGTCGTCACCACCGGGCCGCTCGCAAGCAGCGGCAGCAGCGCCACGCCATGAATCCGCCTGCTGCCTGCTCCAGGACGGCCGGCTGGTGGCCGCGGCCGAGGAGGAGCGGTTCACGCGGGTGACGCACGATCCGCGGCTACCGGTGCATGCGTTCCGCTTCTGCCTCCAGGCCGGGGGGATCGGGATCGACGAGATCGACGTCCTCGCGTATTACGAGGACCCGGTGCTCAAGCTGTCCCGGCATCTGTGGTCAGGCGTTCCGGCAGGGGCTGCGGAGGATCTGGCGTGGATCGATCCGGGACAGCCGGAGCGGGCGATTCGGGAGGGGCTGAGCTACAAGGGAGTGGAGAGGTCTCTCTGAAGCGCCTTCAGGAGTATCATTGTCCTTGGGAGGATGCGATGACCCGATTCAGTGTCACAGAAGCGCAACAGAATTTCACGGATCTAGTTGAGAGGGTCGTTCAGGAGGGGGAGACCATCCTCCTGCTGAACGAAGGTAAGCTCGTTGCCAAGCTCGTCCCCGCAGGCTTGGACGAACAGGCCGGACACTTGGCGAACGTCCAGGGCTGGCTCGAGGACGACGACCCCTTCTTCTCCGCAATCGAGGACATCGTAGAATCCCGCCACCAGCACCTCCCGCGGGTCTGAGAGCTGGTGGGAATAGCAGTCTCGGCAAAGGCTGCGGCCCTCAGCATGAACGTCCTCGGCCTTTCCGCCTTCTTCCACGAGTCCGCCTGCTGTCTGCTCCAGGACGGCCGGCTGGTCGCCGCGGCGGAGGAGGAGCGGTTCACGCGCGTGAAGCAC
>Ga0126309_10000576_pt1 | contig 12326 bp, 6 predicted proteins | sample Plot56_FD_92541 | JGI IMG/M metagenome (GOLD analysis project Ga0126309, IMG submission 92541) | Serpentine soil microbial communities from UC McLaughlin Reserve, CA, USA - Plot56 | ecosystem: Environmental > Terrestrial > Soil > Grasslands | place: USA: UC McLaughlin Reserve, Lake County...
ACTCGGTGGGCCGGCTCGGCGCTCTGGCCCGCGCGCTCCCCCGGTCGCAGACCGTGCTCCTCGTACGCCACCCGTGCGGCCAGATCGCCTCCATCCTCCGCGGCCACGCGGCCGGCAAGTTCTCGCATGCGCTGCCGAGCGAGCAGTACCGCGTGCTCGAGGTGCTGATGAGCACGGACCAGGCGCGCGCGCATGGGCTGACCCTCGCCGGCTTGCGGGAGCTGCAGCCGGTCGAGCGGATGGCCTGGCGCTGGGTGCTCTTCCTGGAGAAGGCGCTCGAAGAAGGCGCCGGGCTCGCCGCCGCCTGCAGGGTGGTGCGCTACGAGGATCTCTGCGCCCATCCCCTGGAGCAGGCCCGCGAGCTCTTCGCCTTCGCGGGTCTCGACTGGCACCCGCAGACCGAGCGTTTCCTGCATGACAGCACGAAAAGCGACGGCGCGGAGTACTTCGGCGTCCGCAAAGACCCTCAGCGCTCCGCGAGCAAGTGGCAAGACGAGCTGTCGGAGGAGGACGTGCAGCGCATCCTCGCCATCATCCAGGGGAGCCCCGCCGGCCGCCTGGTCCTGGGTGACGAGGAGGCGCAACACCAGGACGCCGCGGGGTGACCTCAACCCGGCACGCGTCTCGCATTATGGCTATGCGTCGGCACCGCCGATTCCCGGGAGGATCCTGACCATGGCCACCGAGCTCCGCACGCCGCACCTGCTGCATGTGGTTCCGACCTTCGTCCCGGCCGGACTGGAGATGCGGACAGTTCACCTGATCGCCGGCTTCGGCAGCGAGCTCCGCCACTCGATCCTGTCCATGGACGGCCGCACCGATGCCGCGGACCGGCTGCCGCCGGGCGCGCCGGTCCGGTTCCTCCCCAGCCCTCCCAAGGCCGGCTCGCTGCGCACCTCGGTCCGTCTGCGCCAGATCCTTCAAGAGGAGACGCCCGATTTGGTGCTGACCTACAACTGGGGGGCCTTCGATGCGATCTTCGCCGCACGGAGCCTCGGCTTTCACCGGGTGATCCACCACGAGGACGGCTTCAACGTCGACGAAGCGCACTCCCTCAAGCAGCGCCGGGTGCTCGCCCGCCGCGCCATGCTGCCGTGGGTTCCCCGGGTCGTCGTCCCTTCGCAAGGGCTCTTCAACATGGCCACGCAGCTCTGGAAAGTGCCGGCCGACCAGGTCCGCCTGATCCGCAACGGCATCCGTCTCGACGTCTTCAACCGCTCCAACGGCGGCCCCGCGCTGCGCCGGGAGCTGGAGATTCCGGAAGACGCTCTCGTGGTCGGCGCGGTCGGCCACCTGCGGCCTGAGAAGAACTTTCTCCGTCTGCTGGAGGCCTGCGCCGCGTTCCCGGCCGGGCTGCGGGTCCACGTGCTGCTCGTGGGCGACGGGGACGAGCGCGCCCGCCTCGAACAGCGCGCCGCCCGGCCCGATCTCGCCGGCCGCGTCCATTTCGCCGGCTACCGGTCCGATCCGCACCGCTTCTTCCGCGCCATGGACGTGTTCGCCATCACCTCCGACACCGAGCAGATGCCCGTCTGCCTGCTGGAGGCCATGGCCTCCCATCTTCCTGTCGTCTCGACCGACGTGGGGGACATCCGGGCCGTTCTCCCGGCCGAGCAGGAGCCTTGGCTGGTCCCGTTGGACGGCGATGCCACCGCGGTGAGCTTCGCGCGGCGGCTGGGCGATCTCGCCAACGGTCCGGCCCTGCGGCAGCGGCTCGGCGAGCTCAACCGGCGGCAGGCCGAGGAGCGCTTCTCCTTCGAGACGATGCTCGCCGCCTACCGCGAGATCTACCACGAGGTTCTGTGCCTCCCCGAGAGGCCTGTCCTGCCGGCCGAGGGCGAAGCCGTAGAGGTGTGGTAAAATGGCATCGCCTTGAGCCAAGACCCTCCGCGATCTTCCGTTTTCTCGTTCCCAGGTTCCCGCAGGCACCCCCCGGTGGATGTCCGGGATGAGGTTTTTTCATGAGCCCGTTCCTCGCCGCCGCCACGGTCCCCGGCGGTCCCGTCCAGATCGACCCCTGGCTGGGACTGTTCCTGGCGATCCTCCTGGTGGCGCTCAACGGGTTCTTCGTCGCCGCAGAGTTCGCGCTCGTCAAAGTCCGCCCGACCCAGATCGAGCCCTACGTCCAGGAGGGGCTGCGCCGCGCCAAGAAGGCCCGGCACATGGTCCGTCACCTGGACTCGTATCTGTCGGCCACCCAGCTCGGCATCACCCTCGCCAGCCTGGCCCTCGGCTGGATCGGCGAGCCGGCCTTCGCCTGGATCATCGGGCCCGTGGTCCATCCGTTCGTGGGGGACAACGCGGCGCTCCTCCACTCGATCAGCCTGACGGTCTCGTTCCTGGTCATCACCATCCTGCACATCGTGCTCGGCGAGCTGGCCCCGAAATCGATCGCCATCCGCAAGGCCGAGGGGACGGTCCTCGCGGTCTCGCTGCCGCTTTTCGTCTTCTTCAAGATCACCTATCCGGCCATCTGGCTGCTCAACCATGCGGCCAACTTCCTGCTCAAGCTGGTGGGGATCGCGCCAGTGACCGAAGGGGAGCTGGCCCATGACGAAGAAGAGCTCCGCCTGCTCCTGGCCTCCAGCCATTCCAGCGGCGTCTCCAAGCAGACGCGCGAGCTGCTGGACAACATCTTTGAGCTGAAGCACCGGGTGGCGCGGCAGATCATGGTGCCGCGGCAGGACGTGATCTATCTCTCGACCACGCGGACCATGGCGGAGAACATGCGGACCGCCCGCCGTAGCGGCCACACGCGCTTCCCGCTCTGCGAAGGGGATCTGGACCACGTCATCGGCCTGATCCACATCAAGGATCTGTTCCGCAAGGAGCGCCCGATCTCGACGCTGCGCGAGGTGGCGCGCGAGATCGCGTTCGTCCCCGAGACCCTGGAGCTCGACCGCCTGCTCAAGAGGATGCGCACCGAGCGCTTCCACCTGGCTGCCATCATCGACGAGTACGGCGGCATCTCGGGGGTGGTGACCCTGGAAGACGTCATCGAGGAGATCGTCGGGCAGATCCAGGACGAGTTCGACGTCGAGAAGCCCGAGATCCGGATCGAGGACGACGGCGCCTACGTCGTCTCCGGCGGCATGCTGGTCGAGGACCTGGAGGACGAGCTCGACATCGAGCTCAGCGACCGCGACGAGGACACCATCGGCGGCGTCGTCCTCTCGGAGCTCGGCCGGACCCCCGAGGTGGGCGACCGGATCGAGCTCGGCCCGGTCGCGCTGGAGGTCCTCGACGTGGACAACAACCGCATCAAGGACCTCCGCCTCACGATGCTGAAGCCGGCGACCGTGCCGCCGGAAGGGGGGTAGCCGGCCTCCCAACGGTCAGGGTTCCGGCGCCAGCCGGACCGCGTCGAGAATGCTGCGGAGGGTCGGCTCGCTCTCCGGCCAGCTCTCCAGGGCGGCCATACCGGTCCCGAAGATCAGGGTGGAGCCGCGCTGGTACAGCCGCACAAGGCCGCGCAGACGGACCTCGCTGCCGACCTCGAACAGCCCTTCGTAAGCTCTGCCGTTCGGGGTGTCGATCACCTGGCCCGCGAGCTTCTTGTAGGCGGGAAGCGTCGAGCTGAAACCCGCCTCGAACAGAGGGACGATCTCTTCGATCGTTCCCGTGACCACGGGAACGGCCTGCTGGCCGAAACCGACCCAGGACGCGCGGTCCGCGGCGTTGGCCATGAAGACGACGCCCGGCGACGGCGACTCGCGCAGCGTCCAGCCGGCGGCCGCCGCCGCTTCCGGCAGGCGGAGCGAGAAGCTCGGGCTCGTGTAGGAGCGGGCCTCCGCATCGATGGTCCCTTTCTCCACGGGAGATCCGTTGCCCGTCATCTCGCCGAACCGCTTCTGGACCTCGGGACTGTCGAGCAGCTTTCGCAGCTTCTCGGGATCGGCCCCCGCCCGGTCCTGCTCCCCGATGCCCAGAGCGGCGAGATCGATCACCTGGTTCGCCGGGGGTCGCGCCGGCGCGATGGCCAGGCGTTCGCTCAGCGTCCCGGCCTGTTCCGGAGCGACCTCGCCCCGCAGCACGAGGACCCGCAGCGTCGCCGGCCGCTCCGTCCGCCACCCCGCGCCGAGCTGCTGCATCGCGGCGGCGAACTCCGCGGCATCCTCCGCAGTGTCCCACTCAGTGATCCAGGCGAGCAGCCTCCGGCCGTCCTTCTCGCCGCCCGTCTGATAGACGGCGAAGCGATCTCCTCCCCAGCCGGCGGCAGCGGCCTCGGCCCGCGCCTCGTCCTTCAGGCTCTCGCGCAGCAGGATACGGATCGCCAGCTCCCCCATCTCCCCTTCGGCGGCCTTGGCATACCCGGGGAGCGCACCCGCGAGATCGGGCCACTCCACGGCGACCGGATCATCGCGCCGGCCATGCCACTTCTCGGGATGGAGGATCTGCTCCGACGAGCGCGGCGGATCATTGCGGAACGCATGGTCGAGCAGCTTCTGCCCGCCTTTCTGGCGGACGCTGATACAGAAGAGGTTCCCCTGAACGTAGCTGAAGAGAAGGGTTTCGCGGATGTACGGCGGCGCCGCGGCGAGCTCCTTGGAGCCCGGCACGTCGGGCGCCCCGGTCATCCATTTTTCGGAACCCTCCATCGCCAGCTGGAGAAGCTTCCCCGCCCCCGGAAGCTCCTCGATGGGCACCGCCAGGAACGCGTCCATCATGGTCAGCGTGGCGTCGCCCTCGACCAGCGCCTGCCTGGCGGTCGCCGCGTCGGACATCGGAGCGGTCTTCGTGAACGCCGTGAGATCGAAGTGCTGGTCCTGCAGCGCGTGCGTCAGCTCGTGGACGAGCACCATGTCCTCGGCGCGCTGCGGGTCCAACCCGATCTCCGCCTCGCGTCCTCCCAGCACACCGCCCTCGCGGCGGATCAGGCTCAGGGCCTTCGTCTCCGGATCGTAGTAGCCGGCGATCTCCTGGGTCAGCAGCCCGGGGAGAAAGACCGCGAGATCCAGGTTCTCGGGGATCAGCCCGAACGTCTTCAAGGCGATCTCCATGGAGCGCAGCACGCCGGACGGCATTTCCTCGTGGAAGGACTCGACGACGGCCCCGGCGAGCTCCTTCTCGGCCAGCGTCCTGGAATCGATGCGCCGCTTCGCGCGCAACCCGCGCCAGGTCTCCGCCTGATGCAGCAGCTCGTGCATGCGGCGCTCCTGCTCCCAGGCATTGTCGTCGGCCGGCGGCTCGGATTTGATCGGCGGCGGCGTCTGCGCGGCAAGCGGGAGGGAGGAGCACAGCAGGACGAAGGCCGCGGTCCGGCGAAGCAGGCGGCCCCAGGGGCTGATGAGAGACGTCATTCATCCTCCTCGTGACACATCCGGTCGATCGCCACCGCGCAGGCCAGGATCAGGGCGTGGTCCTCGCCCTCCGCGACCTCCACTCCGTAAGTGTCCCGGATCGAAAACCATTTCTTGCTGACGCTCGCCACCTCCCGGCTGTTGCGGGTGAAGGTGTACTCGTGGTCGAGCAGGTCGCCGCGCGCCTCCAGCTCGTCGCCGCCCGCATCGACGCGGAACTTGCAGTGCAGAGGCGAGAAGAGGGACTTGTGGATCGAGACGTCCGGTTGGCCCTCGCGCTCGATCTCGTAGGTCTTCCCGATCGAGAGGAGCTTCTTGTGGATGTTCGCGAGGCGGTTCCCCGCCGCGTCTTCGAGCACCAGGGCATCGCGGACGGTCAGGACCTTCCCGTCCACGCGAAAGGCTTCGCGGCCGCTCTCGTCGCGGATCACGTAGTCGTCTCCGAAGCTGACCAGCTTCTCTTGCATCACGTATCTCATCGCGGGCCTCCTTCTCTGCGTCACGTTCCCGGAAGAGCGGATCGTGGGATGATCCCTCCGGGGCCAGTATACGAGGAGGGAGCCATGGCCGCCGATTTCCAGACCCGGACGCTCGTGACCAATGGCATCCGCCTGCACGTGGTCGAGGCCGGCCCGGAGGATGGTCCTCTCGTCCTCCTGCTGCACGGCTTCCCCGAATTCTGGTACGGCTGGCACCGGCAGATCGCGCCTCTGGCCGCGGCCGGCTTCCGCGTCGTGGTGCCGGATCAGCGGGGCTACAACCTGAGCGACAAGCCCAAGGGGATCCAGGCCTACAACCTGGACGACCTCGCGCTGGACGTGGTGGGCCTGATCGACGCCCTGGGCCGCGAGAAGGCGCACGTGGCCGGCCATGATTGGGGCGGCGCGGTCGCCTGGTGGCTGGGGATGAAGCACGCGGAGCGGCTCGACCGGCTGGCGCTGCTCAACATTCCGCATCCGCTGGTTTTCGAGCGGATCTTGTGGAGGAGCTTGAGGCAGCAGCGGAAGAGCTCCTACATGCTCTTCTTCCAACTCCCCTGGCTCCCCGAGCACGCGCTGCGGCGCAACAGCTTCTCCCTGCTCGTCCGCACTCTGCAACGGACCAGCCGGCCGGGCACCTTCGGCGAGGAGGACCTGGCGCTCTACCGCGCGGCCTGGACGCGGCCCGGAGCGCTCACCGGCATGCTCCACTGGTACCGCGCCGCTCTGCGCGCCCGGCGCTCCGATCCGGCGAGCCAGCGAGTCCCCGTCCCCACTCTCCTCCTCTGGGGAACGAAAGACCTGGTCCTCGGCCGCGAGCTGGTGCCGCCGAGCCTCGCGCTCTGCGATCAGGGGAGAGCCGTCTATTGCGAGGAAGCGACCCACTGGGTGGCCCATGAGGAGCCGGAGGAAGTGAGCCGGCTGCTCGTCGAGCACTTCCAGACGGGCACCAAGGAGAAACCATCTTGAAGACTTCTCTGCAGCGACTTCTGCCCGGGATGGCCCTGGCCTCCCTTGCCGTCTTTCCCGCCTGCGGGCAGAGCGCTCCGCCACGATCGGCCCAGGCCGCCCCGAGCCCGGCACAACCGGCATCGCCGACCCTCACCGTGCGTCCGCCGATGCTGATCAACGGGATCGCCGCGAGCGGCGACCAGATCGTCTTCGCGTTCGCCGGCGACCTCTGGCGGGTTGGCCGCGCGGGGGGCGAGGCCCGCCGGATCGCGGAGCTGCCGGGCGAGGAGGACTCTCCCGCGTTCTCGCCGGATGGCTCTTGGCTCGCCTTCAGCCGGAATACCGGGGGCGGCGGCGACGTGTGGGTGATGCCGGCGGCCGGCGGCGAGTCCCGGCGCCTCACCTGGCACCCCAAGGAGGATCGGGTGCGCGGCTGGTCTCCGGATGGCATGAAGATCCTGTTCACCACGAACCGCGACGGCGATGGGGTCTGGCGGCTGTATACGCTCGCCCTCGACGGGACGATCCCGGAAGCGCTCCCCTTTCCCGAGGGCCGGCAGGGTGCGTTCTCGCCGGACGGCTCGCTGCTGGCCGTAGTGCCGTACAGCGGCTCGCCGGTGAGCTGGCGTCATTACCGCGGCGGCTCCGTCAGTCCCCTCTGGCTCGCCCGGCTGGCGGATGGTAAGGTCGACACGGTCGAGAGGTATCCCGATCTGACGAGCCCGGAGGCAAACAATCACTCCCCGGTCTGGCTCGGGGGCACCCTCTACTTCATCTCCGACCGCACCGGAACGCCCAATCTCTTCTCCTACGATTCGCGGAGCGGCAGGACGGAGCAGCTCACCCGCTATCCCAAGCACGGCATCCTGTTCTCCTCGGCGGCACCGGACGCGATTGTCTTCGTCGCCGACGGACAAATCCACTTCTGGGACCCAGTCCGGCGCGAGGACCGGACGGTGGACGTCCACCTGACACTGCCCGCCCCCCAGCGCGCCGTCCGCGCCGTGCCGGCCTCGCGGTTCCTCGAACAGGCGGCGCTCACGCCGCGCGGCGACCGGCTGATCGCGACTGCCCGCGGCGAGGTCCTGTCGCTCGATCCGCGGTCCGGACAGGCGGAGAATCTCACCCGGACACCGGGTGTCGCCGAGCGCTCGGCCGTCCCTTCGCCGGACGGCCGATGGATCGCTTATTTCTCCGACGCGTCCGGAGAGTACGAGCTGCACGTGCGTCCGGCGGCGGGAGCGGGGGAGGTGCGGCGGCTCGCGGTCGAGGAGCACCCGTCGTTCTACCGCGAGCTGACCTGGTCGCCGGACGGCCGGCGCCTCGCGTTCTCGGACAAGCGGCTCTCATTGTGGGTGGCCGATCTCGAGCCTGGCACGATACGGAAGATCGCGACCTCTCGCCAGAGCGGCCAGGACGTCTACGTCCCCGCCTGGTCCCCCGACGGCCGCTGGCTCGCCTTTGCCCAGATCCTGCCCCGCCGCATCCGCACCGTTTTTCTCTGGGATGCAGAGGACGGCCGCGTGCACCAGGTGACGGACGGCAAGACCGAGTCCGACCTGCCGGCGTTCGACCGCTCCGGCCGGTATCTCTTCTTCACGGCCAGCAACAACGCGCGCACGGCCTCGGCGGGCTGGGGAGTGATGTCGAGCGTCCTGGCCCGCCCGTTGGTCACCTCCCGTCTCCAGGCCCTGGTGCTGCGGCAGGGAGATCCCCCGCCGCTCCTGCCGATCCTCGACAAGCCGCACCCGGAGGCACGGTGGGAGCCCGCGGCCGGGGCCGTCCGGATCGACCTCGACGGGATGGCGCGCCGCATCGTTCCCGTCGCGGACGACTCGCGGGACTTCGTGGGTCTCGCAGCCGGGCCTCCCGGCGTGCTCTTCGCACAGGTGCAGGAGTGGCAGGCCAGCCCAGCGGCCGGCGATCCGGCCCTGGTGCTCTATCGCTATGCGCTGAATGTGTTGAGCGAGGGTGCGGAGCCCGAGAAGATCGCCACGGACGTGCGGGATTTCACCGTATCCGCCGATGGCGGCACCCTTCTCTATCGCACGGGCGAAGGGAGCGGCGCCTCGCTGACCCTGGCGCCTTCTCTCGCCCCGGCAGACGCCGAGCGCAAGCCGCTGGACCTTGCCGGGGTCCGGATCGAGATAGATCCGGCCGCCGAGTGGCAGCAGATCTACCGGGAGTCCTGGCGCATCGCCCGCGACTGGTTCTACGACCCCGGCCATCACGGCCAGGATCTGGCGGATCTCGAGCGGCATTTCGCCGCCTATCTGCCGGGCGTCGCCCGCCGGGATGATCTCAACAGTCTGCTCATCCGGATGCTGGGCTACCTCTCGATCTCGCATCTGGTCGTGGCCGGCGGTGACGTCCCGCCTCCCGCCGGCAAGCCCGAAGGCGTCGGCCTGCTGGGCGCCGATTATGTGATCGATCAGGGGCGTTACCGCATTTCCCGGATCTACCGCTCCGGCCAACCCAGCTCCGGAAACCCTTTGCTGCGCGCCCCTCTCGATCAGCCCGGCGTCGACGTGCGCGAGGGGGACTACCTCCTGGCGGTGGACGGCGCGGAGATCCGGGCTGAGCGGAGCCTCGAAAGCTATTTCGTGGGCAAAGCGTCGAAACCAGTCGAGATCCGGATCGCCGCGGAACCGGACGGCCGCGAGGCCCGCACGGCCACGGTCGTCCCGCTCCCCGGCGAGAACACGTTGCGGCGCATGGACTGGGCGGAGCGCAACCGCCGCCGGGTCGAGGAGCTCTCGGGCGGCAGGCTCGCCTACGTCTACGTTCCCAATCATGGCGAGGATGGATACGAGGAGCTGCTGCGCGGAGTGCTGGGCAACCTCGATGCCGGCGGAGCGATCATCGACCAGCGCTGGAGCCCGGGCGGGATCGTTTTCGATGCGCCGGTCGAGCTGCTCCGGCGTCAGCCGATCTATGCCTACGCCTGGCGGGAGGGAGACGCCTTTCCCATGCCGACTAATTTCGTGACCGGCCCCAAGGTGTTGATCATCAATCGCCAGAACGGCTCGGCGGCCGAGACCTTCGCCCTGATGTGGAAGCTCACGGGCTTGGGCCCGATCGTCGGCACCCGCACGTTCGGCGGCGGCATCGGCGGCGCCCTCTACATCCCCGGCCTGCTCGACGGCGGCCAGATCACCATGCCCAACCGCGCCTCCTACGATCCAAACGGCGCCTGGGGAATCGAGAACGAAGGCGTCCATCCAGATATCGAGGTCGAGTGGGACCCCGAGTCCTGGCGCGCCGGCAAAGATCCGCAGCTCGAGGCGGCGGTGAAGGCCGCGCTGGCGGAGATCCCGAAGACGAAGCGGTGGGAGCCGAAGAAGCCGGCGTATCCGAGGTATCCGTAGATTCAACTCGCCACAATATTCACCAACCGCCCCGGCACCACGACGACCTTCCGGATCGTCAGCCCCTCGCTGAACCTCTGCGCGCCTTCGGTTGCCAGCGCCGCCTCCTTGAGCTGATCCTCGCCGAGGCCGACGGGCACGGTGACGCGGTCGCGCAGCTTGCCGTTGACCTGGACGACGAGGGTGATCTCTTCGTTGCGGGCGGCTTCTTCATCCACCTCCGGCCAGGGCTGGACGTGGATCGAGTCCTCGTGGCCGAGCTCGTGCCAGAGCTCGTCGGCGAGGTGCGGCGCCACCGGGGCGAGCATGCGGACGTAGACGTCCTTGGCTTCGTCCAGGGCCGGCGTGCCGGCGACCTGCGGACGGAGCGCGATGATCTCGTTCATGAGCTCCATGAGCGAGGCGACGATGGTGTTGAACTGGAAGGCCTCGAAATCAGTGGTGACCCGCCGCAGGGTCTGGTGGAGCTTGCGGCGCAGCCTGGTGACGATCTCGGGGCCTGCCTCGCCCGTTCCTTCGGCCGGCTCCATGTACAGGGTCCAGACCCGCCGCAGCCAGCGCGAGGTCCCCTCGATTCCCTGGCTGCTCCAGGGAGCGCCGTACTCCCAGCGGGCGAAAAACATCAGGTAGGCGCGCACGGTGTCGGTGCCGTAGCGGTCCACCAGCGCGTCGGGCGCCACGACGTTGCCGCGGCTCTTCGACATCTTCTCCGAGTCCTCGCCGAGGATGATCCCCTGATTGCGCAGCTGGGTCATCGGCTCGTTCCCTTGCACGATCCCCAGGTCGCGGCAGGCCTTGTGGAAGAACCGCGTGTAGATCAGGTGCATGGTGGAGTGCTCGCCGCCGCCGGTGTAGGTGTCGACCGGCATCCAGGCGCGGTACTCGGACGGATCGAACGGCCCCTGGTCGTAGTGCGGGCTCAGGTAGCGCAGGTGGTACCAGGACGAGCACATGAAGGTATCCATCGTGTCCGTCTCGCGCTCCGCCTCGCCGCCGCAGGTCGGGCAGGTCGTCCGGCGCCAGGTCGGGTGCAGCTTGAGCGGGCTCTCGCCCGTGGGCAGCCACTCGACGTCGTCGGGCAGCAGGACCGGCAGGTCGCCTTCCGGCACAGCCACCGGGCCATGCTGCGGGCAGTAGACGATCGGGATCGGCGCGCCCCAGTAGCGCTGCCGCGAGATGAGCCAGTCGCGCAGGCGATAGCTCACCGCCCGCTGGCCGAAACCGTTCGCTTCCAGATAGGCCGCAACTGTCTCGTAGGCCTCGTCGGCGGGAGTGCCGGAGAGCGGGCCGGAATTCTCCATGACTCCATCTTCGCTGGATGCCTGCTCCATCGTCTCGGCGGACAGGGCACCGGCGATCGGACGGATCACGGGACGAATCTCGATCCCATATGCGCGGGCAAACTCGAAATCCCGCTGGTCGTGGGCAGGCACGGCCATGATCGCGCCGGTGCCATAGCTCATCAAAACGTAATCGGCGATCCACACCGGCACCCGCTCGCCGTTGACCGGATTGATCGCAGATCCGCCGGTGAAAACGCCGGACTTCTCCCTGTCCGTGGCCTCGCGCTGAATGTCGGTCTGGCGGCCTGCCTTCTCGACGTAGGCCTCGACCTCGGCCCGCCGGTCATCCGTGGTCAGCTTCGCGACCAACGGATGCTCCGGCGCGAGGACCATGAACGTCACGCCCCAGAGCGTGTCTGGACGGGTGGTGAAAATCTCCAGAGGATCGCCCGCTTCGGAATGGAAGACCACGCGCGCGCCTTCCGAGCGGCCGATCCAATTCCTCTGCTTCGAGCGCACATCCTCGGGCCAGTCGATGCCGGAAAAGTCGAGCAGCTCATCCGCGTACTTCGTCGTGCGGAAAAACCACTGGGCGAGCTCCTTGCGGATCACCGGCGTGCCGCAGCGCTCGCAGCGGCGGTCGTCTCCGATCACCTGCTCGCGGGCGAGCGTCGTGTTGCAGCTCGGGCACCAGTCCACCGCGGCCTTCTTGCGATAGGCGAGGCCGCCCGAGAAAAGCTGCAGGAAAAACCACTGTGTCCAGCGGTAGTACTCGGGATCGCAGGAGACCGCCTCGCGGCGCCAATCGATCATGGTGCCCATGCGCTTGAGCTGGCCGCGCATGCGATCGATGTTGGCGTACGTCCATTTCTTGGGATGGATGTTGTTTTTGATCGCCGCGTTTTCGGCGGGCAGGCCGAAGGCGTCGAAGCCCATGGGGAACAT
>Ga0126309_10000577_pt1 | contig 12324 bp, 14 predicted proteins | sample Plot56_FD_92541 | JGI IMG/M metagenome (GOLD analysis project Ga0126309, IMG submission 92541) | Serpentine soil microbial communities from UC McLaughlin Reserve, CA, USA - Plot56 | ecosystem: Environmental > Terrestrial > Soil > Grasslands | place: USA: UC McLaughlin Reserve, Lake County...
ATGTATCTCACCCTTGCCAACCTCGAGATCCAGGCCCTTCACTATCTCCTGACCGTCGATCTCTACCTGAAGATTTTCTATCTCGAGCATCGAACCCCCGCCGTCCGGCGATGTAAAAACTTTGCTACAGCAAAGCTATTAAATCACAGCACCATGACCCTAACAACGTAAAGAGATCACGAGCAAGAACTCCTCCTGAAATCTACGAAACCCGTCTCTTTATGCGAAATCCGTGACCTGAGTCACACCGCTAGCATACCACTTGGGAGTCGTTGTCAACGTACCAGGCCAACATCCGCTTGTAACAGCGGAACGGCACAACGAACGCCCCTTATTGAGAAAGGTTCCCAATAATGCGGTGGGAGGCTGATGCTACTACGTAACGTGCGCGCCGGCCGAGCCTGGCGATGATCTCGCGGTCCAGCGCGTCTATGCCCCGGCGCATGTCCTCTATGCTCTGGCACTCCTCTGGCGACTTCACACCAGCGTTGCCTCGAGTATCTTCGCGTCCTCTGCGCTCATGGATGCATCGAGGTTGGCCTTGCGCGTCAGGTAGCCCAGTGCGTGGATCTTTCCATCCACCTGCAACGGGGCTACAGAAGAGAGCCAGCCGACTACATCCACCACGGGAACCACACCCGCCACCTTTCTCTCACCCTGGAGGATCTCGTCACCCTCCTCCGGTGGCTCCATTGAGCCGGGCTCCAGTTCGAAACGGTAGAGCTTCTTGTTCGGGCTGCCCCGGTAATGCATCCTCGCAACCGTCTCCTGGCCGGGGTAGCAACCCTTCCCGAAGCTGACAGCCCGCCTCAGAGAGCTCTCCGACTCGCCGGGGAAGTTATCCGGTGTGATGTCCGCCCCAAAACGGGGGACAGCGGCTTCGATACGTGTGGTCTCATAGGCGTCGCGTCCTGCGGACGCGGCGCCAGCACCGATCAAGTGCTCGCGGATGGTGCCAAGAGAGCTCGCCGGTCCGATGAGGTCGTAGCCCGGAATGGGAACCGCCACACCCACGAAGAGAACCGAAGCACCGCCGATCTCTGCCCTTATGGTCTCGTGTTCGGCGAGGTCAGGGTCTCCGAGTAACCCTGCGGCCCGCGGTCCGTAGAGGCCGAGCACCTCCCAGTCGGAGAGCGCTTCCAGTTTCACGCGGGAGAAGGGAGCGTAGCGGCCCAGGATCTCCTCCGCCGCCTCCACGCCTTCCGGTTCCGTATCGATGAGTGTCTCGTCGCCAGCTCTGACGACGCGGAGGTCCGTCTGGACCCTGCCCTTCCGATCGAGGAGCATGGCGTAGGTGCCACGATCTCCGTGTGTCGGCACGTCGTTCGTCAGGACGGCGTTGAGCATTCCGATAGGATCTTTCCCTGCGAGACGGAGGATCATTCTCTCCGAACGATCGACGACGGCGGCGCCTTCTCGCAGGGCGGTGTAGCCTCCGGGATCGTTTGGGTCGGCGTTGTTTTGGGGTACTTTCGAATACTTCATGAGGCTGATTCTAAAGCACGAGAGGAGTCTAGATGGTGAGACTGGTCGTTCTGGACGTGGACGGCACGCTGATGGACACGAACTATTTGCACACGGAGGCGTGGGCGCGGGCGTTCGAGGAGGTCGGCCATCGGGTACCGAGGGTCAGGCTCCACAAGGAGGTCGGGAAGGGCGCAGGGCTGTTGATCCACGAGTTCGTAGACGACGAGGAGACGGTGGAGAAGATCCAGAACCTCCACAGCGAGATCTACGAGGAGCTGCAAGAGTACGGCCACCCCCTGCCTGGGGCGAAGGAGTTGATCTCCTCCCTCAAGGAGCGCGGCTACGGGGTCTGGTTCGTCACCAGCGCCAAAGACGAGGAGCTGGAACACCACATGCAAGAGTTGGAAGCCGAGGATAGCGTGGACGGCGTCGTCAACTCCAGCGCCGTCGAGAACCCCAAGCCCGCCCCCGACATCTTCGAGGAGACCTTGCGAAGAGCAGGGGCGACTGCGGACGAGACCGTCGCCGTCGGTGACGCGGTGTGGGATATCGAGGCCGCCAGGGAAGCCGGCATACGTACCGTCGCCGTCCTCTCGGGCGGCGCCTTCCACAAGGAGGCCCTCGAAGAGGCCGGAGCTGTGGCCGTCTACGAAGACTGCGCCGCGCTCCTAAACTCCGAGTTCCCGGAGTAGCACCGGGCCCGCGTGAAAGCTGTGGGGTTTTGTACTAGAGTGCCACACGCAAGCTGGAAGAGGGTCTGGCTGGTAGGGTGCGTATCCGCAGGTTTGTCCTCCACCGATCAGGCTCAGGAAGAGAAAGGTGGGCGCAAAGAGCATGGCCCAAGGAACGGTAAAGTGGTTCAGCGACGATAAGGGCTACGGCTTCATCTCCCCCGACGACGGTAGCGAGGATCTCTTCGTCCACTACACGGGGATAGAGGGCAGCGGGTTCAAAACCCTCGAAGAAGGCGCCCACGTGACCTTCGAGACATCCCAGGGGAAGAAGGGACTGCAGGCGGTAAACGTAACGCCTGCCTGATAGCGGTTTGGAAGGGTTGACCCTTCCAAACCGCACTGGCCAGCATTTCAGCTAGTCAGCCGGTCAGCTACGTGTAAAGTGGAGAAACTCTTGTGCGCTCTAACGAATCCCAGAGGAGCACCTACTCATCGAGAGTCCTCTCCGACTGCGAGACCTGACAAGCTGACTAGCTGAAATGCTGCCCGCGGCCACCTTCGGCGGCCCTGCCGAAGGCGGCCCTGGCGTCCTCGTACACCTTGGGCAGTGGTATCCCGGTCTCCCCGGCGAGCCTCGCGGCGTCGGTGTACTCGGGGGCGACGACGAAGTCCTCCCCGTCGATGCTTCCCACCTTGACCAGGCATTTGCCGTAGGGAAGATCTACCTCGACGCGCCGCCGTTCTGCGACGGTGCGGCCTACCGCGTGGCGGCGCACGCCGAGGGTTCCTGTCTCCCGCATGAGGAGTCTGGCGAGGCGTTCGCGGTCGCCGGAAAGGGCCAGGGCGCACGCCTTGTAAGCGCCACGGCCACGTTTCATCACGATGGGTTCGAGCCAGGAGTCGAGGGCACCGGCCGCGAGGAGATGCTCCATTGCAGCCCCGAGAAGCTCGCCTGGGGCGTCGTCGACGTTGGCCTCGAGTAACTCGACGCCGCCCTCAGGACCTTCGAGTTCTCCCACAACGGCGCGCAGCACGTTCGGTGCGTTACGTAGATGCGCCCTCCCGGCGCCGTAGCCCGTGGCATAGAGGGTCATGGGCGGGGCCGCGTTCGTAAACTCACCGCCGGTGAAGGATCTCATGAGCGCGGCCCCGGTCGGGGTGGTCGTCTCGCTGGGCTCGTCGGTCCAGCGGACACACGAGCCCTCGAGGATCTCCAGCGTCGCCGGTCCGGGCACGGGGAGGGGGCCGTGGGCGGCATCGACGACACCCGTGCCCATGGGCAGAGGACCGCAGCTCACGGAGGCCGCATCGAGCAGTTCCAGCGCCACGCAACTACCGACTACGTCGACGATCGAGTCCACAGCCCCGACCTCGTGGAAGGTAACCTCTTCGGGGTCCTCGTCGTGGACGGCGCCTTCCGCGACGGCCAGAAGGCGGAAGGTCTCCAGTGCACGTGAGGAGGTCTGCTCCGGCAGTTTAGCTCCCTCTATCAAGGTACGGATGTCCCCGAATGTCCTGTGAGAGTGTTCGTCGGGGTATTCGACCTCTGCCCTGAGTGCGCCGACACCGTTCACCTCGACCCGCTCCGTAGACAGGTCGAACGGTACGCCAAGGCCGTGCAGGGAGGTTGTGATCTCAGGCAGTGACGCTCCCGCGGCGACGAGCGCGGCGAGGGTCATGTCGCCCGCCGCGCCACCCACGGGTTGGAAGTGAACGTGGGTCAAGACCGGTCACCTGGCTCTGTGGCGACCGGTCTGAGGTGGATAGGAGTATTCGGGGCTAGGGGAACCGCCCCTCTATTCCTCTCGTCCGTTGGAGATCTTGCGCACGGCCATCAGGGTGGCGGCCAGGCTGATGGCCAGCAGGATCAGGGGCCGCGGGTCGCTCTTCACGGCGTCTGTCAAGGGTGCCGGGTTCCTCTTCCTGCTTGCCTCCCCGATCATCTTCGTCTGGCGACTGGCCGAGTCCTTGAGGCTCTTGCCGAAGCGGATTACGGCGCCCCTGACGCGGTCTTTGACCTTCGTCGAGACCCGCTTCGCGATGACCGGTGGCTCGGTGTGCTTCTTGAGGTCCCGAACGTCCGGCGCCATGCGGCTCCGGATCTCGAACATCTCCCGTTCTATGCGCTCAGGTATCTCGCTCATTACCTCAACTGCCCCTTTATCCAATTGATGTTCTGCTGAAGGGTGAGGATCGTCCGGTGGGGCGTGGGATCCAACCTCCTCAGTATGCTGGCTCCGGCTCCGGCAAGTATCCCACCGACCAGCAGCAGTATACCACTGACGATCAAGGCCGAGACCCACAAAGAGAGGAAGACATTCAGTACGTAAATCCCGGTAAGAGAGAGGATTATGAGGAAGACGAACATGAAGACGCCGGCGGCCGCGAGAAGGCCCGATGCCAACCCGGCCCTCTTGCCTATGGGCGCCATCTCCGTCTTCGCCAACTCGATCTGCTTGTTGACGAGTTCCTGGAGCTGGGGCCTCAGGGCGTCGATGATCTCCTTGATGCTCCGGTCGGAAGGCTCGGGACCCTCCCTGAGCTCCCTGCCAAACTCTGCTACCCGCTCTCGCCCATCCATCCCCGCGCTCCTTTCCTCTGATCCTAGAACTACGAGTCCTTGCCTCTCTTTCGCTCTTAGTTACCCTCGCCTCGCCCTACATAATCCGGTAGACCTATCGGGAACAGCCATCCTTATCCTACACCAGATCCTAGTATCCAACATGTCATAAAGCACGCGAAGTGAATCGATGATGTAACATGAATACAGTTGTACAAAACCCGTCGCCTCTTGGCGAGATGGGGGTAGTAGTGAAGCTGCACGTGGCGCTAGGAATCTCCTCGGGGGACGTGACCGCCTTCGTCGGGGCGGGGGGCAAGTCCGGTGCGATCCTTGCCGTCTCCGGCGGGCTCACGGAAGAGGGTATGAAGGTCCTCGTGGCCCCGACGACGAAGATGTTGGTGAGCGAGGCCGACAGAATAGGCCCACTCGTCACCTCAAGAGACGTCGGCGACCTGCGTACAAAGAGCGAGAAAGCTCTCTCCGAAGCTCCCGCGGTGGTCGTAGGATCGGGGATGCTCTCCAAGAACAGGGTAGGCGGCGTCGACCCTGAGTGGGTAGGCGACCTCGCCGGGCTGGCCGACGTGGTCCTAGTCGAGGCTGATGGGTCGCGGCGGCGCCCGATCAAAGGCACCGCCGATCACGAGCCGGCCCTCCCTGACGCCACGACCCTGGTCGTCGCCGTCGGCAACGTCCACGCCCTCGGAACTCCCGTCGACGAAGAGCACGTTCATCGCCCCGCCATCTTCTCAGACCTCACTGGCATAGGTCAGGGCCAGAGCATAACCCCCAGAGCCTTCGCCCTGGCCGTGGCTCGGGGCTCGCTCGCCAGAGTCCCGCAAACGTCGAGGACCGCCGCCCTCATTACCGGCGTCGAACCGGGCCGCAGTATGTCCGACGCCTCCGTCATTACCCGTGAACTCTGGCGCCTCGGCGTCAGGGACGTCATCCTGGCCTCTCTACCCACAGAATCACCGGCCCGAGTCTGGATCCCCTAGCCTTCTTCCGCCAACCCGTTGGCTGCCTGATCTGAGGGCTTCCCGAGCAGGATGTAGACTCTGGCTTGCTTTGCGAGATCCGGCACGACAGGACGAAATACACAGCGAGACTGGCATTCCTAACTTCGATGGACGCTTCGCGCCGAGCCCCACGGGCCCGCTCCACCTCGGAAACCTGCGGACCGCTCTCCTGGCCTGGCTGTTCGCGCGTTCGGCAGGGGCGCGATTCCTGATGCGCGTGGAGGACCTCGACCGCTCGCGGGTACGTCCGGGACTCGAGGAGGCGCAGCTCTCCGATCTCAGAACCCTCGGACTCGACTGGGATGGGCCCATCTTGCGCCAGTCGGAGCGAATGGAAGTGTACGAGGAGGCCGTAGCCGGGCTCGAGGCCGACGGGCTACTCTATCCCTGCTACTGTACGCGGGCGGAGATCCGGGCCGCAGCATCCGCGCCGCACGGCATCTCCGCCGTCGACCGTTATCCTGGAACCTGCCGTGAACTGACCACGGAGCAGCGCGCAGAGCGCGAGGCTTCCGGACGCCCGCCGGCGCTGCGGGTGCGTTCTGAGGGCGTTCGGGTAGCCTTCGAGGACCGGCTCCTCGGCCGTTTCGAGGAAGAGGTGGACGACTTCGTGGTGCGCCGCAACGACGGCACGCCTGCGTACCAGCTCGCCGTCGTGGTGGACGATGCAGCGCAGGGGATAGGTGAGGTGGTGAGGGGTGCGGATCTCGCGGACTCGACCCCGCGCCAGATCCTGCTGGCACGACTGCTCGGCCTGCCCGAACCCCGATACGCCCACGTCCCTCTCGTACTCGGCCCGGACGGACGGCGTCTCGCCAAGCGCCACGGCGACGTCACGCTCTCGGACCGGAACGAGGGGCCGGACGAGGTCCGCGCCTGGATAGCCCGCTCGCTCGGTCTTGCCGAGGCCGGAGAAGCACCGTCCCTGGACGACCTCATCGCCCGCCTGGACCCGGAACGTCTGCCGCGCGAGCCGACCGTCTGGTCGCCCGAAACCGCGGTATGAGGCGCGCTCTATGGTACCTTTCCTGTGCAGCGCCACGGCGGTGTCAGCCCCTCGGCAAACAAAAAGCTGACCGGCTGAAATGCTGGCCAGCTGACCAGCGTGGATTGGAAGGTTCCTCTTCCAATCCACTACGAGAGGAGACTTTGTGGACGTGTCTCAGAGATTTGGAGGGTTGCAGGCAGAGGTCGAAGAGAAATTCGGCGAGAAGATCGTCGCGCTGCGCCGCGACATCCACCGCGAGCCCGAGCTGGGTTTCGATACGGAGAAGACCGCCGAGAAGGTACTCGGGGCCCTCGAGGGTCTTCCGCTCGACTTAGAGACGGGTGTCGCGCAAAACGGTATCGTCGCCACGCTCCGGGGAGAGGGTGAAGGACCCACGGTGGGGCTGAGGGCCGACATGGACGCCCTCCCTATAGAGGAGGAGACGGGCCTTCCTTTCGCCTCGGAGATAGAAGGCAGGATGCACGCCTGCGGCCACGACGGGCACACCAGCATGCTCGTCGGCGCGGCCCACGCGCTTTCGGGGATGAGGGATCGACTAGGCGGCACCGTAAAGTTTGTCTTCCAGCCGGCGGAGGAAGGCGGGGGTGGTGGGGGAGTGATGGTGGATGAGGGGGTGGCAGACGATCTCTCTTCCATCTTTGCCCTGCACGTGTGGCCGGGGTTGCCGTTCGGAAAGGTGGCGACGAAGGCCGGTCCGATCATGGCCGCGGCGGATGCTTTCGAGATGGAGATAAGGGGCTCGGGCGGGCACGGCGCGATGCCCCACCTGGCCGCCGACGCCGTGGTCATCGCGGCACAGGTCGTTACGGCGTTGCAGACCGTCGTCTCCAGGGAGGTCGACCCGGTCGAGCCTGCGGTCCTTACCGTAGGGGAGATCGGCGCCGGAACCGCCTTCAATATCATTCCGGAGAAGGCCCGCCTCGGGGGAACGGTCCGTACCCTGAACCCGGACCTCCGCGAGAGGATGCCAGGGCGTATGGAAGCCGTAGCCAGCGGCGTCGCGAAGGGGATGCGCGGCGATGCGAATCTGGACTACACCTTCTCTTACCCCGTAACCGTCAACGACGAAGGCGCGGCGAACCACGCTCTGGATGTGGCAGAGGACCTCTTCGGCGCGGAGTCTGTCCTGGAGCTACCCAACCCTTCTATGACCTCCGAGGACTTCGCGTTCTTCCTGGAGAAGGTGCCAGGGGCCTTTATCTGGCTCGGCGTGGGGGAAGATGTCTCGGGATTGCACACCCCCCAGTTCGCCTTCGACGAGGAGATCCTGCCGCGAGGGTCGGCGCTACTCGTGGCGCTCGCGTTGGAAGCGTGTCAGCATGTAAGCTAGTCAGCCCGCTCCGCCCTTCGGGCTTCGCTTGTCAGCACGGCGGCAGCGCCGCCTTGTCAGCCGGTCAGCCAGGACGCCCGCATGCGAAAGCCGACAAGCTGAAATGCTGACCGGCTGAAATGCTGAAGTGCTGACACGCTGATTCAGCTTCCCGGTGGGTTTACGAGGAAGCTTGCGGCTTCACCGGGGCCGAGCAGGGTGAGTACTATCAGGATGACGGCCCCGAGGGGTATGAGGGTCGCGGCGGCGGCCCGAGCCCAGGTGACGTTCATGGTCTCTTTCACGGCTGTGGTGGCCACGAAGGCGCCGTAGGGGATAGCGAGGAGTGGGACGAAGGGGATCCAGAGCGCGAACCCTATCCCGCTCGCATAGCATAGAGAGCGGAAGAGGGGGACGAAGCCACCGCGCGAGAGCGTACCCCCTCCGAGGATGACCAGAACGAGGACCGCCAGCCCAGAGATGAGCAGCGGCGCGAGCACGATCGCGACCACGAGCCCGAAGAAGGGGGCGTAGATCAGGGCGTAGTTGAACTCGCGGAGCCAGAGGATCTGGAGCACCGCTTCGAGGAGCAGGTCGAGGTAGAGGACCACGGAGGCGAAGATGGCCGGTCGAAGCACCCCTCCCCGCGGGTCGAGCCCCCTGAAGAAGCGGACCGGGGCGAACCAGACTCCGCGCAGGGCACTCCAGAAGTCTTCGGGCGATTCACGAACGTATCCCACGTCTTCGCGGGCCACTACGATCCTTGCTGCTTCCGAGCATCGGAATCCTGCTCGTTCGGATCTCCGTCCGGAGGCTCGCGCAAGACGCTGCCGACGCGCGTCTGGAGGATCAGGTCTCTCGTATCCTCGGGAGGGAGCCTGGCGATAATGTCGCCGGTCTCTACAGAGACTCGTCCGCCGCCGGAGAAACGCCCGGAGAGGGTGACGTCCCCGGCTTCGACGCTGGTTTCCAGGGTGCCCAGGATCAGGTCTTCGAACGAGACGTCCCCCGAGCCGACCTCGAGATTCGCACTTCCGGTATCGGTGTTGACGTTACCGACGCTGACATCTCCCTGGGGGGCTTCGACATTGACGTCGCCGCCCACGTCCCTGACCCTCACGTCCCCGGCTTCGGCGTCGACCTTCGCGTTGCCCGAGATGCCCGAGACCTCGACGTCTCCGGCCTCGGATTCCACCTCGACGGAGCCGCCGACCGGCACCCTGAGCGTGTAGTCGGCCCCCGTATTCTCGCCCCCGTCCGTCTCGATGACGATCTTCGAATCCTCACGGGAGATGTCAACGGGCACTTCGGAGGCCCGCTGCTCGGCGGCGGCAGGGTCGGCGCCCATCGCATACCTCGTAGCCTCGTAGTCTACGGACCTCGAACCCTCCACGCCCTCGACGCGCACCCGGCCCGCGGCGTTGATGAGACTTACGTGCGGTTCCGGACCGGCCGAATCTATGGAATCCCTGGCGACGCTGGTGCCCGAGATGCTCTCGCCGAGGGACCTCCAGAGGAGGACCGCGGCAACCGCGAGCAGCGCCAGTAGCAACACGGCGAGCAACAAGAGCAGCGGAGATATGCGGGATGGCCGCCCGCGGTCCCTCTCCGTCCCTGTGGACACCTGTCCGGCGGACGTCTGTGCGCGCTCTCCGCGCCGGGACTCCTCATCCTCCCTGAAGCTCACCGGGGATCTACGCCGGAACGGTCATTGCGCCACGCGGCCGTAGACGTCATCGAGCCTGACGATGTCCTCCTCGTCGAACTCCCCAAAGGAGATCTCCAGGATCCGGACCTCCCTCTCGCCGGCAGCGGAGAGCCTGTGCACCGTTCCTCGCGGGATGAACAATTTCTCCCCGACCTCGGGCTCGAGGACGTCTTCACCGAGCTGTACCCTGGCCCCCTCGTCCAGCGCGACCCAGAGTTCGTCCCGGTGGTGGTGGTACTGGCTCGAGAGCTTGCCGCCGGGGGCGACGGTGATGATCTTGACCGTACACGGCAGATTGTGCGTGTATTGCTCGAAGCGACCCCAGGGCTTGTCTACCTTTATGGAGGGCGGACGGTGATCCAAGCGTGACCCCCTTTCGCGAATTGCCAGTTTAGCCGATCCACTTATGGTTTTGGAGACGTATAATCCCGAAAGTCCGCGGCCTGGCATGCGCGCCTGGCCAACCGGCGTGGTTAGATGTGGCAGGCGGCTACAGGAGGGAGTGCAAGTGCCCAAGCTAGAGGTCGAGGACGTTGGGACCTTCGACGTTCCCGAGAACAAGCGATTGGTTTTGGCCATCGAGGAGGATGCCGGGGTGGATATCCTGCACCGCTGTGGCTCTTACGCCAGGTGCACGACCTGCCGGATAGAGTACCTGGAAGGCGAGCCCGAGAAGATGACCAAGGCCGAACTCGACGTGCTCGAGAGCCGGGATCTCCTCGGGCAGGTACGCCTCTCGTGCCAGACGCTAACCGACCGCGATAAGAGCGTGCGGGTATTGATGACCGTGAGCTCAACCGGTCTCGACGGCCCTGGCCCACACCCCGAATCGAACATCACACCCGAACCCGAGTGGGTGGACAAACCGACCTAGCCCTTCGAGAGGGTCTTCTCGCCGTCGGCGTTACGCGCGAGGACGAAGAGGAGATCGGAGAGGCGGTTGACGACGCGCAAGGCGTGGGGATGCTCGTCCGCGTATCCGGCGGCGACGAGGCTACGTTCCGCGCGGCGCGTTACGGAGCGGGCGACATCGAGGAGTGCGCCGGACCGGCTCTCGCCCGGAATGACGAACTCTTTGGGGATCTGCGTGCGTTCGCGCCACTCTTCGAGGGCGTCGTCGAGAAACCTCAGATCATCCTCGCCGACCACGTTGTCCTCCTTCGGCATCGCCACGTCACCCATGACGCGATAGAGGAGCCGCTGCAGTTCGATCAGGAGCCCGCCGATCTCCTCATCCGCCTCGGCGCGGGCCAGGCCGAGGAAAGAGCTTGCCTCGTCCACGTCGCCGAGCACGACTATCCGCGGGTCGTTCTTACCCATCCGTCCGGACCCGAGCAGGGTCGTCGTCCCGTCGTCGCCCCCGCCGGTCGAGACCGGTGGGTTGCTATCTTGCTCACTCAAAGGCTCTCCTGTTCTCTTCGTAATGCACAGGCAGGGTCCTTTCTGTCACGGTGTCATGTTACCTGCGATAGCGGTCAGGAGCGTTCCGTATCGGTCATGGTCTCCGAAAGTATCCGAAATACTTGCGATTCCTACACCCCATCCCGGGCATCCGACTCCGACGGTGGCGGGGGGCGTGGGTTAGAATCTGCGGGCCATGCTTGTTAGAGTCGGTTTCCCGCTTAGATCCGAAGGCCACCTCGGCCGGGCCGCGGCCCTTGCGTCCCGCCATCCTTCGTACCATGTCGAGGGTGCGAACGGCACCGCCAAGGTCCGTGTAGACCTGGATCTCCCTTCCGACTGGCGGCTCCTCGACGACTTCTCCGGGATCCTGCGCGGCGAGAACGACGCCGAGTACGTGGCCGACGGGGCCCCGCTCTCGGCGGACGAGCTCTTCGGGGGCCTGAGGTGCTTCCTGCGCAAACAGCGCACCGGGAGGGCGGCGAGGGAGTGGTGCACGCCGGGTTCCCTCGCTGACAAGCAACTCTTCCCCTGCCGTCAGATCCGGGTCTACGACAACGACCATCTCACGGACAACTCCTGGTACGCCTTCGGCAAGATGGACGATGAGGCCATCTTCGAGGTGGACAAGGACGCTATCACCGAACGTGTCCTCTCGGACCTCGGCCCTTGCGTCAGATGCCCCATTCTGGACCTCGACTCGACCGCCGAGATAGTGGCCCGGCTCCCCGAGAGGATAGACCCGAGCAGGGACCAGTCCTGGAGTTACAGGGAGGATGGAGACCTTTCGGGCTGGAAGGTCGTGAAGACGCGGGAAGGGCACGAAGAGGCCGACCTGCAGGAGGACAGGGAGGGCCTCATCGAACGCTTGGCGCGGAGCGTGCGGAGTGGGGGAGCGGGGGTCGCGGCGGCGAGCGGCACGACGCCGGGCAGCCGCAATGTACCGGCGACCCGCTACGAGGACGTCGGCGGGATGCGCGAGACCATAGATCTGGTCCGCGAGTCGGTGGAGCTGCCCATAACCCACCCCGAGATCTTCCGCAAGCTCCATATCAGGCCACACAAGGGAATCCTGTTCTACGGGCCACCGGGGACGGGCAAGACGCTCCTGGCGAGGGCCGTCGCCCACGAGAGCGGGGCCCACTTCGTGGCCGTCTCGGGGCCCGAGATCCTCAAC
>Ga0126309_10000578_pt1 | contig 12290 bp, 14 predicted proteins | sample Plot56_FD_92541 | JGI IMG/M metagenome (GOLD analysis project Ga0126309, IMG submission 92541) | Serpentine soil microbial communities from UC McLaughlin Reserve, CA, USA - Plot56 | ecosystem: Environmental > Terrestrial > Soil > Grasslands | place: USA: UC McLaughlin Reserve, Lake County...
ACCTCTCAGCAGCGTGGGCTCAACTCGATCGCTCTTTTCAGTACAATTCTCCGCAGTCCCCGACCACCCTCCTGCAAAGACCTGCTGCCGGCGCCAGCCCGGTAAACAGATACGCCGTTCCGGTTGCGGGGTCGAGGTGGATCGCGTTGAGGGCGGGGAGGTCGGGGTTCCAGAGCCCCGGCAACCCGACCCGCCGCGCCAGCCACAGGCCGCCGAGCCCGAGGACGGTCAGGACGGCGATCATCGGCCAGGCGAAGACGGCCGCCTGGGCGGTGGAGCGGAAGGCGTCCGGGACGAAGGTGATGGCGAGCTTGACGAGGACGAGGTACGCCATCAGCAGAAGGTAGCCTGTCGCCTGGGCGCGGAATCCCTCGTGTTGGTCGTTCATGACGAGTCTCCCTACGGAGAGGCGGGCTGGCCGGTTTCAGGAGCCGGCTTCCCTCCTCCTGCGATAAAATCGGAGCAGGAAAGAACGGAGAGACATCATGATCCCCTTGATCGTCCTGGTCGTAGCGATTCTGGTCTTTCGAGGCCTGGGAGCCTGGCGGGTCCGCAGCCTCGACTCATGGCCTGCGGCAACCCGTGCCGGACTCGCCGTGATGTTTTGTTTCACGGCGACGGCGCATTTCACCGCGATGCGCCACGACCTCGTCAAGATGGTTCCCGCTTGGGTGCCCAATCCCGAGCTCGTCGTCTATCTGACGGGAGTCTGCGAGATCGCCGGGGGATTGGGCCTGCTGTTCCCCCGGACCCGTCGTATCGCGGCGGTCGCCCTGATCCTGTTTCTGATCGCGGTCTTTCCGGCGAACGTACACGCGGCTCAGGCCGGCGTTCTCCTGCGCGGCCAGCCGGCGACCCCACTGGTTCCAAGAGCTCTGATGCAGCTCTTGTTCATCGCCCTGACCTGGTGGTCCGGGTTCCTGGCGGCACGGCGATAGACGGCGGCTTCTCGGCTGCGGCGCTGCGGGCGTTGAAAGGACCCAAAGGACTTAAAGGACCCAAAGGACGTCACGCAGAAGAGATCGCCGCATCTTTTGTTGTCCTTTGAGTCCTTTTCGTCCTTTAGGTCCGCCCCCCCTCACCACCCGATCCCGTAATCCTCCCCAAAATCACTCGACCCGCCCCACATCGTTCCCGTCGCGGGATCGAGGTGGATCGCGTTGATCGGGCCGGAGGTGCGCTCGTCGACTTCGACTTTGTAGCCCATCCGGCGCAACTCGTCCTGCACGTAGGCTGGCGTGCTGGCGTGGACGGTCACGCGGCCGGGTTGGGTCTCGTGGCCTCCGAAGGAGCTGCGCATCTGGTAGCTCGTGATGTTCGGGCCTTCGACCGCTTCCTGCACGTTCATTCCGAACTCCACCATGTCGAGGAAGAACTGGAGGAGGTTCTGGTCCTGCGTGTCGCCTCCCTGCACCGCGAAGGCCAGGAAGGGCTTGCCGTCTTTCAGGGCCAGGGTCGGAGTGAGCGTCACCCGCGGGTGCTTGCCGGGCTCCAGGACGTTGAACGGGTTTTGCCCCGCGTCGAGCACGAAGCTCTGCATGCGCTGCGAGAGGCCGACGCCGCTCCGGCCGGCGACGAAGGCCGGCACCCAGCCGCCGCTTGGGGTGACCGAGACGACCCAGCCTTCGGCGTCGGCGGAGAGGACGGAGGTGGTGCCGGCGCGGAAGCTTTCGTCGAAGCTCATCGACGCGTTGTTCGGCTGCGTGTAGGACTTCGACTCCTCCGGCGTCCCCCACTTCTTCAGCACGTCGGCGTAGGGGTTTTTCTTCCCTTCGAACGAATAGGGATCGCCCGGCTTCACGGCGGGATCGTTCCGATCGGTTTTCATCTCCTTCCGCCGGGCGTCGGCATAGGCCTTCGAGAGAAGGCCCTGGACGGGCTCGTCCGGCGGGAAGTACGGATCGCCATAGTAGAAGTCGCGGTCGGCGAAGGCCAGGTTCATCGCCTGATAGATCGTGTGGATGTAGCGCGAGCTGTTCAAGCCCATGCCGCGCAGGTCGAGCGGCTCCAGGAGGTTCAGCGCCTGGAGCAGGGCCGGGCCCTGGGTCCAGGTGGTGAGCTTGTAGACCTCGATCCCCTTGTAGTCGGTCTTGACCGGCTTCTCGATGCGCACCTGCCAGCGCGCCAGGTCGTCCTTGGTGATCAGCCCGCCCTGCTCCTGCGTGCCGCGGGCGATCTCCTCGGCGATGTCCCCTTTGTAGAAGCGGTCGCAGGCGGCGTAGATGGCCTCTTTGCGGCTCTTGCCCTGGGCCAGCGCCTGCTTCTCGGCCTCGACCAGCTTGCGCAGGGTGGCCAGCAGGTCGGGCTGGCGGAAGATCTCGCCGGGCCGGGGGGGCTCGCCGTTGCGCGGGAGGAAGACGGCGCGGGAGGCGGGCCACTCCTCTATGCGCTTCTTCTCCGCCTCGATCCGGCCGATGAGCTGCGCCTCGATCGGGTACCCCTCGGCCATCTGGATCGCCGGCGCGAGGACGTCCGCGAGAGACATGGTGCCGTACTCCGCCAGCATCGTCAGGAGCCCCCCGGGGGTCCCCGGCGTCACCGCGGCCAGCGGGCCATACTCCGGCGGGTAGGCCATGCCCTTCCCGCGGTAGAAGTCGGGTGTGGCGCCGGTGGGGGCGACGCCCAGGGCGTTGATGCCGATCACCTGGCGCGTCTTGGGGTTCCAGATCAGAGCCTGGGTCTCGCCGCCCCAGCTCAGGGTGTCCCACATGGTGCAGGTCGCGGCGAGCATCGCGCAGGCGGCGTCGACCGCGTTCCCGCCCTTCTGGAACATCATGGAGCCGGCGGTGGCCGCCAGGGGTTTGCCGGTGATGGCCAGCCAGTGGCTGGCGTGGAGCACGGGCTTGGCCGTGCGGGCCGTCCCGGGCTGGACGGACACGGCCGTGACCAGGAGCACGACCACGATGGTGAGTCTCAGAAAGCGCCGGATCCGGTGATCTGCCATGGGATCTCCCTCCTCGAATCAAAGGGGAGTCTACAGGAGGAGGTCCGGATGCGGCGCCGGCTGGATGTGGGACCGGCCTGCGCCGGGCCGGCGCGTCAGAGGCTCCGCTTCTTGGCGCGCAGACCCCGGCGGCTTCCCTTGGGTCGGGACGTTCCACCCTTCGGGGGCCGGTTGCCACCGCCGCCGCCCGAGTAGCCGCCGCCACCGCCACCGCCACCAAATCCGCCGCCGCCGCCGAATCCGCCACCGCGAGGCCGCTCGGTGGCTTCGTTCACCCGCAGCTCACGTCCCCCGAACTCCTGTCCATTGAACTTCTCGATGGCCGCTTCCGCCTCCGACGAGGTGGAGAACTCGACGAACGCCATGCCGCGGGAGCGGCCGGTGGCGCGATCGAGCAGGACGAAAACGTCCACGACCTGGCCCGCCTCGGAGAACAGGGACTCGATCTCCTGGCGGGTTGCATTGAAACTCAGATTCCCTACAAATACTTTGGAATTGATGACGTCCTCCCCCGGCCTTTGGGGCCGACATGGGTTTTTGATGACTCCCCCTGCAAGACCGGCTCGTCAGGGATTTCCTTGGAGTGTCTCGCTCCGCGGGCATCTTGTCAAACGCGCCAGCTCTCCTCCTCTATGCCCGCGCATAGAATCGGCCCGTGGATATCGAGCTGCGGATAGCCGGCGCGAACGACCGCGACCTTCTCCTCGCCCTCATCCGCGAGCTCTATGCCTGCGAGCACATTCCGTTCGACGAAGCCAGGGCGGTCCGGAGCCTGGGGGACCTCCTGACAGATCCGTCGCTGGGCCAGGTCTGGGTGATCGAGCGCGCGGGCCGGCCGGTGGGCTACGCCGTGGTGACGCTGGGATACAGTCTTGAATTCGGCGGCCTCTTCGGCCTCCTCGATGAGCTGTTCATTCTGGAGTCGCACCGCGGCACCGGCGTGGGGCGGCAGGCGCTGGCCTGGATCGCGCAGAGCTGCCGCGAGCTGGGCCTCGAGGCGCTGCGCCTCGAAGTGGACCGCACGAACCGGGTGGCGCGGGAGCTGTACCGCAAGGTGGGGTTCGCGGCGCACGACCGGGACCTGATGACTCTGTGGCTCGGCGGCTGAGCCGGCGGGTGGAGGTTGCGCATGCAGGATCTCATCGTCACCGATTTCCGCATTGAGGGAGAGGAGACCACGGCGGAGCAGCCGGTCGCCCAGGAGCGCCCGGTCCCGGCTCCGCCCCCTGCCTTCTCCTCCCTCTGGCTCGTCCTGATCGCCATCGCCGTGGCAGTGCTCCTCTATGTCCGCTGGCGCCGCGGATACCGCCCGCGCGGGCTGATCATCCAGAACCCGACGATCGGATTCCTGAACCTCCTCGGGCAGGAGGGGGAGCAGCTCCTCGCCGAGGACCGCCCGGTGCTGGCGCCGCTGTTCGCCACCGTACGGGAGAGCCGCGATCTGCCGCCGCCCGTCTGCGACGTGCTGGTCCTCTATTGCGATCTCGGACGGGATGGCTCCATCTTCGCGACCGAGGTGGGATTGCGCCAGGTTCTCCGGCGGTCGCGCGCCCGGATTCTCGTCCTGGCCTCGGAAAACAAGAGCGAGTACTGCATCACCGCCGCCCAGGAAGCCGGCCAGTCCGGCGCCAATCTCGTCCTGACCATGGCGCGGAATGGGGCCGAGCTCCCGCAGCTCTTCGCCCAGCTCTTCGCCGACATGAAAGCCGGAACCCCCATGCCGGCCGCCTACAGCAAGCTCGCTCCGCGCGGAAAGATCTTCCTGGCGGACGCGGGGGACCTGGTCTTCGGGCCTACCCATGGCCCGATCTGACCGCCACGCGTCCTGAACCGGGCCTGGCAGCGGCCTTCGGACGGATCTACCATGAGTCCTGTCGATGGATGGATCGAAACCAGAAAGGAAAGCCGACCGATGCCGACCCAACCGCCTGTCCCGATCGAGCAGTCCGCGCTGCTCGTCGTCGATGCGCAAGACTCGTTCAAGCTGGGCTCCCGCTGGGAGCAGCGGAGCAATTTGAGCTTCGAGAGCAACGTGAGCCGTCTGATCCAGGCCTACCGTGAGGCCGGCCTGCCGGTCATCTTCATCCTCCACAACGATTCCGACCCGGGGTTCCGGCCGGGCGATCCGGAGGTCCGGCTCATGGACTTCCTGCGGCGCGACGAGGGGGATCCGCTGCTCCTCAAGAACACCCGCAACGCGTTCACCAGCACGAACCTGCAAGAGATCCTGGAGGCCCGCGGCGTGCGCCGGGTGGTGGTCACCGGCATCTCGACCGAGCAGTGCTGTGAGACGACGACCCGCGTGGCCGCCGACCTGGGCTATGACGTGGATTTCGTGACCGAGGCCACCGCCACCTTCCCGATCACCGATCCGGAGAGCGGCGACGTGCTCTCCACGGACGAGATCATCCGCCGGACGGAATTCGTGCTGCGCGGCCGCTTCGCCCGGATCGCCCGGGTGGCGGCGCTCGAACAGGAGCTCCAGAGGGTGGAGGTCGGAGTCTAGAGAGATGGGATCGACCCTGCGGGTGACCTTCCTGCTCCTGCCCGATCTGGAGATCCTCGATCTCGCCGGGCCGCTCCAGGCCTTCGACGAGGCGAGACGGGCCGGAGCGGACCTGCGGGTCCATCTCTGCTCTCCGCAACCTCGTTTGCGCACCGATCAGGGGCTCTGGCTCGCCGAGCTGGAGCCCTTGCCCGAGCCGGCGGCCGGCTACCTGGTCGTCGTCCCGGGCCTTCGCTTCGCCGCGGTGGAAAGCGTTCCGGCGCCGGTGCTCGCCTGGCTCCGCGAGGCCCACGAGATGGGCGCGCAGCTCGCCTCGATCTGCACGGGAGCGTTCGTCCTCGGCCGGGCCGGGCTGCTCAAAGGCCGGCAGTGCACCACCCACTGGAGCCGCGTCGACGACCTGCAGCGCCGCTTTCCCACCGCGCGGGTGCTGGAGAACCGCCTGTTCGTCCACGACGGGCCGGTGACCACCAGCGCGGGCATCGCCTCGGGGATCGACATGGCCCTGGCGCTGCTCGACCGCCGGTTCGGGCCGCTGCTGGTGGCGGCCGTGGCGCGCGAGATGGTCGTCTATCTGCGGCGCGACGGCTCGCACCGCCAGCAGAGCGTCTATCTCGACTACCGGACCCATCTCCATCCCGGCGTGCACCGGGTGCAGGACTGGCTCGTCGCCAACCCGGCGGAGCGCGCCAACCTCTCCGATCTGGCGCGTCTGGCCGCCCTGAGCCCGCGCCACCTGACGCGGATGTTCCGCCAGGCCACCGGCGTCTCGGTCCAGGAGTTCACCATGCGGCTGCGCCTGGAGCTCGCCCGCGGCCTGCTGCACGATCCGGGGCTGACCGTGGACGGCGTCGCCGCGCGCTGCGGCTTCGGGAGCGCCCGCCAGCTCCGGCGGCTGTGGAGAGAGGTGTATGGGACATCGCCAGGGACGGAGCGGACGCATCGAGTAGCCGTAATGTGAGCTGTAATGGAGCCGAGATAGCCTCCACCCAGACCTAATCAATTTTGGGACCGGAGCCGCCGCGGGAGGAGGGTATGGGAAGGGACGGTGAGCTGGTGAAGCCGGGATGGAGGGCGCTTTGAAACGGCATAGAATCCTCCTCGTCGATGATGACGTGTCGATCCGCTTCGGCGTTTCGGAGCTCCTGCGTGGGCGCGGCTATGTGGTCGATGAAGCGGCCACGGCGGCGGCGGCCCGCGAGGCCGTCCGCTCGCTGCGCCCCGATGCGATCCTGCTCGATCATCAGCTCCCCGACGGCGACGCTTTAGTCCTCATCCCCCTGTTTCTGGAGATCGATCCGCAGGTCCCGGTCTTCGTCATGACCGGGCACGCCTCGATCGAGCTCGCGGTCTCCGCGGTGAAGGCGGGGGCGGAGCACTTCCTGACCAAGCCGTTGGATCTGGAGGCCCTGCTGATCCTCCTGGAGCGGGAGATCGGCCACCGCGACCGGCGGCGGCGCCAGGTGGCCAGCGAGCGGCGAGATCCCATGCGGGCGCCGCAGCCGTTCCTCGGGATGAGCAACGTCGTCCACGCCCTCGAAAAGTCAGCCCGCAAGCTGGCCGATTCGGACAGCCCGATCCTCATCCTCGGCGAGCAGGGCACCGGTAAGAAGGTCCTCGCCCGCTGGCTCCACGAAAACGGTCCGCGGTCCGCCGGCGCCTTCGTCGACGTCCCCTGCGCCGGCCTCTTCGGGGAGACGCTGGAACGAGAGCTGTTCGGCCAGGAGAAGGCCGGCTCTCCGGCGGGAGGACTCCCCGGGACCGGCCTCCTCGACCTGGCCAACCGCGGGACCCTCTTCCTCGACGAGATCGCCGACCTCGATCCGCGCATCCAGCCCCGGCTTCTGGAGATCCTGGAGACGAAGCGCTACCGGCGCGTCCAGGGGGAGGGCGACCTCTCCGTGGACATCCGCCTCATCGCGGCCACGCACCACAACCTCGCCGCGATGGTCCGGGAGGGCCGGTTCCACGGCGACCTGTATTTCCGGATGCAGACCGTGCCGCTCCACGTGCCGGCGTTGCGCGAAAGGCCGCAGGACATCCCCGTCCTGTCGCACGCGATGATGGAAGCGCTGGCGGGCGATCTCGGCCGTGGCGCGATCGAGCTGACCCCTTGCGCTCTGCAAGCCCTCCAGAGCTATCGCTGGCCGGGCAACCTCCGCGAGCTGCGCAACGTCCTCGAAGGAGCGCTCCTGCGCACCAAGGGCGCCCGCATCGACGCCTCCGCCTTCCGTTTCGACAGCGGATCGGGGGGATCCGGCCCCGAGCAGCCGTTCCGAAGCCCCGCCTGGCAGGGCGGCGGCCCGGCGGCGGATTTTTCGCGGCGGCGGCAGATTCCGCACGCATAGGGGGGCCTCACCCCCGGCCCGGAGGTGAGGGCGCCGTCGCCCGCTCCAGAAAGCTCAGATACACCAGAGCCTCCTCCCGCGAGCTTCCGCACATCTCCTCGTTCGGCCGCAGGCGCATGCAGATCTCCGGCCGCTCCGGCAGCCTGAACACCGCGCACAGGCCGTCCTTCGTGAGCTGAACGCAGCGCACGCCCGCCGGCTTGCCGTTGGGCATTGCGGGGATCGGGGACGAAATCGAAGGCGCGATACAGCAGGCACCGCAGCCGGCCCGGCACTCCATGCGGGGCAGGCTAGGGGGATTGACGGCCAGAGTCAACCGAGCAGAGTCAGCGCTTTCCGGCTACCATGTTCAGTCATGGCCCGGAAATCCGCTCCAGCGTCCCCTCTGGATGGCGAGATACGGCGGCTGGTCACGCTGCCGCTCGGAGAGTTCACCGCCGCGCGCAACGCCCTGGCGAAACGGCTCCAGAAGGAGGGAGACGGCGAGGCCGCGGACGAGGTGAAGGCGCTGCCGAAGCCGTCCGTCTCCGCCTGGGCGGTCAACCAGCTCTTCGCGCAGGAGGAGGAGCGGATGCAGGAGCTGCTCGCCGCCGGGGAACGCGCGCGGTCGGCCCTCCAGCACACCCTGACCGTCGGCGACGCCGAGGTCCTGCGCGAGGCGCTCCAGGAGGAGCGGGAGCTGCGCGACGACCTGCGGCACCGTGCGGCCGAGATCCTCACCCAAGACCTGCGGGCGCCAGGCCACGCCAGCCTCGACCGGATCACCGTCAACCTCGACGCCTTGGCCCTGAGCCCGGGAGCGGCGGCGGAGGCGGAGCGCGGCTGGCTGAGCGCCGACCTCGAGCCCCCCGGCTTCGAAGTCCTCTCCGGCCTGCAATTCACCGCCCGCCGCCCCGACCGCCGAGGCCTCCGCCTCGTCCCCCCGCCCGCCGAGAAGAAACCGGCCGAGAAGAAACCCGCCGAAGCCAAACCCGCCGCGAAGAAGCCCGCCGCGAAACCCGCCCCGGCGCCGCGCCGCGATCGGGAGGCCGAGAAAGCCGCGGCCGAAGCCGAGAAGCACCGCAAGGCCGAAGACGCCGCCCGCGAGAGGGAAGAAGAGCGCCGGCGCACGCGCATCGAGCGAGCCCAGGAGAAAGTCGACCGCCTGACCGCCGAAGCCGATTCCTTGCGCCGGGACGCCGAGAGAGCCGAGCGGGAAGCCGCCGAAGCCGAGAAGACCGCCCAGGACGCCGCCCGCCGAGCCGCTCTCGCCCAGGAAAACGCCGAGAGGCTCCGCCGCCGGGCCGAGCGCGCCGCGGGAGACGTCGAGCGGGCGGAGAAGGATTTGGAGTCAGCCAGCCGCTGAGCCGCGCCGCCGCCCCCGGATCAACACCGCGATCTCATCCGGCCGCGGATTCACAAAATCCAGCCGAATCCGCCCGTCGGCCGTCTCTGAGACCATCGCGGGGATTGAGCTCGCGGTCAGGAACCAGCCGGCCGGCAGGACGACGGCGTTCCGCGGATGGCCGAACGTGCGGTCGAAGACGAGCTCGTCCCCCTCCAGGCGATAGCCCTTCGGATCGGTATAGGTCTCCGCGATGCGGATGCGCACCGAGCCGCCGGCAGGCACCGGATCGAAGTGGGCCACCACCACCTCGGCGTCGGGAGCGATCTCCTCCTCGTCCTCATCGTGGCCGAGCCCGCTCTTCGGCACCTCCGCGCCGCGGAGCCTCTCCACTCGGAGCGCCTCTCCGGTGTCGAGATTGCGCGCCGACGGCGCGGAGGCGGTGCTCCCCGGGCGCACGACGTTGAGATACCGGCTCACGCCGGGCCGCGACTCCGTGTAGTCGTGGTAGAGATCGAACGCGTGCGTCTCCGGCGGCTGCAGAAAGTAGACGATCTCGCGGTCCTGATGCGCCCGCTCCGACAGACGCTCGTCCCCTGGCGCAGACGTCGCTCCGGCCAGAGCTCTCCGCCGCGCTTCGATCACCAGCGGGAACGCCACCGGCCCGGTGTGCACGAAGCTCACCGCGAACCGTCCATCCGGCTCGGTCAGCACCTGAGCCGGAGCGTTGCAGGCGGTCAGCTCATATCCCGCGGGCAGAACGATCGCATTTCGGCGAATCCCCAGCGTCCGTGAGAAGACGATTCCGTCCGAGCCCTTCCGCGTATAGCTCTGCGGGTCCTTGTACGTCTTCTCGATCAGAAGACGAACCCCGTCCTCCTGCGGAACCGGCCGCGGCAGATGAATCCGGATGTAATCCATCGTCACATCCGCCTCCGGAAGCCCACTGGCCCGAGCCTCCTCCCCGCTCACCACTTCGAACGGCAGCGGTCTGGACGTCGCCCGGTCGAGCACCGACTCCCCGCTCGCCACGCTCCCTTTGCGGATCGGATTGAAATAGAACGTCGCCCCCGGCTCGATCGCCGTGACCTCGAAAAGAATGTGGAACTGAGCCGACTCCGGATCGAGAAGCTCATAGCGGGAGTATTCGTCCTCCTCCCGCTCCGGACCCTCGGCCTGGACCTGGGAGGCAGGAGCTGGGGTCGGAGGGGGAGGCGAGGGAGCCGTCACCGCACGCGGAGGCTGCGCACAGGCGGCGAGCAGAGGCAGGGCGAGACAAAGAGGAGAAAGGCGCATGGCGGGAGCATACCGCCGATCGAATCCTGGGGGCCGAGCCGCTGCCGTCAAAGATCCGTGGCGTCGGCGGCGGTCAGCTTGTCGTTGAGCAGGTAATCGTCGCTCAGGTACTTGAGAATCACGCGGCCGACCTGGGGATCGAACCGTTCCGCGACCGGCCGGACCACCACCCCTTCGCGAATGTGCTGGTCGGGCAGGGTCGTCTGGCCGCGGCTCAACTCGGCGATCCGTTCGAGCGAGAACGGTCCGCGGTCGAGAATCGGCACGGTGTCGACACCATGGCGCTCGCAGAGCGCCACTAAGTCGTCGTAGCCCAGGTAGTGCTCGCCCGCCAGAACGTCGAAGGCGGCGAAGCCAAGCCCGTCGCGTCGGCCGTAGTGCAGGCTTTGGACGCGGCTGCCGTAGATCTCGCCGTAGAGGATGGCCACTGGATGGCCTTGCTGCCGGAGCTCGTCGAGCAGGCTCCGCACCGGTTCCAGCGTGGCGGGGAACCAGTAGGTGCTGGTGGCCATCTCCTCGGGCTCCGGACGCTTGCGCTGCAGCCCGTGCGAGCCGGCAAGAAGCGCGCCTTCGACCCAGCCGATGCGTGCGTTGGTGCCGTGGATCTTCTCGCTCACCACGATCTCTTCGCCAGGCGCGAAGACATCGGGGAAGTTGCGCAGGTTTTCGATGTCGGTGTACCTCTGGAAGAGCGGATGGCTGGGCTCGGCATCTCCGGCCGAGAATCTCACCGGCGGCCGGAACTTGCCGATCCCGTAGTGCTCGCGCACGTCGGTCCCCACCGGCCAGCTCGGATCGTCGGGCCGCACCACCAGCCCGAAGGAGGGCTCGCCGCGCAGGCGCACCCGGCGGACGACGAGATCGCGCTCGCCCTCGACGTTGGTGCGCTCGCTCAAGTAGCTCACCACGCCGATGCGCTCGGCCATCTCCCGCGGCAGAGTGCTGTCGGGCGGGATGAAGACCACCCTCTCGCCAGGCGCGAACTCGGGTGAGCCGTCCTCGCGCTTGCGGATCACCGCCTGCCAGCCCTTGATGCGGGCGAGGAAGAGGCGGTCGGCGTTGGGGTGAGGGTGGACGGCTTCGATTTCAACGACGTTGGCGATCACAGATGACATGGGGATTTCCTCTCGACGATCTCACACTATCGTATCCACCACCCGACGATGGCGCCACTCGCGTCTTCGCGGCTGGATCGGCCAGCCAGTCCCAGCGCCCCACCAGTCTACCGCGTGGGCAAGTCTGCGCGTGGAGGTCTGGTGTAGAATCGCATCGAGGCCGCTTGGTGAATGGGTAAAGCAATGGTGACACCTTCCCTTGTTCGTTGGTGTATCGGCGGCATCGGCGGCGTGCTGATTCTCCTGAATGCGTTGCATCTCACGGTCGGCTTTGCACGGCTTCAGCGAGCGCTCACGGAAGAGCCTATTCCTGACCGCTTCGCCGAGCCGCTCAAGACGGCATGGCTCTACCTGGGGTCTGTCTCGCTCCTTCTTGGCGTTCTACTTCTGTGGCTCTTACCGGAGATCCAACTCGGGAGACCGGCAGCGTGGAAAGCGGTGGTGTGGGTCGGGTTGGCTCTTGTCGCCACCGGCATCAGCGCGTACTTGGCAACGCGGAATCACCCCGGTTTACTGTTCCTCTGCCTGCTGGGCCTCGTGTTGCTCATTCCCCTGCTGTACTACCGCGACCATTTCCAGAAGTAGCGGCAAGGCGGCGCCACGACCCTTTATGCCAACACCATCTCGCAATTCTAGCTAGTTCCTGTCCTGGAGCCTGTAAGTGATAGAAGAGGAATGACTTAAAGGCGCATTCGGGCTGGCGTTTTTTGCGCTGAGTGTCTAGAATCGGGGTCGCCAAACCTTGATTCGAGAGAAC
>Ga0126309_10000579_pt1 | contig 12286 bp, 11 predicted proteins | sample Plot56_FD_92541 | JGI IMG/M metagenome (GOLD analysis project Ga0126309, IMG submission 92541) | Serpentine soil microbial communities from UC McLaughlin Reserve, CA, USA - Plot56 | ecosystem: Environmental > Terrestrial > Soil > Grasslands | place: USA: UC McLaughlin Reserve, Lake County...
CATGGCGAACACGTCGCGCAAAGGTCCTATGTCCGCGAGGGCCTGGTGGCTGTAGTCCGACTGGGAGAGGACGATGCCGGCGACGAAGGCCCCGAAGGCGAAGGAGAGGCCGAAGGTGTAGGTACCGTAGCCCACGCCGAGGCCGGTCGCCACGACGGAGATCAGGAAAAGCTCCCGCGAGTTGAGCCGGGCAACGCGGCCCATGAGCCAGGGGAAGACCCGCGTCCCGAAGAAGGCCATGGCGCCGACAAAGACGGCGGCCTCGAGCGCCGCGATCCCGAGCGCAGAGAGCCCCCCGGCCACGTCCCCGAGCTCGGGCAGTAGGATGAGCAGCGGCACCACGGCGAGGTCCTGCACGACGAGCATCCCGATGATGACCCGGCTGGACAGGGTGCCCAAGACCTCCTGCTCGGTTAGCGTCTTGAGCACGACGGCCGTGGAGGAGATCGAGAGCAGGGCCCCGAACCAGACGGCCTCGTGCCACCCGAGCCCGAGCAGGGAGGCCACCCCGTAGCCGAGCGCGACGGTAAGGACCATCTGCACCAGCGTCCCGGCCAGGGCTATCCGCTTCACGGGCGCGAGCGCGCTAAGGGGGAAGTCCAGCCCGATGGCGAAGAGCAGGAGCGCGACCCCGATCTCGGCGAGCAGCTCTATGTCGTGGGCCGAGCTTACGGTCGGGCCGCCCGTGTTCGGCCCGACGATCACGCCGGCCAGTATGTACCCGAGGATGAGCGGCAGCCCGAGCCGGCGCGCGATGATGCCGCCCAAGAAGGCGGCGACCATGATGAGCGCTACGTCCCCGGCTATGCCCACGCGTACTACTCTATACCAGACGGGGACCGCCTTGGTTGGTCCGTTAGCTTCGGGTGTCCAGCCTCCCGGACTCGTCCACGGGGTCGGGGGCCCGCATCGGCTCTTCCCTCAGGTAGGCGGCGCGGGCTATGACGAAGGCGGAGATGGGGGTCGTCACGATTAGGCAGGCGGCTATGAGCGCGACGCGGTAGATGACCTGCGGGTCGCCGGTGACCGCGGAGGAGAGGCACAGGGAGACGACGCCGAGGAAGACGGCCTTGCTCATGGCGTGCAGCTTGGTGTAAGGGTCGGGCATCCGGATCGCCCCGTACACCCCTATGGTCATCACGAAGACGCCAAGGACGACGAGGGCGTCGGCCAAGAACGGGACCACGGCCGAGATCGCATTCCCCACTAGAAGATCCTCCTCTCGCCGTGGTAACGGGTCAGCGCGAGCGTGGCCAGGAACGCGAGCAGCGAGAGGATGAGCGCGGCGTCCAGGTAGTAGGGCGAGCGGTTCGCGTCGGCGTAGAGGATCAGCAGCGCGACGAGGATGAGGGTAGTCATGTCGAGGGCCAGGATGCGGCTCGCCGTCGAGCGCAGCCGGATGACGGCCGCAACGCCAACCACGAGCAAGACGGTCATCCACGCGAACGCCAGGTAGAAGACTACTTCGTGCAACGGTACCTCCGATCGAACCTCAAGGGAACACGCCCCTCTGGTAGCGGCGGTAGAACTCCTCCTGCTGCCGGCGGAACGCGTCCGGGTCGCTCGCGTCCAGGATATGGATCAGGACGACCCCCCGCTCCCCGTCGACGTCCACGAAGAAGGACCCGGGCGGCAACCCTGTGACCACGGCCCACACGGCCACCCCCGCCGGCGTCCGGTTGGCGATTGGAACCTCGACGATGCCAGGCTTGTTCAAGGGCCGCAGGTGCAGCGTCACCTGCGCCACCTCCCAGGTCCCAACCACCACCTCCCTGAACACGGCGAGGGAGAACGGCACGAAGGCCACCGCGCGCCGGAGAAGGGAGGCCCGCCCCTCCGGCCCATCCCCGAAGACGAACCGCCGGGACGCGAAGACCAGCGCCGCCGAAAGGCCTGCTCCGAAGAGGAGATCCAAAGGGTGAAAGCTACCGAGCGCGAGCGCGTAGACGAGGGTCAGGCCAGCGACCGTGGCGACGTACCGCATCATCCAGAGCCTCCCGCCAGGGCGCCCGCCGCCGCCTGGCTCAAATAGACCAGCGGCTCGGGCCAGAGGCCCAAGAGGAGCAAGAGGGCCGCCAGCGAGAAGACGAGCAGCCGCGCGGACAGGGGGCCGGGCTTCTCCCCATCCTGTGGGGCGAGAAAACGGCGCTGGTAGACCTGGAACGAGTACAGGAAAGACAGGGCGCTGCCCAGGAAGACCAGCGCGACGAGGGCCGCGCCCGTCACGGCCGAGCCCCCGGCGATGGCCGCCTTGAACACCGCTATCTTGCCGACGAACCCGGCCGCCGGGGGCACGCCCGCGATAGAGAAGGCCCCGACGGCGAAGGCCGCGCCGACGAGCGGCCCGCGGAGGCCCGCGGCGAGGAAGACGACGCCCTTGTTCAGGGAGTTCACGACGGAGTAGAGGACCGCCGCGGTGAAGCCGACGGGACCGCCGATGCCGAGGGCGAGGAGGATGTAACCGACCTGGCCTATCGCGGAGTAGGCCATCACCTCGGAGGTGTCGCGCCGCGAGACCGCCTGCAGCGCCCCGTAGACGATGCTCGCCGTCCCGAGAACCATCACGGCGACCGCCCCCAGCGCGAGCTCGCGCGGCATTACGCCCCCGCCGAAGCGCAGCAGCCCGTAGCTCCCGATGTTCGCCAGAGCCCCGGACAGGATCGCCGCCACAGGCGGGTGGCTCCCGACGTAGACCGCCGGCAGCCAGAAGTGGAAGGGGAACAACCCGAGCTTCAGGCAGAAGGCGGAGAAGATCACGACCGCCACCACGATCACCGAGCTCGGATCCAGCGCGTCAGTCCTGGAGGCGATGGCCGCCATGTCCAGGCTCCCCGTGATGCTGTAGAGGGCCGAGATCCCTATAAGAAACACCACGGACCCGAGCAGGTTGACCACGGCGAAGACGAAGGCGGCCCTCACCTGGTAGTCCTCCTCCCTGTAGCCGGCGAGCACGAAGGAGGCGGTCATGGAGATCTCGAAAAAGACGTAGAAGTTGAACGCGTCCCCCGTCAGGAAGAGCCCGTTGAGGCCGGCTACCAGGAGCAAGACCAGCGGCGGGAACGCCCGCCAGCGCACCCCGAGCGCCACCTCGTAGAGCAGCGAGGCGAGCACTACGATGACCGAGACGGCGGCGAAGGTCACCCCCAAAGCGTCGGCGCGCAGCGAGATGCCGACGCCCTCGGGCCACCCGCCGGCCACCGTCTCCACCGTCCCCTCGCGCAGCACCACCAGCGCGAGCCACACGAGGGAGGCCAGGCTAGCCGCGAGGCCCACCGCCCCGAGCATCCCTACCCACCGCTTGCGGCCATCCAGGAAAGTGAGCAGGGCGGCGAGCACCCAGGGGACCCCGGCCGGCAGGACTATGAGCGCCTGGTGCGTCATCCCGACCCCGCCTCCGGGTCTTGCTCCCCTTCCGGGCCCTCTTCGCGTTCGGGGTCGTCGGTGCGTTCCAGGGCCTCGGCCTCGCGCATCTCGGCGGCGGCGATCTCCTCGAGGTCGACGGTGCCGTGCGTGGTGTAGAGCCTGTAGACCATCGCGAGCAGGAGTGCTGCGACGCCGAAGCCTATGATGAGGGCGGTCAGGGCCATCGCCTGGACAAGCGGGTCGCCGGCCCCTTCGCCTTCGAGCGGCAGGATCGGGGCCACCCCGCGCGTAAGGCCGGCGGAGATTATGAACAGCACGGCCGAGTTGGAGATCAGGATGATCCCGACCACGACCCGCGTGAGGTCCCGCTGCAAGAGCAGGAAGGTCCCCGATGCGAAGACGACGGCGACCACGAGCGCGGCGTATACGGTCATGCCCCGCCCTCCCGCGGCAGCGTCTCGGGGTCGGCGGCCTCCCGCTGGGAGATGGCGCGGGCGAAAGAGGAGACCAGCCCCACCGCGAAGCCGAAGACGAGCAGGAAGATCCCGAAATCGAAGAGGACCGCCGTCATCACCTCGATTGTGCCCAGGTGGATCGGCTCCGTGCCTGGCCGCGGCAAGTGGGTGAGGACCGCCTCGCCGACAAAGAGCGGCGCCGCCGCGACGCCCAAAGCCACGAGAAGACCAGCGAACGAGACGGCCGCGGCGCGGCGCACGGCAGGCAGGGCCCTCGTATCCTCGTGGCCGAAGGCCATGTACCGCAGCACGACGCCCAAGGCGGCGATCATCCCGGCTGAGAAGCCGTCCCCCGTCTGGACGAAGCCCTTGACGAGGACGGCGGCGGCGATCACGAACGTGGGCAGGTAGAGCAGCCGCGCTATGCTCCGCATCACGCCGCGGGCCGCGGGCTGACGCACGCCGGCCGTCTCCTGCGCGGGGCTGCCCCCGATCAGGGTGCCCACGCCGAGCAGGACGAGGGCGACGACCGTGATTTCGCCCAAAGTGTCGAGCCCACGGAAGTCCGCCAGCGTGGCAGTAACGACGTTCTTGGCGTGGGCGTCCGGGGTGAGCTTCACGTGCTCTTCGGCGACGCTCGTCCCCGCGGGCGGCTGCGAGAGTGCCCCCCAGACCACCACGAACGCGAAGGCGCCCGCGACCACGGAGACGAAGGTCTTGCGCGCCAGCCTGGCCGGGGGCAACCGCGCCTGGCGGTGCAGGACGCGGTAGGGAATGAGCTTCAAAGTGGCGACGAGCAGCAGCGTGAGCATCGTCTCGACCAGCACCGCCACGAGCACCACGTTCGGCGCCCCGTGGAAGGCGTAGACCACCGCGAGCACGAAGCCCGATCCCGAGAGCACCAGCGCCAGCGTCACGTGCCGCCGCACGAAGGTCGTCGTGATCGCGGCCACCGCCACGGCCAGCATCGCCAGCACCAGCGGCGCATCACTCGCCCGGAACTCTCCCACCCGGTACGCGCCGCCCATCGGCGCCACCAGCATGCCCGCCCCCACCAGCACCGCCATCGGCAGCAGCACGAAAGAGATGCGTCCCCTCAGGTTCCGGATCTCCAGCCGGTGCACCCCATCCGACAATAGGTTGAGGCCGCGCACCGCCATCCGGTACAGCCGCTCGGGACCCAGGATCTCCCCGAGGCGCGAGACCCCGAGCGCGGCCGGCGACCAGGCAGGCCGGGAGAGGATCAGGACCACCGCCAGGGCGTAAGCCCCCAGCGCCATCAGATACTCGGGGAGCACCTTGAGGTGGTACGAAGCGTCCAGCGGCGTCGCGGCGCCCAAAGACACCCGCCCCGCGGCCTCGGCCAGCCCCTGGAAAGGCCCGGTAACGAAACCGCCGGCCAGCCCGAGAATGCCGAGCGCCACGACCGGCGCGACGAGCAGCCGTGGGACCCGTCGCGGTTCGCGGTGGCCCTCGCCGAGGAAGATGCCGGCCCAGAAGCGCCAGGTGTAGGTGAGCGTCGTGGCCGCGGCCACGACCGCGAGGACGACGAAGAGCGGGCCGCGCTCGAGCGCGGCGGCGAAGAAGAACTCGTCCGCGAAAAAGCCGACCGTGAGGGGAAGCGAGGTGAGCGTTGCCGCCGCGAGCCCGCTGGCTACCGCCAGCAGGGGCATGGGCCCCCGCAGCCCGCCGAGTCGGCTCAGCCGGTCCTCCCCCGTCGCCTCCGTGACCGTGCCGGCGGTAAGAAACAGGGCGCTCTTGGCGATGGCGTGGGCGATCACGTAGAACGCCGCCCCACCCGCGCCGTAGGCGCCGCCCAGGCCGTACATCGTCACCACGAACCCATACTGGGCGATGGTCGAGTAGGCGAGCAGTTGCTTCAATACGTCCCGCGTCAACGCCAGCACGCCGCCGACCGCCATCGACAGGAGTCCCACGACGAGGAGCACATCGAGCAGGACGTCGCTCTTCTGGAGAAGCGGGTAGACGCGCCCGAGCAGGAGCACCCCGGCGGCCACCATCGCGGCCGAGTGCAGGTACGCGGAGACGGGCGTGGGGGCGGCCATCGCGCGCGGCAGCCAGAAATGGAAGGGAACCTGGGCGCTCTTGGCGAGGCCGGCGACCGCGATGAGCCCGCCGGAGACCGTAAGGAGCGGCCCGGGATCGACCCTCCCGGCCAGCTCGGGGACGGAGAACGTCCCGTGGGCGGCGTAGAGCATGAGCGCCCCGATCAGGAGCAGCACGGCCGTCACCCCGGTGACGAGCAGCGCCATGAGCGCCGAGGCCCGGGAGTCCGGGTCGTGGCTGTCGAAGCCGATCAGGTAGTAGGACGCTATAGCCGTAAGGTCCCAGAAGACGAAGATCAGGACCAGGTCCTGCGCCATGGCGAGCCCCACCATCGAACCCATGAATAGCAGGATAAAGAAGTAGAAGCCCGTCCCGTCGGAGGCTGGCCGCCCCTGGTGCTCGAGGTGCAGCGGCAGGTACCGCGAGGAGTACACGAGGACGGCGAACCCGATGCCGGTGGCCAGCAGCGCGTAGAGCGCCGCGAGCCCGTCGAGCTCCAGATGCAGCCTGAGGTCCCAGCTCGGCGCCCACGCCACGTCCACCGCGCCGCCGCCCGAGGCCAACCCCCACAGCGTGGCCCCGAACGCGAGCGCGCAGAACGCCGCCCCCACCGGAGTCGCGCCCGCCGGCCTCACCGTTCCGAAGAGCGCAGCGGCCGGCGCGGAGAGCAGGGCGAGCGCCAGCGGCAGCAGGACGAGGAACGTGTTCAGCGTCCGACCTCCCGGGAGGTCGGGCGCCTCCCCAAGGACGGGTCTGCACCGAAGATCCCTGTAAGAAAGATGGACCCGCTCTCCAAGTCGCCGACCCGGGGTCGCCTGCCTGCAGACGAGCCCGGCCCAGAATATACCCTGCCGGGACTATGCCCGCCTACAGGGTCAGAATCTCGGCCCGCGCCTCCCCTTCCTCGACCCGCAGCAACGCGAATGTGTGGTCCGGCGCACGCCGCCTGTCCGTAGGACTGCCGGGGTTCAGGAGCATCAGCCCGTCTTCGTCCTCAAGCCACGGTATGTGCGAGTGCCCGAACACGACGAGCCTGGCCCCCGGGAAACGCCGCCGCATCCTGCCCGACCGCCCCTGCTTCGGCCCGGCGTCGTGGATCATGGCGACCGCCACGCCCCCCACCTCGAACTCCAGCGTCTCAGGCAACCGCACGCCCCACCCGTCCACGTTCCCCTTCACGGCCCGCACCGGCGCGTAAGATTCGAGCTCGTAGAGAACGTCCTCCACCAGCAGATCCCCCGCGTGCAGGATCATATCTGCCGATCGGAGATGAGGCACCAACCCATCCGGCAACCCTCTGGCCCGACGGGGAATATGCGTATCCGCCAGAACCAATACGAGCAATCGAACCCCTTACCTGAAGCCTAGAACCCTATACCTGAGACCTCTTCCTCAGGCCGCCGTCCACCCGCCGTCCACCGTCAGCACCGTCCCGGTGACGAAGCTGGAGGCCCTGGAGGCGAGAAAGACCGTAGGGCCGACGATCTCCCACACCTCCCCGAAGCGCCCTTGCGGGACGCGGCCGACGACGTCCTCGTACCAGGCCTCGTCCTCCATGATCTGGCGCACCAGCGGCGTCGTGAAGTACGCCGGCGCCAGGGCGTTTACCCGGATTCCGTGGTGGGCGAACTCGAGCGCGAGCACCTTCGTCAGCTGCACCACGGCCCCCTTGCTCGAGGCGTAGGCGGCCTGGCGCTCCATGGCGACGAGCCCGAAGATGGAGGCCATGTTGATGATCCTGCCGCGCCCGTTCGGCGCCATCAGCCCCCCGAAGGCCTTGGCGCAGTGGAAGAGCCCCCTTATGTTAACGTCGAGCACCTCGGAGAACTCTTGAGCCTCGAGCTCGAGCACCGGCTTCCTGCGGTTGATGCCGGGCACGTTCACCGCGACGTCCACAGCCCCAGGGCGGGACCCTACCTCTTCCGCGGCGGCCCGCACGTCCTCCCAGTCCCTCACGTCCACCCGCACCGCGTAGCCCTCGCGCCCGAGCGCCGAGACGTCCTCGGCGGTCTTCTGCGCGCCCTCGAGGTCTATGTCCAGGCATGCTACGTCAGCGCCGAAGTGGGCGAACCCGAGCGCGATGGCCTTCCCGAGCCCTGAGGCGGCGCCCGTGACGATGGCCCTCTGGCCGTCGAGGCGGAATATCCCTGCTATGTCCTCCGGCAACCCGGCCGCCCGCGCTTCTTCTGTCATGCGTCCCCCTACCTCTCTAGCCGACCCGTCACCGCAACCCTATTGCCCGCCGCGGTCCCGGTCAACCGCGGGCCCGAAGGCAGGCGCCGTGGGCCAGGAGCCGGGGGCCTACGGGGCCCCGGCCCGGCGGGCGAGGGCCTCCTCCAGGAAGCCGAGCACCTTCGGCCACGAGTCGGCGTTCGCGAACCTGTCGGCTTCCCGGCTTCCGCCAAGCTCGAGGCGGCCCGTCCACGCCGAATTCGGCTCGTACCCAGGCGGCGCGATCATGTGCCCCGCCCCCTCGTAGCGCAGGTGCTCGTGGGGAAATGGATGACCGTTGGCCTCGAGGCGCCCGATCGCCATCTCCGATAAGCGCGTGGAGGGCCACAGCCGGTCGTCCGTGCCCGAGATCAACAACACGGGCGCCTCGATCTTCCCGACGGCGACGCTCGCGGCGGCCACGGCGGCCTCGTCCCTGAGGGCGCGCTCGTACAGGGCGCGGGTGCTGATGGGCCGATCTTCGATAAGCGACTCCGTTAGCCGGATCATCTCGGCGGCGTCCGGCCTCGCCAGCGCGACGAAAGGCAAGGCCCTCCCGCGGAAGGCCCACGGGGACCTGGGCCCCCCGTGGTACACCTCGCGATCGAAAGGTATCCCCTGCCAGACGACCCCGCTGGGCGCGTACCCGACGACCGCCCCGACTTCCCGGGGGTAGGTGGCCCCGAGCAAGAGCGCCAGCTCGCCGCCCTTGGAGTTGCCCACCACGGCCACGCGCCCCGCGTTCACCTTCGGGTGGCGTCGTAACCACGCGATAGCCCTCTCGAAGTACTCGAGGGGGATCTCCACCAGCTCGCGGGGCAGCCCTTCGAGCCCGAAGTAGGCGAGCGCCAGCGCCGCGAAGCCCTCCGAGGCGAACGTCTCGGCCGCCCCCTCGCTGAGGCCGCCACCGGCACCCCCGAGGGCCAGCACCGCCGCCCGCGGGGCCGAGGAGCCGGGCAGGAACAGGGTGCCGACGAGGCCCCCCTCCCTTACCGGTTGCCGTACCACCCCCGCCTCTCCCACCCGGACATGCTACCGGAGAACGCAACCCGGCGTACGATCCCCGCCGTCCTCCTCTGAACCGATGCTCGTGCGGGATCTCGAACGCGGGCTTCGGAAGAACGGCCTTTGCGAGCGGGCGGGTGAACAGGAAGCCGCTAGCCCGCCCGGTCGGCCTTCGGGGCCGGCTCGGGGCGCAGCCACAGGGAGGCGTGGACCGGCTGCACGGTGCCCCTGGCCACCCCCACCAGGTCGTCGCTCAGGGAGATCAGGTCCGTCTCCTCCCGCAACCTGGCATTGAAGGCCTCGAGCGTCTTTACGGCATCGTACCTGCGGCGGTAGAAGCGCCTGTCCACGAACGCCTGCACCCGCCGACGCAGCGGGTTGAACAGGGCCGCTATCACGAGGGTCGATGCCACGATGGATGCCTGCGGAAGCTTTGCCTGGCCGGTGAGCGCCTGCAGCACGGTTTGGGTTGCCGTCACGCCCCCGAGGTACACCAGCGTCAGCAACGCGGTGAGCGAGCCGTAGACGAGGGTGCGGTTTATGAGGAGGTCTATGTCGTAGAGCCTGTAGCGAAGTATGGCCATCCCTATGGCGACTGGAATGGCCGGTATGAAGGCAATGTTGAGCGCGAATCCGATCCGCTCGAACCAGAGCGGCGTCTCTATAACCCCGGGAACCAGGTACGCAAGGATGGTGCCGCCTGCCGTTGCCGCGGCGGCGTAGGCGAACCACTTGAGCTGCTGCCGCTCCACCCCCACGGCCCGGAGCAGTCGCACGAACACAGATAAGGCCGCAGCGACCAACAGAACGGTAGACATGGCGTACAAGTTCGCCTCGTAGTAGACGTTGGAGAGGCCCTCTATCCCGAATGGGTTTCGGATCGGCCCGAGAACCCCCATTAGCGACCCGGGAGAGATGGCGCCGAACGCCACTCCTGACAGGACGAAAGCCACAGTGAGCCACACCAACCATCTCCAACGCCTGCTCGGAAGCCTCCCGGTTGGGAAAAGGAGGACCGGCGACACCTGAAGGCCGATGATGACAGGCAGAAGCCAGGAGGCGACCCAGGCCAGCGCTTCGCCGGCGGGGAGCGAGCCTGGCTGCGCCAGTAGAGCGTAGATGGCGTACTGGGCGCTGAAGTGGCTCACGCTGATGACCACACCGTATAGGCACAACAGCCAGCCCACGGGGTTTGCGGGATGACGCGAGGCGATCAACGCGCCGACCGGCGCGAAGCTTATCGCGGTGAGCGTGTTGTCGAGCCAGGGGGCGTAAATGTGGGTGTCCGGGTGCGAGTAGGCAAGCGCCAACGGAAGGAGGCTCAGAGCCGTAAGCGCCAGGGCTAACGCGCACAGCGACCAGGCGAGCCATGCAGCCGCGTGGGGACTCTTCTCACCCGCCGCCCGACCCTGTTTTCTTGTACCTGTCGTCACAACGACATCCTACCGGAAGATCGTCTCCCGAGCGTTACGACGGGCGCTACGAAGTGCAGTGAAGGGATATGTTCCAAGGGATCTCTTGGCGCGCTGCCCCAGGAACCGTAGCGTCCGAAGTCCCGAGAAGCCCGGCCTTCCACACGTCCCTCCCGGGAAGCCCCCGAGGCGAAGCTCGTGGAAGACGTTGGCGTCGAACGTTCCGAGGCTCCCCGCCATGGAGGGCGGTCACGAGTCACCCGGGATATTGTCCTGTCGGATGCGTCCGCTGGGGTGGATATCGACCTGCCTCAGCGGACCGGTCCCTGAGTTTACGAACTTGTGGGGCACGCCCGCCGGGGCCACCACGATCTGGCCGGCCCTCACCTCGACGATGGCGTCGCCGACGGTGAACGTGGCCTCACCCTCCAGGGTCAAGAATATCTCCTCGTAGGGATGGGTGTGCAGAACCGCGCCGCTACCGGGCGGGCTGACCACCAGGAAGAACGAGACATCCACGTCGCCGTAGCGGTACCCTTCGAACTTGTGCGCGATCCCGCCAAAAGGGAGGTCTTCCTTGGCCATTACGTGAGGGAGTTCCTCCTTGGTGATTATGTGGGTCATGGTCTCTCCTCCTTCGTCGCCATCTGTCAAGCGGCCCCACAGACGCAGCAATCGTCGCGCTTCTGGACGGTGGCGCCCGCCCTGGCGATGCCCGGCGATGCCCGGCGATGCCAGGCGCCGCCACGGCAGATCACCTTCCCCGCTCTCGTTCTGTTGTCATCGAGGTAGCCTAACCACCAGGCGGAGGCGGGCGCATCCCCAAAAGGGCGAAGTTCTCCGGGTCGTTGCGGTGCCTGGCCATCGCCGACCTGCTCATCACGAAACTCACCAACTCTTGCCTCCTTCGTTCGGGTTCGCGTCGGTGTGGAGTGTCCCGCGCAGGGCCCCCGGGAACCTTCTGGGAACCGCGCAATTTTTCTAAGGCGCCCTTGCTCGGCCCGCCTCCGAGGAGGCGCATGGGGCGACGTTTCGAGAGATGGGCGTTCTCGGAGGACCCGAAAGAAGAAGCCGGGCCGCTTGTCCTGGGAGGGGGACTCGAGGACACGCTTCCGGCTTCTCGGGGAAGATTGTAGTGCCGAGGCGCGCGACGGCGCATCACGCAAATAGGGGATCTTTCGCGGGCGTGTGCTTCGATCGCAAGCCCGCGGTGGCCGGCGCCCCCTCCTAGGTCCGCCGGCCCCGCGGTCGGCACATCATCCCACGCCTCCCTTGCCCGGTCAACACGCCGTTGGGGCCATGCCCGCGCCATGCGGCGGGGCGGGAACGGTAGAACCCGGCGGCCCTAGGAGGGGGGATAAAGGCGGGCCGCCGGGCCCCGTTGTCGCATACCTACCCGACCGGACGTGGGACAAACATGGAAAGAGCCCTCCTGTCCCCCTCTTTGGGGGCCCCGTGCCGGGCAGCGACGAAGGTCAGGCGCCTCCGGGACCCGGAGCCCGGATCTCGCGCGACACGGCGCCCCTCTCGGCCGCCCCGATCCTGCGCGCCGCCAGCCCGCAGAACTCCCCCTCGAGCTCGGCCCCGACGAACGAGCGGTTCAGCTCCTTTGCCGCCACCGCCGTCGTCCCGGACCCGCTGAACGGGTCGAAGACCAGCTCCCCCTCCCGCGTGCAGGCGACCAGCGCCCGGCGAACGAGGCGCAAAGGCTTCTGGGTCGGGTGGCGGCCGTGGAGCTTCTCGCGCCGGGGGGGCGGCGGCATGCGCCAGACG
>Ga0126309_10000580_pt1 | contig 12284 bp, 9 predicted proteins | sample Plot56_FD_92541 | JGI IMG/M metagenome (GOLD analysis project Ga0126309, IMG submission 92541) | Serpentine soil microbial communities from UC McLaughlin Reserve, CA, USA - Plot56 | ecosystem: Environmental > Terrestrial > Soil > Grasslands | place: USA: UC McLaughlin Reserve, Lake County...
GAAGGCGACTGTCCGCGTCAAGGGGCTGACGAAGCTGAAGCGGCACGTGCGCCACGGCGACAAGATCGGCGCCTGCAAGAAGCCAAAGAAGTAGAGAGACGCCGACGGCCCGGGAGGCGACAGCCTCCCGGGTCAGCTTCCGGCGCGAAGCTCGTCGATCGCCGGCTCGAGCGGATTCAGCTCCTTCGCGCGCGCGAGCGCTCGGTCGCGATCGGCCCCCTCGGGAGACGCCAGCCCGAGGTCGAGCCAGAGCTCCCAGTCGCCGTCGTCGCGTTCGAGCGCGTCGAGAAACGTCGCCCGTGCCCTGTCGGCCTCGCCCGACGCGAGCTGCTCCTCGCCGAGGACGCGCCACGGCTGCGCCGACCAGGGCTGCAGGCGCGCCGCCCGCCGTGCGGACGCGTCCGAGCCGGTCTCCGCGACCTCGAGCGCTCTGTTTCCTGCGTAGGCAACGAGAGTGACCACCGCGAGCAGCCCGGCGACGGCCGCGCCGCCCAGAGACCGAAGCGGCCGCGCGGCGCCCGTGGATCCAGCGAGGAGGGCCACGGCGCAGACGAGGGCCGGTACGGTCGTCGCCGGCAGCTCCCAGTCCCAGTCCTGCGCCGCGTGGGCGGCGTAGGCGGCGAACGGGCCGAGCGCGGCGGGCGTGAGCGGATCGCGGTGGGTGCGCACGGTCGCGACCACCGGCGCCGCGAACGCCACGAGCAAGAGGCCGAGGCCGAGCGGGCCGAGCTCGGCGAGGGTCTCGAGGAAGAGGCTGTGCGCGTCACGCGCGGGCTGCGGCACCGGGCGCTCGCGGACCCAGTAACGGCCCCAGCTCCCGGCGCCCGACCCGACGACCGGATGATCCCGGACGTCCTGACCGGCGATCTTCCAGTACTCGGCGCGGTTGCTGCCAGAGACCGTCGTGAGGCGGCTCGCCCCCGAGGCGGGCGTCGTGGTCGACGAGTCGAAGGCGCGCGCCACGGCGACCGCGGCGACCACGGCCGCGAGCGCGACCACCGCGGCGAGCGGGATCGCGACCCGCCGGTCGAGCGCCGGCAGCCGGAGGGCGAGCATCGCCACGAGGCCCGCGGCCAGGGCGAGCCAACCGCCGCGCGAGTACGTGAGGTACAGCGTGAGGACGAAGAACGGGATCGCGGCGAGGAAGGCGATCCGCACCGCACCGGCGGCCGCGATCGCGAGCCCGAGCGAGAGCAGCGCGCCCATCGCGGCGATGACCGCGAGCCCGTTCGCGTAGCCGACCGGCTCCGCCAGGCGGTCCTCGGAGCCGGGGTCGGGCGTGAACGCGCCGACCGGGTCGCCTCCGACGAGCACGTCCGCGAGCCCGGCGAGGCAGAGGGCGCCGACGCCGGCCAGCGTGCCGAGCAGCATCGCCTCGCGGGAACCGCGCCCGCCGACGAGGACGAGGGCGGCCGCCGTCGCCAGGTAGAGCAGGAGACGCTGTGCCTCGAGGATCGACCCGGTCGGGTCGAGCGACCACCATGCCGACAGGAGCGACCAGACGAGCAGGCCCGCGAGCGCGCCGAGGAAGGCGAGCTCGAGCGGCGCCGGCCGTGTCGGCTGCCCCCGGACGAGGACGACGGCGACGACGACGAGCAGCGCCGCGGCCCACACCCAGCTCGAGGGCGCGTACCCGCCCTCGTCGAAGCCGAGCACGACGATCAGGGCGGCGGAGAGAAGGGCGGGGACCGCGTCGGCCCGCGGCATCGCCGGAGCTTACGAGGCCGACTGGGTCAATCGGCCACCTCGACCGCGACCGTGCGCGGCTGACGTGCCCGTCCGGGCGTCACGAACACGGCGAGCACCGCAGCGCCGAGCGCTGCGACCGCGCTCAGCCAGAAGGCCGTCACGAACGCAGATTCGGCGGGCACGGGCGTTCCCGGGATCGTCTTCGTCGTCAGGATCGCCGCGCCGACCTGGCCGCCGACGACGCCGCCGATCGTCCGCATGACCGTGTTCATCCCCGTCGCGACTCCCGTCTCGGTCGGCCGCACCGACGAGACGATGATCGTCGCCATGGCGGCGAAGGCGAGGACGATCCCGAACCCGAGCGCCACGTTGCCGAGCACGATCTGCCAGGGACGGTCGTGCCAGAGCGCGAAGGCGGCGATCCCGACGCCCGCCGTCCCCATGCCGATGACGAGCGGGAGCTTCCAGCCGAAGCGGCCGCCCAGCCGGCCGGCGAGCGGCCCGCCGACGAGCCCCATCAGCGCGCCCGGCAGCAGGTAGAGCCCGGTCGTGGTCGCGCTGACGCCGAAGCCGTAGTCGACGAGGCGTGCCAGCTCGGGCGGGAGGTCGCCCGGGGCCTGGACGAAGTTCGGGATCAGCACGAAGGAGCCGAGCATCGCGAAGCCGCTGACGAGCGCGATCACGTTCGTGAAGAGGACGGGCCGATACGCGAGCATGCGCATGTCCACCATCGGCTCGGGAACCCGCAGTTCCACCAGCGCCCAGACGGCTCCGAGGATCGCGGCCGCCGCGACCAGCAGCAGCGTAAGCGGCGCCGTCCAGCCCCAGTTCGCGCCCTCGGTGAGCGCCACGAGCAGCGAGATCAGGGCGCCGGACAGCAGCACCGCCCCCGGAATGTCGAGCCGCGACGGCGTCTTCACCGGCGACTCCGGGACGAAGAAGTGCACGAGCACGATCGCGACGGCGACGCCGATCGCGCCGATGATGAAAAGCCAGCGCCACGACGCGTAGTCGACGATCACACCGGACATGACGAGCCCGATCGAGCCGCCGATCGCGAACACCGACGAGACGATCCCGATCGCCGTTCCTCTCCGCTCGGCCGGAAACTCGTCGTTGATGATCGCGAAGCTGAGCGGGAAGACCGCGCCGCCGGCACCCTGGATCACGCGGCAGGCGATCAGGGAGCCGATGCTCCACGCGAAGATGCCGCCGATCGAGCCGACCAGGAAGATGCTCAGGCTGATCACGAGGAGCCGTTCCTTGCCGTACTGGTCGCCGAGCTTGCCGAGCAGGGGCGTGAGCACGGAGGCGCTCAGCAGGAACGCCGTCAGGAGCCACGTCGCCCAGGCGGTGGTCGTGTCCAGATCCTCGCGAAGGGCCGGGAGAGCCGGGATCACGAGCGTCTGCTGGAGCGCGAACGCGATCCCCGCGGTCACGAGGGCGCCGAGCGTGACGTTGTAGTGCTGTCGCTGGACCCCGGCGCGCCCGTCCACCCCCGGACGGTACCTGCGGCGGCGACTACCCAGAGGTTGCCGTCGGCGGCCCGTGCGTCCTCCGATCGCACGCGCTCGCGGACGCGCCGCCGGCGCGACTTCGGAAGCTGCGACAACCGTGCGCCTGCGCGGCCGCACCGTGCGCGGCGCGCCACGCGCACCCGGCGCTACGGCTCGTTCTGATCCGGGTCCTGCTCGTCTTCAAGATCCTCGTCGGGCTCTTCGACGACACCGGGCGGGTCGTCGTCGGCGTCGCCGAGGAGCGGTCGTTGCCGGTCCGCAGCGGTCTCGTCGTAGTCGGTCATGACGCGACGATTCCCGGCGGGTTGCCGGCTAATCATCCCTACGCTAGGGCCCATGGCGACCGATGCGCCGCTCGTCGTCGTCGTGACCGGCCCGCCCGCGAGCGGGAAGAGCTCGATCGCGCGCTACCTCGCCGAAGCCCTGCCTGCGCCGCTGATCGCCAAGGACCCGGTCAAGGAAGCACTCTTCGACGCCCTCGGCACGGGCGACCCCGAGTGGTCGCGAAAGCTCGGGATCGCGACCTACGCGGTCCTCTACCTCACGCTCGAGCAAGAGCTGGCAGCGGGGCGATCGTGTGTGCTCGAGGCGAACTTCGACCACAACGAGGCGTCCGCCCAGCTCGCGGCGATCCAGCTCGGCCGGCCGTTCCGCGCGCTCCAGATCGTGTGCACGGCTTCGCGCGACGTCCTGCTCGAGCGCTTCACGTCGCGTGGCAACCGCCATCCCGGCCACATCGACGACGAGCGCCTGGACGACGTGATCGAGTCGATCGACGCCGGCCGCTGGCGCGCGCTCGAGCTCGACGGCGAGCTCGTCGAGGTCGACACGACCGACTGGTCCACCGTCGACCTCGACGCCCTCGTCGGGCGGGCCCGCGCCCGTTAGCGGGTTCGAACCCAGGCGGCCGTGGCGGGCGCGAGCCCGTCGGCGACGCTCTCGCTCGCGACGAGGAGCTCCCCGCTCGGGAGCTCGAGGCCCGGCGCGTCGACGTTGACGAGGCAAACCACGTCGCCCCGCCGGAAGACGAGTATCCCGCCCGGGCCGTCGAGCCACTCGAACGCGCCCGCGGGCCGGTGAGCGAGCGCGAACCGGTAGAGCTCGAGGCTCGACGCCGGATCCTCGGTCTGCGCGTCCACGCTCCGACGCCCGAACTCGTCGGGCATCGGCAGCCACGGCTCTGCAGCCGTGAAGCCGAAGCCGGGCCCGGTGGTCGTCCAGGGGATCGGTACGCGGCAGCCGTCCCGCCCCTTCCGAGCACCGCCGCTGTGGAAGAACAGCGGGTCCTGGCGCAGCCCGTCGGGGATGTCCACCTCCTCGAGGCCGAGCTCCTGGCCCTGGTAGAGGAAGACCGAGCCCGGCAGCGCGAGGAGCAGCAGGGCGGCCGCTCGCGCGCGACGGCGTCCGTCGGCGCCTCCGCCGTAGCGGGTCGCCACCCGCGGCACGTCGTGGTTCTCGAGCACCCAGGTCGGGACGGCGCCGACGGCACTCATCGCGGTGTGAGTGCGGTCGATCGTCGCCCGCATCGCCGCGGCGTCCCAGTCGTCCCAGAGCAGCGCGAGGTTGAACGCGAGCTGGAGCTCGTCGGGCCGGACGTAGTCGGCGACCCGTTCCTGGTTCTCGAGCACGACCTCGCCGACGAAGCTGCGGTCGCCCTCGTAGCCGTCCGCGAGCCGGCGCCAGCGGCGGTAGAGCGGATGCAGCTCGGGCTGATTCACGGCGGTCACCCAGTCGGCGTGCCAGGTGGGCGGGTCCGGCTCTTCCATCTCCGCGAAGGACTGGTCCTTGAACAAGCCCTGAGCGACGTCGATCCGGAAGCCGTCGACGCCGCGGTCGAGCCAGAAGCGCAGCACCTCCTCGAAGTCCCGCTGCACGGTTTCGTTGTGCCAGTCGAGGTCTGGCTGCTCGCGAGCGAAGAGGTGCAGGTAGTACTCGCCGCTCCGCCCGTCGAGCTGCCACGCCGAGCCGCCGAACGCGGACGTCCAGCCGTTCGGCGGCCCGCCGTCGCGGCCGGGCCGGAAGAGGTAACGCCGACGATCGGGGTGCTCGGGGTCGGAGAGTGCATTCCGGAACCATCTGTGCTCCTCGGAGGTGTGGTTCGGGACGACGTCCACGAGCACCCGCAGGCCGAGCGCGTGGGCGTCTGCGAGCAGCGCGTCGAAGTCGGCGAGCGTCCCGAATCGCGGATCGACGTCTGTGTGGTCGGCGACGTCGTAGCCGTGGTCGGCGTCCGGCGACGGATAGAACGGCGTCAGCCAGACCGCGTCGACGCCGAGGTCGCGCAGGTAGCCGAGCCGCGAGCGGATGCCGGGGAGGTCGCCCAGGCCGTCACCGTCGCCGTCGGCGAAGCTGCGCACGTAGATCTCGTAGAAGACGGCGTCGCGCCACCACATGCGGCCTCACAACCTACGTGCCGCTTGCTCGACCAGCGCGCGCAGCCGCGCGGCCTCCTCGCCTGTGAGCTCGCCGGGCTCGAGGCGCCACGACCAGTTGCCCTCGCCGCGGCCGGGCGTGTTCATGCGGGCCTCGCTCCCCAGGCCGAGGACGTCCTGGGCCGGGACGATCGCGATCGCGGCCCGGGACTCGTAGGCCATCTGGATGAGCGACCAGTGCGGCTCGTCCGGGTCGAGCTCGGCGACGGGGCGCGAGTGGTACCAGCCGACCGCGGTGTCGTTGTCGTGGGTGCCTGTGTACACGAGCTGCCGCTCGCGGTGGTTCCGGGGGAGGTACGGGTTCCGCGGGTTGCCGTCGAACGCGAACTGGAGGACCGCCATCCCGGGCAGCTCGAACTCGTCGCGGAGCCGCTCGACGGGCGGCGTGATCACGCCCAGATCCTCGGCGACGACCGGCAGCGAGCCGAGGTCGGCCCGGACCGCCCGGAGCAGCTCGCGGCCGGGCGCGCGACGCCAGCGGCCGGCGCGCGCGGTCTTCCGGCCGGCCGTGACCGACCAGTACGCGACCAGGCCGCGGAAGTGATCGAGCCGGACGAGGTCGACGAGCTCGAACGTTCGCCGGAAGCGCTCGATCCACCAGCGGAATCCGGTCGCCCGCAGGGCCGGCCAGTTGTAGAGCGGGTTGCCCCAGAGCTGGCCGTTCGCGCTGAACGCGTCCGGCGGCACTCCCGCGACGACGCCTTCCTGGAAGAGCTCGGCGTGGGCGACGTGGTCGGCGCTCCCCGGCGCGACGTAGATCGGCAGGTCGCCGATCACGCGGATGCCGCGCTCGCGCGCGTACGCGCGCACCCCGGACCACTCGCGCTCGAAGCGCACCTGGTCGGCGAGCGAGCCGCCGAAGGACGCCCAGTCGCCTGCCCAGAACGGATGCCGGGCCACGAAGGACTCGATCTCCTCGTCGGAGACGGCCGCGTCGGGCTCCGCGAGCAGGCCGGGCCACGCGGCGAACGCCGACCGCGCCGCGTACGGGGAGCCGGTTTCGTCCGGCGGCCCGAGCGGCAATACCTGCCACCACGACTGGCCCGCCTCGGCCAGCCAGTCGACGAACCCGCGGGCGTCCGCGAGGGAACCGCTCGCAAGCGAGGTCGGGTGAAGCAAGATTCCGGCCGACCGCTGTAGCTGCACGAAGCGACCATGCCAAAGGCGATGCCGACGAAACCGCCGCCACGGATCCAGATCCAGGACGTCTGGCCGCAGACCGACTGCGGCCGCTACCCGACCAAGGCGGTCGTCGGCGACAGCGTCCCCGTCTGGGCGACGATCTTCCGCGACGGGCACGAGGTGCTCGGCGCGGCGCTGCGGTACCGGCTCAAGGGGACGCGCAAGTGGCGCGAGGCGCCGATGGGAGACTTCGGCAACGACCGCTGGATGGGGCACCTGGAGGTCGATTCCGTCGGCCGCTGGGAGTTCACGGTCGCGGCCTGGGTCGACCGGCGCGCGTCCTGGCGCTGGGAGATCCGGCGCAAGGTCGAGGGCGGCCAGAGCGACCTCACGAGCGAGCTCGCCGAGGGCGCCCTGCTCTACGGGGTCGAGAGCCTGAGCGTCAAGCAGGCGCTCGCGGACGAGACCGAGGACCGCGCCGAGGTGACGTCACTCGCGAAGCCGCTGGAGCTGGCGGTCGACCGCGAGCGCGCCCGCTTCGGCTCCTGGTACGAGCTCTTTCCGCGCTCGTGGGGCGGCTTCGCCGGCGTCGAGAAGGTGATCCCGGAGCTCGCCGAGCTCGGCTTCGACGTCGTCTACCTGCCGCCGATCCACCCGATCGGAGAGACGAACCGCAAGGGCAAGAACAACATGCTCAAGGCGAGGCCGGGCGATCCCGGCAGCCCGTGGGCGATCGGCGGCGCCGACGGCGGCCACGACGCGATCCACCCGGACCTCGGGACGATCGAGGACTTCGACCGGCTCGTCGCGACGGGGCGTGAGCACGGCGTCGAGGTCTGCCTCGACTTCGCGATCCAGTGCTCGCCCGACCACCCTTGGCTGAAGGAGCACCCCGAGTGGTTCAACCGCCGGCCCGACGGGACACTGAAGTACGCCGAGAACCCGCCCAAGAAGTACCAGGACATCTACAACGTCAATTTCGACAGCGAGGACTGGCAGGGGCTCTGGAACGCGCTCCACGACGTCGTCGCGTACTGGGTCGACCACGGCGTCAAGGTCTTCCGCGTCGACAACCCGCACACGAAGCCGGCGCCGTTCTGGGAGTGGCTGATCGGCCGGGTCCACGAGCGCGACCCCGAGGTCGTCTTCCTCGCCGAGGCGTTCACGCGGCCGGTGATGATGCAGACGCTGGGGAAGGTCGGCTTCAGCCAGTCCTACACGTACTTCACGTGGAAGAACACGAAGGGCGAGCTGATCGAGTTCATGCGCGACGTCGTCAACTGGTCGCCGTGGTACCGGCCGAACTTCTTCGCCAACACGCCGGACATCCTCCACGAGTACCTCCAGCGCGGCGGCCCCGCGGCGTTCGCGGCGCGGCTCGTGCTCGCGGCGACGTTGTCACCGTCGTACGGCATCTACTCCGGCTTCGAGCGCTTCGAGAACGTGCCGGTCCGCGACGGCAGCGAGGAGTACCTCGACTCGGAGAAGTACGAGGTCAAGGAGCGGACGCTGGCCGGCGCACCGCTGGCGCCGTTGATCAGGCGCCTGAACACGATCCGGCGCGAGAATCCGGCCCTCCAGCGCGTGGACAACCTGACCTTCCTCGAGACCGAGAGCGAGCACGTGATCGCCTACGCGAAGGTCGCCGGCGACAACGCGATCGCCGTGGTGGTCAACCTGGACCCGTTCGAGACGCGCGAGGGCGTGGCGATCCTGCCGGCGTCCCTCGGCCTCGCGCCGTCGGTGCGCGCCCGCGAGCTGCTGACCGACGAGGACTTCTCCTGGCAGACGGGCCGCAACTACGTCCGCCTCGAGCCCGGCCAGTCGCACGTGATCCGCCTTGGCTAGCACGAGCGAGGAGAAGAAGTCGGCGGCCGCGGAGGTCGCCAAGGTGGAGGAGAAACCGCTCTCCAAGGCAGAGGAGGCCGCCGACCGCGCGCAGCCGGGTCACTGGTTCGAGTCGAACCCGCTCTGGTTCAAGACGGCCGTCTTCTACGAGATCCACCTGCGCGGGTTCTTCGACGGCAACGACGACGGCTTGGGCGACTTCGGCGGGCTGATCGAGAAGCTCGACTACCTGCAGTGGCTCGGCGTCGACTGCATCTGGCTGCTCCCGATGTACGCGAGCCCGCTCCGTGACGGCGGCTACGACATCGCCGACTACAACGCCATCCATCCCGACTACGGGACGGTCGAGGACTTCCGTGCGTTCGTCGAGGCCTCCCACCAGCGCGGGATGCGTGTGATCGCCGACCTGGTCATGAACCACACCTCCGCCGATCACCCGTGGTTCCAGGAGGCGCGCTCGAGCAAGGACTCGGCGAAGCGGGAGTGGTACGTCTGGTCCGATCACGACGAGCGCTGGTCCGAGGCTCGGATCATCTTCATCGACACGGAGTCCTCGAACTGGACGTGGGACCCGGTTGCCGAGCAGTACTACTGGCACCGCTTCTTCAGCCACCAGCCCGACCTCAACTACGACAACCCCGAGGTCCAGGAGGCAATGCTCAACGCGCTGCGCTTCTGGCTCGACCTCGGCATCGACGGCTTCCGCCTCGACGCCGTCCCGTACCTCTACGAGCGCGACGGGACGAACGGCGAGAACCTCGCCGAGACGCACGAGTTCCTCAAGCGTGTGCGGTCGACCGTCGACGCCGAGTACCCCGACCGCGTGCTCCTGGCGGAGGCGAATCAATGGCCCGCGGACGTCGTCGAGTACTTCGGCGACGGCGACGAGTGCCACATGGCCTTCCACTTCCCGGTCATGCCCCGGATGTTCATGGCACTGCGGCGCGAGGAGGCTCTGCCGATCATCGAGATCCTCGACCAGACGCCGCAGATCCCCGACAACGCGCAGTGGGGCCTCTTCCTGCGGAACCACGACGAGCTCACGCTCGAGATGGTCACCGACGACGAGCGGGACTACATGTACACCGAGTACGCCAAGGACCCGCGTATGCGGCTCAACCTCGGGATCAGGCGGCGCCTGGCGCCGCTGCTCGACAACGGCCGGGACGAGATCGAGCTGATGACGGCGATCCTGTTCTCGCTCCCGGGTTCGCCCGTCCTCTACTACGGGGACGAGATCGGGATGGGCGACAACATCTACCTCGGCGACCGCGACGGCGTCCGGACGCCGATGCAGTGGACAGGCGACCGGAACGGCGGCTTCTCGCGCGCCGACTTCGCCCAGCTCTACCTGCCGCCGCTGATGGACCCGGTCTGGGGCTTCCAGGCCACCAACGTCGAGGCGCAGCTCCGCACGCCGACGTCGCTGCTTCGCTGGATGCACCGCTTCATCGCGCTGCGGAAGGCGCATCCGGTGTTCGGGCTCGGGACGTACGAGTCGCTGCGGCCCGCGAACACGAAGATCTTCGCCCACATCCGCCGCTGGGAGGACGACATCGTCCTGGCCGTCCACAACGTCGCGCGCTCGGCGCAGGCGGTCGAGCTCGACCTGTCACAGTTCGCCGGCCATGTCCCGGAGGAGATGTTCGGCCATTCGCGCTTCCCGGCGATCGGGGAGCTGCCCTACCTGCTCACGCTCGCACCAAGGGGGTACTTCTGGTTCCTGCTGAGGCCGCCGGAGTCGGAATGAGCCGGATCGAAGGGCTTGTCGCGGGCCTCCGCGAGGAGGACCTGTCGCCGTTCATGCTCGGGCAGCGCTGGTTCGGCTCGAAGTCGCGCGAGGTCGCGCACGTGACCGTCGCCGAATCGACGTCCGTCCGTGAGGACGAGCCGGGCCTGGCGCTCGCGCTCGTCGAGGTGCGGTTCCACCCCGGGACGCACGAGCTCTACCACGTCCCCGTCGGCGTTCGGTCGGGCTCGAGCGGCTGGGGCGAGGGCCGGATCGCCGAGGTCGACGGCTTCATCCTCTACGACGCCACGTTCGACCCCGAGCTGGCGGCCGAGGTCGCCTCGCTCATGCGCGAGCAGCGGACGCTCGAGGCCTCCGACGGCGCGACGATCGAGTTCCGCTCGGTCTCCGAGGTCGAGGAAGAGCTCGACCGGCCGTCCGAGATCCGGCCGATGGGCGTCGAGCAGTCCAACACGTCGCTGGTGTTCGACGACAAGCTGGTGCTGAAGCTCTACCGCCGGCTCGAGCCCGGCGTCAACCCGGAGCTGGAGCTGCTGCGCTTCCTGACGAAGCGCGGCTTCCCGAACATCCCGTCGCTCGAGGGCTGGGCGCAGTACCTGGGCAGGCCGATGGACGCCACGCTCGCGACGCTTCAGCACTTCGTCGCCAGCGAGGGCGACGGATGGAAGCTCGCGCTCGACTCGCTGGGCGCCGGCCCGGAGGCGTTCCTCGGCCGCCTGCGCCGGCTGGGGGAGGTGACGGGCGCGATGCACACCGTGCTCGTGTCCGACGCGAGCGACCCGTCGTTCTGCGCCGAGGAGCCGAGCTCGGAAGCGTTGGCGCTGCTCGTCGCGACCGTGGACGAGGAGATCGAGCGCGTCTTCGCCTCGCTTCCCGACGACCCGGCGCTCGCGCCGATCGCCGGGCGCGGGGAAGAGGTCCGCGAGCGCCTGCGGCTCCGCTCGCACGTCGGCGCGACCGGCCGCGTGATCCGCCATCACGGCGACTACCACCTCGGCCAGGTGCTCTGGGCCGACGCGGACTGGGTCGTGATCGACTTCGAGGGCGAGCCCGCCCGGGGTCTCACGGAACGGCGCCGCAAGCGCTCGCCGCTCCGCGACGTGGCCGGGATGCTGCGCTCGTTCGCGTACGCCGCCTCGGCGTCGGAGCTCGAGCGCGGCGTGGCGCCGCCGGACGACTGGGAGGAGCGCGCACGCGCGGAGTTCGTCGCGGGCTACGTCGACGAGGTCGACTCGAGCATCATCCCGAGCGGCCAGGCGTTCGACCGGCTTCTGGCGTTGTTCGAGCTCGAGAAGGCCGTGTACGAGCTGCGCTACGAGCTCGACAACCGGCCGGACTGGGTTCGCATCCCCGTGGCCGGCATCGTTCGCCTTCTCGAGGATGACGCGTGAGCGCGGTCGACGAGCTCGTCGAGGGCCGTCTGGCCGATCCGCACAGCCTGCTCGGCGCCCATTCGCAGAACGGCACCGTCGTCGTTCGCGCCTTCCGGCCCGAGGCTGAGAGCGTGAAGGTGCGCGTCGAAGGCGCGGAGCCGGTCGAGCTGAAGCGTGCCCACCCGGCCGGGCTCTTCGAGGGCAAGCTCGACGGCGCGGAGCTCCCGCTCAGGTATCGCCTCGAGGTGAGCTACGCCGAGGGCGCGACGCTCGTCGTCGACGACCCGTACGCGTTCCCGCCGACGCTCGGCGAGCTCGACCTCCATCTCGCCTCCGAGGGCCGCCACGAGCGGATCTACGAGCGCCTCGGCGCTCACGTCCGGGAGGTCGACGGGGTCGTGGGCACGTCGTTCGCCGTCTGGGCGCCCGCCGCACGCTCGGTCAGCGTCGTCGGCGACTTCAACCTCTGGGACGGCCGCCTCCACCCGATGCGCTCGCTCGGCTCCTCCGGGATCTGGGAGCTGTTCGTCCCCGGCCTCGCCGACGGCGACCA
>Ga0126309_10000581_pt1 | contig 12283 bp, 10 predicted proteins | sample Plot56_FD_92541 | JGI IMG/M metagenome (GOLD analysis project Ga0126309, IMG submission 92541) | Serpentine soil microbial communities from UC McLaughlin Reserve, CA, USA - Plot56 | ecosystem: Environmental > Terrestrial > Soil > Grasslands | place: USA: UC McLaughlin Reserve, Lake County...
CGGAGCGGCCGGACGCGGTCCACGTCCGCGGGCAGGGGACCGCGCGGCCACTTGGAGCACATCTGCCGCCAGGAATCGATCTCGGAACGCCCGAGGAACGTGCCGCGCACCTCGCGCTCGGCCTCCTCGTCGGTGATGCGCTGGACGTCCTCGGCACACAGGACGGAGAGCGTCATGCCGAGGCTCATCGTCTCGGTCGACCAGGCGGCGGTCTCCAGGCTCAAGGCGGTCATGGGGGAGAAATCCCCCTGCGCCGCCGCATGGATCATGTAGGGAATCAGGCTGGCGTGGGTCGGCACGTAGAGCATGCCGCGCAGGCCGGATGCGAAGGCGGCACGCGGGAGCGTCAGGTCCGTGAGCCGGTTGGTCCGCGGATGACGCAGGCGCACCCGCAACGGCCCCTGATCGAACCGGGCGTGGACTTCGCCGAGCTCCTCCCGCAGGCGGGGGAAGGCGGCGCGGCACTCCGGCGCGGCGGCGCAGTCGGCCACCAGGCGGTCGAGGGCGCGCTGAGCGTTCGATGCGTTATAGAGCGGCAGCTCGATCTCGAACGGCGCGGCGCCGTCGAGCACCACCGAGCGCAGATGGTCCGCGTGGCGGCGGGCGTAGACCAGCGCGGCGCGGGTGCCGTAGGACCCGCCCCACAGATTGATTTGTTCATAGCCGAGAGCGGCGCGGACGTCGTCCAGATCGTCCACGATCAGCTCGGTGGTGTAGAAGCGCGGATCGCCCTTCAGCCTCCTGAGACAGGGCGTGGGATCGACCGTCTCCGCCTCCAGGAATTCGAGAGGATCGCCGAGGTCGCAATCGAGCGGGTTTGAAGCGCCCGTCCCGCGTACGTCGACGAGCACGATGTCACGGGCGCGCCGGACCTCCTTGAAGGCGGACTGGACGAAGGACGCGTATTTCCGGGCGCCCTGGCCCGGGCCTCCGGCGAGGATGAACAACGGATCGGGAGCGCTCTCCGGGCGCAGGGCCGGCAGGACCGCGACGTGGAGGTCGATCGTGCGGCCGGCGCGGGTGGCGCGGTTCTCTGGGACCTTCAGGATGCCGCAGCGGATCTCCTCCTCGAAGTCCTCGACGTGACACGGTGTGAGAGCGATCCGGCGGGGCGCTCCCTCGCGGCCTGGCGCGGCGAGAGCGAGAGCGGGCAAGAGAAAGACGAAGCTCCAGCGTGCGGAGCGGAACAGCCTTCCGGTTTCGGACATCTCCAGGATCTCCTTGGCGGGAGCCAATTCCCGCCTCTGTCCTGGGTAGTCTCGGGTGGGGGAAGAACCTTACAGGGGAGACCCGGAAGCCGTCTCCATCTGCATTGCCGTGGACAAAGGTGGGCCTCTGGGGTAGCCTCCCTCAGCATGGATGAGAGCCCTCCAGACATCCTCCTGTTGGACCACAAGATCGACCCGGCTGAGCTGGCACGCCTTGCGGCTGCATTCTTCGAGGACATGATCAAGTACGTGGTCGATATCAAGACCGGCCGAGTCGCTGTGGGCGGCGAGCTTCATGCGGATGCCGAGCAACTCCTCTTGCAAGAGGGCAGCCTCCAGTCCGACCTGTGGGGCGCCAACTATTATCCTGGCCGCGGCCGCGAGGGATGCATCGAATACACCTCTCTCATCAACATCCGGCCCTCGCAGGGAAACCGCGGAATGGAAATCGTGGACCCTGCGATTCGTGAGCGCGTTCGCGAGCTCACGTTCGCATGGATCGGAGATGGGGAGCCGCTCGCGTGAGCCAGCATGCATCGCTGTCCCCTGACCGCTGGGCAAGCTTCAGCCTCGATCAGCAGATCCTGATGATCGGGAATGAGATGAACCGAGCGTTGCGATTAAGGAGCGATGAGGATTGGCCCCACGTACAGCGCTCGTATGAGCGGATTTTGCGGCTGGTCGATCTGACGGTCGAGGTGCAGCACCGGCCGAGCCTCCGCCGGGAGCTCCTTCGATGGCGGGATCTCATCGCGGCTCTCTACATCGGTTCCGGACCCAACCCGCAGGAGCACGCCTCCGCTTTCCGATCTCTTCTCCTGCTGACGCCGGCGGCGTCCAGACAGATTCCTTTCGTGCTCGCGGAGAAGTAGGTCCGCCATCGAGCAGGTGCACCAACCCGAGGGCACAGGAGGCCGCGAACCGTCCACTGATCACTCAGTCGCGGCCAACTCGTGGAGATAGTCGACGTAGGACCGCACGGCACCGTCCCAACCCATGACCTTCGGGTTCGACGACTCGATCACGAAGTACTCGTCGGGAGCGTGGGCGCCGCTGCCATGGCCAAGGCCAAAGTGGCCCGCGGGCAGCTCGAGCGGCTTGCTCGTGAACACGTATCCCGGATAGGAACCCGCGTTGCGGGGCCAGAGGATCGGATCGAGACCCGCGCGGCGGTAGACGGCCGTCTGCGCGCGGATCACGGCGGAGTCCGCCTGTGTGGTGGTCGGATCATAGCCGCCGCTGGGGTTGACCTCGATGTCGCCGAAGCCGCGCTTGGCCAGATGCGCCTTGAGAGCCGCGATGGCGCCTTCGTACGTCATGTCCGGCACCAGGCGGAGGTCGAGCTTGGCGACGGCGCGGTGGGGGAGCACGGTCTTGCCGCCCGGTCCCGTATAGCCGGCGACGAGCCCCTCGATGTTGACGGTGGGGGTGAAGAGGAACTGCTCCAGCGAGGCGCGCCAGGGCAGGTCGTGCGCCCAGCGGTCGGCCGACAGCGATTTCTTCGCGGTAGCCTCGCTGATGCGCGCAGCCGCGGCGTCGAGCATGGCCCGTTGCTCGGCCGAAGCCTTGCGCGCAGCGTCCGCGAAGCCGTCGATCGCCGGATCGCCGTCCGGGGTGACCAGCGTGGCCAGTGCCTGCACGAGGTGGAAGGCGGGACTGTCGAGCCGGGCCCGGTTGCTGGAGTGGACGTCCTTCTTCGGCCCCCGGCCCCATTTCTCGCCGCTCGCCACGAGCTCCAGCTCGACGACGCCCTTGGCGCCGAGCGACACCAGCACGGTCCCGTCCGGATCCTGCCCGGCGGAAGGCATGAAGATGCCCATACAGCGTTCCAGGGCAGCGTTCACCTCGGGACGCTGCACGACCTGGCGGAAGTGCGGCGAGCCGATCTCCTCTTCCCCCTCCGCGACGAGCACGAGGTTGACGGGCAGCTTTTTCCCCGCCCCTTGGATCGCGTGCAGGGCCGCCAGGAATGCGGCTTGCGGCCCCTTCTGGTTTACCGCGCCGCGGCCCATCAGGACCTTGCCGAACCCGGGCTTGTCGACCAGCGCGGCCTCCCAGGGCGGCGAGGACCATTCCGCGGGATCGACCTGCTTGACGTCGTACATGAAGTAGAGGCCGACCGTGTTCGCCGCTCCGGCATCCAGCGTGGCGAATACGCCGGGCTGCCCGTCGGTCGGCACGCGCGTGACCTGCTGAAAGCCAGCCTCGCGCGCCAGGCGCATCATGTGCTCGCAGCCCTCGTCCATCCCCCGGTTCTCGGCGGCGATCGAAGGCTGCCGCACCCACTCCTGAAGGCGCTGAACTCCTTCGGCATGGCGTTTCAGGATCTCGGCCTGAATGGCATCGAGGCTTTCGGCGGAAAACAGCATTCGAGGGACGGCGAGCGCAGCCGCCGACGCGGCCGTCGCCCCGAGGAAGTCGCGGCGCGTGAGTTGAGTCATGGGTGGAGTTTAGCGCTGAAGCCCTGCCGCGGCGAGGGAGAGGCGCCGCGGCAGGGGACACGCAGGGGGGAGGGGATCAGCGGTTGGGGCCGACGACGCGGATTTTGTCGGTCAGCTCCTGGTCCTCGCCGGCGACGATCAGGGTGATGGTGATCTCGTGCTGCTCGCCGGGCTTCGGCGTGTCGAGGGTCGCGAAGGCGTCGTCCTTGGCGAAGAAGGCGCGGACGTGGTTGCCGGTGCGGGTCGCGCGCAACGCCTCCAACGGCTCGGCGTCCGGATCGGTCCCGACGAGCTCGATGCTGTCGAGGTCGATGTCCTCCAGGCCCTCGCCGCGGATCAGGGCGCTCACGGTGCCGTTGCTGTTGTTCTTCCAGTTGACGTTCCAGTGATCGGCCTGGATGGCGAGGTCGAGGTCGACCTCCTCTTCGCCGTCGTCGTCGCCACCGCCATCCTCGCCGACGATCCGCACCTTGTCGGTGAGGTTCTTCTCGGTGTCGTCCTCACCCACGGTGAACTGAATCGTCACTTCGTGCACCTCGCCGCGGGTCGGCGTGTCGAGGCTGGCGATCGCGTCGTCCTTGGCGAAGAAGGCGCGGATCTGCTTGCCCTGGCGGGTCGCGCGGAGCGCCGCGACCGGCTCCTCGGCATCGTCGGTGCCGACGAGAACGATGCTGTCGAGATTGACGTCACCGAGACCGTCGCCGCGGATCACCGCCGAGACGGTGCCCTCACTGTGATCGTAGTTCGTGTTCCAGACGTCGGGCTGGAGCTCGGCCGAAAGCGAGGCGCCCGGCTTGCCGCCTCCGCCACCTCCGTGCCCATTGCCTCCACCCTTGCCACCTTTGGCAGCATCGAGCGCTGACTCGGTGGCGTTGGCCTGGGGAACGCTGGCAAGGGCCACCGCGGTGATCGCGAGGGCGAGAAGTAGACGGTGCTGGCGGTTCCGTCGGAGCATGTTCATGTCGATCTCCTCCTCAAGGACATTGTTCGGACAGGTTGAGAGTAGCGCCGGCGGGAGGAGGGCGCTGTCACGCGCACCACGCCGGCACTGTGAACTAGGTCACACATGCTATAAACGTGCCCATCATGAGCGCCGAAGACCGCACCACCGCGGAGCTCGATCTGATGGCGCGGATCGCCGGTCTCCGCCTCCGCCACCGGTGGAGCAACTGGGACCGCGACGAGATCAGGGCGGACAGCGCGAGGCACATCTCCGTCTACGAACGAGCCGGCTGATCGACTCCCTTCTCGAAGTCTTCGCCATTCACCCGAAATGAAATCCCCTCCCGGGTCATCTTGGATCAACACCTCTCGGATGAAAGCGAGGTTTCATGGAGCTCGAAGATATCTATCGGCCGCCCCAGGCAGATCTGGAGATCCAGGTTCCGGCGCCGTCCAAGCCGCTCGCGCCCTTCTTCCAGACGTCTCCTCTGAAGGTCACTCTCCTTTCGATCGCCACCTTCGGGCTGTATCAGCTCTACTGGTTTCACAAGCACTGGTACCGGCGCAAGGCGCATGGCGAGGACGTGGTTCCCCTCGCGCGAACGATTTTCGCCGTGTGGTTCGCGCATTCACTGTTTCAGTCGGTGAACCGGCAGGTGGAACACAGCGCCCAGCCGGGCCCGTCTTTCTCCGGGCTTGCGGGTGAGCCCCTGAACGCCGGCCTGCTGGCGGTCGGGTTTTTCGCCTGCAACATGCTCTGGCGGCTGCCCGATCCGGTCTCTTTCCTGGGTGTCTTCTCTTTCGTGCCGTTGGTGATCGCGCAGAAGCGGATCAATCAGCTCCACGCGGAGCTGGGATACGACACGAGCGACGGCTCCTCCTTCACGCTCGGGACCATCACCGCTCTCGTGGTCGGCGGGATCTGGTGGGTGCTGGTCGTGATCGGGTCCCTTACGCCCCAGGCCTGAATCGAGGGTCGTGCCGCCGCCCGGGGGATTCATGGATGGCCTCCTACGGCCACCCCCGCTGCTGCCCCAGCGTCGCATCGAAGTGGGCACGAAGCTCTGTCATCGAATCCCCGCCCACTTTCTCCAGCAGCGCGTCGGCCAGCACCAGGGCGACCATGGACTCGGCGATGACTCCAGCCGCAGGAAGAGCGGTGACGTCGCTCCGCTCGTACTCCGAGGTCATCTCCTCCCGGGTATCGACGTCGACGCTCGGCATCCCCTGGCGCAGGGTGGCGATGGGCTTCTTGTAGCCGGTGATCACCAGGTCCTCGCCGTTGGTGATCCCTCCCTCCAGACCGCCGGCCCGGTTCGTGGGACGGCTCCAGCCGCCGTCCGGTCCGCGGCGGATCGGGTCGTGCGCCGCGCTGCCGAAGCCCTGGGAGCCCCGAACTCCGGCGCCGATCTCCACGGCTTTCATGGCGTGGATGGACATCACTGCCTGCGCGAGCCGGCCGTCCAGCTTCTCATCCCACTGCACGTGGGAGCCGAGACCCACCGGCACGTTGTGCGCGATGACGGTGACCGCGCCGCCGAGGGTGTCCCCCTCCTGCTGCGCGCGATCGACGAGGCGGACCATCTCCTCTTCGAGCGACGCATCGATGGCGCGGAGTGGGGAGGAGTCGTCGACCCGGAGGAGGTCCTCCCAGGTGGGGACCGGCGCGTCGGCGCCGATCGGACCGAGGAAGCGGACGCCGCTGCGGATCTCCACGCCGACCTCGGCGAGGAGCATCTTGGCGAAGGCGCCGGCGGCGACGCGGGCGGTGGTCTCCCGCGCCGAGGCCCGTTCCAGGATGTCCCGCAGATCGCTCCGCAGGTACTTGAGGCCGCCGGCGAGGTCGGTGTGGCCGGGCCGGGGGATGTGGACCCGCCGCTGCTCGGCCCGCCGGGGATCGACCTCCACCGGGCTCATCATCGGCTCCCAGTTGGCGTAGTCCCGGTTGACGATCCAAAGGACGAGCGGGCCGCCCAGCGTCTCGCCGCCGCGCACGCCGCCGTGGATCTCGGCGGCGTCTTTCTCGATCTTCATCCGGTTGCCCCGGCCATAGCCGTGCTGCCGCCGCGCCAGATCGCGCACCAGGAGGTCGAAATCCACCCGCAGACCCGCGGGCAGACCGGTCAGGATCGCGGTAAGGCCAGGACCGTGGCTCTCGCCGCCGGTGGTGAGATGGAGCCGGCGCATACCCCGGAGAATAGCAAACCCTCTCTTCGACGCCGATGGGCACGCTTTTGAACGCCGCGGGCACCTTAACGGTAAAGGTGAATCCCTTCGTTTCCTATGAGGAGGAGAGTGATGGAAAAAAAGAAGCGCAAGAAGATCAAGAAGCTGAGTCTCACCAAAGAAACCCTGCGGGAGCTCGCCGGCCAGGAGATGAAGAAGGCCGGCGCCGGCGTGGCCACTTCGATGACCTGCGCCAACTCGGGCTGCCGCTCCTGCTATACGTGCTTCTGCCCGTAGACCTCAGAACCCCCACCCCCGGCCCCTCCCCCGCAGAGCGGGAGAGGGGTCAGGGGTGGGGGTTCTTCCGCCGCCGCGCCTCCCGCGACGCATGCAGCTGGTGCAGGAAGTCATACAGCACCAGCTCGTGCGCCCGCGCGGCCGAGCGGATGATCCGGTTGACGAACATGTGGACGAAGCTGGTGGACATCTCGGCCACCGGCACGGTCAGGCGGCCGGCGGCTTCTCTCGCCCGCATCTCCTCGGCGATCGGGGCGATGGCGCGTGAGCGGCGGGTCAGCACGTCGAGCGCCGGCGCGAGGATGTCGTCCAGGCCCGCTCCTCCCTCCAGCATCTCGCCCAGGCTCCGGCGCTCGGCGCGCAGCTTCTGATCGAGCTGGACGCGCAGCGGCTTCCCGCCCTTGAACTCCCGCAGGAAGGAGGTGCGGAGGTGCTCGACCGCGGTCTGCTTCGCCTCCGGCGTCAGGCCGAGATCGGAGAGCAGCAGGTCACAGCCGAGAAGGGCGAGGCGCCAGCGGATGTCCGCCCCCTCATCCCCCTCGATCATCTCGACGATCTCCAGCACCGCGTCGCTGTCGGCGCGGAACAGGCGCTCGGCGAGCTCGATCCCTTCCTGGCCGCCATAGCGCTCCACCTCGCGGTCGTAGGTGTCGAGCTGGACCTTCCACAACCGGCCATCGGCCATGAATCCGGCGAGAGACTCGTGGAGAGCCGGGAGCACCCGGCCGTGCAAGGCCGCCGGATCTCCGTGCAGACGCACCCGCAAGTGCCACTCGGGGTCGGCATAGCGGAGGAAGAACCAGGAATCGGCCACTCCCGAAGCCAGCGCCTCGCGCACCGCCGGCCCGACCACGTCGCGCAGCAAGCCGTCGGCTGTGGAGGTCCCGGTGTAGAGCTTGACGTAGAGCCACTCGGAGCCCGGCGGGAACACGCGCCGGAGGGCCGGCGCGGCGGCGGCAGCCCCGGTCGCCTCGCGGGCCACGGCGCGGGTGGCCTCGCGGGGGCGGCCGACGAAGGGGATCAGGATCTCGTGGAGGAATCGTCCTTCCGGGCCGCGCGCGACGAGCCGGTCCGGGTCCGGGTACAGCTCGGAGAGGCGGGCGCGGTCACGCTCCTCGATCAGATCGAGGAAGGTCTCGACCGAGAGGACGTTCTCGAAATCGACCAGCAGCTCGTTGTCCCCATCCGTCAAGGTGGCCAGGCGCGGGATGCGGCGCCGCTCGCGCCAGGCGCGCAGGGCGATGAAGCGCCCGGCTCCCGCGGGCTTCACGATCTCCTTGATCTCGTCGCCGGTGATCACCCAGGTAGCGCGCGCCAGGACCAGGCGGCCGGCGGTCACCCGCGGCAGGAACGGGGAGCTGTCGAGAGCTCCCCAGGACCAGACCGCGCCCCCCTGGGTCCCTTGCGTCTGCAACATGCAGAGGAAGCGGTAGATCCCGAGGCTGCCCCGGCGATAGTTGTGCGCGCTGGTCAGCCGCGGAATCACCTCGCGGCCGAGCCGCCGGGAGCGCAGGATGATCCGGGAGCCCCGCACGGTCACCGTCAGATCGGTGATCGGGATCTGATTCTCCGGCAGCGCGCCGGACCGCCCCAGGAAGGGGATCTCGTGCGGGCGCAGCACCGGCCGGGAGAGGATGTTGCCGATCCGACCCTGTGGCAGGTGGACGATCTCGGCATAGATCGCGTCGGGGCGGTGCGCCTCTTCCTGCCGCAGGTGCGCTTCGACCTGCCGGTGGAGCTCGGGGTCCGCATGGCAGAAGCGGCCGAGCAGCCGCGCCCCGGAAGGTCCCACCGCGCCGCCCAGGAGGATCTGGAATTCGCCGCCGGCCAGCGCCTCGGGCGAGGCGGCTGCCACGTGGATCATCATCTGGAAGGCGTCGGCGAGGTGCGGGACCTCCCCTCCGTCCGGGCCGGAATAGGGGGAGAGCCTCTCGATGTCTTTCGGCGTGAGCTCGATCTCCTGCGCCCCCGTGGCCAGCGCCTGCGTCAGCCGGTCGAAGAGGTAGCTCTCGCGGGCTCCCCAGGTGACGCTCGCGTCGGCCGCAGGCGGCGCCAGCGGCAGCCCGTGGAGGAGGGGAGACGCCTCGGCCCCCACGTCCGACGAGCGCTCGAAGCCGATGCCGATCTCCTCGTCCAGGGCCTCGACGAGCAGCACCTCGCGCCCTTCGCCATAGCGCTCGGTGAAGTCCTTGCGGAACGTGTCCAGGAGATCCTGCCGCCGCGGCGAGAGGCGGCGGAGCAGATCGATCCCCTGTAGGGCCTCGTCGAGCACCGCGGAGCCGAGGGCCGGCCGATCCCCCGGCTTGACCATGTCGAGCTGGAAGAGCCGTGCGAGCTCCACCGGCGTCGGCAGGACCTCGAGCGCCTGGGCCAGCGCCCGATACCGTTCCGGAGGAGAGCCGGGCCCGCCCGCGTCCAAGGCCGCCAGCTCGTCGCGCGCCTGGGCGAGCTTGGTCGAGGCGAGAGGCGCGTCGCCCGGGAGCCCCCGGAGCAATTCGATCAACTCGTGGATGGCTTCGGGGCCGGTCACCAGAGGCGAGAGGTCGGAGACTAGGATCTGGCTGTCGATCAGCTCGCCGATGTATTCGGCCGCATCCTCGAAGGAGATCTCGCCGTCGGGGTCGGAGGCCACGAGGGCGGATGCGAGATCGGCGATGCGCGCACCGGCGGACGCGCGGCCGAGGGTGTCTTCGAGATAGTCCGTCGGCTCGACCGCCACCAGGTGGTGCGAGCGGACCTTCTTCACCAGCCGCGCCTCGGCGTAGCGCAGGCGGCCGGCGGCGCGGTACAGGCTCGAATTCGGGCGGTAGAGGAGCCCCTCGCGGATCCGCGGGTCGCGCCCGAGCTCCTCGCACAGAGCGAAGAGGTAGTCCATGTCGAGCCGCGTGTGCCGCTCATAGGCGGGGCGCGGTCCGAGAGTGAGGCGGGTCTCCGCGGCGAGGGGGCCCAGCGAGCAGCCGGAGAAGAGGCCGAACGGGGTGGCGCGCGCCGTCATCCGGTAGAAGTAGCGCACGATCACCCGCTCCACCCGCTGTCCCTTCTTGCTGTCGGGCTGGCTCAGCCAGAGGGGGAGACCGTCGACGAGCGACGGCGAGGCGAGGAACAGAGCCTCCAGGATCTCGGGACGGTCACACAGGGCGCGCAGGCGCTCGCGCAGACGCACGCGGTCCGCGGCCAGAGCCCGCTCCAGCTCCTCCAGCCGGTCGGAGGGCACATGGACAGCTTCCAGCCCCGCGCTCCACGCCTCCAGCTCCTCGAAAGGAAGGAGCGGCGTACGGAACACGAAAAAGCCGGAAGGATGAATCTGCGAAGCCGGCGTTGAAGTGTCGATTGGCACGGCGGCAGGAAGATACCATGGACAGGGGAAAGGCCTGACAAGGAGGTGGAAACGTTTTCGCTTTGCTTCCCTCTCCCCCTAGAGACCGCGGAGCCTGGCGGCGATCCAGGGGATCTCGGGATCGTCGAGCGTGCGCACGTCGAACAGCAGCGCGCCGTCCTGGATGCGCGCCAGGATCGCCGGCTCGCCGGTGCGCAGGTCGGCGGCCAGATCCTCGATCGCCCGGCCTTCCACGTGGAGCCGCACCCCCCAGCTCGGCAGGTCGCGCGCCGGCATCGAGCCGCTGCCCGCCTGGGATTGACAGGGGACGAGCGCCGCATCGAGACCGGGAAGGCCGCTGAGCTCGCGCAGGAGGCGGCGAGCCCGCCGCCGCAGGACCTCCCGCGGTTCCAGGAGCCTGCGGAGGACCGGGATGCGCGCCAGCGCCGTCGCCTCGCCGGACCGGTAGAGGCGCAGCGTGGCCTCCAGAGCCGTGTAGATGAGCCGGCCCGGCCGCAGCGCGCGGAAGAGCGGGTGGCGCCGGCAGCGCTCCACCGCCTCCTTGCGGCCGAGGAGGAGACCCGCCTGCGGTCCGCCCAAGAGCTTGTCGCCGCTGCAACAGACGAGATCGACCCCGGCGGCCACGGAGCGCCGCAGCACGGTCTCGCCCGCGAGGCCGAAGCGGGCGAGATCGACGAGGCAGCCGGAGCCGAGGTCGTGGACCACCGGAACGCCGTGCTCGCGGCCGAGAGCCACGAGATCCTCGATTTCCACCTCCGCGGTGAACCCCTCGATGCGGTAGTTCGACGGATGGACCTTGAGGAGCATGCCGGTCTCGGGACCGAGCGCCCGGCGGTAATCCTCCAGGTGCGTCCGGTTGGTGGTCCCCACCTCGACCAGGCGCGCGCCGCTCTCTTCCATCACGTCCGGAATGCGGTAGGACCCGCCGATCTCCACCATCTCGCCGCGGGAGAGCACCACCTGCCGGCCGCGGGCGAGCGCGGCGAGCACGAGGAGCGTCGCCCCCGCATTGTTGTTGACCACGGTCGCCGCCTCGCAGCCGGTCAGCTCGCGGAGAAGCTCGGCGCACCCCTCATCCCGCCCCCCGCGCCCGCCGCTCCGCAAATCGATCTCCAGTCGCTGGGCATGGGGCGCCACCTCCGCCAGAGCCGCCACCGCCTCCTCCGGCAGCGCAGCCCGGCCCAGCCCGGTATGGAGGACGATGCCCGTGGCATTGACCACCCGGCGATAGGAGGGGAGAGCCCGCTCCGCCAGCCGCCGTTCCACCCGCTCCGCCAGCACCGCCGCCGACGCCTCGGGGTCCCCGCCCGCGAGCACCTCGGCGCGGACCTGATCGAGGACCTCGCGGAGCCCCTCGACTACCGCGGTCCGCGGGTGCCGCGCGAGAATCGGCGCGAAATCGTCGGAGGCGAGAAGGCGGTCGACCTTGGGGATGGCGCGGAGGGTGAGAGGCATGCTCCCGGAACTCTATCGCAAAGGGCACTGGTGGTAGGATTCCCCCGGAAGCGCTCGGGGGCTGGTGCCTCCCGCGGTCTTCAAAACCGTTGTCTCGGGCCGGTTGCGGTCCGGGGTGTGGGTTCGATTCCCATGCGCTTCCGCCATTCGGATTCTTCGTCTACACAGCTCTGCCAAGCTCTCTCGGAGGCGTGTACAGGGCCTCATCGAAGTCCCGGACCCCGTGCTCCGCGAGAGATCTCAACCCGAGAGGCGGGCCGACTGCGGCAGAAGCTCTGGCGGCCTGACAGGCCGCGGCGTGGATTGCCCTTCCTACCCAGGGCATCGGCCTGCGGCCTCAGATGCTATGCAGGGGGGGGTGCAAAAGCGGGTCGCTGGTTGTATGTTTCGGGGAACTCTAACGGTTAGAAAGGAGAACCCCGATGAACCAGACGACC
>Ga0126309_10000582_pt1 | contig 12271 bp, 12 predicted proteins | sample Plot56_FD_92541 | JGI IMG/M metagenome (GOLD analysis project Ga0126309, IMG submission 92541) | Serpentine soil microbial communities from UC McLaughlin Reserve, CA, USA - Plot56 | ecosystem: Environmental > Terrestrial > Soil > Grasslands | place: USA: UC McLaughlin Reserve, Lake County...
CACCAAAAGCTCGAGAACGCCGGCGTCCTCTAGGTCGGGGATGCGTCCCCGTCGGCTGCCTCGGCGGGAAGAGCTGGGAGGCCACGAGCCTGCGGCCTACTCGCGACCTCCCGGGTCAGGCGGGGGAGAGGGAGAGGGGCAATCTACCCCGCCGGAGGCGCGAGGTTAATGCCTAACGGCGAGTCGTGCGCAGGGCGGGAAACAGCACGACATCTCGGATCGTGTCTCTCCCGGTCAGGACCATCGCGAGGCGCTCGACGCCGAGCCCGAGCCCCCCGGTCGGCGGCATCCCGTAGCCGAGCGCCTCGACGTAGTCGGGATCCCCGGCCTCGGCGGTCTCGTCGCCGGCCTCCCGCTCGCCCTCCTGCATCGCGAACCGCTCGGCCTGCTCCTCGGCGTCGTTGATCTCGCTGAACGCGTTCCCGAGCTCCATTCCGCCGACGAAGAACTCGAAGCGCTCGACGACCTCGGGGTCGCCGTCGGTGGCGCGGGCGAAGGGCGAGAGCTCGACCGGATAGTCGTGGAGGATCGTCGGCTCGACGAGGTTCGGCTCGACGAAGCTCGACAGCGCGTGGTCGACGAGCTGGGCCCACGTCTGATCCTGGTTCGTGTCGATGCCGCGTTCGTGCAGGCGGGCGCGGAGGTCGGCCTCGTCGCGCGTCCAGAGGGCCTGCTCCTCGAGGGCGTCGGTCAGCTTGACGCGCTGCCAGCGCGCGAGGTCGATCTCGTGGCCGCGAAAGGTCACTGCCGTCGTTCCGATCGCCTCATCGGCCACGGCCGGGATCAGCTCCTCGATCCGTTCCATCGTGTCGCGGTAGTCGGCGTAGGCCTCGTACCACTCGACCATCGTGAATTCCGGCTGGTGCTTGTACGACAGGCCTTCGTTGCGGAAGTCCTTGCCCAGCTCGTACACGCGCTCGAGCCCGCCGACGATCAGGCGCTTGAGGTAGAGCTCGGTCGCGATGCGGAGATAGAGGTCGGCGTCGAGCGCGTTCGAGTGCGTGACGAACGGCTCCGCGAACGCGCCGCCGTACCTCGGTTGCAGGATCGGCGTCTCGACCTCGAGGAAGCCGTTCGAGTCGAGGTAGCGGCGGATCGCCGTCACGATCCGGGTGCGGGTCTGGAAGTCGGCGCGCGTGTCCTCGTTCATCAGCAGGTCGAGGTAGCGCCGGCGGTAACGCTGCTCGACGTCGGTGACACCGTGGAACGTGTCCGGCAGGGGCGACCGGTTCTTCCCCAGCAGCTGCAGCTCGTCGACCGCGAGCGACGGCTCGCCGCGCCTCGTCTTCGCCGGCTTCCCGGTCGCGCCGACGATATCGCCGAGGTCGAGGTCGACCGGGCCGGCGCGGCGTTCCTCGACGAGCAGCTGCAGCCGGCCCGAGCGGTCGACGAGGTCGAGGAAGACGAGCTTGCCGTGGCCGCGCCTGGCCATGATGCGCCCGGCGACGCGCCGTTCCTCGGTGCCCTCCTGGCCGGCCTCGAGCGGCTCCGCCTCGGTGCGGATGTCGGCGATGTCGATCCTCCCAGGGAAGCGCTTCGGCAGCGTGGTGGCCATGGCGCGCGAGTGTACGTGCGTTTGTACGCGGCGCCTTTGGGGACAACGCGCTTGCGATGGAGCGTGCACGCGTCGTGGGCACCAGCCACGTCGCCCTCGAGGTCGGCGACGTCGACGAGGCACTCGCGTTCTAACGGCCGCCTCTTCGATTTCGGTGTCCGCGAGCAGACCGACGACCACGCGCTGATCTGCATGGGCGACCAGGTTCTGGCGCCGTTCAAGAGCGCCGGCGCCCGTATCGGCCGGGACGGCCGCCGCCACGTCGGCATCGTCGTCACGGACCGGCACGCTGTCGCCCGGGCCCTGGGTGTCGAGTGCGGCGACCGGCTCGACGTCCTGGATCCGTGGGGCAACCACGTCCAGGTCGTCGACTTCGCAGAGTGCCGGTTTTCGCAAGGCGCCGGAGGTGCACGAGGCCCTCGGCCTCGACGGCCTGACGAAGTCGCCCGCCGCGCTGCAAGAGCTCAAGGACGCGGGCCTCGCACCTGTGCACGGTTCGTGACGCTTCCTTGACGGTGCCTGGCACCGATCGAGCGGGCGCAGCGCCTACGCTCGGCGAATGGGCCGGCAACCGCGTCTCCTCGTTCCCGGCGGCGTCTATCACGTCGGCTGCCGCGCCGTCCGGCAGCTCGAACTTTTCGTCACTGATCGCGACCGAGCACTCATGCTTGCCCTTCTCCGGCTCGCGCTGGCTCGCTTTCGCTGGCGATGTCACTCGTTCTGCCTGCTGACGAGCCACGTGCACTGGCTCCTCGAGACCGAGGATCCAAATCTCTCGCTCGGGATGCACTGGCTCAACACGACGTATGCGCGAATCTTCAACCGTCGCCACGGCTTCTCCGGCCATGTGTTCGACCGGCGGTTCTGGTCTGCCCTCGTGGACGGCGAGGTGCAGTTCGCAACGACTGCGCGGTACATCGACCTGAATCCGGTTCGCGCGGGCGCGTGCCTCGACCCGGCAGATTACGAGTGGAGCAGTTTCCGCTTCACGACCGGCGTGGCGCGGAGCTCGATCCTGACGACTTCGACGCTTGTCTCGCTGTTTGGAGCGGACCCCAGCCGCGCGGCGACCGAGTATGCGCGGTTCGTCCGGGACGAGCTCGAAACGGGCATGGCGCCAGTGGATCACCCGTGACGTTCTTGTTTCGGTGCCTGGCACCGGCAAAACCGCGCCGAGCCGCGCCGCGAGCCGGAAGCCACGTCGGCAAGGACCACGTCCGCCACGCGCGGCTATCGTCGCGGGCGTGAGCGACTACGTCTTCACGATGATCCGCGCCTCGAAGTTCTACGGGCCCGAGCGCAAGGTGCTCGACGACATCACCCTCGCGTTCCTGCCGGGCGCGAAGATCGGGGTTCTCGGACCGAACGGGGCGGGGAAGTCGACGCTGCTGCGGATCATGGCCGGCGCGGAGGAGACCTCCAGCGGCAGCGCCGAGCTCGCGCCGGGGGCAACGGTGGGCCTCCTGCCGCAAGAGCCCGACCTCGACGGCGACAAGGACGTCCGGGGCAACGTCGAGGACGGCGTGCGCGAGAAGCGCGATCTGCTCGACCGGTTCAACGAGATCTCTGCGGAGTTCGCCGAGCCCGACGCCGACTACGACGCCCTCCTGGCGGCGCAGGCGAACGTCCAGGAGCTGATCGACCGCTACGACGCATGGAATCTCGACGCCGGGCTCGACCGCGCGATGGACGCGCTCCGCCTCCCCGACGGTGACCGCGATGTCACGACGCTCTCCGGAGGCGAGCGCCGGCGCGTCGCCCTCGCCCGCCTCCTCCTGTCCGCCCCCGACCTGCTCCTCCTCGACGAGCCGACGAACCACCTCGACGCCGAATCGGTCGCGTGGCTCGAGCGCTTCCTCGCGGACTACGCGGGCACCGTCGTTGCGGTTACGCACGACCGCTACTTCCTCGACAACGTCGCGGGCTGGATCCTCGAGCTCGACCGCGGACGCGGGATTCCGTACAGAGGCAACTACTCGGGCTGGCTCGAGCAGAAGCAGGCCCGGCTGGCGCAGGAGGAGAAGCAGGAATCGGCCCACCGCCGCGCCCTCGGCCGCGAGCTCGAGTGGGTGCGCTCGTCGCCGAAGGCGCGCCACGCCAAGTCGAAGGCCCGCCTCGGGGCGTACGAGCGCCTACTCGCCGAAGAGCGAAACGTCAAGCTCGACCGTGTCGAGATCCACATCCCGGCCGGACCGAGGCTCGGCGACGTCGTCGTCGAGGCCGACGGCGTCACGAAGGGCTACGGCGACCGCCTGCTGGTCGACGACATGACCTTCTCGCTGCCGCCGGGCGGGATCGTCGGCGTGATCGGCCCCAACGGCGCGGGCAAGACGACGCTGTTCCGCATGATCGCCGGCGAGGAGGAGGCCGACGACGGCGAGCTGCGGATCGGCGAGACCGTCGAGATCGCCTACGTCGACCAGGCCCGCGCCGACCTGACCCCGGCGAACAGCGTCTGGAAGGAGATCTCGGGCGGCCGGGACACGATCGAGCTCGGCAACCGCGACGTCAACTCACGCCAGTACGTGTCGTGGTTCAACTTCAAGGGCGGCGACCAGCAGAAGCGGGTCGGCGACCTCTCCGGCGGAGAGCGGAACCGCGTCCATCTCGCGAAGCTGCTTCGGTCGGGCGGCAACCTTCTGCTCCTCGACGAGCCGACGAACGACCTCGACGTCGACACGCTCCGCGCGCTCGAAGATGCACTCACCGACTTCGCCGGCTGTGCGGCCGTCATCTCGCACGATCGCTGGTTCCTCGACCGGGTGGCGACCCACATCCTCGCCTTTGAGGGCGACTCCCACGTGACGTGGTTCGAGGGCAGCTTCGAGGAGTACGCGGGCTGGGTTCGCGAGACGCGCGGCGTCGACGCGCTCGAGCCCCACCGGATCACGTACAAGCCGCTCGTACGCCCCGGAGCTTGAACGGCGGGCGCGAACGCGCGAGACTAGGCCGGTGAAAGGCGCCGACAAGCAGAAGAAGCTGCAGAAGAAAGCGCCGCAGAAGACGCTCAAGGAAAAGCGCAGCGAGAAGAAGCTGAAGAAGAGGTCGACCGGCCTCTAGGCCGCTTTGATCTCGAGAATCTTGTACTTGAGCCGGGCGCCGCGCGGTGTCGTGACGTCGACGGTCTCGCCCTTCTTGTGGCCGAGGATCGCCTTTCCGACCGGCGACTCGTTCGAGAGCTTGTACTCGGAGGGGTTGGCCTCCGCCGATCCCACGATGTGGTACTCGACGGTCTGCTTCGCATCGACATCGCGCAGCCGGACCGTCGAGCCGACGGAGACGACGTCCGACGAGATCTCCCTCTTCTCGATCACACGGGCGTTGCGCAACTGCTCCTCGAGCCGGGCGATCCGGTGCTCGAGCAGCATCTGGTCGTTCTTCGCGTCGTCGTACTCGGCGTTCTCGGCGATATCGCCGAACTGGCGCGCGACGCGAATGCGGTCGGCGACCTCCCGTCGCCTCTCGGTCGAGAGCAGCTCGATCTCCGCCTTCAGCTTCTTGTAACCCTCGGGAGTGAGGATCACTTCCTTCACTGCAGCCTCCTAGAAAAAGGGCGAGGCACCCTTGGCCCCGCCGTCGCGAGGCGGCATGGTAGCTGTCACCTCCAACGGGCGTCAAGGCGGCGAAAATCCCTGCTAGCGCGGCTATCATGGCCGTCCGTGGACGTCGATCTCCGCTCCTCCTGGCGGATCGGGACGGTGGAGATTCCGACCCGCCTCGTGCTCGCTCCGATGGCCGGCGTCAGCGTGCAGGCGTTCCGCCGCCAGGGCCGCCGGTTCGGCGCCGGGCTCGTGTGCTCGGAAATGGTCAGCTGCGCGGGACTGCACCACAAGAACGAGCGCACGCTCGGCTACCTCCGAATCGCCGGCGACGAGCACCCGCTGGCCGTCCAGATCTTCGGCTCCGACGCGCCTGTCATGGCCGAGGCCGCCCGGATGGTCGCCGACGCGGGTGCCGACATCGTCGACATCAACTTCGGCTGCCCCGTCCGGAAGGTGACCAAGACGGGCGCGGGCGCGATGCTGCTCGAAGACACCGCGCGCGCAACGGCGATCGTCTCCGCGGTCGCGAACGCCGTCGACCTACCCGTGTCGGTCAAGATGCGCCGCGGCCTCGAGAACGGCGCACGGACCTGCCTCGAGCTGGGGCCTCAGCTCGTGGACGCCGGCGCCGCCTCGCTCACGCTCCACCCGCGCTCGGCGAGGCAGATGTACACCGGCGAGGCCGACCACGCGCTCACGGCCGAGCTGGTGGAGCGCGTCGACGTTCCCGTCATCGCCTCGGGCGACATCACGTCTAGGGCGCGCGCCCAGACGGTGCTCGCGACGACGGGCGCTGCGGCCGTAATGGTCGGACGCGCGGCACAGGGAAACCCGTGGGCGCTGAGCGCAATCGTGGACGAGGACGCACGCCAGCCGACGCGCGAGGAGGTCGCCGCCGAGCTGATCCTCTTCGTCCGCGAGACCGTGCGCGAGCTCGGCGAGCAGCGCGCCGTCGGCTTCCTGAAGAAGTTCTACAGCTGGTATCTGGGTCGCGGCCGGTTCCCCCGGCCGTTCAAGCAGGAGCTCGTCCTGCTCCAGACGACCGAGGAGGTGGAGCGGCGGCTGCTCGCTGCTGCGCCGGGTGCACGCGAGGTCCTCGAGCGGCTCGACGACGAGCTGCCGAGCGGCGACGAGGTCCTTCTCGACCTGCCGATCTCGATCTACGGCGGCGGGTAGGCGGAGCGGCCGCCGAAGCGACCGCTCCACCTCGAGAAACCGCTACGTGATCCGCTGGCTCGCCAGCGTCGGCAGGTCCGTCTGCACGCCGTCGCCGCGGCCGAGGTCGCGTCTCACCTGCTCCTTGCCCTCGCGGCCCGCCTGGTAGGCGTTCTCGACCATCCGGGCGGCGACGTCGCGACCGCCGAGGCCGAACGCGAGCGCCATGCCGAGCGCGATCGCGCCGATCAGCCCGGCGTACGTGATCAGGACGATCTGCTCGGCGATCCCGAGCTCGGTCAGGATCATGAACGTCGCGATCGCCATGATCAGGATCGGCGCCGCCGTGGTCACGAACTTGCCGGTCGGCGTGTCGCCCATCGTCCTGTTTGCGAGCGCCACGACCGCCGTCGAGACCGCACCGGCGACCAGGAAGATCAGGACGGCAGCGATCACGTGGGGCAGATATCCGTAGACCGCCGCCACGAAGTCGGTCAGCGCGTTGATCCCGAGCACCGAGACGGCGAGCGAGACCGCGCCCAGGAACACCGCCCAGAACGCGAGCTTGCCGACGAGCCGCGACGGGCTCGCCGTTACGCGCCGCACCCAGTCTCCGCCCTGGCCCGCGTGAAGGGTGCGGTCGAGGCCGGCGCGGCCGAGCACGCGGGCGACGACGTTGCCGATGATCTTCGCCACGAAGTAGCCGACGATCACGATCACGACCGCGGCGATGAACTCCGGGATGAAGGCGAAGACCTCATTCACCCCTCGTTGCAAGCTACTGCTGATGTCGACGTCCGCAAGGACCATCGATGGGACCCCCTCCTCTTTGACAAACGCTTGGCGTGGGGTCTAAGAGTTCCGCTGCCAGACGGCGGATAAACCCACGAGAGTGAGGAACGGATCGACGCGCTCGATCGTGCCCGAATGCGGCGCGATCAGCTCGGCCAGACCGCCCGTCGCGATCGTCTGCGCATCGACGCCGAGCTCCTCGCGGATGCGGGTAACGATTCCGTCGACCTGGCCGGCGAACCCGTACACCAGGCCGGACTGGAGACTCGCCGCGGTCGTCTTGCCGATCACCGTGGGCGGCGCGACGAAGTCCACCGTGAAGAGGCGCGCGGCGCGGGCGTAGAGCGCGTCCATCGAGATCTCGATCCCGGGCGCGAGCACGCCGCCTGCGAACTCGCCGTCCGCCGAGACGACGTCGAAGTTCGTCGAGGTGCCGAAGTCGACCACGATCGCGGGCGCCCCGTAGCGCTCCACGGCGCCGACGGCGTTCGCGATGCGGTCGGGGCCGACCTCCCGCGGGTCGTCGTAGCGGATCGGGATCCCGGTTCGCACGCCCGGACCGACCGCGAGCAGCGGCGTCCTGAGCCACCGCTCGGCGACCACCTCGTAGGCGCGCGAAAGCGGCGGAACGGACGAGCAGAGGCAGATCCCGTCGACATCGTCGGGGTCGACGAGACCGGTGATCAGGACGCCGAGCTCGTCACCGGTGCGTTCGCGGTCGGTCGCAAGCCGCCAGTGCTCTCCGAGCACGGAGCCCTCGAACAGCCCGAGGACCGTCTGCGTGTTGCCGACGTCGATCGCGAGCAGCACGCCGGTGCGGCCGGCGTCAGTCCGTGCCGGACTCGAACGGAGGCGGTTCTCCGATCCGCTCGGCCAAGGCCTCGGGCGTCAACCGCGGCTCCTCGCCCTCGGCGCGGAGCTCCTCGACCGTCACGTCGCTCGAGGTGTAGACCTCGGCGCGCGGAATCATCCGCGTGGGGCGGTTCTTGTCCCACACCCAGACGTCCTCCATCTTCACGTGGAAGAACGGGTAGCTCGGCTGTGGGACGTACTGGAGATCGAGCTTGTTGCAGAGGTAGGTCGCGTCCTGCGTGAGCACGCAATAGCGAAAGAGGCCGAAGACGGCCGTGTATTCCTTCTTCAGCCGGAGCTCGAGCTCTGCCTCGAACTCGTCCAGCTCGTCGAGATGCGACATCACGACGATTGTAGCCCTCGAAGGACGCTCTCCACGCGGCCGTGCCCCGGGATCTCGAGGTCGGGGTCGAGCTCGGCCAGCGGCTCCAGTGCGAACGCCCGCTCGGCCAGCCGCGGGTGCGGGACGGTGAGGCCCGGCTCGGACACCTCACGGTCTTCGTAGACCAACAGGTCGAGGTCGATCGTCCGGGGACCGAAGCGGGGACCGGCTCGCGTCCGCCCCAGCTCGCGCTCCACGGCGAGGAGCTCGTGCAGGAGCGTCCGGGGGTCGAGGTCGGTCTCGACGGCGGCCGCGCCGTTCAGGAACCGAGGCTGGTCTGCGTAGCCGACGGGGTCGGTCTCGCGCAGCGTCGAGACGTCGAGAAGCTCGACTCCGGGGCGGCGGGCGAGCAGTTCCAGCGCCCGCGCGATCGTCTCGTCGCGGTTCCCGAGGTTCGCGCCGATGCCGATGTAGGCTCGCATCGCTGCTATTTTGGCCGCGGCTTGCGCATCGGGGTCCTGATCGCCCTCGCTCTCATGGGCCCCGCCTCAGCGGCCGGCGCCTCGCTCCCGCATTCCGCGCGACGCGCCGACGAGGCGTTCCAGAGCCTTCGCGGCCACCCCTTCTCACTCGTCACCGTCAGCACGGACGGCAAGGCCGAAGTCGCGCTCGACCTGGCGGGCGGGCGGCAGGTCTCGAGCCGTTTCGGCGTCTGGCGGCTGCGCACGCGGGCCGCCGCACGCGTGCTCCCCGCCCTGCGACGCGCCGGCCTCGTGCGGGCGGCGGAGCCGGACCGGCCCGTCCGCTCGTTCAGCCACATCGTTTCCGGCGATCCGCTCGTCCCGGCGGAGTGGTGGATCCCGGTCATCGGTGCGGACCGCGTCGAGCCGCCCGGCCCCGGGAAGCCCGTCACGATCGTCGACTCGGGCGTCGACCTGACGCATCCCGAATTCGCCGGTCGAGCCGGAACCGAGCCGCTCAACGGCCAGGTTCTGAGCGTGGGCGACGGCTATCCGCACGGGACGGCGGTCGGCTCGGTCGTCGGAGCGCCGGTCAACGCGACCGGGCTAGTCGGCGTGTACCCGCAAGCCGTCCTGCGCACGTGGGACGCCGATGCGAAGGGCGAGCTGACGACGGCCGGCGTCATCGCCGGGATCGACGCGGCCGTCCGCAAAGGGCCCGGCGTGATCAACCTCAGCCTCGGCGTCGCACGGAGCGAGGTGCTGGAGGGCGTGGTCAACGCCGCGTTCGGTACCGGATCGCTCATCGTTGCCGCCGTCGGCAACGACAGAGGCCGCGGCAGCCGGCCGAGCGTTCCCGCCGTCCTCCCCCACGTCCTTTCGATCGCCGGCACCGACCGGACCGGTCATGTCACGAGCTTCTCGAGCATCTCCTCCGCGACCGACCTGGCTGCCCCCGCAAAGGACATCCCGGTCGCCGTCCCGGTGGGCTATGACCCCAGCGGATACGCGCTCTTCGACGGTACGAGCTTCTCGTCGCCACTCGTCGCGGGAGCCGCCGCGTGGGTCTGGACGGTGCGCCCGACGCTCGACAACACGCAGCTGTTCGAGCTGATGCGCTCCTCGGCGCGGGACATCCCGCCGGCCGGCCGCGACGACGACACGGGTTTCGGGCTGCTCGACATCCCGGCGGCGCTCACCACCCCGGTGCCCGCGCCCGATCCGCAGGAGCCGAATGACGACATCGACCACGTGCGAGCCGGCGGCCTCTTCCGGCAGGCCACCGCGGGGCTGACGCGTCCCGGCCGCGGCCGCGCCACGGTGACGGCGCGGCTCGACGACACCGAGGATCCCGAGGACGTCTACCGGATCTGGGTCCCGGGCCGCCGCCGCGTCGTCGCCACGCTTCGCGCGAACGGTGACGTCCAGCTCGCCGCGTGGGGCCCCAAGACGAGGACCGTCTTCGAGCGCGGGGCGGCGTTCAAGCGCGACCTGGTCGCGAGCAGCTTGCGGCGCGGCACCGCGAGGGAGGTCGTCCGCGTGGAGAACAAGGACCGGCGCGGCGCCTACCTCTATCTGGACGCGTTCCTCGCACGCAACGCCAGGCACGCAACCTACAAACTCAAAGTCGCAACCATCCGTTAACACAACGCTCGGTAGGGTCGCGGCGAGCGAGCGTGAAACGGGTGCTAGGGCCGATCGGGGTCGTTCTCGCGCTGGCGACGCCGACCTCCGCGGGCGCGGCTTCGCCGGTCGCGGCAGGGCTCCGCGCCGTTGACGGCCACGACGACGCACTCGTCTCGCTCAGTCATCGTGGCTCGCGCCCCGCACGCTGGGCCTTCCTAACGAACGGCGGTACGCGGCTCTCGGCCGACCTCGAGCTCTGGCGCGTCCCGAGCTCCGTCGCTCGACGGTTGGTACCGACGCTCGCACGTCGAGGGCTCGTCGGATACGTCGGCCCGGACGTCCGGTTCCGGCCGCTCCAGACGTCGCTCGAGATCGAGCCGCTCTTCTACAGCGAGTGGTGGTACCGCCTCGTCGGCGCCGACCGTGCCGAGCCGCCGGGCCCGGGGAAGCCCGTGACCGTCCTCGACACCGGCATCGACCTCGCTCACCCAGAGTTCCGCGGCCGTCCGGACACGGTTGCCCTGAACACGATCACCTTCGACGACGAGGACCGCGGCTCGCACGGGACCGCGGTCGGGTCGCTCGTCGCCGCGCCGGTCAACGGCGTCGGTCTCGTCGGGATCTACCCGCGGGCCAGGTTGCTCGTCTGGGACGGCTACGACCTCAGCTTCGGCGCGGTGGTCGCGGGGCTCGCGGCGGCGGCGCGCAACGGGCCGGGCGTCATCAACCTGAGCCTCGGCTATCCGGCGGGATCGTTCGGCGGGAACCTGCTCGACCCCGTGATCGCCGCCGTCAACGCGGCCGTGCGACGCGGATCACTGGTCGTTGCCGCCGGCGGCAACGGCCGAGAGGACGGCAGCCCGCCGCTCGTCCCGGCCGGCATGCCGCACGTGCTGACAGTCGCGGCGACCGACGCCGCCTCGGCGGTCACCTACTTCTCGCACGCGTCCTCGACGACCGACCTGGCGGCCCCGGGCGACCGCGTGCCCGTCGCCGTCCCGCAAGCGATCGACCCTTCCGGCTACCGGGTCGGCTCGGGGACCAGCTTCTCGTCGCCGATCGTGGCAGGTGCGGCCGCCTGGGTCTGGACGGCCCGGCCAGAGCTCGACGCCGGTCAGGTCTTCGAAGTCATGCGTCGCTCGGCACGCGACCTCGGCCCGCGCGGGTTCGACAGCGACACCGGCTTCGGGATGCTCGACGTCCCCGGCGCGCTCGCGTATCCGGCGCCGATCCGCGACCCGTTCGAGCCGAACGAGGACGTCGACCTCGTCAAGCGCAACAAGCTCTTCGCCGAGCCGATGCCGGCGATCTCCGGCACGCTGCGCGCACGGCTGACGGCGGGTGAGGACCCGAACGACGTCTACCGGGTGCGCGTCCCGGCGAAGCGCACGGTCGTCGTCAGCCTCACGCCCGACGCGGACGCCGACCTGGAGCTCTGGCGGCCGTGGACGAAGACGGTCCACGAGCCGTCGGCAAGCCTCGCCGCGGTCGGCGGCCGGCAGGGGCGGCGCGCCGAGGTCGTGCGGTTCCGCAACCGTGCACCGAGCACGGTGACGGCGTTCGTGAACGTCAAGCTCGGCGCCGGCACACGGCGTGCCAGCTACCAGCTCGGCGTCAACGTCGCCGCTCGACGGTAGCCGCGGCCCAGGCTGCCGGGATTCCGTACGGCGAGGGCTTGCGGACCCGGACCTTCACGCGCTCGGCGTCGAAGCGTGCAAAGAGTACGTCCGCGACCGCCGCGGCGAGCGGCTCGAGCAGGTCGAAGCGCTTGCGGTCGGACACGACACGGACGAGCTCGGCGACCTCGCGGTAGTCCACGGCGTCATCGATCCGGTCCGAGAGGGCCGCCTCGGAGGCCTCGACCTCGACGTCGTACAGGAAGGTCTGGCCGGTGCGCTCCTCCGGGAGCAGACCGTGGCGTCCGAAGACCTCCAGGCCGCTCAGCTCGACCAGGACCGTCACCGGC
>Ga0126309_10000583_pt1 | contig 12261 bp, 12 predicted proteins | sample Plot56_FD_92541 | JGI IMG/M metagenome (GOLD analysis project Ga0126309, IMG submission 92541) | Serpentine soil microbial communities from UC McLaughlin Reserve, CA, USA - Plot56 | ecosystem: Environmental > Terrestrial > Soil > Grasslands | place: USA: UC McLaughlin Reserve, Lake County...
GAGGAACTGCCGACTCATCGGCCGCCGACGTGGATCGCCGGGCGCTTTTCCGGGTCTGGCTCCGCCTCACGCAGCACTTCGTGGGTGACGGGGGCCGTGTCGCCTTCTCCGAAGAGTAGAAAGCGGATAAGGTACACGATCGGATTGCCCTCCGTCCATCCGAAGTAGCAGTGCGGCGTCTTCCCCGTCGTGTCGCGCAGGTGCAGCAGGAAGGCCGCGATCGCGTTTGGGACAACCGAGCTTACGGAGCGCAGCACCTTGTGACCTCCGACCTCGATGCCCTTTACCTCGAGCACGTCCGTGAACTCCGAGGCGTCTTCGACCTGGACCTCGAGGAACAGGATCGGCACCCCGGACGGGATGTGGTTGTCCTCGCGTTGCTCCCTCTCCTTCCTGGCGTACTCCTCCTTGGTACCGTTGCGGCGGCGGTGGGCGACGAGGTGGATATCGCCCTTCTCGGACGCCTCCTCGATGAAACGGCTGGCCGTCTCGTCCACATCTATCCTCTCCTGGCGCAGCTCCGTCGAGCGCTGGACGCGGGAGACCAGGGAGATAGTGATGATCGCCCCGATAAAGAACAGGGCTATGGTGATGCCATCGGGACGTTCGTAGACGTTGGAAGTCAGCGCGTAGACGAAGACCACGGTTATCACCCCGAAAAGGATCGTGCCCAGAGTGCGTCCGCCGCGCCAGGCGGTGAGCGTGACGGCGAAGGCCGCCGAGGTCATCATCGCCAGAACGCCCGTAGCGTAAGCCCCCGCCTGCGAGCCCACGTCGGCGGCGAAGATGACCGTGACGATCATGGAGATGGCAGTGTAGACGATTACCAGCGGCCTGACGGCCCGGCCCCACTCGGGCGACATGCCGTAGCGGGGCAGGTAGCGGGGCACTATGTTGAGCAGCCCAGCCATGGCCGAGGCGCCCGCGAACCAGAGGATGGTTATCGTGCTCATGTCGTAGATCGTGCCGAAGGCGTTGCCGAGGTGCTCGTGAGCCAGGTAGGCGAGAGCGCGACCCTGGGCCTCGCCGTTCGGGCCGAACTCGCTCTCCGGAATAAGGAGGGTCGTCACGAAGCTCGTTGTCATCAGGTACAAGCACATGATCAGGGCCGCCGCGAGGAGCATCTTGCGGGTATTTCGTATGCGCCCCTCAGGGCGCTGGGGGTCGTCGTCGGCGTCTCCACGCACGAGCGGCATCATGCTCACACCGGTCTCGAAGCCGGAGAGGCCGAGGGCGAGTCGAGGAAATACGAGGAGCGAGACGCCGATCATGCCAAGGGCGCTTCCGTGCTCCTCAAAGAGTGCGCTCCGCCAATCGGCCAGGACCTGGGGTTGCGTCGCTATCTCGTAGAAGCCAGCCGCCACGACCACGATGTTCACCAGCAAATAAGCCCCGACCACGGCGACCGCGATGCCGATCGCCTCCCTGAAGCCCTTGAGGAAGACCCCGCCGAGGACCGCGAGCAGTACCAGGGTGATGAGTACACTCTGATCCCTCAGGGCCTCGGGCCACAACGGGTTCTCGACCACGTGGGCCGAAGCATCCGACGCCGAGAGTGTGATAGTGATGACCCACGAGGTCGCCACGAAACCGAGCAAGCAGAGGACGAACAGCTTGCCCCGCCAGAACGAGAGCAACTTCTCGAGCATCGCGATAGAACCCTGCCCGTGCGGGCTCTCCGCCGCGACGACGCGGTACATGGGTAACATCCCGAAGAGCGTCAACAGTACGATCAGCAACGTGGCGATAGGCGAGAGCGCGCCGGCGGTGGCGATTGCGATGCCTGGTATGTAGCCCAGGGTGGAGAAGTAGTCCACGCCGGTCAGGCACACGACCTGCCACCACGCGTGCTGCTCTTCGCCCTCCCTGGCCTCGGGCCCCTGTACTTCCTCGATGCGCTGCTCGAGGAGCCAGCGCACGAACCGCCTGCCAGCATGCTCCTTCGAAACGGTGGATTTGGCCATTACGGCCGTGCCCCGACTGGGGAGGTCCGTCTTGCCTGGGTTGGACTATGCTCGTTCATGGTGAGCCCACGTAGTATAAGGTATCGGAGATAGAGGGGACAGGATCTCTCTTCCGTCCTCCACGTCCCCCGGCGCTTCAGCCCCGGCCTAGCGCCTCGGCGACGAGCTTGGCGACCTCTGACGGATTCGTCGCGGCCTTGATGCCTGCTTCCCTGAGTGCCTCGCTCTTGGCCTCTGCCGTGCTCTCGCCGCCAGAGACGATGGCGCCCGCGTGTCCCATGGTCTTGCCCTCAGGGGCCGTGAAGCCCGCGATGTAGGCCACGACGGGGATGCTCATCTCGCTCCTGACGTACTCGGCAGCGAGCTGTTCCGCGTTGCCCCCGATCTCCCCGATCATCACGGCGCACTCCGTCTCGGGGTCGGCCTCGAACTTGCTCAGGATCTCGATGAAGTCCGTCCCTATTATCGGGTCGCCGCCGATCCCGACGGCGGTGCTCTGCCCGATCTCCCTCTGGGTGAGCTCGTTGACGATCTGGTAGGTCAGCGTGCCGCTGCGGCTCACGACGCCGACGTTGCCAGGCATGAAGATGTCGCCCGGCATTATGGAGACGTTAGCCTTCTCCGGCGAGAGGACACCGGGACAGTTCGGCCCGATGAGGGTCGCGTCCTTGTTCTGGAGATAATTGGCGACGCGCATCATGTCGTGGACGGGGATGCCCTCCGTGATGCAGCAGATGGTAGCGAGTCCGGCGTCCAGCGCCTCGAAGATGGCGTCGGCGGCGAAGGGTGGGGGGACGAAGATCACGCTCGCGTTCGCGTCCGTCTCTTCGACGGCCTTATCGACGGTGTTGAAGATCGGGACTCCTTCGTAGTCCTGCCCGCCCTTGCCCGGCGTAACCCCTGCGACCACGTTGGTGCCGCTGTGTAGCATCCTTCCCGTGTGGAAAGCGCCCTCCCTGCCCGTTATGCCCTGAACGAGGAGCCGCGTCCCATCGTCTACGAGTATCGCCACCTTCTACCTCCCCTCGTCTCTAGCAAGCTCTACCGCCCTGCGGGCCGCTTCCAGCATCGTCTGTTCGGTGACCACGTTCTCCGGCGTGTTTTCGGCGAGGATCTGGCGTCCCTCCTCCGCGTTCGTGCCGTCGAGACGGACGACTATGGGGAGTGTGATCCCGGTCCGTTCTATGGCCGAGAGCAGTCCTCGCGCCACCTCGTCACCGCGGGTAATGCCGCCGAAGATGTTGAAGAGCACGCTCTTGACCTGCACGTTGGAGGTGACGATATCGAGGGCGGTCGAGATCTGCTCGGCGTCGGCCCCACCGCCGACATCGCAGAAGTTGGCAGGCTCGCCACCAGCCTGGGCGACGACGTCGAGCGTGCTCATAACGAGCCCCGCCCCGTTGCCGAGGATGCCTATGTCGCCTTCGAGCTTGACGTACTGCAGCCCTACCTCCTGCGCCCGCTGCTCCTGCGGGTCTGCGGCTTCGACATCGTGCATCCCGGCCACGGCTTCGTGCCTGTAGAGGCTCGAGTCGTCCACCGTGACCTTGGCGTCGAGCGTCAGGACGCGCCCATCGCTCGTGACGACGAGCGGATTGATCTCGACCAGGCTCGCGTCGAGGTCCTCGAAGGCCTCGTACAGGTGGGTGAGCGTCCTTCCCACGCCTTTCGCGACCTCTCCTTCCAGCCCCGCGGCGAAAGTGACCTCACGCACCTGGTAGGGCAGGAGGCCGAGGAGTGGGTCTGCGTGCAGCCTGACGATGGCCTCGGGCTTCGTCTCCGCGACCTCCTCGATCTCCACCCCGCCCTCCGTGGAGAACAGGATCAGGGGCCGTTTCGCCGTCCGGTCCACGGTAATGGAGAGGTAGAACTCCCGGTCTATCTCGGCCCCGCCCTCGACGTAGACGCGCCCCACGGTGTGCCCGCGGATGTCCATGCCCAAGATCTCCCCGGCCGCCTCTTCGGCCTCCCGTGGGTTGTGCACCACCTTGATGCCGCCGGCCTTGCCACGCCCGCCGGTGAGGACCTGGGCTTTGATGGCCACCGTCCCCCCGAGCGCCTCGGCGGCCCTGCCCGCCTCCCCTGGCGTTCCTGCGACGATGCCAGGCAACGTCTCCAGGCCGTAGTTCCTCAACAGCTCTTTCCCTTGATACTCGTAGAGATCCAAGTTAGAAAACTCCCGCGAAGCCGGCCATGACGGTCCGAAATTATACAGACTTCCCAACTCTAATTACGGTCCCGGATCTTCCCTTCGTCACACAGGCTCGGCGCTGGACTACCCTACGTTGTGCATGCCAGGCAGGCTCTCATCTCCCTCTCAGAAACAGTGTCTAGAACGCCCTTAGGGAGGGCGGGAGGCCCGCACGAACGACCGGAAGTAGAATACCTGTTCAGAGGATAACGAGGAATAGATGAGATCAGGCACCCGGATACTGCTGGTGGAGGATGACCGTTCGATAGCCGGCTTCGTCGGACCCGAGCTCGAGCACCTCGGCTTCCTGGTGCGGTGCGCCCACGACGGTGTCGCAGGTCTGGAGGCGGCGCGGGAGTTCGGCCCGGCGCTCATTATCCTAGATATCATGCTGCCGAGATTGGACGGGGTCGGGGTCCTCAAGCGGTTGCGCGAGGGGGGTAGCAGGGTGCCCGTGATTATGCTGACCGCCCGCGACACCACGCTCGATAAGGTCCACAGCCTCGACCGCGGCGCGGACGACTACCTGACCAAGCCGTTCGACATAGAGGAACTCCTGGCCCGCATCCGCGCGCTGCTGAGGAGGGCTGAGGGCGATGAGATACTCCGCGTTGCCGACCTCGAGATCAATACCTCCACCCGCGAGGTGAGACGGGGGGAGCGGGAGATAGAGTTGACGGCCCGCGAGTACGAACTGCTCGAGTTTATGGCCCAGAATGCTCGGCGGGTGCTCTCCCGAGATTTTCTCCTATCGCGCGTCTGGGACGAGGAGTTCGGCCTGACGACCAACCTGGTCGACGTCTACGTCGGCTACCTCAGGAGAAAGGTGGACACCCCTGGGGAGGAGAGGCTGATCCGCACCGTTCGTGGGGCGGGCTACGCCTTGAGGGGGGCGTGAGCCGTTGCCCATCAGGTGGCGCCTGACGCTGTTCATCGCCCTCGCGATAGGGGCGATACTCCTGATCCTGGGCGTGGCGCTCTACTTCTTGCTCAGGGACGCCCTGCTCTGGAACGTCGAAGCCACCGCGAGAGGACGGGCCGTGAGCGCCGCCAGGAGCGTACGTTCGGGTGAGGCCCTGAAGAAGGATAACGTCGAGGAGCTCACCCTCGACGGGGTTTTCGTGATCGTCCGTGACGCAGAGGGACGGGTGCTTACCAAGACGGTCAACCTCCCGACGGAGGGTGGAGGCGGGGACCCCGTGTGGCGGCGGGCCCTCGAGTCTGAAGAGCCTGCCTCGGGCACGGCGGAGATCTCTGGCGACGAGCCGGATTACATCTACGCCGTACCCGTCGACCCACCGGAAGGACGTGAGAGGGTGGTGGAGGCGGGGAAGTCCTACGAGTCGGCGCTGGAGGGGGTTGAGGCTATCGGGACCATCCTCGCCGCGGGCATCGGCGTGGCCTTCATCCTCTCCATCGGCGGAGCCTACCTGCTGGCGCGTGCGGCATTGAGGCCCGTCGAGGCCGTTACGGCCACGGCGCGGGAGATGGGGGAGGGGGACCTCGCCAGGCGGCTGCCCGTTGCGAACCCGAGAGATGAGATCGGACGCCTCGCCACCACGATAAACGGCCTGTTGGCGCGCCTCGAAGCCGCCTTCCGGCGCAGGGAGGAGGCCCTCGCGCGCCAGCGGCGGTTCGCCGCCGACGCCAGTCACGAACTGAGAACCCCCCTTACCTCTATCAGCGGGCACGCCAGGATGCTCGACGAGTGGGCCCTCGAAGGAGATACGAAGACGGCGCGTCGGAGCGTCGAGGCCATCCGCAGGGAGGCAAGGAGGATGCGCGGCCTCATCGAGTCCCTACTGACCCTGACCCGTGGGGATGAGGGCGCCCCGATGGAGGTTGGTCGTTATGACCTCGGCGTGGTTGCGAAGGAGGCGATCGAGACCGCCGCCGACGGCAGCAGGGTGTCCGTCGAGTACGTTCCCCCCGAGCACGAGGTTCTGGCGACCTTCGACTGCGAGCGCGTCTTGCAGGTGGCTTCCATTCTCCTGGACAACGCGGTGAAGTACACGCCGGAAGGCGGGAGCGTCACGGTCAGGGTGGAGGAGAAAGACGACAGTGTGGGTCTGGCGGTCTCCGATACGGGGGTCGGGATCCCTGAAGACCAGTTGCCCCTGATCTTCGAGCGCTTCTACAGGGCTGATGCCGCGCGGGCCGAGGAGGGAGCAGGCCTCGGCCTCTCCATCGCCCGCCAGATCGCCGAGGCCCACGGGGGCACTATAAGAGCAAGGAGCAAGGTGGGCGTGGGCTCCACGTTCGTGCTACTGCTTCCCCGGCAGATGTCGGGGCCTGTCATTCGGGGGACCGAAGACCACGGGTAACGGGCCGCGGCGACCAGGCGGCAAGATAGATTAGATCGCTCGGATCGCCGGTACCAGAGACGGTTATCTCATATATACTGCTGGCTCCCGTGGGTATCGGAACCACGATCAACGTCTTCGCCGTGCTCGCCGGCGGGAGCATCGGCACTCTCGCAGGCGCCAGGCTACCCGAGGGCATGCGCGCGACCGCGATGCACGCCATCGGCATCGTAACTTTGCTCGTCGGCGTCTCGAATTTTCTGGAGGTCGACAACGTGCTCGTGCCGCTCATAAGCGTGATCCTGGGTCTCGTGGTCGGGGAGCTCTCGAACATCGAAGCACGGCTCCAGCGGTTGGGAGACCGTCTGGAGAGGAGGTTCTCCAAGGGCGAGAGTCCCGTAAGCCGGGCTTTCGTGACTACGAGCCTTCTCTTCTGCGTCGGGCCACTGACGGTAATCGGCTCGCTCCAGGACGGCTTGAACGGGGACTACAACCTCCTCGCTCTCAAGAGCGTCCTCGACTTTACCGCGTCGCTGGCCTTCGCCTCCGTGCTTGGGTGGGGCGTGCTGCTCTCTGCCTGCACGGTCCTCGTCGTGCAGGGCTCGCTGACGTTCGGGGCCGGGTTTCTGGACCCGATCGTAACCGGATCCATGATCTCCGCGACGACCGCGACCGGCGGGGTCCTGATCCTCGGCCTCGGGCTGGGACTTCTCGACCTGAAAGAGGTCAGGGTCGCGAACATGCTCCCCGCGCTCCTCTTCGCCCCCTTGTTCGTCGCGGCAAGCCCCCTGTGGCCGCTCTGACTTACGGACGCACCGCCGATACATTAGTATTCGTACAGAGATGGAGAACGCGAGAGCCGTGCAGATGTCCACCCCAAGGAAGGAGCGGGTGATGGAAGGATCGAACAGGCAGTGGCGGGGCAGTCCGCTGGATGTGGCGGAGAGCGGCATGGACGCCTACGGCATAAAGGAGATCGTCATCGAGTTCGATAACGGCGATGAGGATATCTTCACCCCGAAGCAGCGCGAGGAGTTCGAATCCTACGAACTGCACCAGATGGCGGTCTACATAGACGCCATGGCCCACAGCATCCGCAAAGGCAAGAAGAACTAAAGGAGGATGCTTTGCACGGTATAGAGCGGACCAGGAAGGCAATCGGGCCGATGGAGGCCGGCGTCGGGATCACGCGCATCGTGGTCCGTTACTCGGACGGACGCGTAGTGAACTTCGTGCCCGACGCAGGACGCGACGCGTTCTCCGAGGACGACATCCTGGAGCTGCACAACGTCCTGGAGAGGACCGCCTCGACGGCCGAATGGGCCGACATCAACACACGCCTGGGGTTCTAGTAGGGCGCTTCGCGAAGCGCCCCTACCTGCCCGGTGCATCGCGGCCCGGGTCGACCGTGTAGCGGTCGAGGAAGTCCTCTTCGAGGTTGATCCTCTCGCCCGCCAACTCCCTGCGCCTGAGATCCCAGAGGACCTGCAGGTCGTGGTCTATCTGTGCGAGGCGCTCGCGGTCATCGGAGTCCGCGTGGTGCGTACCCTCTCTCGCCAGGAGTCGCTCGCGCTCCTGCGAGAGCTCCCCTATCTTGCTCATAACACCCTGTGCCATCCTCACCTCCTGCCCTATGGTTCTCTGTGATTCTAGCGGATCTCCATAGACTACAATCCAGAGGCCACGACCAGGGAGATGAATGCTCAACAGGATCTACCACCTCGGTTACGCGGTGGAGGACATCGAGGCCGCCGCGAGGTTCTACGAGGAGAACTTCGGGGCCGTGCCAGAGCAGCCCGAATTCGTCGAGGAACAGGGCATAGTAGCCACCATGTTCCGGGTCGGGGACTCGAGCATCGAGCTCCTCCAGCCGACCCGTCCCGACTCGCCTGTCGGGAAGTTCCTGGCGAAACGCGGCGAGGGTTTCCACCATGTCGCTTTCGAGGTCGAAGATCTCGAGGCGACGCTGGCGGAGCTCGCGCGCAACGGCGTCGAGCTCATAGACGAGGTACCGCGAAGGGGAGCAGGGGGAACCAAGATGGCCTTCGTACACCCAAACGGCGCCTTCGGGGTGCTCACCGAGCTAGTAGAATTACCGCACGCCTGAGCCGAACGGGGAGGACACCCATGGACACCGAGAAACGCCAGCACGAGCGCCGCACGGAGTCCGGGATCAAGGTCAAGCCCCTTTACAAGCCCGAGGACCTCGAAGGTTTCGACTACCCCGAGAGACTAGGAGACCCGGGAGAGTATCCCTACACCCGCGGGCCCTACCCGAGCATGTACCGCGGCAGGCCGTGGACCATGCGCCAGTACGCGGGTTTCGGCACGGCGCGCGAGACGAACGCCCGCTTCAAGTACCTCATAGACAACGGCCAGACGGGCCTCTCTGTGGCCTTCGACCTGCCCACGCAGATGGGGCGCGACTCGGACCATGAGCTCGCCGGTGGAGAGGTTGGCAAGGTCGGAGTAGCCATCGACTCCCTCCTAGACATGCGTGATCTCTTCAGAGGCATCCCCTTGGCGGAGGTCTCGACCTCGATGACGATAAACGCGACCGCCTCGATACTGCTGCTCCTATACTCGCTCGTCGCGGAGGAGCAGGGCGTGGCGGCCGAGGGCGTTACGGGGACCACCCAGAACGACATACTCAAGGAGTATCTGGCCCGCGGCACCTACATCTATCCGCCGGGACCCTCGATGAGGATCACGACCGACATGTTCGCCTACTGCGCCGCAGAGTTGCCGCGTTGGAACACCATCTCCATCTCCGGCTACCACATAAGGGAGGCCGGGTCCACCGCCGTCCAGGAGCTCGCTTTCACCCTCTCGAATGCCATAGCCTACGTCGGGGCCGCCCTCGACGCCGGGCTCGAGGTAGACGAGTTCGCGCCAAGGCTCTCGTTCTTCTTCAACGCCCACAACGACCTGTTCCAGGAGGTGGCCAAGTACAGGGCGGCGCGGAGGATGTGGGCCACAATCATGCGCGACCGTTTCGGCTCGACCGACGAGAGGAGCAGAAAGCTAAGGTTCCACACCCAGACCGCGGGCTCCTCGCTGACGGCCCAGCAGGCCGAGAACAACGTCGTCCGCACCACGGTCCAGGCGCTCTCCGCCATCCTCGGCGGGACTCAGAGCCTGCACACCAACGCCTTCGACGAGGCGCTCGCGCTCCCGACGGAGAGGAGCGCCCGCATCGCCCTCAGAACCCAGCAGATCCTGGCGAGCGAGGGCGGCCTGACAGGGACCGCCGACCCGCTCGCGGGCTCCTACTACGTCGAATCCTTGACCGATGCGGTCGAGGAGGCAGCCTGGGACTACATACGGCGCATCGACGAGATGGGAGGCTCGGTAAAGGCCGTCGAAGAGCGCTTTATGCAGCGCGAGATCGAAGAGTCCGCCTACCGCTACCAGCGGGAGGTCGAGAGAGAGGAACGTGTAATCGTCGGCGTCAACCGCTACACCTCGGGTGGGACCGAGGATCCGGACATGGAGCTTCACACCGTCGACGAGACCATCCGCGAGCGGCAGAAGGAACGGCTCTCCGAGCTCAAAGAGAGCAGGGACAATGCGGCCGTCGATAAGGCCCTGACCCACCTGAAGGGCGCGGCCGAGGACTCCGAGAACCTTCTCTACCCGATGAAAGAGGCCCTGGCAGGGCTCGCTACGCTCGGCGAGGTCTCCGACACGCTCCGTGAAGTCTTCGGAGAGTACAAGCCTTCTTGAGCCAGGATCTCTGTTTTCGTAGGCGGGTCGAAGGGCACGCCCGGAGGTGTCTCTACCCTGTGTTAACATTGGCCCGAAGCAGGAAGTTCCTACCGTTCTTTCGAGCTAGTTAGAATCGCCGGTGCATGATGCCGGGGGAGGTTAGCAGACGTGGTTGACTGGTTTCGCAGACGCAAGGCCGAGACATCTGACGATGTTGCTCGGTCGGCGCAGCCTGAAGCCGAGCCGGCCGACGGATTCTCCGAGGCTGGTATCCGGGAGGCTTTGAGGGATGTAAGGGACCCTGAGATCGGGCGCGACCTCGTCTCGCTGAACATGATCCGGGGTATCGAGATAGAGGGTTCGAACGTCACGGTCGGCGTCTCGCTCACTACCGCAGGCTGCCCGTTAAAGCACAGGATCACCACGGACATCAGGGACCGGCTCATGATGATCGAAGGCGTCGCAGGTGTCGAGGTCGATTTCGGCGTGATGACCGACGAAGACCGCCAGAACCTGCTCACATCGCTACACGGCGGTCCTTCAGAGCTGGCCCCCGCCTTCCGCGACGAGTCCAAGACCCGCATCATCGCCGTGGTTAGCGGTAAGGGAGGGGTGGGCAAGAGTACCGTCGCCGTCAACCTCGCTGCCGCGCTCGACAGGGCGGGACACTCCGTCGAGATCCTCGACGCCGACGTACACGGGTCTTCCATCCCCGTAATGCTCGGCTCGCTCGGCAAGCCGAACGTGGTGGAGGGTGTGATCTTCCCTATAGAGTCTCCCCAGGGGCTGAAGTTCATCTCTATGGGCAACTTCGTAAACGAGGGGCAGGCCATAATCTGGCGCGCCCCTATAGTGAACAAGGCCCTCACCCAGCTCATGCGCGACGTTTACTGGGACGAGCCCGACTACATCATCGTGGACATGCCGCCGGGGACGGGCGACGTCGCCCTTACCGTGGCCCAAATGATCCCCAAGGCCGAAGCGCTCGTCGTCACCACCCCGCAGGCGGACGCCGCACGGGTCGCTGTCAAGGCCGGCAAGATGGCCGTTCAGGCGCACCTCAAGGTCGCAGGGGTTGTCGAGAACATGGGCTACGCCGAGTGCCCCGATTGCGGCAAGGAGCTCAAGATCTTCGGCGGCGACGGAGGCGAGAGGGTGGCTGAGGAGCTCGGCTCGCAGGTCATGGGCCGCGTCCCGATCCTGCCTGACGCCTCGGGGGAGCCCGGACGGTCCCTCTTCGACGTCGATTCGACGCCGGCCCGCGTCTTCGACGAGATCGCCGCGACCCTCGCCGCGACCAAGGTCCGCAGGCGCATAAAGGTGTTGTAGAGCAAGTCAGCACGCTGCGGCCTTACGGCCTACGCTCTCAGCACGTCAGGTTGCCGCCGTGCTCTCTCGAGCATTACAGGGGTTCCGAATAAGCTGAGGATGCTCCACGAGATGCGGAGCCACGAATACGTCTCCAACTTGCGGATTTCTACTGGCGGCCGTCTACCCATGCAACACTTGCACCAGCTCTCTCACGGAATCGGCGCTGTCGTTCAGATCCTTCAGTTCTTCGTCGGTGAGGCCAAGCTCGATGATGTCTTCGACGCCTGAGGCACCGAGCTTGACGGGGACGCCGACGAAGAGGTCGTTTATTCCGTACTCGCCTTGCAGGTAGGCGGCGCAGGGGAGGATGCGCTTCTGGTCGAGCAGGATCGCGTCGACCATCTCTGCTGCGGCCGCGGACGGCGCGTAGTAGGCGCTCCCGCTCTGAAGGAGGCCGACGATCTCGGCCCCGCCCTGACGGGTGCGATCCACTATCGCCTCGACCCTGTCGTCGGAGAGAAGCTCCGTGATCGCGACCCCGCCTACGGTGGCCATACTCGGCAGCGGAACCATCGTGTCCCCGTGCCCGCCGAGGACGAGCGCGAACACGTCGCGCACGGAGACCTCGAGCTCTTCGGCGATGAACGTGCGGTAGCGGGCCGTGTCGAGGATGCCGGCCATCCCGACCACCCGCTCGCGAGGAAAGCCGCTCGTCTCCATCGCCACGTGGCACATCGCGTCGAGCGGGTTGGCGACGACCACGAGGATCGTCTCAGGCGAGTGC
>Ga0126309_10000584_pt1 | contig 12258 bp, 11 predicted proteins | sample Plot56_FD_92541 | JGI IMG/M metagenome (GOLD analysis project Ga0126309, IMG submission 92541) | Serpentine soil microbial communities from UC McLaughlin Reserve, CA, USA - Plot56 | ecosystem: Environmental > Terrestrial > Soil > Grasslands | place: USA: UC McLaughlin Reserve, Lake County...
AGTTGTTGTTTGAGTGTAAGTCGATTCCGCAGTACACTTTCATCTCGCTCCTCCTTCCTGTGGATTAGCCTCCCGACAAGCTTACCGCTCGTCAGAAGGAGGAGCCTTCTGGATGATCCTCACGCGTTTCTTTAGCCCCCAGGTTCACTGGCGGGCTGCCGCCTCACGAGGTACACCTCGACCATCAGTGTTGGCGCTGGCTGGCCCCTGCCTGAGGACCCCTACCTGAAGGTGACGGCTTTGAGCTTCTGGAAGGTGGGGGCATCGGCGATCCCAAGGAACTTCCGGCCGTCCTTGAAGCGTGCGTCGAAGCAGATCTCCTTCTGCTTTCGGGCCCCCCACAGCGCGCCCAGGAGAAGCCCCGTCGGACCGAGAAGGAAGGAGCCGACGAGCCCCCAACCGGCGGCACCCAGCAGGTTCCGGATCTCGTCTTCGGTCTGGATCGCGACGCTTTCCAGGTGTTCCTTGAGATCGATCTTCTCGCTCTGAGCCTCGCCCTTGCCGCGGATACCCAGGAGCAGGCTGTCCAGGCAGGTGACGAGCTCGGCAGTCTGCTCGGGGAAATCCGGACTGGCGATGATCTTGACGTCGGCCATGGCGCGACCTCCAATGATCTGGTCTGGAGTCACTATTGAGATAGACGGACACGGTCCTGCGATTCCCGCCGGAGAAGACTACAGGCACACCTCGGCCACCGGCCGCGCATGGCCGAAGTAGGGTGCCAAGCGTTTCTTGAGAGCATGGATGGCTGGCCAGGAGTGATACCCTGACGCCATGCGACAGACGACTGCTGGCAAGTCCTGGATCGGGGGGATGCTCTTCGCCCTGTTGCTGTGCGTGGGTGGTTTCGCCAGTGCCGTATTACTCCTGCTGGAGAGGGATTGCAAATCACTCGAGGTGCCGGGATCCATCCAGTATCGCGCGATTGGAGATGGGCTGCGCTATTGGTGCCAACATTGGGGGCTGTGGGCCCCCGTATCGTTCGACGTGTTCTTTGGACTGATCGGCCTGGCTCTCCTCGTGTTCTCCTGGCGCGACCGCCGGCGACGCTCGCCCTGAGAGCGAAGTAGGTCCACGCGTTTCTTTAGGCGCTGGCTGGCCCTGCCTGAGGACCCCTACCTGAAGGTGACGGCTTTGAGCTTCTGGAAGGTGGGGGCATCGGCGATCCCCAGGAACTTCCGGCGGTCCTTCAAGCGTGCGTCGAAGCAGATCTCCTTCTGCTTTCGCGCCCCCCACAGCGCGCCCAGGAGAAGCCCCGTCGGACCGAGAAGGAAGGAGAAGGCGTCCCTGGATGGTGCGGCAGGTGACCTCGACGAGGGCCCCGCCTTCGGGCACGAAACGGAGATGTCGGCTCATGCCCAATATCAGTCGGAAAACGGAGGTCGAATCTTGCACTCGACTCGAAGATCGTCGCACTTTAGTCGTGTCTTTAGGAGAGGCTGGCACCTATCTGTTCGGCACCTACTCTCCCGGGGAACCGCTGCCGGCCCGCGGTCGTCGCGGCGTCCGTCTTAAACCAAGGGAGGTATATCTGGGTGTCTGAGCTCCGCCAACTGCTCGCCGGGTCCGAGCTCCGGTTCGCGGTGCGCCGCCTTCGGCGCGCCCCGAGCTTCGCCGGAGCGGTGGTCCTCGTGCTCGCGCTCGGCGTCGGCACTACGACGGCCGTGTTCAGCCTCGTGAACAGCATCCTGCTCGAGCCGCTCCCATACCCGGACTCGGACCGCCTCACGCGGCTGACGCATACGGTTAGCAACGCCGGGCGCGCGGCGGTGGACCAGTCCGACGCCATGGTCATGCTCTACCAGAGCGAAGCGCGCGCGTTCGACGGTGTCGCCGCATGGCGATTCGACGACGGCGACCTTGGCGCCTCGGAGGCAGGCCAGAACGCCATTCGCGTCCGTGGAGCGCGCGTCACGGCGAACTTCTTCGACGTCCTGGGCGTTCGCCCAGCACTCGGCAGGGGGTTCGCCCTGGGCGAAGACCGGCCCGGCGCTGGGCGGGTCGTCGTCGTGTCGCACCGCCTCTGGCAGGAACGCCTTCACGGCGACCCCAATGCCATCGGTCGACAGATCGTGGTGAACGATGTTCCGCGCACGATCGTCGGGATCATGCCGCCGCGCTTCGCGTATCCCGCGCGCCACGTAGAGCTCTGGCTGCCGCTCGCACTCGACCCGGCACATACGCGGCCTGCCACGCTCAATCTTGCCGGCATCGGACGGCTCAGGCGCAACGTGTCGACCGAGGCCGCGCGGGCTGACCTCGCGCGCGTGCTGCCCCACGTTGGCGACTACGTCCAGGGCGACGCCTCGCCAGCAACATGGCAGGGAGCGCACATCACGCCACACGTGCAGTCGCTGCGGGATTCGATCGTCGGCCCCATCTCACACCTGCTCTGGTTCGTGTTCGGGAGCGTGCTGCTCGTGCTTCTCGTCGCGTGCACGAACGTGGCCGGGCTGCTGCTCGTGCGTGCCGAGCGCGTGCGGACGGAGCTCGCCGTGCGTGCCGCGCTCGGCTCCGGTTTCATGGGGATGGTCGCGCTGACGCTGAGCGAATCCGTGCTGCTGAGCGTCCTGGGCGGTGGCGCCGGCGTGCTCCTGGCTGCGGCGGCCATGCGAGTGGTGCTGAGCACGGGCACGGCGCTGTCGCTCCCGCGACTGGAGGACGTCGGAGTCGACGCGCCGGTTCTGTTGTTCGCGGTGGGAATCACCGTGTTCTGCGCGCTGTTCGTGAGCGTGCTCCCGCTCCTCCGCGCGCGCCGGGTGTCCATCGCGCAGATCCTTCGAAGCGCCGGCACCGGGGGCACCGGATCGGGGGGCGGTCGCTCACCACAACGAGCACGAGAGGCTCTCGTGGTCGCACAGATCGCGCTGGCCGTCGTGCTGGTCGCTTTGTCGGGCCTGATGACGCGCAGCTTCCTTCGCCTGCATGAGGTGCGGCCCGGATTCGACGCCGGCCACGTCGTCACCTCCCGTGTCCTGCTGCCCTATGCCAGGTACAGCGGCGCCGCCTCGCGCCTGAATTTTTTCGAGGCCCTGGTCCGCCAGGCGCGGGCGATCCCAGGGGCGCACGATGTGGCACTGACCAACTGGGTGCCCTTGAGCGGCGACCGTCACGACATGGCGATCGAGGTCGAGGACGATCGGCCGCAGGCGAATGCCGGCGGGGCCGAGCACGCCGTCGCGCATGTGGATGGCAACTATTTCCAGGCACTGCGCATCCCACTGCGTCGCGGCCGGACGTTCGGCCCGCAGGATGCCACCCATCCATCGGACGACGCGATCGTGAGCCATGCCTTTGCCGAGCGGTACTGGCCCGGCGTGAGTCCGCTCGGCAAGCGCGTTCGCCCGCTCGGAGGCCGCTGGTACACCATCGTCGGCGAGGTGGGCGACGTGCACTACGACCGCCTCGATGAGCCAGCGAACGAGATCGTGTACTTCCCCGTTGTCACCGCCGCGCAGCCGGAAGCCAGCGCGTCACTGCCGTCCGCGCTCTCGGTGGTCGTCCGGACCGATGCCCGAGAGGGCGAGACATTGTCGGCCATCCGCCGGATCGTACGTTCGCTCGACTCCGCCATCCCAACCTATGACGAGGGCTCGCTGAACGAGCTTGTGCACGACGCGTCGGCGCGCGCCCGCGCGCTGGTCGTGCTGCTTGCAATTGCCAGCATCGTGACATCCCTGCTCGGAGCTGTCGGCCTGTACGGCATCATGGCGTACAGCGTCAGCATCCGCCGCCGCGAGCTCGGCATTCGGATGGCGCTTGGTGCTCGACCGGAAGACGTGAGCCGCATGATCTCGCTGGACGGCTTGCGTCTCGCCGGGCTCGGCATCGTGATCGGCACGGCATGCGCGCTCGCTGCCTCGCGGTTGCTACGCGGGTTGCTCTATGGCGTAGGTCCGACCGACTTGGTGACGCTGAGCGTGACACCCGTGGCGCTCCTCGTCGTCGCGTTCATCGCGAGCTGGATACCTGCGCGCCGTGCGGCCGCCGTCCATCCAGCCGAGGCCTTGCAGTCGCAGTGACAGCAGTGACAGCCTGGAAATGAACCGACCACAGCGGTGACTGATGTCTCGCGTTCCCCGGTGAGCGCCGGGGTGGTCTGCATCGCTGAGGAAGCGGCACGGCAGGTCATGGCCGCGCTCGGGTGACAGGCCCCGCCTCCGGCGAAGGACCATACGGAGTGACATAGTCCTCTCGGAAGACCACCGGCGCGTTCTTGTCGTCGCCGGGCTCGCGCACCGCCGGCAGGATGTACCGGGGCGGGAGGTTCTGCGGGTTTCCCATGCCCTTGCTGCTGAAGTTGCCGATGAAGGTGGCGATGACGAGGTCGAGATCCGGAACCGCCATCACCATCTGGCCGCCTGCACCGATGGCGAAGAAGGCGTGCACGGTGCGGTCCTTGTAGGGGTAGTCGATGCCCCACCAGAGATAACCGTAAGTAATCCCGCGGAGGTGGTACAACGGCGCGGAGGCGCGGGCTACGAAATCGCGGCTGAGGATCCTGCGGCCCTGCCAGGTTCCGCCATCGAGCATGAGCTGCCCGAACTTCATGAAGTCGCGCGGCAGAATCTGCACGCCGCCGCCGCCGTAAGGGTTCCCCGCTGGATCGAGCGGCCACCCGTAGCGCTCGATCTTCATCGGCACGCCGATCAGGCGGTCGAAGGTGTCGAGCGGAAATTCACCCGTGGCGCGGCCCACGACGCCGAGGGCGAGGTTGGGACTGGCGCTGCAGTAGACGGCCTTCTCTCCGGGCTCCCAGGCCATCGGGACCTTGAGCGTGTAGCGGTAAAAGTCCGGCTCCTCCTGCTGATTGGCCATGAGCTCTTCGCTGCCGGGCGCTTCGGGATTGGTGTCGTCGCAGAAGTAACCGGACGACATCGTCAACAGGTGCTCGAGTGTCATGGCCCGCTTCCGCGGCTCCAGGTCCGCCGGGAAGGCGCCGCCGTTCATGATCCGGTAAACGGGAGTGGAGAGCTTCAGCGGCGCTCCGGCCTGCATGGCGGCGCCCACGAGGGTGGCCGTCACGCTCTTGGCCGCCGAGCGCGTCTCGTGCGTCTTGTCGCGGTGCTGGCCGTGGAAGTACTCCTCCAGCACCAGCTTGCCGTGCCGCGCAATCAGAATGCCGTGGATTTCCGGAGAGTCCACCGACTCCATCGGCGCATCGACGATCCTCTGGATGAGCTTCTCGATGGCCGCGTGATCGATGCCCACCTCGTCCAGCGTCCCTGCCGGCCAGCCGTCGTCGCGCGCCAGCGGCGGTCTATACTCATAACGCGCCGGGTTCTTGCCGCGGGGATAGAAGTCGCTGTCGTCGCCGTCGCGCCGGAAGTCGTAGGGCCCTCCTCGATTGGGAAAGAAGAGGGTGATCACTTCGCTTTCCGCGTCGTACGTTCCACTGGCAACTTCTCCCTCTTCCTTCCAACCCGGACGCTTTCCGATGAGCTTCACGGCATCGCCGTCACGCACGAGCCGATTGACGCCGAGCCATGCGCCGAAGTCACGCTCCGGGTTGCGCAGGACTACGCCCAGGGTTCCGTCGGGCCGTTCCTGCGCCAGGAGATAGAAGGTGAACGCATCCTCCCAAGGCACGACGGCTCCGCTCCACCGATTTGGACCCTCCGGCTTCAAACGCACAGGCGAAACGAATATGCCGCCAGCGTTCTGGGCCATTCCCTTGGGTGGAAACCAATGGCCGGCAATGGCGCCACCGGCCTGCAGCCTGCCGCGAAATGCGCCCTCGCCATTCGGCAGCTCGAACGACAGCTCGCCTTTCTCGTCGCGGACGGGCACGTTCCGCCCGACCATTTCGGCCGAGTACGCCGCACCGGTTCGTTGGATGACCAGTAGACCTCGGGCGTCCGGCCCGAACCGCCGCTTCGCCTTCCAGAGGCCGGCGAGCTCGTCGGCCGGTGTGTCGGCCGCCATGCCGGCGGCCGTCGGTGCGATCGACAAGACGACGAGGCAGGTCAAGATTCGAAATGTTTTCACCTTCGTACGTCTCCGATCAGCGCCGGATTGCCGGAATGATCTCCCGGCCGAGGACTTCTTCGGGCCAACGACTCCAGATGCCGCCCTGCCGATAATTCCCGCCGGTAAAAACGGCCACCAATTCGACTTCGGGGATCACAATGAGGATTTGGCCGCCATTGCCGCTCGCCGCATAGGAGCGATAGGTGCGCTCGCCGGAACGAACCTCGCCGAGGTGCCAGGCATAGGCGTCGTCCGCCTCACCGTAGAACTCCGGGAATTGTTCCTCGCTGAGTCCCGTCGTAGCCGGCGAAATGTGCATCCGCGGCGCGGTGGATTGCGTCACCCAGGACGCACCGACGATCCGCCGTCCCCGCCACACGCCGCCGTCGAGATAGGCCTGGCCGACTTTCAGCAGGTCCCGCGGCCGCAGCCACGAGCCGCCGCCGAGATAGCCGTCGTCGGTCGGCATCAGGTTCCAGTGCCAGGGGCCAAACTGCAGCGGGTCCGCCACCGCGCGCCGGAACAGCTCGGGCAGCCAGGTCCCGGTCGCGGTCGTCAGCGCAGCGCCCATCAGGTTCATGTTCGCCGAGCAGTAGGCATAGCGGCGCCCCGGATCGTGCGCCATCGGCAGATCGAGTGTGAGCTTCCACCAGTTGGGCTCGCGCGTTTGAGTCTGCAGCGTGTTCTCGTTGCCGGGCGAGGCGTCGTCATTGTCGTTGCAGGCGAAGCCCGCGGTGTGAGTCATGAGATGGGCGAGGGTGATCTGCTGCTTGCGCGGATCGGGATGGGCGAACGGTCCCATTCCCGCGAGCAGGTCATAGACCTTGGTCTCGGGCCCGATCTTCTTGTCCTGCATCATCGCCGCGCCCAGCAGGACCGAGGCGAACGTCTTGCCGGCCGAGCGCGTGTCGTGCGGCGTGTCGCGATCGAAGCCGAAGAAGTACTCTTCGAGCACCAGCTTGCCGCGCCGCGCCACCAGCAGCGAATGGATCAGCGACGGACGGCGGACGGAGGGATCGGCATCGATCAGTTTTTGCACCACGCGCGTGAGCGCGGCCTCGTCGATGCCGACCTCGCTAGCGCCCGCCGTGCGCCAACCGTCGCCGGTGGCGGGCGGCTTCTTGTACGCGTACAGCCGCTCGCCCGGCGGGCGCGGAAAGAAATCCGGCGCCTGCTTCGACGTGCGATGGGTCAGGTCGAGAACGCGGCCGACGTCGGGCCAGAAAATCTGCAGCCGGTCCGGAGAACGGGCGAGCGTCGCGCTTTGACGGACCTCAGGCGTGCCGTCCAGCGGCGCGGTGAAGAGCACCTTCTCACTCTCCTGCGTCACGCGAAACAGCGACGCGCCGCCGTTCGAGTTGAAATCCGGATTGCGGAATGCGCCGACGAGCACTCCCTCGGCGTTTTGATAGATCTTCAGGTAGAGCGTGAAGCGCTGTTCCAAAGGCCGCACCGTGCCGCGCCACCTGCCGCGGCCCACGCGTTGCAGGACGAGTGGCGTCGCGAACGCCTGGCGCGAGCCCACCGGGTCGGGGCGCTCCTCGGTCGTGCCTTGGGGCTGCAGCCAGAAACCCGAGATCGCTCTGCCGCCGGCCGTCATCACGCCGCGGAATTTCCCTCGATCGCCGGAAAACGTGAAACGGACGACGTCGCCGGTCACGTTGAACCTCGAGTCGGCGCCCGCCAGCGTCGCGTGCCAGCTTTTCCCCTCGCGCGCGACGGTGAGCTCGCCGCGCAGCGCGGGACCGAACGTCGTCTCGCTCGCCCAGATGCCCAGGAGGGAATCGTCCGCCGCAGCGGGAATGGCCGCGGCGATCGCCACGAAGGCGATCCACATCCACCGAATCTTTGTCATAGATACCTTCCCACGGCGCTACGCCGAAGAGCAACGCACTCATCCCTCGTTCATGCCTCTAGTATAGCCATAGTGGTTATACACGTCAAGGCTATAGTTGTGAGCACCGGGCGGGTGATGAGCATGCGGCCGGGGCGAATCCCTCGATCGTGGTATTTCCCCGTACTTGAGGCGCTTTAGACGGCGACGGCGAGGCCACGAACACGACATGCGCCGGGGAGCTCAGGACGAAACCCGGTGCATGCAGGATGGCCCAGAGCGGGCTCGCCGACCTCACCGGGTCGAGGAGGTTGTGCCCCGCGATCAGGAGGGCGCCGAGCACGGTGGCTAGATCGCGTCCCGTAACATCGCGGAGGGCGCGCGTGATGTCTTTTGTCGCCGCCGATTTCAAAGGGCAGGGAATCTTTCCGCCTCTGACTCGGAAGCCTCCTGGACCAGGGGCCGAGGCGCCTACCTTCCTTGCCCGACAGGACCGACACAGGAGGAAGGAAGAATGAGCCAGGTGACCGCCCTGCGCACCAGATTGCGCGACATCGTGAGAGACCTCGAGCGGGAACGCGACCGTCTGCAAGAGCTCCGCGACACCATTCAGCTCCCACCGGCGGCGACCTCGCCGGAGGATGACGACGAAGAGCCGGATCTGCTTCTCGAGCCGGGTGGAGACGCCGGGCCGGGAGCTGTAACTGCCGCGCCGGCTCATCCGGTCCTTCCTGGCGGACGATCTCGACGCGTCCTCGCCGGCATGCGTATCGCCGATAGACCCGGAATCGAAGCCGTTCCCAAGCCTGCCGGCCCCAGAAGCGCATATACGCCGCCGTCGATTTCGTTGACCCCTCTTAGCAACTGCTCTAAGCTCGCGGTTAGGGAGGGTCGGATAAGTCGCTGCGTTGACGTGTAAAGGGTTGGGGATTAGATGACGAGGTCAGATAAGGGTAGCCGGAAGCAGTCATGTAGCCTATGTCTACCATCAAGTCTTTTGAAGCTTTCCGGGAGGTGCTTCGCGGCACGAAGCCTGGTGACCGCGACTTCTTCCGCGGAGAGGCACGAGATGACTACACGCTCATACCAAAGATTGGTCGCCTCACAACTGTCCGTCCAAAGCATCCGGACGGCAAGCCAAAGCTCGATTTACGCTATACCGTCGAAGTTGTGGGCGAGCAAAAAATCTTTGAGCGTTTCAAGAAGGGGGCTCTACCCCTCGTCTCCATAGTTCCGCGCGACGATTGGGAGTGGCTAGCGTTGGCTCAACACCATGGTCTTCCGACCCGCCTGCTCGATTGGACCGCAAATCCGCTTATCGCTCTGTATTTCGCAGTTGGAACTAAGGCTCTAGACGTTTCGTGTGATGCAGTCTTCTACCACCTTTCAACGAAGAGCGGGCTTGTTGACACTCAGAGTCATGCCCCCTTCGATGTTGACGTCGGACTCTTCTCAGCGTCTGTAGTCACAAACCGTATTCGCTCCCAGTCCGGGTTTTTCACGATTCAGGGCGATATTCATAGATCACTTAGCGAGCTGTGGAACCCCAAACGCTTACAGCGCTACGTGATTCCATCTGACGCACGGGAGCCTTTGAGGCAGGAACTGCTATTATATGGTGTAAATCATTATTCGGTATTCCCGGACCTTGACGGACTTTGCAGGCATCTACAGGACCAAGTTAATGACTGAACAGCGGCTAGCCCCTGCACCGGACGGCTGCGCCGCCGGTGAGGGGCGGAGGCGCTGGGGCTTCGGGCACCGGATCGAGGCAGTCGAGCGGACGGAAGCCGCAAGCAGCGCGGTTCCGCCGCTCACCTTTGCGACGTTGGGCGTCTCTAAGGAGAGCAATCTGGAGGATTAAATGCCAGCCTTCATAAGTCACAGTTTCAAGGATGAGGCAGTCTATTCGGCGGTCTGCCTAGCCGTAGACGCTGCCGGCATTAAGCGCTGGGATCCTGCGATGATGTCGCCGGGAGAATCTTTGGCAGACCAACTCCGCAATGCGATTCGCGAGTGCGAGGTTTGTGCGTTCATCGCAACCCGTCGCTCCATTGAATCTCCTTGGTGCCTCGCAGAACTCGGCGCGTTTTGGGGTGCCGACAAGAAAGTTCTTCTCTTCATGGCAGATCCTGATCTCGCTGACTCGATGCTTCCTCCTCAATTTAAGGGAAACCTGAGGGTGAGCACTGCCCAAGAGTTGATTAAGGCGCTTGCCGCCACGACAGAGGAGCACGACAAAGCCATTGCTCGGGCGAAGGCCGAAGCACCCTATGAGTTCTTCGAGACTTCAGGCAACTACGGCAAAGAAAAGGACTGGCAGACTCTCATACAGGGAGCAGAAAAAAACTTCGATATCATGGGCGTTGCTCTTGTGCATTGGCGTAAGACACCTGGCTTCAAGGAAACGGTCTTGGCAAAAGCCGGCGCGGGTTGTTCTGTCAGAATACTATTAATGCATGAAGACAATAAGGTACTCAGGGGCCTACTCTATGACGACGGAGATCTCCACTCCGTAGTGCACGATATCAAAGAAAGTCACGCCTATTACTCCAGTCTTGCTGCCAAGGAGTCGAATGTCGAGGTTCGACAGATTCGTCATGGCATACCTCATTTCTTTCTTACCAGGACCGATCAGCTCGCGGTTATTATCCAATACCTTTCGTCCGAAACTTGGGGATCGGGCCCAACGTGGCGATGTCCAGCGCAATCTAAGCTATTTAGCGTGGCAGTGAGGGAGTTCGAGCACCTATGGACTTTGGGGACAGCGGGCGATACTGGGACGCGTGGAACAGCGGCGTTGTCCCCTGATTCGAATGCCTCGGGGAATGAAAACGAAACAGCGCCCAACACTCCAGCGGACGCCTGACGCAGTTCCGGGCTATAAATGGCCTACGGTCGGAATTATTTTAAGGAGAGCTTATGTGGCCTGCGGCCAGGCGCTCGCTGAACTCCCAGCCGTTAGACGTCGGAAGCACTACCCTTGCACGCTTCAGCCAACATCGGAGGTCCGAATGCGAAGAGTCACAGGCATTGGCGGCATCTTCATGAGCGCCAAGGATCCCAAGGCGCTATGCGATTGGTACAAGAAGCACCTCGGGATCGACGTTCAGCCCTGGGGTGGAGCAGCCTTCGAGTGGACTGACTCCGAAGGCAACCCGACCAAGGGAACTACGGCCTGGTCGATCGGTCCAGCGGACGGCAAGCACTTCGCTCCGAGCAAGTCGACCTTCATGGTCAACTATCGCGTCGAAGATCTGGCAGCACTTCTCAAAGCACTGCGCGAGGAAGGCTGCAATGTGCTCGAGAAGACCGACGACTCGGAGTACGGGAAATTCGGATGGGTCATGGATCCAGAGGGCAACAAGGTTGAGCTCTGGCAACCGCCACAAGGGCAATGAGGATCGGTTACTCGCGAGGAGAACCGACGTCCAACCCCAGGCGGTCGAGCGGACGGGCACCGCCCTATCGCGCGGCCCCGCCGCTCACCGCCGCACAGTGACGCAGCGCCGGAATGGTACGCTCATGACGATGGAGAAGTGACATGATGAAGCCAGCGAAGAATACGGTTTGCCTTTGGTACGATGGCGACGCCGAGGACGCGGCGCGGTTTTACGCCAAGACCTTTCCCGATTCCTCCGTCGACGCGGTGCACCTCGCACCGGGAGACTTTCCTTCGGGGAAGAAAGGGGATGTGTTGACGGTCGAGTTTACCGTGATGGGGATTCCCTGCCTCGGGCTCAATGGCGGACCCGGGGTCAAGCATAACTGGGCATTCTCGTTTCAGGTCGCAACCGCTGACCAGGCCGAAACGGATCGCTACTGGAACGCGATCGTCGGCAACGGCGGCGAAGAGAGTGCGTGCGGCTGGTGCCAGGACAAATGGGGCTTGTCCTGGCAGATTACGCCGATCGTTCTGACCCAAGCGATAACCGATCCCGACCCCGCCGTTGCCAAGCGCGCGTTCGATGCGATGATGGAGATGAAAAAGATCGACGTCGCTGCAATCGAGGCGGCGCGCCGCGGTTGAGGTTGCATCTTCGAAGCGTGCATCTCGGAAGCGCAAGGGGGACATGACGGGATGCCAACGCGCCCGCCGAAAGCCTGAAACTTCCGCCTGTTCCAGGCGTATCTGGCTCACCATGAGGGAGATCCTGCGCATGCGCAACGCGACGCTCGCCATCCTTTTGACCCTGTTCGTCTCGACCACCGCCGTCAGCGCTGACGAAGCCCCCAAGGACGACAAGAGCGCGGAGAAGGCCGCGGCGGCGCCAGCCGCACCTCGCAAGTTCGTCACCCACCATCGCTTCACCGCCGGCGGGATGGACGTCCCCTACACCGCCACGGCGGAGGACATCGACCTCAAGGACCGCGACGGCAAGCCCACGGCGCGCTTCTTCACGATCTCCTACATCGCGGAGGGTGTGAAGCGGCAGGAGGACCGGCCGATCACG
>Ga0126309_10000585_pt1 | contig 12241 bp, 11 predicted proteins | sample Plot56_FD_92541 | JGI IMG/M metagenome (GOLD analysis project Ga0126309, IMG submission 92541) | Serpentine soil microbial communities from UC McLaughlin Reserve, CA, USA - Plot56 | ecosystem: Environmental > Terrestrial > Soil > Grasslands | place: USA: UC McLaughlin Reserve, Lake County...
CGACGAGCACTTCGTCTCCGAGGGCGGCTACGCGAAGGGCATGGAGCGCATTTCCGGCCGCATTCTGCCGGACGACTTCGGCGTCCACGTGAAAGAGGCCCTCACCGCCGGGCGGACGCTCGCCGTCGCCGATGCGGCGGCCGACGCCCGCGTGGGCGAGGCGCAACTCGCGGCCTACGAGGCAATCGGCGTCCGCGCCTACGTCGGCGTCCCGCTCGTCAAAGACGGCCGGCTCGTCGCCGCGCTCGGCCTCTATCGCGCCGGCGCACACGATTGGACGAACGAGGAGATCGCCCTCGCCGAGGAGACGGCCGAGCGCACCTGGGCGGCCGTCGAGCGCGCCCGCGCCGAAGCAGCCCTGCGCGAGAGCGAGGCACGGCACCGCACCCTGTTCGACTCCGTCGACGAGGGCGTCTGCCTGTTCGAGCGGCTGCCGCCTCGTCCGGACGGGCGCAGCGACTACCGCTACCTCGCCATGAACCCCGCCATGCGGGCCATGTTCGGTACCCCCGACCTGAGCGGCCGGTCGATCCGCGACAACTTCGCCGGCGAGATCGAGGCGTGGTACGACGACTACGATCGCGTGCTGGAGACCGGCCGGCCGCTCCGCTTCGAGCGCGAGGCCGCTCCCCAAGGGCTGGTGCTCGAAATGTTCGTGACGCGCCTGGAGGACGGTTCGGGACGACGGCTGCTCGCCGTCATGCAGGACGTGACCGAGCGCAAGCGAGCGGAAGAACGCCTCCGCGATTCGGAGGAGAGGTACCGCACGCTCGTGGAGAACGTCGGCGACCACGCCATCTTCATGCTCGACGCCGACGGCTTCGTGACGGAGTGGCCGGAGGGCGCCGAGCGCGTGAAGGGCTACACGTCCGAGGAGGTGGTAGGCCAACACGTCTCGATGTTCTACGCCCCCGAGGCAATCGAGGCGGGCGATCCCGGGCGCGAGCTCGCCGAGGCCGCCCGGGAGGGCCGGGCCGAGAGGGAGCAGTGGCGGGTGAAGAAGGGCGGGGAGAGGATCTGGGTGAACGAGATCGCCACCGCCGTGCGCGACGGCGCGGGGGAGCTGGTCGGTTTCGCCAAGATCGCCCGCGACCTCACCGAGCGGATGCGTGCGGGGGAGGCGCTCAGGGAGAGCGAGGAGCGCAACAGGCTCGTCGTCGAGGGGGCGCGCGACTACGCCATCTTCACCTTGGACCCCGAAGGCAGGATCGCGAGCTGGTCGCCGGGGGCGGAGGCCGTCTTCGGCTGGGGCGCCGGGGAGGCCGTCGGGCGGACCCCCGGGTTCACCTTCACGGCCGAGGACCGGGAGCGCGGGGTGCCGGAGGGGGAGCTCGCGACCGCCCGCAGGGACGGCTCCGCTCCGGACGTGAGGTGGCACGCGCGCAAGGACGGCTCCCGCGCGTTCATCGAGGGGCGGACGATGGCGCTACGCCGGTCCGACGGTGGGCTGCGCGGCTTCCTGAAGATCGGCCAGGACGTCACCGAACGCAAGAGGGCCGAGGAGGAGCGCGCCCGCCTCCGGGAGCGCGAGCTTACAGCGCTGGCGGAGGCCGCAGAGAGGGAGAGGATCAGCCGCGAACTCCACGACCGCGTCGCCCACCACATGGGGGTGGCCCACCAGTCCCTGGAGCTCCACTCGGCCCTCGCCAAGGCCGCCCCCGATAGGGCCGCCGAGAAGCTCCGGCTCGCCAGGGAGACCACGAGGCTAGCCCTCGACCAGACCCGTGCCATCTCGGCGGAGCTCAAGCGCCTCCAAGAGGAGGAGCTCGAGGACGGCTTGGAAGCCGCCTTCCTGGCGCTCGCGGAGGGCTACGTGCCCGACGGCGTAGGGGTCGAGGTCTCCTCCTTCGGCGACGAGTCAACGATCCCGAACCACGTCGCCCTGCAGGCCTACCTGGCGATGCGCGAGGCGGTCAGGAACGCCGTGAGGCACTCGGGCTGCTCGCGCATAGGGATAGCGCTCGACGTCCGCGACGGCGAGATAGTTGGACGGGTGGAGGACGACGGGGCCGGCTTCGATCCCGGGGCCGTCGGTAGGGCTACCCCCTCGTGGGGCGTGGGCCTGAGGTCCATAAGGGAGAGGGCCGAGATGCTGGGCGGCGGCGCGCGCATAGACTCGAGGCCGGGGGCCGGCACCACGGTGGAGGTGAGGGTGCCCCTGAACGGGCGGCAGGACGGGGTCCGCGAGGGGCCGTGACTCGGCCCGTGCGCACGAGGCAACTTCCGATTGCCTCGTGCAGACGGGCGCCCCCGAGCGCAGTACGACGGGCATGACCGCGAACAGGCAGCCGACGGGCACGACGACGCAGCACTCGCCCCGGTCGCGCCCACCCCAACGTATCATGCGCTACCCGCCGCCCAGCGCGAACAGGCCGAGGTTGAGGACGATGGTCAACCCCACGCTCAAGACGATGCTAACCGCTATCCAGAAGAGGCAGCCCCTACCCAACGGCCGCCTCCCTCGCATCCTCCATCTCGAACACTGCGTCTTCCATGACCGCCTCCAGGTAGGCCAGGGTCCTGAGACCACCTGGAAGGTGATCGGATGCGTTTCGTTGGCGGGTTTTGTGGCGGGCCTCGAACGATTGCGCCGCCTTACCCGTGGTGGCACCATGACGGTGGGCGGCTGTCGGCCCGCCGGGGTGTCTGGAGCGAAGGAGAGGGTTTGGCTGCCGGCGCAGAGAACGTGGCGAACGGGCTGATCGGGCGCCTCGAACAAGCCTGGAACGAGGCCGGCGGGGTGGCTTTTGGCGAGCCCTTCGCCGCTGATGCCGATTTCGTCGATATTCGGGGGGATCTCCACCGCGGCCGACAGACGATCGCGGCCGGGCACCAGGCCATCTTCGATTCGAGCTACAAGGGCAGCAGCACCGACTACGAACTGATACGGGCCAGGGAGCTTTCGGAAGATGTGATCCTGGCCCACGCCACGGGGGTTATGAGGCTCCCGTCAGGCCCACTCGCCGGCGAGCATAGCGCGGTGCAGAGTCTGGTCCTGGTTCGGGGGGACGACGGGTGGAAGATAGCCGGTTTCCAAAATACGCTCGTAGCGCCACAGGGGCGGTAGGGAATACGATCACGGAGAGATTATCGGGGATTTCTGGGGCGCGGACCAGCCGCCTCGCCATCAGCCGCGTCACCCGGCGTCTCGGAAGGCTCTCGAAGTGACGGCCTGTACCTCCCCGACCCGTGAAGCGGATAGGCCAGGGACGCGGGGTAACCGTCGATTCGAGTTCATCCAAGACGGAGGCCGGCGGTGACCGGTGAAGCGGCCCGAGGCCATCCTCGGGACCGGAGGTACGGAGACGCGCCCGGAGAGCCGCGCACCGATGACAGAGGTGGGGCCTTCCGGCCGCTTCCCGACAGGCTTTACGAAGGCTACGTCTTCGATCTCGACGGCACGATCTACCTGGGAGACGACCTCTTGCCAGGGGCGAGGCGCCTCGTCGAGAAGTTGCGGGATCTCGGAAAGCGGGTGGTCTTCCTCTCCAACAACCCCACCAGGACCCCGCGGATGTACGCTGAGAAGCTCACCGGGCTCGGAATCCCCACCCCGGAGCACGAGGTCGTCAACACCGTCGTCACCATGACGCGGTGGCTCATGCAAAACCACCCAGAGGCCACGGTCTTCCCGATCTCGGAGGAGCCGCTCGTGCGTTCGCTCCAAGAGGCCGGGGTAAGGATCTCCGAAAGGGCCGAAGAGATAGACATCGTAATAGCAAGCTACGACCGCGGGTTCGACTACCGCAAGCTCCAGATCGCCTTCGACGCCATCTGGTACCACAAGAGGGCCCGTCTCGTCACCACCAACCCGGACCGCTACTGCCCGTTGCCGGGAGGCCGCGGCGAGCCGGACGCTGCGGCGGTAGTGGGGGCTATAGAAGGATGCACCGGCGCCAAGTGCGAGGTCAACGTAGGCAAGCCCGACCCCATCATGCTCGAGACCGTCACGGGGATGCTCGGGCTAGAGGCATCCGAGTGCGTCGTGACCGGCGACCGGCTCTACACCGATATCCGGATGGCCCTCGACGCCGGTATGCCATCGGCGGTGGTCCTGACGGGGGAGACGACCGCCGAGATGCTCGAGGCGGAACCGGGGGAGAACAGACCGGACCTCGTGCTCGACAGGATCGACCGCCTGATACCCCCCAGGCTGTGGGATGAGTTCGGCTGGACCCGAGACGCGGGGTAGCGCGGCCTGGTACGCCGCGAGCCCGCACCGCCGGCGCTTCGCTGACGGTGCGACGGCTCCCGGACGGGGATCAGCGGGCGGTCTCCACCTCCACGAACTGCCGGCCCAGCAGGTGCCGCTCGAACCACTGAACCGCCGGGATGGCGGTCTCGGAGAGGCCCGGCTCCGTATAGGCGTCGAAGTGCGCCCCGCGTGTGATCACCAACGACTTCGGTTCGAGCGCCCGATCGTAGGCCGCCACCGCGAGGTCTGTAGGCGTCAGCGTGTCGTTGGCCGCGACGATCATCAGGAGCGGCGTGGGCGAGATGCGGTGTATGTTCGCCGCCGGGTTGTACTCGAGGAACTTCTCCATAGATTCCAAAGAGACCTGGTTGCGCCAGTTGGGGGCGATGCCCTGGCCCGTCTCGGTGAACCATTCGTAGGACTCGGGTGTTGGGAGGGCCGATGGTTCTCCCTCCGGGGCCACGACCGGTATGTGGGTGCTCCCCTCCCCCTCGTAGCGCCTGAGACGGTCCTCTGCGAGCATACCGTGGAAGCCGGCGAAGACGTCAGGGCGCATGAGACGCCGGGCGTTCTCCCACCCGTCGGCGAGCGGCACCTGGGAGACGACGGCCTTGATCCTCCTGTCGAAGGCGGCGAGGTGCAAGACGTGTCCGCCGCTGTAAGAGGAGCCCCAAACCCCGATGCGATCCGGGTCCACCTCAGGGCGCCGCGAAACCCACGTTATGGCGTTCCTGTAATCCTCGTGCTGCTCGGTTGGGAAGAGCCTCTGGCGCGGCTCGCCCTCGGAGTCGCCGAAGTAGCGGTAGTCGAAGACCAACACCACGAAGCCGGCCTCCTCGAACTTCTCGGCGAAGTTGGCGAGGTGCATCTCCTTTACCGCGGAAAAGCCGTGGGCCATGACGATGGCAGGACGCCGCTCTCCGCCCTCCAGGCCGTCGGGAACGTAGAGCCAGCCCGCGCACCTCAGGCCTTCGCTGGTAAATGTTACGTCGCTTCTCATGTCCCTAGCCTCTCTGCCGACAATCTTTGCGATTCGTCCGCCACCGTAGCCGCCCACGTCGTACGAATATACGCAATCGACACTTTTGGTGCAACGAAGTCGAGGACGCACCCCACTCCTCGGTGGCACTACAATTACCGGGACCACACGAAGCGCAAGCGCGGGGGCGGGGCACGCGGAGTAAGAAGGCCGCTTGTCGACGAGCCGCGACCCTGAGGTTAGGAGGAGGAGCGTGGCGATGATCCAGGATCGTTCTCCTGGCAGGAACTGGGCCGGCAACTACGCTTACCGGGCGGAGAGGCTGCGCCGGCCCGAGACGATCGGGCAGGTGCAGGAGATCGTCGCCGGCTCTCCGCGGGTTCGCGTGCTGGGTTCGCGTCACTCGTTCAACGACATCGCCGACTCCTCGGAGCTTTTGACGCTCGAGGATATGCCCGCGGACGTGGTCTTCGACCGTGCGGCGGGCACGGTCTCCTTCGGCGCGGGCTTGAAGTACGGCGAGCTGGTCGAGGCACTGAACGCGGAAGGCGTCGGGCTGCACAACCTCGCGTCGCTTCCCCACATCTCCGTTGCGGGGGCCGTGGCGACGGCGACGCACGGCTCGGGAGACGCTAACGGCAACCTCGCCACCGCGGTGGCGGGCCTCGAGCTCGTCACGTCCGACGGTGAGACCGTGGAGGCCTCCAGGGGCGGGCCAGACTTCGACGGGCTCGTGGTCGGGCTCGGGGCGCTCGGCGCGGTTACCCGGATCACCCTGGACGTGGAGCCCGCCTACGAGGTGCGCCAGCGCGTCTTCGAGGGCATGGGTTGGGACGCCCTCTTCGAGAACTTCGACGAGATCACCTCGTGCGGCTACAGCGTCAGCGTCTTTACCCGCTGGGGTGAGACCGTCGACCAGGTCTGGGTAAAGAGCCGCGTTACCGAAGAACCGGAGAGGGTGGGGGCCGACCTCTTCGGCGCGGCGCCCGCCGCCGTCGACAGGCACCCCATCCTCGGCATCGACGCGTCGCCCTGCACGCCGCAGTTGGGAAGGCCCGGCCCCTGGTCCGACCGCCTGCCGCATTTCCGCATGGGCTTCACCCCGAGCAGCGGCGAGGAGCTGCAGTCCGAGTACGTGGTCCCGCGCCGGCACGCCGTGGCGGCCATAGAGGCCGTGCGCGCCCTCGCTGACGGGATCCGGCCGATCCTGCAGGTCTCCGAGATCCGGACGGTCGCCGCGGACGGGCTATGGATGAGCACGAGCTACGGGCAAGACAGCGTCTGCATCCACTTCACCTGGAGACCCGAGCGGGAGGCCGTCGAAAACATGCTCGTCAGGCTCGAGGCCGCCCTCGCCCCGTTCGGGGCGCGCCCGCATTGGGGCAAGCTCTTCGACGCCGACGCGGCGGCCATCGCCCCGCTCTACGAGCGCCTGCCCGACTTCGCCGGCCTGATCGAGCGGCTCGACCCGCGCGGGGCGTTCCGCAATCCATGGCTGGAGGCACGTCTGCTCGGCGGTTCGTGACTCGCCGACCAGGGTACCGGTCCGGCGGGCCGCAGACCGGTGGGCCGAGGGGAAAGGTTCTGGTGAGTCAAGCACGTTATTGCAAAAGCTAATGGTGGATCTCGGTGGAAAGGCGGGAGCTGCTCGCGACGGCGCTTGCCATGGCGCGGCGGTTCAGACTGCGTACGATGGGCCAGGGTCCCTTACGGTGGAGACCCTGGCCCGGAGAGGGTACGTCGAGTCGCCGGCAAGACCGGTCGCTTACGCCGCCCTGCGTGAGCGAAGCGCCAGTATCCCGACGCCGGACCCAACCAAAACCAGTGCGGCTACCAGCGCCACGGGTGCGGCGAGGGAAGGGCCGCCGGTGTCCGGCAGCGTCCTCACGTGGACGGTAGGGCCAGCCGCGCCGCGCACGTCGGGAGCTGCGGTGGCGGCGGCCGTCGGGGTCGCCATCGGGGTGGCCGTTGCCCTAGCGGTTACGGTAGGGCTGGCCGAGGCCGTAGCGTTCATCGCACCCTGTCGTACCACGTCGTCCTCGAGCTCGAACTCGTCTTCGCGCTGGAACTCGTCTTCCACTTCGAGTTCGTCTTCACGCTGGAACTCGTTCTCGTGCTCGAACTCGTTCTCTTGCTCTATCGCGTCCTCCCGTCCCATCTCGTTTTCGTTTTGCGCCGTAGCGGCGGACCCGAACAGCAGAACCATGAACGCTGCAACGCCCAACACGATCATTGCCCTCTTCACAAGGCACCTCCTTCAGAGTCGGCGTGCCGCTCCGCGCGTCCGCCTTCTCCGACGCCTACTCACGGTCTCTTACGCGGTTCGAATTGACACCTCCTCTCTGCCGGGCGAGTGTTCACGGGGAGTCGCGTCCACCATGTCGCCCAGAGCAGCGCCCCTATGAGCTTGCCGGCATCGGTAGCTAAGGGGGCCTCTCCGAGATCTCCGACCCGGCGAGACCCCCGGCTTGATCTACCACCGAGAGCAGATCGTCCAGGCCCGGATTCTCGATCAGCGTGCGTCGCCCGCCGACGCATACGTCGGCAGATGCCTCATCGCAAGAACGGTACTCCAGCCAGGCGATTCGATCGGCGGAGCCCGCGGGCTTGGGCAGGTTGCTGATCACTAGCTCGGGCTCGAGCCACGCCACCGCTGCTTCCAGAGCCCCAGGTTCCAGGATGGTCACCTCCACCTGCGGCCGCAGGACCGCAATGGCACGCCCGAAGGACGTCCCGTACGCGCGCGGTTCTACGGCCACAAAGACCCTCGTCCGGTGGTCGCGCTTCGCCGTGAGCCCGGCGGGCGGCATGGGGACTCTCCTCTCTCCCCCTCCGGTGGCCACGGACGCTTCACTTGATACTTAAGTTACAGAAAGCGGGTAACAGGCCGATAACAAACCGGCAACGTTTCGGTAACACCGGGTTGCCGTCTCCGGCAGACGCGCGGCGCACCGTTATGGGCGTGTAAAATATGTGACATGCAGCACACGCGCCTGGGCAACCGCTACGAACTGCAAGATCTGGTCGGCGGGGGAGGGATGGCCGAGGTCTACCTGGCCCACGACGCCATCCTGGATCGGGACGTGGCACTCAAGATCTTGAGGGGGCAGTTCGCGGGCGACGAGGAGTTCGTCGAGCGCTTCAAGCGCGAAGCGTTGAGCGCCGCCGGGCTCTCCCACCCCAACATCGTCTCCGTCTACGACCGGGGCACCGAAGTGGGCACCTCGTACATAGCGATGGAGTACGTGCCGGGGGGCACGCTAAAAGAGCGCCTGTCGTCGGATGGGCCGCTGGATCCGACGGTCGTCGCCTCGCTGGGGCTCCAGATCTCCGAGGCCCTGCAGGCCGCCCACGAACGGGGCGTCATACACCGGGACATCAAGCCCCAGAACGTGCTCCTGACAGAAGGCGGCGAGGTGAAGGTGGCCGACTTCGGCATCGCCAGGGCGGCCTCCGCGGCCACCATCTCACAGACCGGTTTGATCCTTGGCACCGCGGGCTACATGTCCCCCGAGCAGGCCCTCGGGAAGGCCGCGAGCCCGAGGAGCGATCTGTACTGCCTAGGGGTACTCCTCTACGAGATGCTCACCGGCGAGCAACCCTACACCGCGGACAACCCGATCGCCGTCTCCATGAAGCACGTCACGGAGGCGCCGCGCGCTCCCAGGGAGGTGAACCCGGAGGTACCGGAGGGCATGAACGCCCTGGTCCTGAAACTTTTGGCCAAGGACCCCCAGGACCGCTATGCGAACGCGGCCGAACTCTCTGGGGATCTCCGGCGGCTGCGCGACGGGCTTCCTCCCATCGCCGCCGACCCAGCCGAGGACGTCACCGAAGCCACGCGGGTCGAGGCGCAGGGTCAGAAGAGAATGCCCTGGATCTTGACGGTCGCTCTTGGGCTGTTCGTCGTGCTGGGTGCCGCCGGGTGGGGTATGTACCAAGGTCTGTGGGCACCCGATTCGACCCCAGGAGCCATAGGAAGGGTGGCAGAGGTCGAGGTCCCGGCAGGGGTCGAGGTCCCGGACGTCGAAGGGCTCGGCGAGGACCAGGCGCGGCGAGAGCTCGCCGCTTCGGGCCTGGAGGCAGCGGTGAAACACAGCGAGAGCACCGCGGCCAGCGAAGGCGAGGTGCTCGATCAGTCGCCCGCCGCCGGGGAACGGATCGAGAGGGGCTCCCGCGTCACGATCCGTGTCGGCGACGGTTCCGCTCCCCTGGAGGTTCCCAACGTCGTCGGCCTCAGCCCCAGGGACGCGGAAGCACAGCTCGACGAAGCGGGCCTTTCCGTCGGGCAGAAGACGGAGGTAGCAAGCGATACGGCGGAGGTGGGCACCGTCGTCGAACAGGAGTATCCACCGGGCTCCGAGGTCGAGCCCGATACCGCCGTGGACCTTGCGATCAGCTCGGGACCGCAGCAGATCGTCCCGGGCGCGGCGAGCCAGGGCGCCTCAGCCTCTGCCCCGACGTCAACCCCGGCATCGGCCCCCGCGTCGTTCGCCGAACCGGCCACCGCCTCGAATGCCCCCTCTGTTCCCGCCTCGACCCCTGCGACGACCCCCGCCACGGTGCCGGCTTTGGGAGAGGATGTCCAGGGGATAGTGGACGAAGACAACAGCGGACCAGGGCACGGAGGAGGCGGGAACGGCGGAGGCGGAAACGGCGGAGGCGGGAACCGTGGACCCGGCGGTGGGGGCGGGGGATAGCCGAGTGACCTGGTCCTGCCGGTGCGCGGGGTACGGGTCTCGGCAGGCCGGAACCAATACCATGCTCATCACCCGCTCTATGGTTCTGGCAATAGGAAGGGCGACGCCCCGTCTGCCTTACCCTTGACGAGCATCCGCCGCAGCCGACGTCCGTGCGGAGCGGTCGCATGGTCCGGAAGACCTCGCAATTCGGTGCCGACCGGCCGGGCAAGTGTCTCTGGTGCAGCCTCACTCATCCTTTAGCCGCAGGTACTCGTCCACCCTGAACGCGAAGGACTTCTCGCTGAGGTTCCCCGAGGCGTCCTCGACCACGAGGCGCGCCCGCGGACGGCCGCCGTGCCCTGCCTCCTTGAGGCTTTTGGCGAGCGCTTTGGCGCGGGCGTGGAACCGGAAAGACTCGCCCGGCGCCAGCGTGAAGGGCAGGGCGTAGTCACCGGCGAAGGGCCCCTCGAAGATCGGCCGCCGGTCCCCTCTCGCGGACACGTGGACCCTGGCCACCTCGACCTCTTCAGACCCGGCGTTGGTCACCTCGAAGAAGACTTGCAGGGGGGAGATGTTTCCTTCAGGGCCGGCGAAGGCCCCGAGGGACTGCGCGAGCCGCAGGTCCGGCCCGCCCCTCCCCCCGAACGCGCGCCGCAGCCATGCTCCCACGCGGGAAGCATAGTGTAGCGGCGGGGCCGGCGCGAGCCTTTGGGGGCCCTAGATCCTGGTGTTTCGCGGGCCTCCGACGAGGTCGGAGATCCAGGGGTACCGGTAGTCCACCCCCTGGTTTACCTTGTAGGCGGCGTACGCCATGTGCACGAACGGGACGAGCGACGCCACGATCATCACCGGGACGAGCAAGAAGCCCACGAGCACGATCATCAGGAAGACGGTAATGGTCCACCCGATGACCAGGATCACCATCCAGGCCACCTGGTACCAGAGGGACTGCAGGGCGTGGAAGGCGACCCGCTGGGAGCGGTCCTTGTACATGAGCCAGATCACCAACGCCCCCACCGGACCCAGAAAGCCCGTCAGGAGGTTCAGAAAGACCGAGAGGTGCGCCAGCGCGGACCAGGTCTCCTCGTCCCTCAACCCCATCGTCTCCGTGGTGGGCCCGCCGGGGCCCGAGACTCCGCCCGGCCCGACGGGCCCGGACTCGACGCCGTAGTTGTCGCGTTCATCGGCCACGGGCTCTCCTTCTCTCTCCTGGGTACCTGCCCTAGTCTACGCAGGGCCAGCGCGGGAGGTTTCCCCGACCCCGCAGACCGACCCCGCCACGGTTACTCCGGCCCCCGGCCAGGGTCGTCGCGGTAGGCCCAGAGGTCGGTGTTGACGCGGAAGCTGCGCCTGTAGGCGTTGCCCAGCCTGTCGGTCGCCTCCAGCGAGAGGCGCACGTTGCCGGTGTACCCTTCCTTCTCCAGCGTGTTGGCCAGGCGGGTGAGCGAGAACCTGTAGCCGACGCCGTTGCCAGGGACGACCTCGACCGGGAGGCCCTCCGCCGCGCCCGACCCCGCCACGTTGGCCGCGTCTTTGGCGACGTGAAGGGGCAGCACCCTCTTCTGGACGGGGTCGAGCACCACCCGCCGCCCGAGCGGCCCCCCATCGCGGAACACAAGCCTGACGGCGTTCAGGTAGGCGACCCGTTCGCCCTCGTTCGAGATGGCGAACCGCACCACCGCGGAGCCCCGCGGGTACCCCACGCCGTGCTCCCGAAGAAAGTCGCCAAGCCGCAGGTACAGCCCCTCCTGCGACTCGTCGTGCACCTGGGGCGCGGGTGAGCCAGCCGGGGAGCCCGCCTCCGGCGCGCCGACCCGGTACTCGTAGCGGGCCCGGATCTTGAGCCTCGGCCGCCTGTCCCGCCTCTGGAGGTAGAGGTTGAGCAGCGATAGCACGAGCGCCAGCACCGAGACCACCGTGGGCCCAGCCCCGGCCAACTCCTCGCCCCTCACGCGCCCGACACCTCGCCCTCCCCCCGCGACACGACCGTCCCGACGCCGAAGCCCGCTTACCCCGCGCGCCGACGTCCGTCTCTCCGTTTTCACTCTACTACAAACTTGTGTTTGTGGTCTACGGTGAAGTGGGATGTCGCGGGCGTCGCCGGGGGGTGCGGTGGGACCGGGGTCCTACCGGATCCTACCGGGTTCTTCGGGCCAGGACCCCGTTCATGCGGTCGAGGGCCAGGGAGATGTTCTCGCGGCTGTTGGCGTAGGAGAACCGCAGGTGGCCCTCGCCGTGGCGGCCGAAGGCGGTGCCGGAGAGGCAGGCGACCCCGGCCTCGTCGAGGAGCAGGTCCGCGAGCTCCCCGGCGGGGCGGCCCGTGCCCGAGACGTTCGGGAATGCGTAGAAGGCGCCCTCCGGGGAGATGCACTCGACGCCAGGCAG
>Ga0126309_10000586_pt1 | contig 12236 bp, 12 predicted proteins | sample Plot56_FD_92541 | JGI IMG/M metagenome (GOLD analysis project Ga0126309, IMG submission 92541) | Serpentine soil microbial communities from UC McLaughlin Reserve, CA, USA - Plot56 | ecosystem: Environmental > Terrestrial > Soil > Grasslands | place: USA: UC McLaughlin Reserve, Lake County...
CGTCGCGCTGCTCCTTGCGGCGACGGCACTGCTGGCGCTGGCGGCCGCGTTCTTCGTCTACCAGGCGCTTCCGGAGCGCCGGGAGGCGCCGCCGCCTCCACCGGAGCCGCCTCCGCCGCCGCCGAGCGTGCTCGAGCAGGCGCTCGCGTTGCTGGAGGATCCCGCTCCCGACGACGGGGTGGCCGATCGGCGGCGAGCGCTCGAGCTCATCGCCGACGAGCTGGAGGCCCGCGAACCACGGCTCGCGCGCACGGCTCGGGCCCTCGCCTGGTCCGAGGGGAGGCCGCCGCCTGCCGAGACGCTCGCGCTCGCCGCCAATGCCCGTGACGTGCTCGGAGAGGAGAACGGTTCGGATGCTTAGGCGCGGGCCGGCGATCGACCTGCACGGTGCCGCGGCCTTCGCGTGGCCGCGGCGGCGCGCGATGGTCCTGCGCGTGGTGCTCGCGGCAGCCGCGGTCGGCTTGCTCGCCGCCGCTGCCGCGTCGGCGCGCAGTCTCGACTCGCGCGCGCCGGGCATCCTGCCCAGCGGCTCTGCGAGCGTGGTCGTCCTCGACCTCTCCCTCAGCATCTCCGAAGGCGACTACCCGCGAATCGCCCGCGCCGTTCGCAGGCTGATCGCCCAGAACGCGCCCGCTGGTCTCGTCGTCTTCTCCGACACGCCATACGAGCTCCTGCCCCCGGGGACGCCGGCGCGCGAGCTCCGGCCGCTGCTGCGCCTGCTCGCCGTCGCGCCCGGCAAGAAGCCGCAGAACCCGTGGGCGCGATCGTTCCGGCTGGGGACCCTGATCTCCGCGGCGCTCGAGCTTGCGGCCGGAATGCTGGAGCGAGAGAACTCGAGGAACGGCTCGATCCTGCTCGTCAGCGACCTCGAGACCGCACCCGACGACGTTCCGAAGCTGAGCCGGGTCCTGCGCGACCTGCGCGAGCGCGGGATGACGGTTCGGGTCGTGCCGCTGTCGCCGAGCAGCGAGAGCACCGCCCTCTTCGCGGAGCCTGCGCGCGCCTCGCAGGCCGGTCCCCGGCGGGCCGGCGCGCCGGTGGGCGCCCGCCTGCCAGGCGTTTTGCTCGTGCTGGGCGCGCTCGCCCTCCTGGCGCTGGCGGGCCACGAGCGCTTCGCGGGACGCCTCGCGCTTCCGCGGCCGTCACGAGGAGCCGCGTGAAGGCCGCGGCCGCTGCCGTCGTCTGCTGCGCGCTCGCCGCAGGTCTCGCGCTCGTCGCCGCCGACGTCGCCCGCTGGCCGAACGCACTTCGGTCCGGTGACGTCCGGTATCGAGTGGCCCCTGCCGAGGACGGGCTCTGGCGCGCTCGCCAGAACGTGCCGGGCGGTCTCGCCCGCCGCCTGCTCGGTGTGGATGACGATCTCGAAGTACGCGCTGCGCTTCGCGCGTTCCGGCTCGGCGAGCTCGACGACCAGACCATCTCGGACCCGAGGCTGGCGGTGCTCCGCGGCGAGGCGCGGGCGCGGCTGGAGACGATCGCGGCGGGAGACGGCGACGCGGGCGTTCGATCGCGCGCCTTCGGGCTGCTCGGCGTGCTGAGTCTCTCGAGCGCCCTGAACGAGGTGCGCGATCGGCCGGCGCAGCTGCGCGCGGCCGTGCGCAGCTTCAACGATGCCATCGAGGCTGATCCGGACAACGCGGAGGCGAAGCTCAACCTCGAGCTTGCTCTCCAGCGTGGCCGCGGCTTGGAGGCCGGAGAGGGCTCGGGCGGCCGGAACCCGTCCCCGGGCGGTGCCGGCGCAAGCGGCGCGGGAGCTGGAACCCCGGGCTCGGGCTACTGATGGACATCAACTTTCTCACCCCGATCGGCGCAGTGCTCGCAGTCGCGGCGGTCCTACCGCTGGCCGCGGTCGCGCTCCTCTGGCGCCGCGCGGGACGCCTGCGCCGCAGCCTCGGGCTGCCCGAGCGGCCTCGCCGGCGGCTCGCCGCGCCGATGCTCGCGGCTTCGGGGGCCGCCGCCCTGCTCGGCCTCGCGGCGGCTCAGCCCGTGCTGGAGCGAACCATCCCCCGGCGTGTGCGCACCGACGCCGAGGCCTACCTCGTGCTCGACGTCTCCCGCTCGATGCTCGCCCGCGAGGGCCTCGACTCACCCTCGCGCTTCGCCCGGGCGAGGGCGGTCGCGGCACGAATCAGGGCCGCGGTCCCGGAGGTTCGCGTCGGGCTAGGCTCTCTCACCGACCGCGTCCTTCCCCACGTCTTCCCGACGGCGGACGAGGACGTCTTCGCGGCCGCGCTCGCCGACTCGATCGGCATCGAGCGGCCGCCGCCACGCGCGAGCTTCATCACGCGTGCCACGAGCCTCGACTCGCTGGCGGAGCTGTCGACCAAGGGTTTCTTCTCGCCGGCTGCGACGCGTCGGCTCGTGGTCGTGCTCACCGACGGCGAGAGCGAGCCGGTGACGGGCGATCGGGTCCGCCGGGCGCTCGTGCGCCCGCCGGCCATCCGGATCGTCTTCGTTCAGTTCTGGGACGAGGACGAGCACGTCTACTCGCGCGGCGCCGTCGAGCCCCAGTACCGGCCGGACCCGACTGCGCGCCGAATCCTGGACGCGCTGGCGCTCGCCACCCGCGGCAGCGTCTACACGGAGCAAGAGGCCGGCGAGGCCGCGGCGGCGAGCCGCCGGCTGCTCGGGTCCGGGCCGACTCGGATCGAAGGGCGCGGCCGGGAGCCGGTCGCGCTGGCGCCGTTCCTGGCCCTCGGCGCCTTGGTCCCGGCCGGCCTCTTCCTGGGCCGCCGCGATCGCTAGGAGCTCGCGCGGCGAAACACGCTCGCCACCTAACAAACCTTCCGATGCAGCGTCATACCGTTAACGATCCTGCACTTCACCATGCGAGGGTGAAATAAGGCGTCGGCGGCTCTGCGGAGCCCGCGTGCTGCGGACCGCGACCGGCTGTCCGGCCCGCGAGACGCCCGAGGCCGGCACCCAACCACGGCGAATCAGCAGGATCGAAGTCACGCGAAGTGAGCATCGACTCAGATGGAGGAGCACATGCGTAAGAGTTCACTGCTGGCCCTCGTGGGGGCCTTTGCGGTTGCCGCGAGCCTGGTCATCGGGCCTGCGGCATCCGCGAAGCCGGCGAAGGTCAACCAGGCGACTGCCGGGACCGTCGTGATCATTCACGACCAGGAGCCGCCGACGATGAGGGGAAGCTGGGAGGACAACAACCTCCTCGCGACCGGGCTCGTCACCAACAACATCTGGTACGGCTGTGAGATCTACAACAACTTCGCCAAGTTCGTCCCGCGGCTCTGCGCGGCCAAGCCGAAGATCGTCAAGCGGAGCCCGCTGACGATTCGCTTCACGTACAAGAAGTCCGCCGTCTGGAGCGACGGCAAGCCCATCACGGCGAAGGACTACAGGGCGACCTGGAAGGTCTTCACCAACCCGCACAACAACGTCGTCAGCCGGACGGGTTGGGAGGACATCAGGGCGGTCAGGGGCACCGGCAAGACCGTCACCGTCGTGTTCAAGAAGCCGTTCGCCGACTGGGAGTCGTACGTCGCGGGCGGTGTCTACCCGGCTCACATCATCGCGGGCAAGGACATGAACCAGATGTTCCAGAGCTCGATACCCGTCTCGAGCGGCCCGTGGAAGTTCCAGAGCTGGCAGAAGGGGACGCAGATCACGCTCGTCAAGAACACGCGCTTCCACGCATGGAAGCCGATGAGGTTCGACCGCGTCGTCTTCCGCTACATCCTCGACACGAACGCTCGCTTCCAGGCCCTCCGGGCCGGCGAGGGGCAGGCCATGCAGTCGCAGCCGCAGCTCCAGATCGCCGACTTCCTGAAGGACCGGAAGTTCGTGGTCGAGCGGAAGCCTGACATCGCCTACGAGCACGTCGACCTGCAGTTCGGCGCCAAGGGTCATCCGGCGCTGAAGAAGACGTTCATCCGGCGCGCCATCGCGACCGGCATCAACCGCCAGCAGATCGCGGACGCCCTCTACAGGACGATCTCTCCTGGGCTGCCTGCGCTGAACAGCCTCATCTACAAGCCCTTCGAGGCTGGCTATGTCAACTACTGGGGCAAGCAGTACCCGTTCAACCAGGCGAGGGTCATCAACATCCTCAAGGCCAACGGCTGCACGGGTGGTCCCGACCGGCCGAGTGCGAGCAACAACGACATCTTCTCTTGCCCGAGCGTCGGCAAGCTGTCGTTCCGCTTCTTCACGACGACCGGCAACCAGCTCCGCGCGCTTGCATTCGAGATCATGCAGCGGCAGCTGAAGAGTGTCGGCATCGAGCTTCAAGCCCGGTTCCAGACAGGTGGCGTGCTCTTCGGCACGACGCTCCCGTCGAGCGACTGGGACCTGATCATGTTCACCTATGGTCAGACGCCGACCTCGAAGATCACCGCCAAGGACCTCTACGCCTGTGGCGGCGATCAGAACTACAGCCTCTGGTGCAACAAGAAGGCGTCAGCGCTGCTCAACAAGGTGCCGCTGACGCTCTCCGCCGCCGCCAGGACGAAGCTCCTGCACGCGGCTGAGAGCCAGTACATCGTGAAGGCCGTGCCGTCGATCCCGCTCTACTCGCGGCCTGCATTCACGATCCACTCCCGCACCCTGAGGGGTCCGGTCGTGAACCCGACCACCGAAGGCATGCCCTGGAACGTCTCGGACTGGACGTCCTAGGACAGCGTGCCAAGGCCGGAACGTCGGCCTGAACCACCGGAGTCCTGCCCCCGCCTTCCGCGGGGGCAGGACTCCTCTATTACGATCCACGCGGAGACATGCTGACCTACATCGCACGAAGGCTCCTTTACAGTCTCGTCGTCCTCATCGCGGCCAGCTTCCTCGTGTTCACGTTCGTGTCGGTCTCCGGTGACCCGCTGGCGGCGTTGCGGGTCACGCCGAACGTGCACCCCGACATCATCGAGCGGATCGCGGAGCGCAAGCACCTCAACGAGCCGATCGTGGCCCGCTACTGGTACTGGGTGAAGGACGCGTTCACGAACAAGTTCGGCACCACGCTGCTCGGCGACCGGCCGATCCTCCCCGATCTTTGGCGCGTGATGAAGAACACGCTCCAGCTCGTGATCGCCGCGGAGCTCATCGCCCTGACGCTCGGGATCGGCATAGGGGTGTATTCCGCCTTACGACAGTATTCGTTCTTCGACTACACCGGCACGACCTTCAGCTTCCTAGGTCTTGCGATTCCTGTCTTCTGGTTCGCGCTGATGCTGCAAGTCGGGGTGGTGAAGATCTACGAATGGACCGGTCATCGAATCTTCCCCATCGCGAACCTCAGCGATGTGGACCCGGGGAGTGGCATCCACTTCGTGACGGACAGGATCCACCACCTGATCCTGCCCGTGCTCGTGCTCATGATCGTCAACATGGCGACGTACTCGCGCTTCATGCGGGCCTCGATGCTCGAGGTCCTCAATTCTGACTATGTCCGGACCGGCCGTGCCAAGGGCCTCCCGGAGCGCAAGGTGATCATGAGGCACGCCTTCCGCAACGCCCTGATCACGATCGTGACGCTCAGCGCCCTGAGCTGGGGCGGGCTGCTCAGCGGCGCGATCATCACGGAGACGGTCTTCTCGCTCGACGGGATGGGCCTCTACTTCGTCAACTCGCTGCTGAGCAACGACCCGTATCCAGTGATGGCGTTCCTGATGATCACCGCCTCGTCCATCGTCTTCTTCAACTTGGTCGCAGACGTGTTGTACGGGGTGCTCGACCCGCGCATCCGCTATGACTGAGCACCAGCTGCCGGGCGACATGCGTCCACAGGACCGCGAGGAGGTCGGCCTCGCTGCTGCGAGCGTCGCCCGCCCCGCCGGCGCGCCTGGGGCGAGCGCGGCCATGGTCCAACAGGACGGAACCGGCGCGATCGGCCTCCCCGACCTCGCCCTGGCGCACGAGACGGGGCTCGAGCTCGAGGCGCGCAGCCAATGGGCGTATGCGCGCAAGCGCTTCATCCGCCATCGCGTCGCCCTCCTGGGCCTGTTCGTCCTGGCGATCGCCGGCTTCGTGGCGATCTTCGCGCCGCGGATCGCGCCGTACGGCTACGACGAGATCCCCTTCACGGATCCGGTCAAGCTCGTCGAGAACCCGAACCTCATCGCCGAGACCCTCAACCAGGGTCCCACGACCCGCGGCTGGCACCTGATGGGCACGGACCAGCTCGGCCGGGACTACCTCAGCCGCGTGATCTTCGGGATCCGCACGTCGCTCTGGGTCGCGCTCTTCGTCGCCTTCGTGTCGACCGCGATCGGGGCTGCCATCGGCGCGATCGCCGGCTACTTCGGCGGCTGGCTCGACAACCTGCTGATGCGATTCACCGACCTCATCCTCGTGCTCCCGGGTCTCGCCGTGCTCCTGACCGCGGCGCAGTTCTTCGGCCAGGGCAATCCGCTGAAGATCGGCATCATCCTGGCCCTACTCTTCTGGACCGGCATCGCCCGCATCGTTCGCGGGCTCTTCCTCTCGCTGCGCGAGAAGGAGTTCGTCGAGGCGGCGAAGGCGTCCGGGGCAAGCGACATGCGCATCATTCTGCGCCACATGCTCCCCAACACCGTCGGCCCGATCGTCGTCAACGCCACGCTGGTCGTCGCCGCCGCCATCCTCACCGAGGCGGCGCTCTCGTTCCTCGGCTTCGGGATCCAGCCGCCGCACGCCGCGCTCGGCAAGCTGATCGCGGACGGCCAGCAGCAGGGCCTCGCGACCTGGTGGCTCGTCACCTTCCCGGGCCTCGTGATCGCGATCATCGCCCTTGCCGTCAACTTCGTCGGCGATGGGCTGCGGGACGCGCTCGATCCCACCCAGCGGCGGATCCGTGCCTGAACCCGTTCTCACCATCGACAATCTGACCGTCGAGTTCAACACCGAGGACGGGGTCGTCAAGGCGGTCACCGACGTCAGCTACGACCTCTATCCCGGCGAGGTGCTCGGCGTGATCGGCGAGTCGGGCTCCGGGAAGAGCGTCTCCGTCTTGTCCATGCTCGGGCTGATCCCCGTTCCGCCCGGCCGCATCGTGTCCGGGCAGGCCGTCTTCAAGGGGAGGGACCTGCTCAAGCTGCCAAAACGCAAGCTGCGCGAGGTGCGTGGCGGCGAAGTGGCCATGATCTTCCAGGACCCCATGACGTCCCTCAACCCGGTGCTCACTGTCGGCAGCCAGATCGCCGAGGCCGTGAGCACGCACAACCCGCGCATCGGCGACGACGAAGTGCGCGACCGCAGCATCGCACTGCTCGACCTCGTCGGCGTACCGAATCCCGATCAGCGCTTCAAGGCGTACCCGCACGAGTTCTCGGGCGGCATGCGCCAGCGGGCGATGATCGCGATGGCCATCGCCAACCAGCCTTCGGTGCTGATCGCGGACGAGCCGACGACCGCGCTCGACGTGACCATCCAGGCTCAGATCATCGAGGTCCTGAGACGGGCACAGCAGGAGACGCATGCGGCGACGATCCTGATCACTCACGATCTCGGGCTGATCGCCGAGCTCGCAGATCGTGTCGTCGTGATGTACGCGGGTCGAGTTGTCGAGATGGGCGACGTGTTCACCATCTTCAGCTCCCCTCGGCATCCCTACACCGTCGGCCTGATGAGCAGCCTCGCGCGGCTCGACAGCGACCAGGAATGGCTCGAGCCGATTCCCGGTCAGCCTCCGAGCCTCATCACGCCTCCGCCCGGATGTGCGTTCCACCCGCGCTGCACGCTCTCCCAGGGACGGGCGCGTTGTCGTGAAGAGGTGCCGGCACTGAGGAATCCCGCCGGCGAGGTGGCAGCACACCTCTCTGCGTGCCATTTCGCCGAGGAGTTGGCCGAGCGCCGAGTTCCCGTAGGCGCGGGGAGCGCCCGGTGAGCGAGACCGCCGGGACGCCAATGGCGGACTCGGACGAGATCGTCCGCGTCGAGGGCCTCGTCAAGCATTTCCCGATCAGAGCGGGCGTGTTCAAGCACACGGTTGGCCAGGTGCGCGCCGTGGACGGCGTCGACCTCTCGATCCGAGCGGGCGAGACACTCGGCGTCGTCGGCGAGTCTGGGTGCGGCAAGACGACGCTCGGCCGCACGATCATCAAGTTGGTCGAGCCGACTGCCGGCCGCATCATTTTCAAGGGGCGCGACATCACCACGCTCAAGCGGCGCGGAATGCGGCCGGTGCGGCGAGACATCCAGATCGTCTTTCAGGACCCGTACGCGTCGCTCAACCCGCGGATGACGGTCCGCGAGATCGTTGCGGAGCCGCTTCGGATCCACAACCAGTACGGCAGGGGCGGCAGGCTCAGGGTCGAGGAGCTGCTCCGCACCGTGGGGCTGAGTCCGGAGCACGGCAACCGCTTTCCACACGAGTTCTCGGGCGGCCAGCGTCAGCGCATTGGAGTCGCCCGGGCGCTCGCGCTGAACCCGGAGGTGCTCATCCTCGACGAGCCGGTGTCGGCGCTCGACGTCTCGATTCAGGCGCAGGTCGTCAACCTTCTCGCCCAGCTGCAGAAGGACTTCGGCCTCACCTATCTCTTCATCGCCCACGACCTGTCGGTGGTCCGCCACGTCTCCGACCGCATCGCCGTCATGTACCTCGGCAAGGTCATGGAGCTCGGGACGCGTCGGCAGATCTACGAAGAGCCGATGCACCCCTACACGCAGGCGCTCCTGTCGGCCGTGCCGATCGAGTCGCCGGATCAGCGCGGCAAGCGCCAGCGGATCATGCTCGAGGGCGACGTGCCGAGCCCGGCGAACCCGCCCTCTGGCTGCCGCTTCCGGACAAGGTGCTGGAAGGCGCAGGAGATCTGCGCGCAGGAGGAGCCGCCGCTGGTCCCGCGAGGCGGCGCCGGCCAGCCCGTGGCCTGCCACTTCGCCGAGATCATGCGCCCGCTCAAGGTCGCCCCTAGCAGGCAAGCTGCCTCGGCGACCTAACTGTTCGGGCTCGCCGCCGTCATAGCCGATAGATGAGAATGGTTCGCCGCTCGATTACGTGCGACCGTATGCGGTCGCAAGTCTCGCTGGAGCTCGACGAAGGGTTGTCGCGGCTCGAGCGGACGATGCTGGCCGCCCATCTCGCCCGCTGCGCCGACTGCCGCGCCTACCGGGCCGAGGTGCGCGGCTTCACGGACCTGTTGCGCGCGGCACCGCTCGCGCGCCTGAACGACCCGGTCACCGTCTGGCGGTCGCGGCGCCGCCTCCTCCTGCCCGCACGGCTACCGGCGGCCGCAGGCGCCGCCCTTGCGTTCGCAGTCGTGGCTTTCGGGACGCAGCTGATGGTCTCCGGCAGGACGGAGGGATCCTCGCTGCGGACACCGGTTCGCACCGTCGTGACGCGCTTCCCATCGCCCGCCGAGATCCAGAAGGAGATGAGCCTGGTCGCGAATGCCCCAACGGGCGACGCTCAGCCGCCGGCGGCGGGGAGCTTCGTCACGAAGATCAAGTAAGACCGGGAAGACTCAGTGCCGCCCGAGCGGCTTGACGTCGATCCCCTGCGCGCGGAGCTGACCGAGCACGCGGTTCGCCTGGTTCCAGCTCTCGAAGCTGAGACCCTGGGAACCCAGCACCAAACTCTCGAACTCGGGCTGACGTAGCTCCTTCGCCGCGGCGTCGATGTCGACGCCCAGCTGCCTGTAAGCCTTCACGAGCTGCTCCTGCTCGGTCTCCAAGTCCTCGGGAGCCTTCTCCTGGTCGAGCCGCTCGGCCGCCCTGTCGATCGCGACGGCCGACTGCTCCATCCGGTTGAGCAGATCGTCCTTGCTCGAGGGGCCATCGGTGATGCGCGTGAGCGCGCCGTCGACGGAGTTCCGCGTGTCGATCACGGAGCTCTCGAAGTCGTTACGGGACGACCCGCCGCAGCCGGCAGCGATGAGGACCGCGACGACGGCGAGGAGCAGGACAGAAAGGCGCCGCATGCAGGCTCAGGGTAGCTGACGTCTCGCTAGACTCGGCCGGGCTCGGCCGGGCCGAGCCCACCCCCGAGAAGTGTTCAGGAGACGATTTGGCCGCCACGGAGAAGACCTCGCAGAACGTCGGCAAGCTGCTCGAGATCAAGGGGGTCGTCGTCGACGCTCTGTTCACGGAGCAGCTGCCGGAGATCAACACCGCCCTCGAGATCCAGGTCCCCGGCGGCGACGGCGAGGGGCCGCGGAAGCTGATCGCGGAGGTGCAGCAGCACCTCGGCGACGACCGGGTCCGGGCGGTCGCGATGGACTCCACCGACGGGCTCGCGCGTGGCACCGACGTCGTCGATACGGGCGCGCCGATCACCGTTCCGGTCGGCAACCCGACTCTCGGGCGCCTCTGGAACGTCGTCGGGGACGCGATCGACAAGGAGGATCAGCCACCGGCGGACGTTGAGCGCTGGCCGATCCACCGCGACCCGCCGCTCTTCCGGGAGCTGTCACCGAAGATGGAGATCTTCGAGACGGGCCTCAAGGTGGTCGACCTCATCGCCCCGTTCGTCCGCGGCGGCAAGGTCGGCCTCTTCGGCGGCGCCGGCCTCGGGAAGACCGTCCTCATCCAGGAGCTGATCCACAACGTCGCGCGCCAGCACGGCGGTGTGTCCGTCTTCTGCGGCGTCGGCGAGCGGACGCGCGAAGGCAACGACCTCTGGCTCGAGATGACCGAGTCCGGCGTGATCGACAAGGTCGCCCTCGTCTACGGGCAGATGAACGAACCTCCGGGGGCGCGGCTCCGGGTCGGGCTGGCGGGGCTCACGATGGCGGAGTACTTCCGCGACCAGGGCCAGGACGTGCTCGTCTTCATCGACAACATCTTCCGGTTCGTCCAAGCAGGCTCCGAGGTATCGGCGCTGCTCGGGCGCATGCCGAGCGCCGTCGGCTACCAGCCGACGCTCGCGACGGAGATGGGCCAGCTGCAGGAGCGCATCACGTCGACGCAGACGGGCTCGGTCACGTCCGTGCAGGCGATCTACGTGCCCGCCGACGACCTGACCGACCCGGCGCCGGCGAACACCTTCGCGCACCTCGACTCGTCGGTCGTCCTCTCGCGCCTGCTGGTCGAGCAGGGCATCTACCCCGCCATCGACCCCCTCGACTCGACCTCGCGCGCGCTCCAGCCGGGCATCGTCTCCGAGGAGCACTATTCGACGACGACGCGGGTCCAGGAGGTACTGCAGCGCTACAAGGACCTCCAGGACATCATCGCCATCCTCGGCATCGACGAGCTGACCGACGAGGACAAGGTGATCGTCTCGCGCGCGCGGAAGATCCAGCGCTTCCTCTCGCAGCCGAACTTCGTAGCCGAGCAGTTCACCGGCACCCCGGGCGAGTACGTGAAGCTCGAGGACACGATCCGCGGCTTCCAGGAGATCCTCGACGGCAAGCACGACGAGCTGACGGAGCAGGCCTTCTACATGGTCGGCACGATCGAGCAGGCCGTGGAGAAGGGCGAGCGCGTCGCGGCGCCCGCGTAGTGGCCGAACGCAAGCGATTCGAGCTCTCGCTGGTGACACCGGAAGGGCCGGCGTTCGAGGGCGAGGCGGAGATGATCATCGTCCCCGGGGCGGCCGGCGAGATCGGCGTGCTGGCGCGCCACGCACCCCTCGTGGCGACGCTGAAGGCGGGCTCCACGCGCGTCTACGACAGCGTCGACGGCGACCAGGTGGTCGAGTTCGCGACCGGGCCGGGCTTCTTCACCGTGGAGCGCGACCGCGCGATCGCGCTCGTCGACGACGCCGTCGACGCACGCGAGATCGACCTCGAGCGGGCGGAACGCCAGCTGGAGCACGCCCGCGCCGAGCTCGAGCGCGTGGAGGCAGGGGATTCCAGCGCCGACCGCTGGCAGCTCGAGCAGCGCGTGGCCCACGCAGAGAACCAGCTCCGCGTCGCCGGACGCGGCTCGTCGCAGTAGTCCGCTTTCGCTCTACTCTGAGGGTGGGATGAACGCGCGCGACCGACTCGAGGAGCTGCTGCAGCAACGCATCGTCGTGCTCGACGGCGCCTGGGGAACGATGCTCCAACGGACCGGCCTGACCTCCGCCGACTTCCACGGCGAGCGGTTCCGCGGCCACTCGCACGACCTCACCGGCGACCCCGACGTCCTCAACCTGACGCGCCCCGACGTCGTGCTCGACGTCCACCGCGCATATCTGGACGCCGGGGCGGACGTGACGACGACGAACACGTTCACCGCGACGAGCGTCGGCCAGGCGGAGTACGGGCTCGGGGACGCGATCTACGACCTGAACGTCGCGGGCGCGCGGCTGGCTCGGCAGGCGGCCGACGAGGCCGGCGGACGCTTCGTGGCCGGCTCGCTCGGCCCGCTCAACGTCACGCTCTCGC
>Ga0126309_10000587_pt1 | contig 12236 bp, 7 predicted proteins | sample Plot56_FD_92541 | JGI IMG/M metagenome (GOLD analysis project Ga0126309, IMG submission 92541) | Serpentine soil microbial communities from UC McLaughlin Reserve, CA, USA - Plot56 | ecosystem: Environmental > Terrestrial > Soil > Grasslands | place: USA: UC McLaughlin Reserve, Lake County...
CAACGCGGGCTCCTGCTCCTGGTACGAGTTCGCTAGAGAGATCTTCGCGCTCGCCGGCGTCGAGGTCGAGGTCGTCCCCGTCCCTGGCTCGGAGTACCCTCTCCCTGCGGGCCGGCCTGCCAATGGGGTCCTCTCGACCCTGGGGAGCCCGGAACTGCGCCACTGGCGCGACGCCCTAGAAGAGTACATCGAGCGTGAAAGGGTTATATAAAGCGATCCTCGCAGAAGGTCCCGCTGCGAGGATCGCACATCCGACAAAGAGCGAAACCAAAATGCTGAAATGCTGAAGTGCTGACATGCTGAAATGCTTGCAAAGAGGTCCAAGACCTCTTTGCAATCTAGGGCGGCGCGTTCTCCGCGGCGCGGCAACCTTTCCCGGCGCACTCATGCAGCGCGTCGAGGCGCGAGTCGAGCTTCGAGATGAGATCCGGGTCCGCAGAATCGTGCAGGCTGTGCAGCTCGTAAGGATCTTTCCTGAGGTCGTACAGCTCGTGCGCTCCGGACGGGTACTCGGCGTACAGGTATCTTTGCGTTCTTACGGCCCGGTAAGGAGGCACCGGCGTTACGGCCTTGTAAGACGGCTTGTCTTTCTTACTGTCCCAGTTGCGGATCTCGAAGGCCGTGCGCCACGAGGCTGGATCGTTGCCCTGCCTCCTGTCGAGCAGCGGCGCGAACGAGCGGCCGTCTACAGAAGGAGGAGGCGGCAAGCCCGCCAGGTCCGCGAAGGTCGGGGCGAAGTCGTTGTTCAGTACCATCTCGTCCCTGCTGACCCCCGCAGGTACCCCGGGCCCCCTGATTATGAAAGGTATTCTTATGTCCTCTTCGTAGGCGGTTTGCTTGCCGAGTCCGAGGCGATGCTGGCCCATGTGATAACCGTTGTCGCTGGTGAGGACGACATAGGTATTGTCTAGCTTCCCGGTCTCTTCTAGCGTCCTTAGCAACCCGTCGATCATCTCGCCTACCGCGGCCATCGTCCGTAACCTGTTGCGGTAGAGTTCGTCCATATGTTTCTCCTCTTTGGGGTCGAGCGACAGGCCGCGCACCCACCCTGGCTTGTCGGAGACGTCCGCTTCGTCGAAGGAGGGTGGACGGGGCGCCCGCAGGTCCTCGTACAGATCCTCGTGCCTCAGGGCCGGCTCGGCGGGTGTGTGGGGGGCGTGGACGGAGAGATACAGGAAGAAGGGAGCATCCTTGCGTTCCTGGCGTCTCACGAACTCCTGGGCGAGACCCGAGAGCGCATCGTCGAGGTAGGTGCCCGCCTCGTACGTGACAAGCTGCCCGTTCTGGTTCAGCTGGTTGGCCCCTACGGTCCCGTACCATTCGTCCCACCCCGCCGGAACGTGGTTGCCGCCGATGTGGCCGTAGCCGTTGAGGTATTTGCCGAACAGGGCCGTCTCGTAACCTGCGTCGTCGAGCCAGGTGGCCAGCGTGGATCTCTCTCTACCCAGCTTGCGGAAGGTCTTGTAGCCTCCCATCGGGGGACTGTTGCCCCTGACCAGGTGGTTGTGCGGGTACTGTCCGGTCAGGATCGTTGACCTGGATGGACAGCAGAGCGAGTAGGTGACGAAGGCGTGATCGAAGGTCAGGCCCTTGTCGGCCATGTACCCTTTGAGAGACGGTACCTTCGAGACCGATGCAACGTCCAGGTCGTCGGTAAGTATGAAGACGATATTGGGGCGTCCCGCTGCCCCTGGAGACCCTCGCTCTATCTCTCCGGACGGCAGGAAGAACCCGAGCCCCAGGCACGCCGCGAACAACAGTAAGACCCTGCCCACCCTACTCATGATCGGGCCGCGACGAAGCCGTTCTACCAGTCCAGGTCCTCCTCGTAACCGAGCCGGATCAAGAGCTCCCCGGCCTCCTCCTTGAAGACGCGCCTGTCCTCCTCGGTGAAGTAGTTCTTCCAGTCTCCCGCAACGCCCTTGCGGTAGAACGAAGAGGAGTCTTCCTCGCCCTGGGTTCTGCCGCCCGAGAGCTGCTCGAAGCTCGCGGCCTCCACACACCCGCGGGCGACCTCCTCGCCCGAGTCCGCCCCCAGGAACTGCAGTAGCCGTCCGACCTCACCGAACGGCTCCGCAAGGAGGTCCTCGTAGCGTACCTGGTAGTAGTTGTCGCCCAGGAGCGCCGCATCAGCCATCGCCCTGCTCACGGACGTACTCCAGCTCCTCGCTATCTCAGCCACGTGTTCGCCCGTGAAGATGCTTTCCCCCGAGGCCCCGAAGGCGTCCGGGTCCTCACGGTAGGCTTCCCGCTTTGCAACCTTCTCGCGAGAGAGCTTGCGGCGGCCACCCTGGTCGGTAGCATTGTTCCACTGATGGTGCACCGAGGACACCGCCACGTCCCTGCCGTCCCTGACTATGTGCACGACCTTCGCGTCAGGGCAGATAGAGGCGATCTCTTCTACCACGCCAGGGGTGGTAAACGGGCTCTTGTCCCCGACGATCCTCTTCTTCGTCTTCCTGAGCTTCTCCTGCATGAGGTAATTTATGGTGTTGGCCACGATGTCTTCGAGGTTGGGGTCCTGGTCCCGAAGAGTCCAGGGGTTGTGACCCAGCCACCGCCGCAGCTCCTTCGAGCGGGCGAGGGCGCCGTGCAGGGCGTTGGATGTGTCCTCGCCGAAGAACTTGCCCTCCCCCCTGCATAGTATCTCGGGATGGGCGTTGAAGAGCCTCATCAACCAGGAGGTCCCTGACTTCGAGCGCCCCACGAGGAAGAACATGGGCACGACCTCGTCCATGGAGCCGCGCGGCGCGCTCCGGGTCAGGGTAGCGTTCGCCCGCAGCCCGTTGGGTTCTTCCGTTACCGGAAGCGGAGACCTCTCTGAGCCTGGATCTCGGCTTTTCGGCGTTCGAGAGCCCCGACCTCCGTTGCGGGTGAGGCCGACCTCGAGATCCAGAAACGCCTTTACGTTCCGCGCTATCGCGAGGGCCGTGCGGTACTCGAAGATCGGCACCTGGGGTTTCTCCTACCTGAGTACGTCACCATCTCAATCGTACGATGCTCTCACAAAAACCCGGTTCCTACTAGGGCGTCTGAGTCGTCCCGGCCTTCTGCACTGAACGTCTGGCGCGACTTGATAGACTGTCACGAATCGTCGTCACCTGCCGTTGGGAGGCGTGGGTGAAGCTCTCGTTGTGTATAGCGACGAAGAATTCGGCCGAGTATGTCGAGAAGCTCTTGCGGGTCGGGAGCAGCTTCGCCGACGAAGTCGTCGTGGCCGTCGATGCCTCGAGCAACGACCTCACCGAGAGAGTCTGCTATGAGTACGCCGACAAGGTCTTTCGCGTAGAGTCGCCTGGCTACGTGGAGCGGATCCTCCCCTGGCTCAACGAGCAGTGCGAGGGTGACTGGATCCTCCGCCTCGACGATGACGAGCTCCCCAGCGTGGGTCTGATCGAGCTCTTGCCCGAGCTTATGAGCGACCGTGAGATGACCCATTACCATCTGAGACGGCGCACGATAATCGGGGAAGATAGAACGGAATGGATAGCCCAGCGCCCCTGGTGGCCCGATTGGAAGCTCAGGTTGTTCCGCAACATCCCTTCGATCGTGCGGATCCCCGGCCGCCTGCACTCGGGATACGAGGTCAAGGGAGCCTCGCGCTTTCTCTACAGTGGGTCGATCTACCACTACGACTTCGTGTATCACGGCGAACAGCATCGCAGAGAGAAGGTGCGGAAGTACCAAATCATATCGCCCGAGAAGAGCGGCAGTCACCACTACACCCTTCCCGATAAGGGCTCGCTGATCACACGCCCCGTCCCGGCCGATGACGCGCCCGCGTACGATCACGGCGGTGATCACCGATCACGAGCCGCGCGGTCCCCGATCCGGGAGATAGACCTGGGCGAGATCGACCGGGCGGCCGTTCAGGAGTGCGAGTACGGGCCTGAACTGTTCAGAGCGCGTCTGGATTGCATAGCTTGCCCGCGGGTGATGGAAGCGGGACGGTGGTACAAGGTGGACGTCGACCTGCGCAACGATAGCCTCGTGGCGTGGCCGTTGCCCGAGATGGGGGCACCGGACGTGCGCATAACCTACCACTGGCTTCGGTCCGACGGAGGCCTCTACGATTACAAAGGCCGCCGGACGGCTCTACCGCACATGCTGAAACCTGGTGAGACGGCCAGTCTGCCCGCGCCGGTGCGCTCCCCCAGAGAGCCAGGAGACTACATTCTCCAGTGGGATCTGGTCGTCCCGAACGTAGCCTGGTTCTCCAGGCAAGGATGGCGAGGACCAGAGATCCGGGTGAGCGTCGTTCCTGATAGCGGCATTCGGAAGGCTTGAGCCTTTCGAATGCCGCGCCGGTCAGCTCATTGGGAACGCGGGATCAATTCTTGTGCACACCGCTGTCACAGCGAGTAGCAGAGGTATTGGACATCGGCGAATTGCTCATATCCGTATACCAGCCATAGGCACAGGTGAGAACAAAATGCTGACAAGCTGAAATGCTGACTTGCTGAAATGCTTGCAATGAGGTGAAACCTCATTGCAACCTTGTCAGCCCGGGTAGAACTCCTCTAGCAGAGGAGCCGACACCTGCTCCACTATCTTTACCTGATCTGGGGTGAGATCTTCCCGCCACCCTCCCGGCGTCGCCTTGCGGTAGAACTTGCCCTGTCCCTTCACTTTCTCTGGGATGTTCTCCCAGGCATGTTTCTCGACCGTCCGCACGAGATCTTCCGCTCCGACCTCGATCCCCAGCGTCGAGTAGAGGCGCTCCATGGTGCCGAGAGTGTCGTCGCGTAATTCCTCGTAGCGGACCAGGGCCTTGGGACCCTTGTGGGCCTCGTACGCCTCCTTGGCCTTCCCTGCGTGGCGTACATAATTCTGGGCCCGCCGCCTCACCCAGACATCCGGCTGGTTATCTGCCAGCGCCTCCCTCTTCCAGCCGCGATCCGCCGCGTTCTCGTACTGCCAGCTACCCTTCCTCGCGGCGTCCAGGCCAGACGCGGCGACGTCCCTAGGATCGCGTACGAGGAAGATCACCCTGCTTGCCGGCATCGCCTCAGCGAGCAGCGGCGCGCCTATCGAGCCGTTCGGCTCCTTTATGATCAGGTACCCCCTCTCGGCCACCTCGGGAAAACGCGCGGTCGCTTCACTCAGGACGAAGGATCGGATGGAATCTAGCCAGCTCCCCCTGTGAAAGTCCCCGAGAATATAGTGCTTCACCTTCTGGTGGCCTGCGGCCCCAACGTAATAGAGGTCGCCGAAGAGTTTCCCGACCAGCGGCTCGTTCCACACCACGTGGCCCTCGATCTCGCCCATCATCGAGCTGAGCCAGGTGCTGCCGCTGCGGTTGGAGCAGAAGATCCAGACCACGTTCTGGGGGTCGACCCCGCCGGCCTTCGGGGCGGGAGCCTCAAGCCTCTGTCTCAGCCCGGCGATCTCTCGCTCCCTCGCTTCGAGTTGCTCGCGAACCCGCGCGAGCTCTCCGGCATCGGCAGTGGGCGTCTCCGATTCGTCCGGCGCTCTCGCCGGAAGCTCGCCGCGGGTAAGGCCGGCCTCCAGGTTCAAGAACGCTCTTATGCCCCTGGCTAACTCGACGGCCGTGCGGCTATTGAAGACTGGCATCAGGGGTCCTTCCTGTCACGGCGTGTCGTGGTTCGGCAGGCATCATGCTCTCATGGGCTGGTCTCGCCTACCAATCCAGGTCTCTCTCGTAGCCGAGCCGGATCAAGAGTCCCCCGGCTTCCTCTTTGTAGATCTCCTTGTCGCGCCCGGTAAAGTAGTTCTTCCAATCACCCGCAACGCCTTTGCGATAGAAGGAGGAGGGGTCCTCCTGTCCCCGCTCACGCCCCTTGGAGAGCTTCTCGAAGCTGGCCGAGCCCACGGCTTGCCGCACGGCCTTCTCGCTGGTGTCGGCGCCTAGGAAGCCTAGCAACCTCTCGACCTCCTCGTTGGGGCGCTCGAGCAGGTCCTCATAACGCACCTCGGTGTAGTTGGGTCCGAGCAAGACCGGGCCATCCTCGGCGGTCTTGCCCACCCTCGAGTTCCAGCTCCTGGCCGCCGCACGCAGCCGCTCCTCGGTGAAGATGCCCTCGCCCGTCTGCAGGAGCTTCTGCGGGTCTTTGCGGTAGATTTCGCGCTTCTCGAACTCCCCTGGTTTCAGAGTCTGGACCCCGCCCTGGTCCGTGGAGCGGTTCCACACGTGGTGCAGCATGGAGACGGCCTGATCCCTGCCGTCCCTTATGATGTGGATGACCCTGGCCTCCGGATAGATCCTGGCGACCTCCTCGATGAAATCCGCGCCCAGCAACGGCGACTTGTCGCCGACCAGCTTCTTGTTGGTTTCGCGGAGTTGCTCCATGAGGAAGTGCTCGGTCGCAAGGCGGGTCAGGTTGTCGAGGTGCCTGGCGGCGTCGGCTTCCCTGGCCCAGACGGAACGCTCGATCCACAGCCTGAGGTACTCGGAGTCGAGCAGCGCATAGTAGAGGGAACTCGCCAGGGCCCGCGTGCCCTCGGGGTCGAAGTTCGCCCGCCTCCAGTCGGCGGCGAAAAACCTCCCCTCGCCCTTGCACAGTATCTCGGGGTGAGAGTCCAGCGTCCTCATCAGCCAGGAGGTGCCCGACTTCCCCAGCCCCGTAACGAAGAACACCGGGGTGTTGGATCCTCGCGTTTGTACCGGCTTCCGCCTCGCGCCACCCCGTGCTCGAAGTAAGGGTTTGCCGGCCGACGGTCTCGCCAGCCGGACCCTGACCGCGCCCTTGCGCAGTCCCGCGACCACTCTTGTCAGGGCGGATACCTTGCCGAGGCGCGACCGGAGTCCTCTTGCGGCACCCCTGAGGCCCGTCACCCCCGTCTCCAAATCGATGAACAGGCTCGTGTTTCGACCGAGCCGGAGCGTCATCTTCTTCTTCAGGATGGGCATTGAACACTCCAATCAGAGTCAAAGGCCTGTGCCCTCGCGTGCGTCCGGGCGTGATAGCGCCAGGGCTTCATCCGCCGGTTCGCCCCTCGCCCTGATCACCGTTCGAGATTCGTCACCCTCCCGTGGGACGAGCTCCATCCAGGGTAGAACTCGTCGAGTATGGGATCCGTCAACTCCTCTACTATCCTGGCCTGCTCGGAGGTAAGGTCTTCCTTCCAGCCTCCCGGGGTGGCCTTGCGGTGGGGTTTGTCAGGACCCTTCTTGTTCTCGGGGACGTTCTCCCAGGCGTGCCTCTCGACTACCCTGGCAAGTTCTCCTTCGCCTACCTGGATGCCCAAAGCTGAGTAGAGCCTTCTCATGGTCTTCAGGGTGTCAGCCCGCAGGTCCTCATAGCGGACGACGGCTTTGGGACCCTTATGAGCCTCGTAGGCCTCTCTGGCATTGCCGAGGCTCACCCTGTACATGTTGGCCCATTGCCGCACGAACTCGTCCGGATCGGTGTCGGCGAGCGAGTCGCCCCCGTTCGCCCGCCACTGGTCGCCCCAGCTACCTCTTCTCTGGGCGGCCATGGCGGAGGAGACGACGTCCCTCGGGTCGCGGACGAGCAGGATCATACGGCTTTCGGGGAAGGCCTCCGCGAGAAGCGGCGCCCCGATGGAGCCATTGGGCTCTTTGATCGCCAGGTAGCCATTCTCGCCAAGCTCCGAGAAGCGCGCGTTGGCGCCCTCGAGCACGAAGTTGCGGATGGAGCGGATCCAGGCCTCCCTGTAATCATCTCCCAGGGCGTAGTCTCTGCGGCCCCGCATCCTCTCTCCGGCCCTGAGGTAGTAGGCCGTGCCGAAGAGCTCGCCGACGTACGGTTCGTTCCATCTGGCGTGGCCCTCGAGATCCCCCATCATGTTGCTGAGCCAGCTGCTCCCCGTACGCCCCGAACCGAACATCCAGATCACGTTCTCCGACTTTACGCCCCCGCCAGGCAGACCGAAACTCCCCGCGGCCAGCCGGGACCGCAGCCTGGCGTTCTCCCTGTTCTTCTCCCCGAGCTCCCGACGCAGTCGCTCGATCCTCTGGTCCTGCCCTGCGCCCGATGGTCTCGGGACGCCAGCCCCCTGCGTACCCGGCCCTGATTCGGGTGCCCCGCAGCGGACGACCCCCGCTTCCAGGTTCAAGAAAGCCTTCACGTTTCGGACGGCCAATGCCATGCGCTGCCTCAAGACCGGCATTAGTGCTTCGCCTTTGTCGCGACGACCGCGTACTCACCCGTTTCGTAGCGGTCGACCTCCACCTCACCCGTCCCGTTGGGGTGGAACACGTAGGCGCTCTCGAAGCCGGTGATCTCGCAGAGCGCCAGCGCCGCCTCAGGGAAGAGGGGATGCTGGTGGGTGGGGTCGACCCAGAAGGTCTTCAACGCGGCGACAGAGTGCGGGTTGACGGTCTCCAGGATGAAGAGTCCTCCTGGCTCGAGCTTCCGTAGGCTTAAGGAGTAGAAGCGCAAGAGCTCCTCGTAGGGCATGTGCTCTATCACCTGGGCGCAGAAGATGGCGCCCAGGGAACCATCCTCGCATTGCTCCAGGTAGGAGTTTGCGTCGGCGACCTCCAAGCGCTCGTGGCCCTTCGCCCTACACCGCCCGACCATGTCGGGGTCGGGGTCTATGCCGGCGTACGCGAGCCCCCGCTCGCGCAAGAGGTCCAGAAACTCCCCGCGTCCGCACCCTATATCGAGCACGGGCCCGCGGTCGCCGAGGAGGCCGAGGTAGCGACGCTGGCGGTCGCGGATAAAGTCCTCGGGACCGCGGAAGATATCCTCGAACGCCTCGTAGGTCCCCGCGCGCTCGGGATCACCGTCTCGGCGGCCATAACCCTGGACGCGACCTACCATCGTGTCCTCGAAGATCTCGAACGGGGAACCGAATACGTATGGGAGAGCACGGCTCTCGGCAACGAGCCGCTCCGCGGCCTCTACCCGGGGAACGAGCCCACCCAGCTTCTCGCCGAGCGTCCGGACCGCGGCGAAGAGCTGGTCGTTGATCTTCTGCTGCTGAGCCGTGAACGGAGTGATGAAACGGGATATCGTCTGCCGAGGGAAGCCGCCTGTGTCAACCGCTTTCGGGCTCGGCTCCTCTGCTTCTATGTCCACACTGGTTGGCTCCTCCACCGTGCCAGGCGTGCCTCCGCTACTCTCCACCAACCGCTTCTCCAGGCGGTCGAGCCGCGCGTCCTGCGTCCTGGCCAGCTCTCTGTGGTGGTTTACGGCGCCCAGCAAGTCGGCCCGGTCCTTCGCGTAGCGTGACTCGAGCTGGTTGAGAGCGGCGCGCAGGTTCCGATCCGCCTCCTTTGTCGTGGCAAGGAGCTCTTCGTTGACCGCCCGCTGCTGCAGGGCGAAGGGCCACAACATCTTCAGCAGGACGCGCCGAAAAGGAGCGAGGACCCTGCCGAGGGTGGAGCCCGAAGCCGCAGGCTGGGGGGTGGTCGCTATGCGGTGTGTCAGCGGGTTCGTATCAAGTCCCGCCTGGTTGTGCACATACGGCTTACCCGCCTCAGGTCCCGCGCCAAGCCTCGCCCGAACCCGGCGGATGCGCTCCGCCATGGCTCTTCCTGCAACCTCGGTGGAGTGGTTACGGCGAAGGTCTTCCGCCGCCGTCCGGCCGCGCTCGGTGGCCTCCTGCCTTGCCTCGAAGACGTGGCGCATGAGGCGTGCGGCGTGCCCGACGTCGGGCTCGGCCCACTCGCCGGTGGCCGGGTAAGGCCCGGCATCGTCGCCGACGGGCCTTAGCGCGTAGTCGACGGGGTAACTGTTCTGCGGCGTCATGAACTCCATGTTGCCCGAGTACCCCGTCGCGATCACCGGCTTTCCGAGGTACATGGCCTCGGCGAGGGTGTTGCCGAAGCCCTCCGAGCGGTGCAGCGAGACGTAGCAGTCGCATCCGGCGAACATCGCGTTCTTCTCGGCCGCCGTGACGTAGCGGTCTATGACGTGGATGTCCCTGTGTTCTTCGGCGGCTGCGATCAGCCTTCTGTGTTCTACCGGGTGGTGCTCGCTGTTGATGGACTTGAGCACGAGGGAGGCCCCCGAGCCCTCGGGGAAAGCCTGCCCGAACGCCTCGACGAGGGCGAGCGGATTCTTCCGCTCGAAGACGCTGTGGTAGTCGAAGACGAACAGGAAGACGAACCCCTCGGGGAGGCCGAGGTCCCCGCGGTCGAACGCCTCTATCTCCGGCATGGATACAGGCATCGTCACCTTCACCACCGGGACCGGCGAGACGGCGGAGATCGCGTCGGCCACGAAGTGCGAGCCGACCCAGACCTCGTCCACGTGATCGAAAGCCCTAAAGAAGCGCTCGGGAAACTCGTTTACCTCCCACCACCACAAGCCGATGGAGTAGCGGTCGAAGAAGAACCCGGGTCCTGCCCGCTCCGCGAAGGTAGGGAGCATGTCGGCGTTAACACAGATGAGGTTGACCGGGAAGGTCGGCTCGAGGGTGTCTGTCTCGTACTCGTGCTCCTGGCGGCTCGCCGAGGCGGAGAGGCCGACCGTCGCAACGGGCATGTCCGCCCTCTCCAGAGCCGCGACTACCTGCCTCGCCGTCTCCCCGACGCCGAGCTCGGCGCGGAAGTACCCCGCGACGTTGACCCCGACAGGGGAATCCGGCGTCTGCAGCGTATCGTCGCCGTCCTGTTCGGCAGAAGGGTGCACAGGATAGGGCAGCTTCACATGCCCGTGGACGCGGTGCCACTCGATAAGGCGCATTGCGTCAGGACCGTCGAGGTTGGGGAACTCCTGCCTGAGGTCGGGACGGCCCGAGTAGATCTCGTAGAGGTAGCGTGTAACGCCATGCTCTCCGCCTACGGGGGCCGGCTCGTTGAGCCAGGCGACGAACCTGTCGGCGCCTTTTGGTGTAAAGATGGACTGCCGTGGCGCCCCTTCCTTCTCTCCTTTTCGGTATAGCCTGTGCATGCCCGAGTCGAGCTTTACCCCGTTCGGCAGCACGCCGTAGGAGTAGGGCCAGTTCTTCGCCCTCTTGTACCCGTGGGCGAGCAACTCGTCCGCGTATCCGTTGCAGGCGCGGGCCAACGCGGAACCGCGTCTGATCTCGATGCGGGTCTGATGCTTGCTGAGCTGCCGTCTGCGGTCGGGATCAAAGCCGGAAAAGTGGAAGAAACGCAGGGGCCGTCCGTCGACGTAGTAGCGGCCTCTGTGGTGGGTCAGGTCCCTGCCGTGCAAATTCCAGTAGGCCACGTTGTAGGAAGGGTCGTGCAGGACGTAGAACTCGGGCATGACGCCGTGCACGAAATCCATCCACCGCTGGTCGACGAAATAGCCGGTATCGGGGGCGACCACGCAGTCCGTCCTCAGGCGCTCGGACCACCAGTCGAGCAGCCCGTCCGTCCTCGGGCTCCGCTCCAGGGAGATAAAACCCAGGTTGTAGGTGCCCGAGATCAGGATGTCGGCCTCGGAGGGCCGCTTCCCGTCGCGGGGGAGGGGGGAGGTGATGTGGGGGATGAGGACGAGCCCGTGCTCGCGGGTCAGCGCGTCTATCTCATCCAGCCTGTCGTAGATACGGATGTCTGGATCGAGATAAGCGACCCGCTCGAGACCGTGCTCGTCGAGTAGATACCGCAGTAGCCACGGCTTTACGGCGGTCGAGAGCTCGAGCACGTCGTAGATCGCCGCCATGTGCTCGTAGTCGTCGATGTCCAGCCGGGCCGGCGTAACCAGCTCGAACGGTTCGGAGGCGGCGTCTATGTAGCCTTGGGCGTCGTCTATGACGAGCACGTAGCACGTCTCCTCGGGGTGGTGCTCCGAAAAGGACTCCGCCAGCACCCTCGCGTGGGCGACATAATTCTTGGCGATGATCGTGCAGATATTCATGGTCGAAATTGAACCATATCTATAGAGGAAGACTAGCATCGTTCCCGCCCAGCGGGGTCTACACACCACCTGCGCGGGTGTCGAGGGGGGCGAACATCTCGCCCGGCTCCGGCGCGGCGCTTCGCAAAAGTGCGAGAAACCTGGTACGGTTCGACTATCAAGCAGGAGACTTGCAAGGTATAGAATGTCTTCGCGGATGCCATCTAGTAGAGAGCGGAGAACCAAAAGACGCCAAGGATGGAATCCTCCACGATGTGACACCCTTGCAGGACCCTGGGGAGAGGGGTGATCGAAGCGGGAAGGCAAGGGGAGTGGATGAACCGGGAGGGGCTCCAAGGGTACGCCATCCGCTGGAACTGGGTGGATGGCCCTTCCAGCTCGGGGTTCACCGCGGTCCTCAGGGTCAAAAACGAGGCCCGCTCGCTGCCCTGGGTGCTGCCCGGGATGCTGCGCTCGGTAGAGAAAACCCTCCTGGTCGACAACGGCTCCACCGAC
>Ga0126309_10000588_pt1 | contig 12233 bp, 14 predicted proteins | sample Plot56_FD_92541 | JGI IMG/M metagenome (GOLD analysis project Ga0126309, IMG submission 92541) | Serpentine soil microbial communities from UC McLaughlin Reserve, CA, USA - Plot56 | ecosystem: Environmental > Terrestrial > Soil > Grasslands | place: USA: UC McLaughlin Reserve, Lake County...
AGTAGGAGGGTGCGGAACTCCCGGCCCCGCCAGCGGCGCGACGCGCTCACCATGGGGCCTGGCAGGTACGCGGTCCGGCCGGCCGATTCCATGCGCCGGACGAAGATCACGTCCTCCATGATCGGGACCCACGGGAACCCCCCGCAAGTGTCGTAGACGTCCCTTCGGACGAAGATCCCGGAGTCCCCGTAGTAGCGCGCCAGGCGGCGGTAGACGGGCGCCAGCCACTCCAGCCATCGGCCGAGGGGTCCGCCGTCAGGGTAGCGCAGGCGGAAGTTGCCGCCCACGTTGCCGGAGCTCAGGGCGCCCGAGATCTGGGCGGCCACGTCCGGTGGTGGCATGACGTCGGCGTGCAGGAAGAGCAGCACGTCCCCGGACGTGTCTGCCGCCCCGGTCCCGAGCTGCTGGCCCCGTCCCGGTTCGGCCCGTACGAGGCGGTGCGGCGGGCGGACGAGTGCGGAGGTGCCGTCCGTGGAGCCGCCGTCGGAGACGACGACCTCGCGCACGCCCGGGGCATGGCGCAGCCGCTCCAGGAGACCTCCCAGGGAGGCCTCCTCGTTCAAGGTGGGGATGACAACCGAAAGTCTCAGAGCCCCTTTACCGTATAATTCGGGCCGTCGCAGAGCAAGCCCCGGCAGCCCGCAACGCAGGAGGTGGTCCCTTTTGGTTCGGATCGGCGTAGAGAAGGCCGCGCCCGAAGTGTTGGAAACCGACCTGCTCGCGGTCGGCGTCCACTCCGGGGAGGGCCCGCCCGAAAGCCTCTCCGATGCTTCGCAACCGGCCACATCCACCGAGGACTTCACGGGCAAGCGGGGCCAGACAGCCCTGCTCTACGCGGGGGACGACCTCGCGGCCGGGCGGCTCCTGCTCGTCGGCCTCGGTGGGCGCCCTTCCTTCACGCCGGAGAGGCTGCGACGCACGGCTGCCACCGTCGCCCGCAGGGCCCGAACCCTCAAGCTCCGCAACGTCGCCTTCGTGCTCCCCACGCCCGAAGGGTCGGACGTTCGCGGGGCGGCGCGGGCGGCGGCCGAGGGCGCGGTGCTCGGCCTCTACAGGTTCGAGAAGTACAAGTCGAAGGACAACGGCGGAGACGGTGGGGAACCCGAGAGCTTCGACCTGATCGTCGGTTCGGGGGACGAGGAGGCGGCCACCGCCGGCGCCGGGGTCGGCGAGAAGGTCGCGGCCGGGTCGGTGCTAGCCCGGAACCTCGCCAACGAGCCGTCCAACACCGCGACGCCGGCGTATCTGGCTGATCGGGCGCGGGAGATCGGGGACCGCCACGGCATGGCCGTCACGGTGCTCGACCGCGCCGGCATCGAGGACGAGGGTCTCACGGGGCTCGCCACCGTGGGCAGGTCAGCCTCCAACGAGCCCCGCTTCATAGTGCTGGAGCACAAGAAGGGCGGGGGCGGTAAGCCCGTCGTGCTGGTGGGCAAGGCCGTCACCTTCGACTCGGGCGGCATCTCCATAAAGCCGTCGGCGGGCATGGAGGACATGAAGTTCGACATGGGCGGCGGGGCCGCGGTGCTCGGCGCCATGGAGGCGGTCGGCGCGCTCGACCTCCCGCTCGACGTCGTTGCGATCGTGCCGTCGACGGAGAACCTGCCAGGCGGGGACGCCTTCAAGCCCGGGGACGTGCTCACCATGGCAAACGGGAAGACCGTGGAGATCGTCACGACCGACGCGGAGGGGCGCCTGATCCTGGCCGACGCCCTCGTCTACGCCCAACGCTACGAGCCCGCCGCGGTAGTCGACTGCGCCACCCTCACAGGCGCCTGCGTCGTGGCGCTCGGCGCCCACACTTCCGGCCTCATGGGCAACGACGAGGACCTCGTGGCCGAGGTCCAGACGGCAGGAGAGGCGACCGGGGAGAGGGCCTGGCCGCTCCCGCTCTTCGAGGAGTACACGGAGCAGATCAAGGGCGACACCGCGGACATAAAGAACTCGGGCGGACGCGGGGGCGGCGCGCTGACCGCCGGCGCCTTCCTCAAGGAGTTCGCGGGCTTCCCGTGGGCCCACCTTGACATCGCGGGCACCGCCTACGGCAAGAAGGGAAACGCCTACACCACCAAGGGGGCGACCGGGGTGCCCGCGCGGCTGCTGGTCGAGTTCCTGGTCGGGAGGTCCGCATGATCCTCGAAAAGCTTACGGTGGGCCCGTTCCAGGAGAACTGCTACATAGTCGGGGACGAGGCCACGGGGACAGGTGTCCTCTTCGACCCCGGCGACGAGGCGGCCCGCATAGCGCTCGCCGTCGAGCAGACGAACCTGGATATAAGCAGGATCATAATCACCCACGCCCACATAGACCACGTCGGCGCCGTCGTTGCCCTCGTCGACGAGTACGCCTGCCCGGTCCTTATGCACGCCGAGGCCGAGCCCATGCTGGAGCAGCTGCCGAACCAGGCGCTCATGATGGGCCTGCGCTTCGGCAAGGTTCCCGCGGTGGACGGGTACATAGAGGACGAGGAGGTCGTAAAAGTGGGCGGCCTCGCGTTCACCGCCCTCTACACGCCGGGCCACGCGCCGGGGCACCTGGCCTTCTACTCGGCCGCGGAGGGCGCGGTCATCTCGGGCGACGCCCTTTTCGCCGGGAGCGTCGGGCGGGTCGACCTGCCTGGCGGCAGTATGGAGGTCCTGATGCGGAGCATAAACGAGCGGCTGCTGACGCTGCCCGACGAGACCCGCGTCCTCTCCGGGCACGGGCCAGAGACTACCGTCGGGGAGGAGCGGAGGCACAACCCGTTCCTCGCGGGAGGCCCGCTGTGAGCGAGAGCGTCCGTCAGCACCGGGAGTCCGCGCCCGAGGGGGTAAGGGTGGCGGTGCTCACGATCAGCGACACCAGGACCCAGGAGACGGACACCGGCGGGGACGTCGCCGAGGAAGCCTTGCGCGGGGCTGGCCACGAGGTCGTGTCGCGGGGGATCGTGCGCGACGACGCTACGAGCATCCGGAGGGAGCTCGTGGACCTGCTGGCGCGCTCCGACGTCGACGCCGTGGTGACGACGGGCGGGACCGGGATCTCGGGCCGGGACACCACCTACGAGGTCGTCGAGCGGATGATCGAGAAGCGGCTCGACGGGTTCGGGGAGCTCTTCCGGATGCTCTCCTACGAGGAGATCGGGGCCGCCGCCGTCCTCAGCCGCGCCGTCGCCGGCGCCGTCGGCAGCAAGCTGGTTGCGAGCCTCCCCGGCTCCCGCAACGCCGTCGGGCTCGGCATGGAGAAGCTACTCGTGCCCGAGATCTCGCACATAGTCTTCGAGCTACGCAAGCACCAGGAAAAGGGGTAGGAAACATGGAACGCGAACCGCTCTCGGCGGAGGCAGACGCGCTCTGGCGCCGCCTGTGGGAGATCTGGCAGGACAACGACGAGGACGACGTGATCCTCGACTCGTCCAAACTCTCCGACCTGGAAGCCGAGATACCGAGCCTCGAGGGCCGCATCAAGACGGCGCTCGCCTACCTCCAGCGCGCCCGCTACGTCCAGTACCGTACGGGGGTCGGCGACGACGGCATCGAGCCGGTGCTCTACGACGTCTACGAACCGCGCTAGGGTCCGGGGGTGTCCCGCATGACCTGGTTCCTGCTGGTGCCGGTGGCGCTCGCCGCGGGCACGGCCGTCTCGATGCAGTTCGGCGTTAACTCCCAACTTCGTACCGTGGCGGGCGGCCCCGTGGCCGCTGCGGCGATCTCTTTTATCATCGGCACCGTCGCGCTCGTCGCCCTGACGCTCGTCCTGAACGGCGGCCTACCCACCTTCGGCGACGTCTCGAACGCGCCGTGGTGGATCTGGATGGAGGGCCTGCTCGGGGCGTTCTACGTGTTCGCCTCGGTGATCCTAACCCCCAGGCTTGGCGCCGCGACGACGGTCGCCCTGATCCTGAGCGGCCAGGTCCTCGCCTCGATCGTCATAGACCACTTCGGCCTCTTCCGCGTCGCCGCCCAGGAGGCCACGCCCCTGCGCCTCCTGGGCGCCCTCCTGATCGTCGCGGGCGTCTTCTTTGTCCAGCGGTTCTAGCCGGTTGAAGGCCGTCTGCGTCTTCTGCGGCTCCAGCCGCGGCAACGACCCGGCCTACGCCGGGGCAGCCCGGGCGCTCGGCCGGACCCTCGCCGAGATGGGCACCACCCTCGTCTACGGCGGCGGGCACGTCGACCTGATGGGCGTCGTTGCAGACGCGGCGCTCGGGGCGGGCGGCGAGGTGATAGGCGTCATGCGCACGCAGATGCAGAGCTTCCTGCTGAACGTGTCGGTTGGGCTGGCTTCTGTGGGCATCGCAGCCATCGGCGGTGTGCGGTGGATCTCCTGGGCGGGGTTTATCTACCTGCTCATCGGGCCGCTGCAGACGCTCAACGGCTACGCCATGGGATCGCGCTGGAGGAGAAAGACGGGCGGCAAGGGTCCCGAAGAGGAATGATTCTGAGAGCAGCGGCCAACCACCAGAGAGCTGATGGCTGACCGCTGATAGCTAAGACTGCTAGACAGTCGTAAGCTGGTGCCCCTGCTCCCTATAGCGGGCGGCCATGTCGTGCAGGGAGATCGGGTCGTAGTCCCTGGCGTGTCCGGCCTGGCCGAAGGCCTCCATGCGGGCCCTGACGACCTCCTGCATCGCCGCGCGAGCCGGCTTGAGGTAGTAGCGCGGGTCGAACTCGGACGGGTCCTCGGCGAAGGCCTTGCGGATGGCGCCGGTCGCGGCGAGGCGAAGGTCGGTGTCCACGTTGACCTTGCGGACGCCGTGCTTGATGCCCTCCTGGATCTCGCGCACCGGCACGCCGAAGGTCGGCCGGATCTCCCCACCGTACCGGTTGATGGTGTCGACCAGCTCCTTGGGCACGCTGGAGGAGCCGTGCATGACGAGGTGGGTGGTGGGCAGCCGCTCGTTGATCTCCTCGATGATGTTCATCGCGAGCACGTCCCGGTCTGGCTCGCTGGTGAACTTGTAAGCCCCGTGGCTCGTCCCGATGGCGACCGCCAGGGCGTCCACGCCCGTCCGCTCCACGAACTCGACGGCCTGGTCCGGGTCCGTCAGGTGCACCTCGCCTGAGCCGACGCCGTCCTCGATGCCGCCCAGAGTCCCGAGCTCGCCCTCGACGGTCACCCCGACCTCGTGGGCCATCTCGACGACCTCGCGGGTGACGCGCACGTTGTACTCGAAGTCCGCCGGCGTCTTGCCGTCGTCCATAAGGGAGCCGTCCATCATCACGCTCGTGAAGCCGAGGTCTATGGCGCTCTTGCAGGTCTCCGGCGAGTTGCCGTGGTCCTGGTGGAGGGCCACCGAGATCTCCGGGTACACCTCCGCCGCGGCCTCCATGAGGTGGTAGAGGAAACGGTCGTTGGCGTACTTCCTTGCCCCGCGTGAGGCCTGGATGATGACAGGGGACTCCGTCTCGCGGGCGGCCTCCATGATCGCCTGTACCTGCTCCAGGTTGTTGACGTTGAAAGCGCCGACGCCGTAGTTGCCCTTCGCGGCCTCGTCTAGAAGCTGACGCATCGTCACCAGTGCCATCCGGGTCCCTCTCCTCTCGCCTGATTACAGACTCTTGCTGCGGGAACTCCCAGTATACCGGCTCGCCAGGCCGCCGGGCAAAGAGAAGGGCGCCCCCGGAGGGGCGCCCTCGGTGGGTCTCTATGTTGGCCTTCTACGCCGGGTCTACGGAGACCCGGTCGGCCTCGACGATGTAGCGGACGTACCAGTTCGGGCCCATAGTCCAGTAGTCGCCGTAGTTCTCGATGCAGGTCTGCAGAGAGATCATGTCCCGGCCCGGCTGCGGCGCGGTTACGTAGTTCTCGTTCGGGAGAACCTCCTTGAAGCCGGTCACCTCGTAGGTGTAGACGGTGAGGTTGTCGTCGTAGAGGTAGATCTTGTCCCCAAGCGCCAGGTTCGGGAGGTTGTAGAACTGGTGGTCGCTAGCCGTCCCGGGCCAACCCAGCCTGTGCGCCGCGATGTAGGTGTTGGCGTCGTTCTGCCAGGGGAACCCCGTAGACGGAAGCTTTATGGCCCCTGCGTCCATCGCCGCCGGGTCTTGCGAGTCGGAGACGTAGTTGTCGTCGAGGCCGAGCGCCGGTATATCCATCCACAGATCGTTGGTGGCGGGCTGCGGTATCGGGGGCGGCCCCGAGGCCTGCTCTGGCTCCTTCTTCGCCTTCTCGGCGGCGTCCCCCCCACCGGACCCACCGCCGGACGAATCGGCCTGCGCCTTCTCGTCATCTGCGGCCTTCGTCTCGTCCCCCGACTTCTCGACGGTCTGCGCCGCGGGCTGCGCCACGGGCTCCGCCACCGCCTCGGGGGCCCGGTCCACCGATGGCGAGTCCACCCTATGCACGGCCTCGGTCCCGCCACCCCGCGCCGACAGGTTGCTAAGAGGCTTCTGGGAAGAGAACATGATCGCACCGACGACCACGACGGCCAACGACACCAGCAACGCGAATCCGGCCCGCTGACGCCGCCTCCTGAATATTCGCCGGTCCGACTTCTTGCCCATGCAGCCTCTCCGTCTATTGCAGTCGCGAGAACGCCCGTTCAGACTTCTACCCGCGCGGCATTTTATCAGCCACCTTCGCAATGTGGTAGACGGTAGCTCAACATTTCTTAATACTTGTACGTTTTGCTACACACGGCAGACGCCCGGGGTGCGGCCTTCTCGGCGGGCCGGTTTCGGGGTGGTCGGTGCGGGGCGATGGGTTAGTATTGAGGTCTTGTCCGCGGTCGTCGGCGGGCGTTCGGCGGGTCTTCGGGCCCGCGACCATCTCGATCACACAGAGGGGCTTGCGGTTGAACACGGAGATCAAGAGGACGATCAAGGACGGCGCTGGGACTTCGACGCTGGTCGGGCGCGGGCTCAGGAAGAGCTACGGAGAGTTCGAGGCGGTCAAGGGCGTGGACTTCGAGGTCGGCGCGGGCGAGTGCTTCGGTTTTCTCGGGCCCAACGGGGCGGGCAAGACCTCGACGATGAAGATGATCTACGCCGCCGCGGAGCCGACGGGCGGCGAGCTCTCGGTGGTTGGCCTCGACGTTACCCGGCACGACCGGGAGGTCAAGCGGCGCATCGGGGTGGTCCCGCAGGAGAACAACCTCGACGAGGGCCTCAAGGTAAAGGAGAACCTGCTCGTCTACGGCCGCTACTTCGACCTTCCGCGCAAGGTGGTCTTGCAGCGGGCCGACGAGTTGCTCGACTTCGTGCAGCTCACGGAGAAGGCCGAGGAGAAGGTCGAGGCGCTTTCGGGCGGGATGAAGCGGCGGCTCTTGATCGCGCGCGCCCTCGTCAACGACCCTGACCTCGTCGTGCTCGACGAGCCGACCACGGGCCTCGACCCGCAGGCGCGCCACCTCGTCTGGGACAAGCTGCGCGAGCTGGCCAGGGCCGGCAAGACCCTGATCCTGACCACGCACTACATGGAGGAGGCGGCCAGGCTCTGCGACAGGCTCGTCATCATGGAGGGCGGCGAGATCATCGCCGAAGGGTCGCCGGCCGAGCTGGTGCGGGAGTACGTCAGCCCGCAGGTGATCGAGTTCAGGTCGGATCCGGCCTCGCTCAAGGAGCTGCGACCCATACTCGAGGAGGCCGCCGACAGCGTCGAGGAGGGCGGCAGCGTCGAGGCGCTGGTCGCGTTCACCCACGACGCCCACGCCGTCGCCGAGCGCGTGCATCTCTCAGGGGTAAAGGTCGAGAACACCGTTCACCGCGAGTCTGGGCTCGAGGACGTGTTCATGCGGCTCACGGGCAGGAGGTTGGCCGACTGATGGGCGGCATCAAGATCCCCTCGCCGCGCGGGGCGTTCCGGGTGTGGCAGCGCAACCTGACCATCTTCAAGAAGTACTGGAAGAGCATTATGTTTCCGAACTTCGTGGAGCCGCTGCTCTACCTCGGCGCCCTGGGGCTCGGGCTCGGGACCTTTATCCAGCAGGGCGGTATCAACGGCCAGGAGTACGTCGCGTTTATAGCGCCTGGGCTCCTGGCGAGCAACGCGATGTTCGCGGCGTCCTTCGAGAGCACCTTCGACACCTTCGTTAAGCTCAGGTTCGACAAGGTCTACGACGCTATCATCACCACGCCCGTCAACGCCGAGGACGTGGTGGCCGGCGAGTACCTGTGGGCCGGCACCAGGAGCGCGCTCTACGGGACGGCCTTCCTGCTCGTGCTCGTTGCGCTGGGGCTCGTCGGCTCGCTCTGGGCCGTGCTCATCCCGCCGGCGCTGCTCATCATCGGGATCATGTTCAGCGTCATGGGGACCTTGTTCACTAGCCTGATCCACCAGATCGACTACTTCTCGTACTACTTCACGCTCGTCGTCACGCCGCTCTTTCTCGTCTCCGGGATCTTCTTCCCTGTTGACGACTTCCCTGCCCCGGTGCCGCAGGTGGCGTGGTTCACGCCGCTCTACCACGCGGTAAACCTGTGCCGGGCGCTCGCCACGGGGCCGACGCCCGGGGTGCTCGTGGACGTCGCCTGGATCGTCGTCTTCACTGGCGTGCTGGCGCTGCTGCCCATCCAGATCATGCGCCGGCGCCTGATCGGCTAGCGAATCGCCTTGTTCGTCGAGCACGACCCTAGCGACGTCCTCCGCCGCCTGACCCGGTGGGCCGGCCAGAGGGACCCGATTCGCGCGATGCTTCTCACCAGCACCCGCGCGAACCCGAGCGCACCGGTTGACGCCCTCTCGGACTACGACGTCGTGCTGGTGGTCGAGGACATACATCCGTTGTTCACGGACCGGTCCTGGCTCGAGGATTTCGGTGAGGTGCTCGTCGCGTACTGGGACCCCGTCTACCCCGAGCACGATCATGGCATCGAGCAGACGGGCAACGTCACCCAGTACGCAGACGGCCTGAAGATCGATTTCCGGCTCTGGCCTATCGTCCTGGCCCGCCGTATCGCGCAGTCTCCTGTGCTTCTAGCGGATCTTGACGTCGGCTACGCCGTGCTCCTCGACAAGGACGGCCTGTTCGACGAAATGCGCCCGCCGAGATATGGCGCGTACGTCCCGGCCCGACCCGACGAGGAAACCTACCTGACGCACGTCAACGACTTCATTAGCGACGCGCCCTACGTAGCGAAGTGCTTGTGGCGCGACGAACTGTTGCCGGCCAAGTGGTGCCTCGAACAAGACATGAAGCACACCTACCTGCGCCCGATGCTGGAGTGGAGGATGGAATGCGACCACGGGTGGTCGGCGCCGGCGGGTAACCTGGGCAAAGGGTTGAAGAAACACCTCCCGCCAGAGATCTGGAGGGAACTGGAGGGCACCTACGCCGGCGCCGGGATCGCGGAGAACTGGGAGGCGCTCTTCCGGACGATGGCGCTCTTCCGCCGGGTCGCGACCGACGTCGGCGACGACCTGGGCTACGCCTACCCGCTAGACCTTGACCGACGCGTCACGGCGTACGTACGTACCATAAAGGACCTGAATCACGGCGCAGATCAGGGCGGCTGACATCGCGGCACGCGCCGATCGGTCAGAGACGATCGCAACAGGTAACACTTCCAGCGTACCGTTAGCCGCGCGGTCTCCGGGCGTTGCAGAATGCGTGCCCTGGGTTGATCGGCTGAGCCCCCCGGTCTGGTAGGATGCGCCCCATGAAGGCCGAGCAGTTCACCGTGCGCCTCGCCACCGCGGGGGACGACCCGGCGATAGCCGCGCTCGTGGTCGACGGTTTCCTTGACAAGTTCCGGCCGATATTCGGCTCCCGGGTGGACCGGGCGCTCCGGATCATGGAAAAATGGGTCGCCCTTGAACACGTCTCCGGCGGGGTAACTTCCCTGGTAACGGAGGGCTACTCCACCTCGGAGATAGCCGGCAGCGTCGGCGTCCGCACGGCCCCCTCACGCGAGGACGTCCTCGCCCGCGGCCTCTGGCGCGCGCTCAACCGGAACCTCGGCCTGCCCCGAACGGTCTGGGCCACGACCCTGCTCTCCTACCCGCGCTACACGTACAGGTCATCCGAGGCCTACATCGAGCGGCTCGTCGTCTCCCCCTCCTTCCGTCGCCAGGGCATCGCCAGGCTCCTGTTGACGGCTGCAGAAGACCTCGCCCGCGAGTCGGGCAAAGAGTCCGTGGGCCTCCACGTCAGCGGCAACAACCTGACCGCCCTCCGCCTCTACGAGGCCGAAGGCTACAAGGAGGCCGGCCGCCAGGGATCCCTCATCACGGGCTACTTCCTCGACATCCGCCAGTGGCTGTACTTGAGGAAGGAGCTTTAAGCGGGTACCGCACGATCTGAGGGAGATCGCCCGTCAAAGAGCTCGAGGGCAGGGCAACGTTGCCAATGGTGACGTCGAGGACGAACATCAACCAGGCAGTGCAGATGAGGGGTAGCGCGGGCCACGCGTTTCGCGCTTCTTGGGAAGCATAAACCTTAGCCACCATCCGGCCCATCACCCCCCTACCCGCGCCCCGACCGTCCGATCCTGGAACCCATAGGGGCCCGTATCTACGCCCAGATCACAACCCGCTCGGGCACGACGCGGATTAGCTCCTGTCCGTCATCGGAGAACGCTTTTCCCCGTCCACGTATCGTCACCCCGCCTCCCGGGCCGTCGACGACGAAGGTGACCCTGCTGGTGTGGGCGACGTCGCGAAACTTCTTGGTTGGCGCCGTACGGTAGCCGTGGATGTCGATGGTCTTGAGTTCCGCGTTGAACGAGTAGTTGACGGGGACCACGTGGGGCCCGCCCCCGCGCCCGACGTGGCCAGCCGTCCGATCCTCTGGCTTTTCAGGTACCTCGTCGCGCCCGGCGTGAACGCCTCTATTACCGCGGACTGCACCGCCTCCCGAACCGTCGCTTCCCGCCGGGCCCCTACGCGGCTCCCTCCCGCGCGCTCGTCGCCTCGCCGAAGAAGGCGAGCAGGCGCCCGGCGAGGTCCAGCGGGCGTTCGTCTGGGACGAAGTGTCCGCAGCGCTCGATCGCGCCGCCGCGCACGTCCTCGGCAAACTCCCGTGTCGCCCACAGCACGCCGTCGCCGATGCTGTGATCCCCGCCCAAAGCCAGTACCGGCATCCCGAGCTTCCTCTGGGCGAGCACCCTGTTCTGCTCGACATCCTCGAAAAACGCCCGATAGTACCCGAACCCGCCGCGCAGGCCGCCGGGCGCCGAGTAGCGTCTGACGTACTCGTCCACGTCCTCCTCGCCGATGGCAGCGGGGTCGTAGGAGTAGGTGCGGTAGAAGTACGAGAGGTATTCGCGCTCCCTGCCCGAGACGAGCATCTCCGCCACATCGCCGGCCGTGTGGAAGGCCGGGTGCCACAGGCGGTTCTCCTTCGTCACCGAGAAGTCGTCGTACCCTAGGCCCGGGGGCAAAGAATCGACCATCGCAAGCGTGCGCACGGCACCGGGGTAGGCCGCGGCGAGGGGATAGGCCGCCCATCCCCCGATGTCGTGGCCTACCAGGTGGAAGCGCTCGAAGCCCAGGCCCCGGACGAGCTGGCGGATGTCCTCGGCCACCGTGAGCCCGTCGTACCCCCCCTCCGGCTTGTCCGAGTCGCCCATCCCCCGCATGTCGGGGACGATGACCGTGTAGCGCTCGGCCAGGGCCGGCATCACTTTGCGCCACCCGCGCCAGGTCTGGGTCCAGCCGTGCAGCAGGACGACCGGGTCGCCCTCGCCGCCCATAACGTAGTGCAGCCTCACCCCGTTGGCCCTGGTGGTGTGGTGCGAGAAGGTCCCGTCGAACGTATCTGTCGGTGCCATTTCGTCCTCCCTTGCTCGATTTCTTGCGCCTACGGTTTTCGCGCCAGAGCCAAACCGTCCGGGCGGCCCGCCCCAGAGTGCAGCGTTCCGTTGCCCGGCGATCTCTGCTTGGTCGTCGAATGTCTCCGGTCTCGGCGGAACACCGCCCGCCGAACCGGGGAGCGTCTAGGTGGCGCGCGCGGGCGTGGCGTAGCCGTGAAGAAACGCCTCCACGCCGGCCTCAACGGCTTCACCGGCGCCTTCGTCGCCGGGCGCTTGGGTACCGTAGTAGGTCGCGAGGCCGGCCGTGGTCAGGGCGGCGAAATGGACGGCCGCCCGCGACGGGTCGTCGATACGCAACAGGCCCCCGTCCGCCAACTGTCGCAGGCGACGGGCGATCTCGCCCAGGACGCGCAGCGGGCCCGCCCGCTGCGCGTCCTCGATGGTCGCGGGGGGAAAGTGCGGGGACTCGACCTCGATCCGTCCGACCATCGCGAAGTGCTCGGGGAAGTCGGTTCGCACCGCCGCCAACGCCCGCCCCAGGGCGACGAGATCAGCCTTCTGGCCCGC